>Ga0111538_10004358_pt1 | contig 19694 bp, 8 predicted proteins | sample SoiMethybrSBSTD1_FD_79669 | JGI IMG/M metagenome (GOLD analysis project Ga0111538, IMG submission 79669) | Bulk soil microbial communities from a Populus tree surrounding site in Tennessee, USA - Soil MetaG P. TD hybrid SBSTD1 (version 2)... | ecosystem: Environmental > Terrestrial > Soil > Tree...
AGTCGAAGCGTAGCCAGGTCTGGGCCATGGATTACACGGTCCTGGTGGGTAGTGTTCGCTTCACGAATTACGGCAGGGTTTACGACGCCTGGCCGGACTTCCCGTACTTCTTCCGGGTGCTCAAGCCGTAGATGCGGTTTCAGGCTAAGGGCAACTCGATGTCGGCACGGGAGAGCCGGTCGTGCAGCGCGATGACTTCCTCCAGATCGCGGTGCGGCTCCCCGGTGCCGAATACCGCCACGAGCCGGCAGGTGGCCCAGGCCTCGCGCGCGGCTTCGTAGCGACGCTGCCAGTCATTGAAGCGACTTTCGGCGGCGGCGTTGCGAAATGGCCACCGCTCCGGCGGCGGCGCGAGGCCGAGGCGCCAAGGTTTGGGCGTGAGCCGCGCTCGGAAGCAACGCTGCGCCTTGCAGAGACATGAATAGCGTGGGTCGGCGCCGAGCTCCCGGAAAAGCGGCCCAGCGGCCATCTCAACAGCGTCGAAGAGCTCCTGAGTCGCCAGGAGGCGCAGCCCCGCCCGCGTTCGGTAGACTCGCCAGTTCCAGCCGGGTTTCGCGGCGGCCCAGCGCTCGGCTCGTTCGAGCGCCGCAAGCTCTGCGGCCTTGTCGACCTCGTATTCCGCGCGCCGGATGAGCCTGCGGAACCAGCCACCGCTCCCGCGCTCAAGTTTCATGGGCAGGTCCACGTCCACGAAAAGAGCGCGGGCGGCGTTCAGGATCTGGGCGCCGTAGGCGTTGCGCGTCAGGACAGCCTCGAGCCCACCGTCCCGGCCGCGGATCTCCCTGAGGACGGGCTCGCGGAACGGGCGCTCCCCGTAGCCGTAGGTCGAAATCGCGCTTCCGTCGGTCCTGCGATGCTCGTCGGCGTGCCGTGCCCGATCGCGTGCCTGCGCTTCGGCATCGGCCTGGCTCGCGTCGGACCAGCCCCACGCCTGGCACCGCCCGGTGCTGCTCCGCGCCCAGAATCGGGGAAAACGCATGCACCTTATCCTGCACAAACCGGGCGGGGCCGTCCACGGCGCTCGGTGCGCGCGGAGCCTGAGAGAAACACTCGACGATCGAAGCTCGAAGGAAACGCCGTAACCTGCACCCGAATACGCCGTACATGGAGGCTGCGGCGCCCGCGTGGCGGCAGGGGAGGATTAGTAGGCCGTACGAGACCGTCCCCTGCGGCGCGAAGTGCCGGGTCCAGGAGGAAGAAGCCATGCCACGCACGATCGAAAATCACGCGCCCGCCCTCGCCGCGCCGGGTCCCTTCGCTGGCCTACTGATGGGAGTCCTCATTGCGTTCGGGAGCAGCCCCGCCCTTGCCAATCTGCTTCGGAATCCGAGCTTCGAAGAAACACCCTGCGAGACTCCGTGCAACCAAGTCCAGGGCAGCGTGCCCGCGGAGTGGCTCAGCCCTTTGGGAAGCCCGGACACCTTTAGCAATGACGGCTCCTACGGACTCAAGCCGGGCGACTTTGGCAACTTCTCCCCCGAAGCAAGAGCGCAGGATGGAATCCGCTGGCTTGTCGGCTGGTCGAATCTTCCCGAGATTTTCTGTCAAGAGCTCACCGCGCCGCTGACGCCCGGCAAGGTTTACGTCCTCAGCGCGTTCATGCTCGAGGCCGTCCGCGCTGATCTCGCGCATCCGGGGACTTACCAGCTCGAGCTTTGGGATGTACCCAATTCCTTCACGGCGGACAAGATCATCCTCGGCAGCATGAGCCCCCCCATTGCGAACCAGGTCGAATGGGAACCGGCCTCGCTCACGTTCACGGCTCCTCCCGCGTCCGATACTCACCCCGTTCTCGTCTTCGTCCCGAAGTCAGAGGATGCTGATGTGGGGGGTTCCTATCCGGGCCTGGACAACGTGTCGCTGGAGCTCGCCGGAGATCCCAGGATCACCAGCGTCACGCCAGCCTCGATCTCGCCGCAAGGCGGCGAGGAGTTGACGTTCGTGGGAGTGAGTCTGCCCTCGGCTTTCATTCCGCGGCTTGGCGGCATTCCCCTCACCGAACCCCAGTTCCTCAGCTCATCGGTCTACCGCGGCTTTGCTCCCGCCCTGCCGCCGGGGCGCTATACCGCTGACCTCTGGGACGGTGAGGGTGTCGTGGTCGCATCGCTCGAAGACGCCGTCGAGGTCGCCGAGCCCTCCGGGGAGGCGCCGCCGCCGCCCGTCGTCATCGATGCGGACTTCGCCGAAGGGACGGCGCGGTTCAACTGGATCAACCCCATCCGCTACGACTCGATCCGCGTGCGGGACCGATCCGGAAGCTTCATCCGCGAGCTCGATGGAGTCGAGACGACGCTGGTAGTGCCTGGGACCCGGGACGGCGTCGAGCTCCTTTTCGAGGGCTTCCAGGCGGGCGTCGCGTCGCGCTTCGTGTGCGCTTTCGCGGCCCCTGCCGACTGCGACGTGCCCGCGCCGCTGGGAGGATTCGCCAACCCGGGCCAATTCGAGTTTCCGCTCTACGGCGGCAACCTGCCGCGCAACCCGGCGCGCTGTTCGGCGGGCGGCGGCGGAGGAGCAGGCGGCGGGCAAGGAGAGGGAGGCGGAGCCGCGCTCAACCTCCTGGAGGAGTGGAGCGGCGTCAACGGCTTCCTCCAGGCGCCCGCCTCGAGCGGCTACACCGTGCGCGCCAGGGACAGAATCGACCCCGACCTGCTCGTCGCGCGCAGCTACGCGAACCGCGTCGTCACCGGCTTCACGCTCGAGAACGACTCCGACCGTCTGCAAATCGAGGGTTACTACCAGAAGCTCACCGAGAGCCCCGGCCTCGAGCTCAAAGGCCGCCTCGTGCACGTATTCCCCGCCGACGGCTTCGAGGACGAGTTCACTTTCCAGGACGTGCCGCCCGGGGAGCCGAAACGCTGGCACGAGATCCTCTACTACCGCGCGAATATCGACCCGAGCCTGGCCGGCGCTGAGGCCTGCGACCTTTCCATTCCTAAAGGCGACTACATCCTTCAGATCTACGCCGTGAACGGCGACGCGACGCAGGTCCACTACTCCTTCGCTGACGACGACCGGGACCGTGAGCTCCTGATCCCGGGCGCGCCCTGCCCGCCTTATCCGCTCGTCCGCGTGCGCGACCTCACCGGCAAGACGACGCTCCCCGATATTCACCGTCTCACGGCCATCACCCGCGACGACACGCACGTCGAGTTCCATGCTCGGGGCGTCTGGTTCGACGCCGATGGTGGTCACTCGGTGGATCCCGACGACGACAGCTACAGGTGCCACAATTTCGAGTTCGTGTGGGAGGTCCAGGGCGCTCGGCTGCCCACGCCGCAGTCGACGGGAAACTCGAACGTCTTCGTCGCGGAGGTGTTCAGCCTCGGCTGCTTCTGGGTGAACCTCACCATCCGCGACAAGGCCTGCGGGCGCTACGTCTTCCGGAGGCTCCAGGTGCTCGCAGAGCCGAAGACCTTTCAGTGCACGACGGCGTTTTACTCGGCAACCCAGCCGGTCCCCGACCCGCGGGGGATCATTGCCGTCGCCGGCCTCACTCCGGCCCCGGGCGCGGGCCGGATGGCGAAGCCGCGGCCGTACTCGGCGAGCGTCCTCATCGTCCCGCAGGATCTCTGCGACGGCACCGGGCTCGCCGTGGCGGCGTCGGCCGGCGATCCCGAGGTCTTCGGCGATGAGGACATCGAGTTCCGGCTGGCGTGGTTCGCGGGGCTCGGGCTCATCGAGGCCATCCCGCCGAGCGAAATCAAGGTCAAGGACCTTTGCGCCAGCGCCCAGAACTCGGTCCTGCGCTATTTCCAGATCGACATCGACGACCTGGGTCGGGCGCGCCCGCTGCCGCCGCCGCTCGACACTTTCACGCGGGATGGCAAGCTCGCCCCCGTGCTGCTGCAATCGCGCACGAAAGTCTACCGGAGGAGAAATACGCAAGGAGGGATCGACCGCATCCAGGTGACGCCGAGGGAAGAGGACTGGAAGGTGCTCGGCGGCGTCATGATGATGACGAACCGCCCTGACTCCTTCACCCAGAGCCACTGGCAGGGCTCTTTCTCCGAGCGCGACCAGACCTACAGCTTCTTCACGCACGCCGCGGAAGCGTATCAGCAGCACTTCGATCTCGAGAAATCCAAGTCCATTCCCGTGGGGATCGTCTCCGGCGTGAACATCCCCTCGTTCGACAATGATTTCTCTACGGGCCTCAACTCCCCTTTCCGCTACGTCAACGGCGCGTGGCTGGAAGATTACGCGCTGGCCGACAACACCGGCGACATCCTCGGCAACAAAATCTCGGCCTCGACGCTGCAGGTGGAAGGCCTCAAGCGCCAGATCGACGAGGCGACCACCTACGAGTGGTGCAAGAGCAAGGAGATCTTCTCCAACGTCACCGAGCAGACGCTGTTCGAGTCCATCATCTTCTCCGGGGCCATCGGCCCCGTGCCGCTCACGATCTGGGCCAAAGTGGGCCTGGCGCTGACGGTTTCCCTCACCGCGCAGGTCGGGACGGTGATTTCGCCTTTCCGCGCGCTTACGGGCGGCAATTTCGTGGAGAGCAACATGTCCCTCGTCGCGGCGCTGGACCTCTCCATCCCCGCCGCCATCCGTGCCGATATCGCTTTCGGTGTGGTGGGCGTCAACTACAAGCTCCGGCCGCACGTCGAGAGCAGTTTCAACGCCCACATCGAGAGCAGGGATCTCGAGCTCTCCAAAGGCCTCAACCTGGAGCTGGCGGTCCAGCTCGACGCGCAGTTCCAGTACTGCTTTTTCAACTTCCTCGAGTCGCTCTTGGGCGACCTTACCTGCATCCCTGCGCCACTCATCCCCATCATCCCTCGCGAAGTGCTCATTGCAGAGCACATCGGGTCTCCGTTCAACTTCAAGCCATGCCCGAGCGGGGACGGCGGCGGAGGCGACGGCGGTGGGCTCCCCGCGCAGGGTCCACCCGCCGAGCCGGACGGCATGGGCGGCGGCGATTTCACTTTCGACGTCGAGTACTACTTCCCCGCCGTCGAGAGCTCGCCGGACGGGAGGACCGAAATCGAGGTCGTCTACCAGAAGAGCACTATCGAATCGAAGCCCAGGACTCTCGTCCGGACGCGAGTGAATGGCATTCAGCAGACCGTCTACAGCGACAAAGTGCGCGACCTCGAGCCGGCCATCGGCTTCCTCTCGAGCTCGAAAGCGCTCATCGCCTGGACGCGCAGCCTGCCGGAGCTCGCAGGGCTTCCGCCCAAGTCTCCGGAACAGTACACGCTCGCGGAGCTGAACCTGCTGCGCGCGCAGGACGAGATCGTCGTGACGCCGCTCGAGGCGGACGCCGGCGGATCCTGGTCGTTCGACCAAAACGCCATAGTGATTTCGGACGCCGCCGCCGAGACTCCCAACCCGGCATCCCGCCGCGTCGATGGGCGTGCCGCAGTTGCGGGCGATCCCACGCGCGAGATGGCGCTCGTCGCCTGGGTCCGCATCGACGACCCCGACTACTTGAAGAGCGAGCCGGGCACCACGACCTACTACCGGCCAGAGACGCCCGGAAGCACGACGTTCGTGCCCGACCAGGCCCCCACCGTACGGCCGCACCTGGAGCGCTCGGCGATCTACGTCCGCCCCGTGGGCCTGAGCGGTCCCCTCGGGCCAGCGCGAGTGATTTCCGCGCCCGGCATTAATCTCGAACCGTCCATCACTTTCTCGCCGAGCGGAAATCAGGCCTACTGCGTGTGGGTGCACGATCCGGTGCACGTCGACCTCATCGGATCGAATCGCGGTCGCAACCTCGTCTTCGCGTTGTACACCGCCGCCCAAGACGTCTGGAGCGCTCCGCGCGCGATCGTATCCAATCCTGACACCGCCTTTCCCGGGCTGCTCGAGCCCTCGATCGGACTCAAGGCGGACGGTACGGGCGTCCTCGCGTTCACCGCACTCGAAGTTGGGTCGTCCGAGCGCGACACGGGCCTGCTCGCATCGAACCGGCTCGTCTATATTTCGCGCCTCGAAGGAGGAGTTTTCGGCCCACCGGTGCTCATCCACGGCAAGTGCCAGAAGCGGGTGTACGGCAGCACAGTGCGCGTGCGCATCCCCCCGCTCGTCGAGGACCCGCCCGCGCGAGTCTTCAAGAAGCCGGACATCTACGTCCTCTGGCAGCAGGGCGGTCCGCCCGGCACGCCCGAGAGCTCAGGCGGCCTCGTAACCTCCATCCTCGATGACGTGACCGCCGAGCCGTCGGCGGCGGTGGTCGTGAGCACGCCGGGCTCCGTGCGAGAAAACGTCGTGGCAGCGGTTTCCTCCGCGGGGATTCGCGCCGTGGCGCTGAACTCGGGCCCGGCTCTCCGGGCCGGACTCGGAGCCGGAGGCGGAGTATCTGCCGAATCGGCGTACGAGTCCGAATCGACGCCGCTGGCGCCGGACCTCGGCATCTCGAGCTGCGTCTTGTCGAACCAGTTCCCGGGCCCCGGCGCGCGTATCTCCGCGCAGGTTGAGCTCGAGAACATCGGTTTCGCCGCATCGGCGGCCGATGCCCAGGGTCAGAGCGAGGTCAAGCTGCGTGCCGTCTACGTCGATGCCGCGGGGAGCTCGCGGGTGGCCGTTGAAGTCCCCGTCCCGGTGATCCCCGCCGGCGGCACGGTCAGGCTGGACCTCACGCTCGAGCAGCCTCTCGAGCCCGTGGAGCTCCGCGTGGGCCTCTCCCCCAACCCGGGCGATACGAATCCGACGAACGACGTTCGCGTCTGCGCCTTTGGGGCCCCGATGCCTCAGAGCTTCGCTTGCCAGGCGATCGAGCTCACGGATGAGGCGGCCACGCCTGCTTTCCTGCTCAGCTGGAAGAATGCCGCGAACTACGACGAGCTCATCCTTTACCGCGACGGCGCGCAGCTGGCGTCGATCTCTGGCGGCTGCACGGCCTACGTGGACCGCGACGCGGAACCTGGCCAACACACGTGGGAAATCCGCGGGCGGATCGACGTCTCCAAGTCCTGCCGCGGGACGGCGACCTGCGAGATGACGCCATCCGAGTCGTTTCGGCGCGGCGACGTCGACTCGAGCGGCGACCTGAACATCACCGACCCCGTCGCGCTCCTCGGATTCTTGTTCCTCGGCGGCACTGCCCCGCGCTGCCCGGACGCCGCGGATGCGGATGACTCCGGCGACTTCAACATCACGGATCCCATCTCCATCCTGGGCTACCTTTTCCTGGGTGGCTCCGCGCCGCCAGCTCCCGGCCCGCAAGAATGCGGCAGCGACCCCACGCCGGATAGCCTGGAGAGGTGCGCGACCGATTGCAGGTAGGGCTTCACTCCCGCAGCTCGATCGCGGCGGGTCCGGGATTGTCCCGCCCGATGAGCGACCGTCGCGGAGCATGTACCTCGTCTTTACGACATCTACCCTTGACGACGGGGGCCCGCGGAGACAAAGTTTCCGTCGTTCAAGAGTGCAGGTTTGGCTGCACGAGGAAATACTCAACCGTGGATGACGGCGGCAGGCGGGGCCCGGCTTCTGATCGTGCGGGAGCTCGAGTCCGGCGGCATCTACAGGTTCAACGAATTGCCCGCGGTCGATCCGGGAGTCGGGATTTAGGAGTGTGCCGGGATCCGCGAGCGGCAGTCCGTTCATCGGCCGGGACTGTAAATGCGACCGACTGGTCCGCAGGCGTGTCGCTGACACGATCTACATGCTGAACCACATCCTCTTTGGGCGGTGAGCGAGGCGCCGTCCGCACCGGCCTTCGACGCCAGCGGCGACGTCCTCATCATCGGGCAGGTGACCGAATGTCGTCTTCATCATCCACTTCCTGTGTGGCGAGGCGCCCCCGCGGCGCTTTTCCTTCGGCAATTTCGGGACGTAGGACATGGACCGGGCTCGCGCCGGCGGCGCTCATCTTCGGGCTCGCCGCAGGTGTCCATGCCGCGTGCGAATTCTGTCCTCCCCTCGATCCCCTTGGCGAGGACCAGACGGTGCTTCAAGTTTCGACTGTCGAGGGTCTCTTTGCCGGTCTGAGGAACGCCGCTCCGGACACGACCATCCTGCTCGCCGATGGCACCTACACCTTGCATGGCTTCGATGTCAACGTGGAGGTGCCGAGGATCACTCTGCGCGGCGCGAGTGGTAACCGTGACTCGGTCATCATCGAGGGAAGCGGCAACAACATCGCTATTTTCGCCGATGACGTGACCGTGGCCGATATGACGCTGCGCGGGCCCGCGTATCACTGTGTTCAGGTCCACGGGGAGAATGGCGTGCTACGGACGAAGATCTACAATGTTCACCTGCTGGACGCCGGTCAGCAGTTCATCAAAGTGTCCACGGGGTCCGGCGACCGCAGCACGTTCGCGGACGAGGGCCTCGTCGCGTGTTCGCTCATCGAGTACACGACAACTGCCTCATCGCCCTACACGAACGGAGTCGACATTCTCGCCGGAAAAGGCTGGGTCATCCGGGACAACGTTCTGCGAAGGATTCGCGGTCCGCAAGGCGGCGCGGGGCCCACCATCCTGGCGTGGAAGAATTCCATGGACACGGTCGTGATGAGGAATGTCCTTGTCGACTGCTGGCGAGGCATCGCCCTGGGCATAGCCGAGCCGGACGCGTACTCCCGTGGCGGAGCCGGCGACGCTTACGATCACCAGAACGGGCGGGTTGAAAACAACGTCATTATTTCCCTCGAACTGAAGACCGACGCTGGCATCGAAAACAACTTCGCTCTCGGATCCCAAGTTTTCCACAACACGATCTACACGGCCGACGCGGCCGTTCCTTGGTCCATCGAGTGCCGTTACGCCGGAACCACGGCGGAGATCAAGAACAACCTGGCGAACCGGCCGGTGGTGAACCGGAGTCCTGGATCGGCCGTAAGCGTTGAGGCAGGGAACGTCACGAATGCGAAGTTGAACTGGTTCCACGATCTGGCGGGTCTGGATTTCCACCTCAAGGCCGGCGGGCCGGCCGTCGACGGCGGAGTTCTCCTCGACGAGGAGCCGGAAGACATCGATGGGGACGCGCGCCCCGGTGGCCAGCTGCCGGACGCGGGCGCGGATGAGCTAGGGGGCCTGCCGTCCTGCGCGGACGGCGTGACAACGGTCGGCCCCTTCGTGCGCGGGGACTGCAACGGGGATGGGGCCGTGGCCGGGCAGGTCACCGACGTGATCTTCATGCTCAAATACTCCTTCGGCGGTGGGGAGAAGAAGGTACCCTGTTTGGCCGCCTGCGACGCCAACGGGGATGGGCTTTTCGGCGGCTCCGTCACCGATCCGATCTACCTCCTTCAATACGATTTCTTGGGAGGAACACCCCCACCACCTCCCTTCGCCGCCTGCGGCAATGGGAGCCGGCCTGGGGATGCCGCGCTCGGATGCGAGAAGCCGCCGATCGGGTGCCAGTGAGCGGCAGAACGGGGCGCCTTGTAGGATTTGCAAGGCGATCTATTCGTCGTCGGAAATCTTCGGTCTCCGAATTGAAATCCCACATATGTCCTCATGGCAAAATTACAAAAATACGGGGATCCGTATCCCTTGAGACTCCCTCACCCGGAATTGGCGGCAGCGTGTGGGTGAAGCTCTTGCCTGGGAGAGCTTCGCCTACAGTTGAGTAACATTCGCGATAACCTCGAGTTGCGCAGTCGTGCAACGCGTACTCAGCGGCGCACTCCCAAGCGCTCTCCTGTCGCTTGTGGCCCAGCACGCGAGGCGATTCACGGCACAGCGGTTGCTCGATGTCAGAGTCCGAGACTCTGACCGGGCGAATGAATTGGGGTTCCGTGGGCATTCTCGAACAATTCTATGCTGGCTTCGCACCAGGTCCGCCCAATCGCCGACGCTGTTCGTGGCGCGAACAAAATTGCGATTGTGCGGCTCGGTGGGATCGGGGACGTAATCGCCACACTTCCCATTGCGTGGCTTCTGCACGACATCGCACCCACGGCGCGCATTGCTTGGATTGCCCACGCAGGTCCCGCTCAGCTCCTTCAGCACGTCAAAGTGATCGATGAGGTTCTTGTTCTGCCCCGGAGTAATCTTTTTACGGCGATTCGGCCTTGGAGGAAGATCGTAGCCGGGCGGGACATCGATACCGTGATTGACCTTCACGGCAATCTAAAAAGCGCTGTCGTGGATTGGCTGACGGGGGCTCGCAACCGCGTAGGCTTCAACCGACTCGATTGTCGCGAGCGGTGGAATCTTTTGGCAACCAATCTCAGGCTGCCGCCCTTAGGCTCGGGCAACAAAACCAAACGAGCCCTCGAGGTCGGTGCCCTCCTGGGTCACTCCGCCCCCGCTGCGCGATTCGGAATCGAGTTCTCACCTGAAGAAGAAGACAGAGCCACCTCCACGCTGGGGCAGCTTTCGAAGGATCTCGCAACTGTAGTGCTGCAACTGGGTCGTTCAGGCGACGTGAGGAGTTGGCCTCCCGAGCGCTGCGCTGAACTCTGCCAGAAACTTCTCGCTCATCCTGTCCAAATCATTGTGGTTGGAGGGCCCAGCGAGATCGGGATGGCAAATGCGGTTCGTCGACTTTTGGGCCCCCTTGGTTTCGCGATTCGATTCGAGGTCGGGACACTCTCGATTTGTGAGATCGGAGCGCTCTTGCATCGGCTTGCTACGGACGCCGAGCACAGAAACGTCTTCATCGGTCCCGATTGCGGTCCGCTTCACCTCTCGGCGGCTGTCGGACTCCGAACCATCGGGCTCTACGGGCCGCAGGATCCTGAGCGCACCGGGCCGACCGTCTTGAACTGCGAGGCCATTTTTCACCCGCGGGTGTCCGCGTGCATTCCCTGCGGCCGCCGGGAGTGTGTGCATCCCATCCAAGGGATTTGCATGCTTTCTATCGGCGCAGATGAAGTCATCGAGCGGGCCTTAAGTAGTGTGCCTCCGTCTCCGCGTGAGTTGAAAGCAGTCAACGTATCCCTTGCCCGAAGCGTTGGCTGGCCACTTTTTCTACTCTCCATGCTTCCGGGCCTTTTCGGTTGGATAGGGGCCGAGGACGCGTACACAGCGCTCAGTCTTGCGGTGACGCCGGCGTGCACGAGTCTTACGGCGGCCCTTTTAGCCGCTCGCATGGGTACGGTCAGCGCGGGAATCTTCACTTCGCTCACACTCCTGTGTATGGCGGCGTTTGCCTGGCCAGCAGCCATAGCCCCAGTTATTTGGGTACGAACGGCGTTACTCTCCACTAGTCAATTCCTGCTTTTCGGCGCCTTGACTGCGTCCGAGAAGCGAGGCCGGTGGTGGCTCGGGTTTGTCAGCTTTTTTGTCACCACTGTCTTGGTGAACGGCGGCGGCGAGAGCCTCGCAATTCCCGGGCTCAGTTTTTTGATTTTCCTGGCGGGTGAAAAGGCCTTCAGGAGGCTATCCGATCTTCGTATCCTCGTCGGGGCTGCAGCCCTGAGCATGATGGCCATTGGCTGGATCTTCTTCGATCTACCCACACTCTTCGGCCAAGTGCCGATACCCAAGCCGGTATCTTTGGCGCAAAACCTCAGCGAGTTCGTTGTCTGGAGCTTGCCCGCGTCGGTAGTAGCGCCCCTGGTGCTCTTCGACCATTTCAAAACCCGCAAGTTTCGTGAGGATCATGGCTTTGCCGACCGCCGGTGGAGATTTCCTAAAGCTGCCTTCGTGGCCGCACTGAGCGTCTTTTTCATCGCTCATTCCCCAGAATGTCTTCTTTTGGCCTTTGCGTCGCTTGCGATCCTCGTGGGAGCGTGGCTTGACCGGTGGTTGCTCAAGTCCCATCGGACTGGATTCTGCCAGTAACCTGGTCCTTCCCCCCACCCTACCGGCGCTGCCATCGCGCCCTCAGGATTCAGCGCCTTCCGAGCGCCATTTCGGCTATTCTGCTGGCATGAGATTCAAGCCGGAGCTCCGCCGTGCGGCATGTGCGGGACCCGTTCCGCGGCGCACCTTCCTGAAAGTCGGGCTGGGAGGTTTCGGCAGCCTCACGCTGCCCGGACTCTTCCGCCTCCGCGCGGAGATGCCTGCCGAGGCGAGGCCGGATCGCAGCAGCGCCGTTATCCTTGTCTGGCTGCGGGGCGGGGCCAGCCACCTCGACACGTATGATCCAAAACGCGATGCGCCGAACGAATATCGCGGGCCTTTCAGCTCCGTCCCGACGAACGTGCCCGGCCTCCACGTCTCGGAGCTCCTGCCGCGGCACGCGAAAATTGCTCATCGCTTCACGCTACTCCGATCCATGGCGCACACGGGCGGTGGGCATCCTGCAGGCTCACTCCAGCTCCTGAGCGGGGATCCGGATCCACAGGACAAGCTCGTGCCTGTTCGCCCCGACTTCATGTCCGTGGCGAACTACCTGCGAGCGGATCCCCGGCGCGCCATGCCGTACTACGTGGGCGTGAACCCCATCTCGCGCTACGACAACTTCACGATCGCAGGTCCAGGCTATCTCGGCAGCGCTTACGAGCCGTTCGGCGTGAGCGGTGATCCTAACAGCCCCACGTTCGAGGTGCCCAATATCGGTCTGCGCGGCGCCGAGCAAAGCGCGCGGTTCGCCATGCGCAGGAGCTTGCGCGCGCGCATTGATCAACTCCGGCGCGGGCTCGACCACCCCGCCATGGCTGCGCTGGACAGCTTCGAGCGCCAGGCCATGAGCCTGTTGACGAGCCCCGAGGTCGCAGCGGCGTTCGACCTAAGCCACGAGGACTCGCGCGTGCGCGACCGCTACGGCCGAAACGCCTGGGGCCAGCAGTGCCTGATGGCGCGCCGGCTCGTCGAAGCCGGCGTGGAGATCGTCACGACCACCTTCGACGGTCCCCTCTGCGGCCGCGTCGCCAACTGGGACGATCATGCCGTGAACCACAATGTCTTCGAGGCGCTGCGGTTCCGTGCGCCCTATTTTGACCAGTCGGTTACGGCGCTGATCGAGGACATCTACTGCCGCGGGCTGGACCGCCAGGTCCTCGTGGTCGTCACCGGAGAGTTCGGCCGTACGCCCCGCATCTCCTACTCCAACTCGACGGGAGGTGGAGTCGGCAGCGCGGAAGCTGGCGTGCGGCAGCCCGGGAGAGACCACTGGCCTAACGCCAACACGCTGCTCTTCGCGGGCGGCGGGATCGCGACGGGCGGTTCGATTGGCGCCACGGACCGACGCGGCGAAGAAGTCGTGGAGGGACGCGTCGGGCCCGGCGATTTTCTCGCCACGATTTACCGCCATCTGGGCATCGACGCGGAACGCGTGAGCATCCCCGATTTTTCGGGCCGACCGATCCCCATCCTCAACGAGGGCCGGCCGATCGAAGACCTGCTGCCCCGCAGCGGCGCCTAAGAGGCCGGCGCAGAAGCTCTTCACTCCCGCTTCTTCAGCTGGAAAGTCAATCGGACCTCGCCCAAGAGCGCGCGGACCCGCTCGAACGTCTCCCAGCGGACGAGGTCTTCGGCGGTCAAGGAAAGGATGAAGTCGAGGAGGGGGGCGTGGTCGAGGAACGGACTCAGCGTTTTTGCTTCGTAGCCCGCTGCGACGGCTTCCAGGCGCGCCTCCCCCGAGATCTCGATCACCGCGCCTTCGCGAGGAATGGAGTGCGCGGTACCCCTGCGAGCTTGCGTCGCGGAGTAGAACACGTCCGTGACCTCTCCCGCGATCGCAGCTCCCGTCTTCGCATCCGATAGCTCGACATTCACGCGGGCCAGCACCGCCTTCGGCGGCCTGTAGGGATCCTTGTCGAAGAAAAATGCGCCGCTCACTGCACGCTCGCGCCGCTCACCGCCGGCGATGCGCAAGCAGTACCAGGCGCTGCTCGAGTCGCCGATCGGGAAACTTGTTCTTAGGGACCGTACGGGCGGGGACAACTCGGTCGTTTTGAGGAGCTCTCCATTGCGATAGAGCTCGAGCCGGGTCAGGCCTTTGCGGTCCGTCCCCGACGCCCACGCTTCCACCTCCAGCGTCCGCGCCGTGCCATCCGCTGGGAACACGGATCCCGGCGGCCGGCTTGCGACGCTTGCGAGGAGAAGCGGTCCGCTGGTCGCGAAAACTGCTCCCCGGGCCATGGCTTGAGGCACCGCTTCCAGCGAGAAATCGCCGTTGAGCCGAACGTAGGTACGCACGGAGCCAGGGACCGCCCCGCCCGGCCTGTCGAAACAGGCATCGGACGAAGCAGTAGCCGTCATCCGATAGCCGTGGTTCACGAGGAGGCACCAAAGCTTGAACGCCAGCTCGCCGGCCTCGTGCTCGCCCTCCGTGGTCATCACGTCCACGCCGTCGAACGTTGGGCCGATCAGGGTGTCGAGCGGCAGCTCGACGGCCATGTTGGACACGCGGACGTTCTCGCGGCGAGGATAGATGCCCTGGCCGCCCCAAGCCCCGCTCCACCACCTCGCGGGATGCGTGTAGAAGACCGCGCCTCCCTGCTCGTGAATCATGCGGTGCGACTCGAAGTTGGCGAACGTGGGCTTTTCGGATTGGTAATCGTGCGCGCTCGCCGCCGCGAGAAGGCGGATCACGTCATCGCCGCCCGCAGTGCGACCCCGCGCGCCGACGAACCAGCAGTGCCCGAGGCAGCGGGTGGCGTCACCCTGGTAATAATTCTTCGGAGCTTCGAGATTCCAGGTCAGCCGGCAGGTCGAGCTGGACCGCGCGGAAAGCTCGGCGGACAGTTTTTCCGGAGTGGGGTCGTCGATCGCCCAATCCTGCGCCAGCGAAAGGAAAGCGAGGTCTTCGGCCTTCGCGGCCCGCGCCACGTCGTCGAAGCTCACTGGGATGGCTCGCTCGCCATGCAACATGTGGACGTGGCTGTCCCCCGCGAACCACCCTCGCTTTCGGAGGTCCACGATGCGCTCGAGCTTGATTTCCATCGCAGCGTCGGCGTCGGTGGAGAGTTCGATCTCTCGCTCTACGGCCCGAGTCTCGGGGCCACGGCTCACCACGACGCGTGTCCTTCCTGCCAGAAGGCGCTTCTTGAAGCTCCCATCGCAGCGAAAGCCGGTCCGGAGCGAGTCGCTCTCGAGGATCGTTCGGCCGCTCGAATCCACGATCGTCACGGTGCAGGGAGATGGCAGTCCGGTGTCCGCGTCGATCACCGAGCCCGAGAGCGTTGCCGACTCGGACGGGCTCCTCGGCAGCTCGAGCGCCCACGGGACGACTGCCCGAAGGACCTCGTCGCGCGAAGGGTCCGGGTGATCCAGGAGCTCGAGGATGGCCGTGCCGCGGACAACTGGCAGCCGGTGGCGCAGCAGCGCCTCGAGATCCGGCCGCGTAAGCTCCTGGCGACAGAGAGCGCGCGTTGCTTCCTCCTGGAGCGGAGGCGCGATCTCAAGGGCGGCTTTCTCGTCCAGCGCGAGGTATTCGAACAGAAATGCTTTCGCAGCAGAGCAGCGAAGGTCGCTCAGCGCCGGCAGCACGTACATCTTCGCGCGGAAGTCCGTCCACCCGAGCGGATTCTCTTTCCAGCGGGGGTCCACCACTTTCGCGAGCGCCGGGTCGACGCGCCGGAAAAACTCGATCAGCACGGGGGCGGAATCCGCGGCGCCGAGCATCCCCAACGCCCGGGCCGCGAGCGCAGCGTCCAGACCGTGGTACATCCAGTCTTTGTGCATCGAGCGGCTCGCGATCTGCGCCTCGAGGGCGCGAACGATGCGCGAGTCTCTGCGGCCGCGCTCCGCGAGCTTCTGAGCCGCCCACGCCCGTTCGAGAATGCGACCCGCACGGCGGGCCTCGTCCGACGGCGTCGCTCCCGGCTCCAGCCGTTCGGGGTCACTCCGCTCGAGGATCGTAAGGAGCGCCTCCTCGGAAAGGTCGGGGGGCAATTTTCCCAGCGCTTCGCGCGGAATCGACGGCCCGGATGGCGGCTCCCGCTCCGGCGGCTTCGCTGGATTCGCTGCCGGGTTCAGCAAGGCCGCGAGGTCTGGCGGGACGGTCAGCGCGGCCGTGCGATGGAGCACCCGCGCCGCCACGCGCGGATCGTCGACCATGATCAGCTCGCCCGGTTTCTCGAGAGCCGCCTTCACCGCCTCGGGGTCGACGTCCAGGCGGGCTTCGTAGAGTCCGGGAGCCTTGAAGCGCAGCAGCCGGACGCGCGGATCCTTGGCGAGACGCGGCGCGGTTTCGGTGTTGATCGCGACGACGTGTTCCCAGAGATCGGCCGCGTCGAGCATGCGCTCGATGTCGCTCTCGAGATCGCTCTCTTTCACGTCGAGATGGAGGAGCATGGCGCGATCCCGCGCCAGCGCCAAAAGCGCGGCGAACGTCGGCGGGCGCGTCGCTCGGGTCGCCGTCCCGTAGACTTGGCGCGGAGTCAGCTCGAGGAGCTCGCGGTAGGTCCAGTCGCGTACGGTCCCGAAACCGTTCGTGAGGTGGTCGAGCATGTCATCGTGGAAGAGGACGAGGACGCCATCCGCAGTGCGGCGGACGTCCACCTCGCAGCCGTCGGCTCCAAGGTCCATCGCCGCGGCGTAGGCCTCGAGTGTGTTCTCGGGCGCGAACGAAGACGCCCCGCGGTGGACGATCACGGCCGGGCCCGCCCGGCGCTCGGCGACGCGCCGCTTCCGCGCCTCGCGCGACGCGATGGGTTCAGGGGGCACGCTCCGGATGTACTCCGCCGGCGGCGGCGTCTCGGCCGCGGCCGGCCCAGGAGCTCCCCAGCCCACACTCGCAGCAGAGCAAGCCACGATCCAACCGATGGCTCTCGCCCGCCGCATCACGATGGATTCAGTACTTTGTTTCGGAATTTTTTCGGCGAGGTCTCGAAGAGCTTCCGACCTTTCGCTAAGCATTTCTTCTTCCAGGATCGTTTCTCGGCGGCCGCTTTGCGCAGCGCTTTTCGCAGCGTCTTTCCGCGCAGCGAGCCCACGGGGATTATTTGGCTTGGCGTCTCGGCCGCCCCGCGCTCCGGATGGCGCTCGAGGGTGGCTTCCAGCACGGCGTAATCGTGCGCTCGGCCCAGGCGGTCCTGCAACTGGTCGAGCTTTTGGACCATGCCATTGCGCCGCTTGACCGGGAGGCCCGGCCACGCGCCCAGGGGATACATGAGGTCCTTCACCGCCTTCCTCCAGGCGTGGAACGCTGCGTCTTTGCTGCCCGCCGAGCTCGGCATCCGTTTCCGGGCGCGGGCGTAAGTCTTCGTGAGAGCTTCAATCCAAGGAGCTTGCCCGGCTTGCGCAGGCGTGAGCGCGAGAAACTTCCGAACGGACGAACGCAGGCATTGGTGAGCGTCGAGCGCCGACTTCTCAACCTTGCTCGCGGATCCGTCCCGCGGGACGGCCGGCTGCACTGCGCTGCTGCGCCCACGACCGAGCATCGCGTCGAGCAGGCCGCGCACCACCTGCGCTTCCCGGACGCTGCCCAGGGCGTGCGCGGCGCTTTTCAAGCGCGCCCTCTCGGCGTCGGCCGCGCCGGAAAGCAGGATACGACGGGAGAGACGCCACGCGGAGCGTAGTCGCTTGATCGCGACCCGAAGGCGGTGGATTCGTTCCGCGTCGTCGGTGTCGCCAGCCTCCTTGCGCGGGACGTCTCCCCACAAATCCGGCAGCACGCTCGTGAGCGCCGGCCGGGGGTCGAACGAGCCCAGGCCATTGCGTCCGATGCCGGCGTGGACGTCGATCCCGCGCGCAGCGTCCGTCGTTCGCGCGGAGGAGTCAGTCCCGTCCTGGAATCGTGTCTTCGCCGGCCTTGCCATGGTCACCTTCATTGAAACGGCCCCGATCCGCTGCGTAAACGCTATCCCGGCGAGAGTTCCAGCCCGCTTCTCGGCGCGGAAATGCGCTCGGGACGGCTCTTGCCGTCCGACGCTGCAGATGATTAGCATTCTAGTATCTCATCCGGCTGAGCGCATCGGCCTCGCGGCAGAAGACCGTGGCCTCCCCTGGAATCCCACCGCAAAAGATCGTCATCTCGAACCGGTACACGGTCGGCCGGAAACTTGGAACGGGCAGCATGGGTTCGGTCTACGTCGTGCGCGACGAAATCGCCGATCGCCTCGTCGCGCTCAAGCTGCTGCGCGGAGAGCGTTTTGACGCAGCGGCGATCCGCGACCTCCAGTCGGAGTTTCGCGCCTTCGCGGACCTGCGCCACCCTCAAATCGCAGCCGCGTACGATTTCGGCTACACCGACGACCTGAAGCTGCCTTACTACACCCGCGAGTACGTCGAAGGGAGCCAGCTCGCGCCGGGGCCTACGCGCGGCGCGCCACCCGATGAATTCCTCCGGCCGCTCCTCGATCTCCTCGACGCGCTTCAATATCTCCACACTCACGAAATCCTGCACCTCGACGTGCACGCAGGCAACCTCATCGTGGCGAGTGACCTGAAGAGAGGGAGCGTGCTCATTGATTTCGGCGTCGCGGGCCGCATCCGACAGATCGGTTCCTCGGCCCTCCTCGCGGGCCGCGTTTCTCTGCCTCCCGAGATCATCGCCGGGGCGGAGCCGGGAGCCGCCGCCGACGTCTTTTCCGCCGGTCGGCTTCTTCTGTTTCGGCTGACGGGATACGTGGAAGGTGGCTCGCAGCTGCTCCGAGAGATCCCCGGCTGGAATCCACGCCTGACGCTCCAGCTCGAACGCATCGCGGCGAAAGCGTTGCAGAGCGACCCCGCGAGGCGCTTTCGGACTGCCGGAGAGCTTCGCGACGCACTCGTCGAGGCCATCGGTAGCGTCCGTGGAAAACCGCGCCGGCTCGATCCGGCAGACCTCACGATCGGTAGGCTCCACGAGCTCGAGGCGATCGACGGCGTGCTCGCGCAAGCTCTCGAGAAAAAGCCATCCGTCCTCTGCTTTACCGGCAACCGCGGCAGCGGCAAAAGCCGTCTCCTAACGGAAGCGCGCCGGCGGGCGCAGCTCCTCGGCCTGAACCTCGTCGAGGCACGATTCCACGACTTCCCGTCCGGCGAGGCTCCGCTGATCCTTGCGCTCAAGGCGTTGTCTCGAGGCGGCGAGAGGTCGAGCTCCTGGCTCCGAGCCCTCACGATCGATCAAGGGGGCTCGACCTTCGAACGCGCCCGCCGCGCCGCGAAAGCTTGCCTCGCGGTCGACGGATCGCCGTTGGTGCTCCTGTTGGACGATTTCGAGAACGCCGACAAGGAGTCCCGTGTTCTTGCCGAGGCACTAGCGCGCGAATGCTCCTGTCACACGGACCAGGACGGTCCCGTGCGAGGCGTCGCCTTCATCATCGCAGGCTCTTCCGCCGCGGTCGAGCAGCTCGCGAAAGCCTCTGGAAGCTGCAGAGTCCTTAAGCTGCGGCCTTTCAAGGCCAACGAATCTCTCGCAATGCTCATCAAGCTCCTCCGGCCGCTCGAGATCCCCAAGCCGCTTGCCAGGCGGCTCTGTCGCGCCGCCGCCGGAAATCCTCTGCGGCTTCGCAAGCTGGCTCAAGTCGTCCGCGATGAGCATTCGCGTGCTGGGACTCTTCCAACGGACGCAAGCGCGCTGCTTTCCGCTCTCGATGAGCCTCGGTCCGGGCGCCAGCCGTGGGTGCCAGCACCACCGGAGGCCTCCCCGCTTCTCAAGGCACTCGCGGCCATTCGGCGGGCTGCGCGGGCCGACGAGCTCGCCGCCGCCTGCGAGCGCCCGCTCAAGAACGTGCAAGCCCTACTGCGGCGCTGCGTCGAAGATGAAGTCCTCGCCAAATACGAGCGAGGAAAAGAGACTCTTTTCGGCTTCCGGCATTCCGACGACGAGCGCGACCTGGCCAAGTCGCTTTCCGCCTCGTTGGCGCGGCGCGTCCACCAGAAGTTGGCACGCCACCTCCGCGACGAAGCCCGCCGCAACGCGGCGGCAGCGGAGCGCCGCGCTCGCCACCTTCTCGCGTGTGGGCGCCG
>Ga0111538_10004359_pt1 | contig 19687 bp, 17 predicted proteins | sample SoiMethybrSBSTD1_FD_79669 | JGI IMG/M metagenome (GOLD analysis project Ga0111538, IMG submission 79669) | Bulk soil microbial communities from a Populus tree surrounding site in Tennessee, USA - Soil MetaG P. TD hybrid SBSTD1 (version 2)... | ecosystem: Environmental > Terrestrial > Soil >...
CCATTCCATCTTGAAGCCGCGAATGCGTGGACGTTGCGGAGCTGGGATCGCACCCAGATCCCGAAGCCGTTCACATCCGTCGCCCTGGTGGTGGGGGAGCCGATTCCCGTTTCAGCGGACGCGACTGACGAAGACCGTGAGGCAATCAGGGGCGTCCTCGAAGCCCGGCTCACGGCACTCGAGCGGCGGGCGCACGACCTCGTTCGTGGTGTCCGGGTTTAGCTCGTGATAGTTTCTGTCCGTGAGTTCGAGCCATTGCCGACTCATTTGCGTCTCGGTTGTGGTGACGGTCCTGGCTATCGCCGGTGCGGCGGCGCAGGATCGACAGGGCCGGGCTCTCGACATCTACGTGGTGGACGTCGAAGGGGGCAACGCGACGCTGTTCGTGTCGCCGTCACGTGAGGCGCTGCTCATCGATACCGGCAACGGCGGGCAGGCGGCGATGCGTGACGCTGAGCGCATCCTCGGCGCTGCGAAGCATGCCGGCCTCACCCAGATCGACCATTTGATCACGACGCACTATCACGGCGATCACTTCGGGGCGATGGCCGAGCTCTCGAGCCGCATTCCGATCCGCGAGTTCATCGACCACGGTGCCAGCGTCGAAATGAATGCCGGTACCGACGCGTTTCTGCAGAACGTGTATCCACCGCTCTACGCAAAAGGCCGGCATACCGTCGTTGCACCGGGACATCGCTTCTCGATGGGCGATGTCAACGTGCGTGTCGTCGCGGCTGCAGGCCGCGTCACGACCGCTGCCGTCCCCGGCGCCGGACGGCCGAACCCGTACTGCGCCGCCACGGCACCGCAGGCTGCAGACACGACCGAGAACGCGCAGTCGGTCGGCTCCTACATCACCTTCGGGCGGTTCCGCGCGCTGCACCTTGGCGATCTGACCTGGAACAAGGAAATCGAGTTGATGTGTCCGGCGAACCGGCTCGGCGACATCGATCTGTTCGTCGTGTCGCACCACGGCCAGGCACTCTCGAACTCGCCGGTGCTCGTTCATGCCATCCAGCCGCGGGTTGCCGTGATTAACAACGGGACGCGAAAGGGTGGGCAGCCGGACGCGATGAAGGTGCTGTTCTCGGCACCGCGGCTCGAAGACATCTGGCAGCTGCACTTTTCGCAGCTCAGCGGGCAGGAGTACACGGTCCCCGGCGTGTTCATCGCCAACACGGTGGACGAGCAGCCGACGGCACTGCCGATCGCGCCGATGACGCCGCCGGCGCGCGGCGCACAGGTGGCTCCTCCGCCCGTCCATAATGGGCCCGCGTACTGGATCAAGATCTCCGCGCGGGACGACGGATCGTTTACCGTGATAAACACACGCAATGGATTTTCGAAAACCTACGCGGCGCGGTAGCGGCCCAGGCCTCCTCCGCAACCCAGGCCACCCATGAGCATTTCCCTCTCGGTGAACGGGCGCGCCCACACGATCGACGTCGATCCGGCGACGCCGCTGCTCTACGTCCTCAGCGACGATCTGGAGTTGAACGGTCCGAAGTTCGGTTGCGGTCTCGGACAGTGCGGCTGTTGCACCGTGATCGTCAAGGGGCAGGCGGTCCGGTCGTGTGTGACGGCGGTGTCCGCCGTCGCCGGAGCCGACGTCACCACGCTCGAAGGCCTTGGGACAGTCGAGAAGCCGCATCCACTGCAGCAGGCGTTCATCGACGAGCAGGCGGTGCAGTGCGGCTTCTGTCTCAGCGGCGTCGTGCTGACCGCGAAGGCCTATCTCGATCGGAATCCGAAGGCGAGCGACGCAGAGATCCGGCGGGCCCTGTCCGGCGTGCTGTGCCGCTGTGGCGCCAACACCCGCATGTTGAAGGCGATCGTGAAATACGCGCGGGGGATACGAGCATGAACCGGCGCCGATTCATCCAGCAATCGGGCGCGCTGGTCGTCACGTTCAGCGCGGCCCGGTTCGCCAATCGTCTCGGCCTGACGGCTGTCGGTGAGGCACAAAGGCTGAACGGCGCCAGCAGTCGTCAGCTCGATGGCTGGATCGCGGTGAAGTCCGACGGCAGCATCACCGCGTACACGGGTAAGTGCGAGCTCGGGCACGGCCTCTACACGGCGCAGACGCAGCTGATCGCCGAGGAGCTCTGCGTGCCGTTCAACCGCGTCACGCTCGTGCAATGCGACACCGCACTGACGCCCGATCAGGGAACGACGTCGGGGGCACAGTCGCATCCGACGAATTTCAACAACGGGGATCTGGCGCTGGCGGGCGCCACGGCGCGAGAGGCGTTGCTGGCGATGGCCTCCGAGCGGCTCGGTGTGGCGCCGGTACGGTTGTCAATCAAGGACGGCATCATCTCGGTCGGCAGCGATCCGGCGAAGAAGCTCAGTTATGCGGAACTCGTCGGCGGTCGGACGTTCAACCTGACGCTCAATCCAACCGCGAAAAGACGATCAGCCGCCGAGTGGACTGTGCTCGGAAGGTCAGTCCCACGAGTCGAGATCCCGGCGATGGTCACCGGCCGATTCGAGTTCGTCCACAACGTCCGTGTACCCGGGATGTTGCACGGGCGCGTCGTCCGACCGCCGGACGCGAACGCCACGCTGGCGAGCGTGGACGATACCTCCGTCACGGGGATGCCCGGTTTCGTTCAGGTAGTGGTCAAAAAGAACTTCGTCGGCGTCGTCGCGGAACAGCCGTGGCAGGCGATCCAGGCGGCCGCGAAGCTGAAGGTCGCATGGACACCCGGCGCTCCGTTGCCAGCCGAGCGCGACCTGCATACGCGTCTGCGAGCGCAAACGCCAACCCGCGATACGCGCGCCGTCGATTCAGGCGACGTGGATGCCGCACTCGCCGGTGCGCCGATCATCGTCCGTGGAACGTATCTGTATCCGTACCAGATGCATGCCTCGGTTGGCACCGCGTGCGCCGTCGCCGACGTGCAGGGCGACAAGGCGACGATCTGGGCGGCATCTCAGGCCGTGTGGCCGCTCCGCAGTTCCGCCGCGATGGTGCTTGGACTGCGACCGGAAAACGTCCACGTCATCTTCAAGCAGGGGCCAGGCTGCTACGGCATCAATGGCGCGGACACCGTCGCCTATGACGCGGCGCTGCTGTCGCAGGCGGCTGGACGGCCGGTGCGCGTACAGCTGATGCGCGGCGAGGAGATGGCCTGGGAAAACTACGGCGTCGCCTACGTCGTCGATCAACGCGCCGCCGTCGATCGAAACGGCGTGATCGTCGCGTGGGACTGCGAGTCATGGTCAGCCAGTCGTGGCGGACGTCCAGGCGCGAACACGCCGGGCAATCTTGTAACCGGAACGCTTGCCGGCTTCGAACCGGCAGTCTTCCAGCCGCGGAGTCCGGCGCCGGTTCCGACCGCTTTCGCCAACGGCAACAACGCCGTCCCGAGTTACGTCACGGGGATGGTAAACGGGAACGCCGGTGGCACCGGCACAATCGCATCCCAGCGCGTACTGTTGCATAACGTGCGCTCCACGTTCTTCACCGGGCCGTTACGCTCGCCCGAGCGGCTGCAGAACACCTTCGCGCACGAGTCGTTCATCGACGAGATCGCCGCGTCGCTGCGGGTCGACCCGCTGCAATACCGGCTCAAACACCTTCGCGATCCGCGGTTGATCGCGGTCGTCAACGCTGCCGCCAGGGTGGCGAACTGGGATCAGCGTCCGTCACCCCGGCAGAACGTGCGCCGAACCGGTGTGGTGAGCGGACGTGGCATCTCCTGCGTTTTGTACGAAGGTGACAACGGATACTGCGCGATGGTCGCAGAAGTCGATGTCAACCAGGACACTGGCCTCGTCATCGTCCGCCGGCTGGTGATTGCCAATGACGCCGGCCCGATCTCGAACCCTGACGGCCTGCGGAATCAGCTCGAAGGGGGCGCCATTCAGGGGATCAGCCGGACGCTGCTCGAGGAGGTGACGTGGGACGAGCGGAAGGTCACGTCGGTCGACTGGCGAACGTACCGACCACTGTTCCTCGACGCAGACGTTCCGAGCATCGAGACCGTCCTGCTCGATCGTCCGGACATGCCAGCGGCTGGAGCAGGGGAGACTGCCGTCACCGTTGTCGCCGGTGCGCTTGGCAACGCGATCTTCGACGCGACGGGCGTCAGGTTGCGTCAGGTGCCGTTTACGCCGGAGAGGGTGACGACCGCGCTCGCCGCGCGGAACAGCCGATAGCAAGTTGAGCCCGCCAACCGGCGGTTGTCAAATCAGAAATGCGGCGGCGAACAGTCCGATCATCAGGAACGCGAGCGCCACCTTCACCGCGGTGCCGATGGCGAAGCCGATCCACGCGGATACACCTGCTTTCCCCACGCGTTTCCAGTCACGGTGGTGGGTGAGCTCGCCGGCAACCGCTCCGATGAAGGGCCCGATGACGATTCCCGGCAGGCCGAAGAAGAGTCCGAAGATTGTGCCGAGCGCGGCCCCGGCCATCGCGCGCTTGCTCGCGCCGAGATGTTTCGCGCCCAGCGCCGTGGCGACGAAATCGACGCCGTAGGTGGCGACGCCGATAACGCCGATCATCGTCAGCATCAGCGGTCCGACGCGTGTGAAATGATCGGCCCACGCCGCCAGCAGCAGGCCGGCAAAGATCAGAATCGTCCCGGGCAGAGCGGGCAGGACGATGCCGACGACGCCGGCCACCACCAGGACGACGGCGAGAATCCACAGCACGACGCTCATTCAACCGATCCTAAGATGTCTCCATGTCCTTGACGGTCTTCACGTCGGCGCGGTTCGCCGATCACCTGACTCCTCCCGGGCATCCCGAGCGCGTCGAACGGCACCTCGTGATGCAGGCAGTCGCCGCCGAGTTCCGGCAGCAGGATGGCGCGGTCGTCGAGCCCCGGCCCGCCAGTGGCGAGGAGATCGGCCGGATTCACGATGCGGACTATATCGCCATGATCCGCGAGACCGCCGGACGGGCGACGGCACTGGACCCGGACACCTTCACCTCGCCAGATACCTTCGACGTGGCGTGCCTTGCTGCCGGCGCCGCTGTCAGCGGCGTCGACCACGTTCTGGATGGGCCGCCCGGCAGTCGCGCGCTGGCCGTCGTGCGGCCGCCCGGTCATCACGCCGAGCGGAATCGCGCGATGGGTTTCTGCTTTTTCAACAACGTCGCCATTGCCGCGGCGCACGCCCGCCGCCGCGGCCTGGCGCGCGTGGCAATCGTCGATTACGACGTCCACCATGGCAACGGCACGCAATGGAGCTTCTACGATGATCCGTCCGTGCTGTTCATCTCGTCGCATCAATTCCCGTACTACCCCGGAACCGGCGCGGCCGGCGACATCGGCAGGGGGAACGGGGAAGGTTATACGGTGAACCTGCCGCTCGCGGCCGGGGCGACGGAGGCTGATTACTCGCGCGCGTACTCGGCGATCGCCTGGCCTGTGCTGAGGGCATTCAAGCCGGAGTTGATTCTCGTCTCGGCTGGATTCGATGCCTACAAGGACGATCCGTTGGCGGCGATGCGTCTCGAAGCGGAGTCTTTCGCGCGGCTGACCGCGCACGTCGTTGCCATTGCCGAAGACTGCTGTCGGGGCCGTGTCGTCGTAACGACCGAAGGCGGATATCACTTGAAAGGGATTGCGGACTCGCTGCGGGCGGTCATCGCGACGCTCGACGCCGACGCCACAGACACAGCGATGGCATCTCACGGGGACGAGACGGCGCCACGTGGCGACGCCACCGTGTCAGCGGTGAAACCCCGTCTCGCGAGGTACTGGCATTTATAATTGAGGCCGAAGGCGTCTGCCTCAGGCCCTAGAAAGAACGAAGCCCTGCTGACTTGGGCCTGGACCAGCCCTTCGGCCTTCGGCCTTGGTCCCTTTTCTGATGCCCGATTACAAGCCTCAAGATCTCGACAAGAAATGGCAACAGCGCTGGGCGCAGGCACGCGCGTTCGAAGTGGACGTCGATCCGGCGCGCGAGAAGTTCTACTGCCTCGAAATGTTCGCCTATCCCTCGGGACACGCGCACATGGGCCACGTGCGCAATTACAGCATCGGCGACGTCCTGGCGCGGATGAAGCGGATGCGCGGGTTCAACGTGCTGCACCCGTTCGGCTGGGACGCGTTCGGCCTGCCGGCCGAAAACGCCGCCATCAAGAACGGCATTCATCCTGAGGTCTCGACGCGCGACAACATCGCGCACATGAAAGGGCAGCTGCAGCGGCTCGGCATCAGCTACGCCTGGGATCGCGAGCTGGCCACCTGCGACGCCGAGTACTACAAGTGGAATCAGTGGCTGTTCATCCGCATGTTCGAGAAGGGCCTCGCCTACCGGCGGAAGTCGTCGGTGAACTGGTGTCCGACCGACAACACGGTGCTGGCCAACGAGCAGGTCGTCGATGGTGGATGCTGGCGGTGTGGGACGCCGGTCGAGACGCGCGATCTGGAGCAGTGGTTCTTCCGAATCACCGCCTACGCCGACGAACTCCTGAACGCCACCGCACAGTTGTCGCATTGGCCGGAGAAGGTTCTGACGATGCAGCAGAACTGGATCGGGCGATCTGAAGGCGCGCGGGTGACCTTCGCCGTCGACGGTGATCCGAACACCGGCATCGAGGTCTTTACCACTCGTCTCGACACGATTTTCGGCTCCACGTTCGTGCTGCTCGGCCCCGAACACCCGCTGGTCGCACGATTTGCCGACCGGTCGGACGATCCGGCTGCGTTCCGCGAACGGGTGCGTACATTCCGCACGCAGGATCGCGCGGCACGAATCAGCGGCGAAATCGAAAAGGAAGGTTTCGATACGGGCGTACGTGCGCTCAACCCGTTCAGCAACGAGCCAGTGCCCGTGTGGGTGGCGAACTTCGTGCTCGGTGATTACGGCACCGGCGCCGTCATGGCTGTGCCGGCACACGACCAGCGCGACTTCGAATTTGCGCGCAAATTCAAGCTGCCGATCCGGATCGTGATTACGCCGGACGGTCGGCCGCAGTCGGCGGAGACGTTGACCGAAGCAGCCGACGCGTACGGCACGCTCGTCGATTCGGGCGAGTTCACGGGCCTGTCGTCCGAGGAGGCGCAGAGGAAGATGATCGCGTCGGCCCGGCAGCGCCGGATCGGCGAGTCGACGGTGCAATTCCGTTTGAAGGACTGGGGGATCTCGCGTCAGCGCTACTGGGGAACGCCGATCCCGATGATCTACTGCGAGAAGGACGGGATCGTCCCCGTGCCTGACGGCCAGCTGCCGGTCGAGCTGCCGAAGGTTGCCGAATTCAGCGGCCGCGGCGACTCGCCGCTGGCGCATGTGTCCGAGTTCGTCAACGTGAAATGCCCGAAGTGTCAGGGGCCGGCACGCCGCGAGACCGACACGATGGATACGTTCGTCGACTCGTCCTGGTATTTCTACCGCTTTGCCGACCCGCGGAACGCTCAACAGGCGTTCGCTCCGGCAAAAGTGAAGTACTGGCTGCCGGTCGATTTCTACGTCGGCGGCGTCGAACATGCCATTCTCCACTTGATCTATTCGCGGTTCTTCGCGCGCGTGTTCCGGGATGTGGGCATGGTCGATCACGACGAGCCCTTCACCCACCTGCTCACACAAGGGATGGTGCTGAAGGACGGCGCCGTCATGTCGAAGTCCAAGGGCAACGTCGTCGATCCGGACGCGATGATGCAGAAGTACGGTGCCGACGCTCTGCGCCTGTATGTGATGTTCGTGGCTCCGCCGGAGAAGGAAATCGAATGGACCGACACCGGCATTGAGGGAAGCTACCGCTTCCTGGCGCGTGTCTGGCGCCTGATCGACCACTGGAACGAGACGATCGCCGGCGAAGGAATCGAGAGCCCGGATGGCTGCGAGACGCTGAACGCGGCGGAAAAGGCGCTCCGCCGCAAGGCGCACGAGACGATTCGTCGCGTGACCGCTGATATCGAACAGCGCCAGCAGTTGAATACCGCCGTCTCGGCGATGATGGAGCTCGTCAACGTGATGTATACGTTCAGCGAGACGACCGTTACTGGCGGACCGGCACGCCGGACCGACGAGGACGTGGAGCACGCCGGTCACGTCGAGCGGAAGGAAACCATCTGCGTCATGCGGGAGTCTGCGGAGGCGCTGATCCGCATGCTCGCGCCGTTCGCTCCGCATACCGCCGAAGAGCTGTGGGAGAGCCTCGGGCACGAGGATGGGTTGACGAGGGTGTCGTGGCCGTCATTCAACGCTGACGTCGCCAGGGCGGAGGAGATTACGGTGCCCGTGCAGGTCAACGGAAAAGTTCGCGGACGGGTGACGGTTCCGGCGGACATCACCGAGGACGAGTTGCAGCATGTTGCGCTGGCCGATCCCGGCGTCCAGTCGCATATCGCGGGGAAGGCCGTGAAAAAAGTCGTGGTCGTGCAGGGACGCCTCGTATCGGTGGTGGTATAGCACGTGGCCATCGCTCGCAACGGTCTGATTCTGGCATTGGCGTCGCTCCTCAGCACCAGCTGCGGCTATGCGCTCGCCGGACGCGGTTCCTTTCTTCCGGCGTACATTCGCGTGGTCGGCATCCCGCCGCTGGAGAACCGCACGCAGTATCAGCGGGTCGAACAGGTGCTGACCGACAAGGTGCGCACCGAATTCATCAACCGAGGCAAGTATTCCGTGATCGCGACGACTGGAGGAGCCGACGCCGTGCTGTCCGGTGCGATTACCAGCATCGTCGTCACGCCGGCGGGCATCAACACCCAGCAGTTGGCCTCGCGGTACCTGTTTACCGTGACCATGCGCGTCCAATTCACCGATTCGCGGACCAGCGAGATCCTGTGGTCAAACGACGCGCTTGCCTTCCGCGAGGAATACGATCTGTCGAAACCTGGTGTGGACGTCCAGGCCGCCGCGTTTATCGAACAGGAAGGTCCGGCCTTCGAACGGATCTCCACCGACCTCGCCCGCACGGTCGTCTCCGCCATTCTCGAAGCGTTCTAGGTCTTGATCACGACACACCGAGACACCGGGATCACCGAGAAATCAAAATGGATCTGCGAACTCGGTGCCGCAACGCCTCGGCGTGTCGCTGCTAACGAAAGATGCCGGCCGTAACCGCTGCCGCGCTGAGGAAGGAGGTCGCCTCCGGCGAGACCGGACCGCTCTACGTCCTCGTCGGCGCGGATGAACTGGAGAAAGCCGAGATCGGGGCGCAGTTCCTCGAGCTGGTCGATGAAGGTCTGCGCGCGTTCAACGTCGATCGGTTCTACGGTGGCGAAGCGCGTGTCGGCGACGTCATCGACGCCGCCAACACGCTGCCGATGATGGTGCCGCGCCGAGTGGTCGTCGTCCTCGAAGCCGAGAAACTGCTGGTGCCGAAACGCGAGAGCAAGGCGGCGGAAGAGGACCAGGCCCGGCTCTCAGAGTTCATCAAGTCCCCGTCGCCGCATTCGACCGTTGTGTTTGTCTGCGGGGGGGTGGATCGCCGACGCACGATCGTGAAGCTGCTCCTCAAGGAAGCGCAGGTGGTTGATTGCGGCACCATCGAGGACGAAGCTGACGCCGAGCGGTGGCTGAAGGCGCGCTCGACGCGCGAGCGCGTGACGTTCGAGCCCGGTGCCGCCCGCGAGATCATTCGGCGCGCCGGCCTCGACATCGTCCGCTTGCGCGCGGCGTTCGATCGAGTGGTGCTCTACGCCCTCGGCCAGTCGAGCATCACGGCCGACGACGTGCGCGAGTCGGTGCCGGCTGGAGCGGAAGCGCAGGAGGACTTCGGCATCGCCAACGCGATTCGAAACAACGACGTCCGCGAGGCATTGAAGCAGCTCACGCTGGCGCTGGACGCTGGCACCGTGCCGGTGATGGTCCTGGGGCAGCTTCGTGTCGCCGCCGAGCGGCTGCCGGCGTCGCGACTGCGGCCAGCGATCGATGCGCTCTTCCGCACCGACCTGGCGATCAAATCATCGGGCGGCGATCCGCGGATTCTGCTGGAACGGCTGGTGGTGGAATTGTGTGGCGGCGCCCCGAAAGGGGCGCCCTCCGGCATGCGAGCCAAGTCGTAGACACCTTCAATCCCTCGACGTGCTCGGGATGACCCCGAGCGCAGTCGACGGTCCGGGTGCCGGCAGTTATGCGCTCTTCGCCAGCCGCGCCGTCAGACGGGACTTATACCGGCCGGCGGTGTTGCGGTGGATGATTCCTTTGGTTGCCATCTTGTCGACGATCGAGACCGTCGTATTCAGTGCGCTCTTCGCCCCATCGAGGTCGTTGGAGTCGAGCGACGCGCGAATCGCCTTCAACGCGGTGCGCAGGCGCGATCGCATCTGGCGGTTGTGCTCGCGGCGCTTGATGTTCTGACGGTTTGCCTTGAGGGCGGATTTGGTGCGCTTGGCCACGGTTGCTGGCGTCCTCTCTGTCTGGAAGTTGCAGGCCTTACGAAACGCTCATTCTACCGTACCGGCTCGGCTAGCCGGCCGACGGTCGCAGCGCGTCCATGACTACCGCCCATTGCCCATTTCGCTCGCGTTGCCAGACCCGCACGTAGAAACCTTGCTCCGTCGGTTTTTTGGCCGGTCCAATCGAATAGCTGCCCCACGTGTAGCCAAGATCGCCTGAGCGCGCCGATTCCGCGAAACGGGAGTCGGCGGCGGAATAGTGCGGCTGTGTTGCCAGCCAGCGCAGGGCGGTGCGGTCGCCAACCACCGGTGCTTTGCCTTCTCGCAGGAAACGGACGTTCGGCGCCAGTCGACCGCGATACGCCGCGGCCTGGCCGGTTCTGAGGCCGCTGTTGAGCACCCGATCGGCGGCGGCGAGCGGCGGCGTCCGTTCGTCGTAGTCGCCGCTGAAACGGTTGGCATTCGGCGCGCGCGTGAACCCTGCGGCGAAGGGGACCGGACCGGGTGTCGGAACGCCAAAGTCGAGAATCACCTTGAACGAGCCGTCGCGCTGCCGCTTCCACAGCGACGCATAGGTCGAGTGGCGTGCCCTGCCGTTGTCGCGCGACTTGCGGATATTGCGCACCGGCCCCGTCAGGTACCCCAGCTCGCCACTGGCAGCGACGTCGCCGTAACGCGGCTCCCAGAGCAGCTGCAGATCCTTCGGCGGGTCGGGACTCGCTTGAATCTGTTCGTTCGCCAACCCGACGCCGCCGTCGAAGCCGATCGCATCATCGGCGAAATACTCGAGGAATGCCTGCTTCCACCCGACGACGAGCGCGCGCGCCGCGAACGCACGCTCCGTCTCGATCATCTGCGTCAGCGCATCCGGCAGCGTCGCCGACGATTGTCCGGTCACGCTGGCGCCGCCGAGGGCCAGGACGGCGGAGCAAATCAGGAGGAGGCGCGCCATGGCGCCAATGCTAACCGAGGTCAGTCGATGACGTCGTAGGGACCTGACGCCGGGGGGGTCTGCGAATACCGTGGTACTGCACGGTCACCGTTGATTTCTATCCACTTGTAGAAGACCTCACGCGTCCGCGCCTTCTGCAATCCGGCTGCCTTCGCGTTTACCTTCTTCACGTACTCGCGCGTTTCGCGATACGGCGGAACGTCATCATATCGGTCGACGGCGCCAGGTCCGGCGTTGTACGCGGCCAGCGCCAACTTTTCATCGCCGCGGTATTTGTCGAGCAACTGGCGAAGGTAAGTCGTGCCGCCGCGGATGTTCGCTTCCGGATCATAGGCGTTGTCAACGCCAAGTGAACGTGCGGTGTCGGGCATCAACTGCATCAGCCCCATCGCCCCCTTCGGCGATGTCGCCATCGGATCGAATCCCGACTCCACCTGGATCACCGCGCGGACCAGTTCGGGGCGCAGTGAAAGCCGTTTCGAGTGTTCCAGCACGAGCTCTTCGAACACTTCGGCGTTTTCGGACAACGACTGTTTCGTGGCGCGATACGCGGGCGCGCCGGGGACGTTGAACACGGCGATGGGTGCGTCGATTCGGCGATCGGACAGCACGGCCGTGCCCTTGGCGTCGCGCGACAGGTAAATCTGTGCAGCCGCGGGCGACGGCCACAGCGTGGCGCCGAGTACAGTCACGAGTGCAAGTCTGAGAATCGCCGTCATCACGCCGAGCGTTTTGAGCGTCAGGGCGCAGCCGGGCCCTCAGCTCAGGCAAGCTCGGTTGAGTTATCGGCGTGTGAAACACAACGTTGTAGAGCTGGCAAAGGCCGACCCCGACGGTCGGCCTCTACCGCCTTATCGACAGGCGGGGTGCTGGCAGTCACACCGGAGTTCGATCTTGTCTCCGGCCTGCTTGCAGTGCTCGCTGCAGTACTTTCCGTACGGACCGTGCGGTTCGACGATGCATTCACATGAGGGGTGGGCGCACTTCGCTGCTGATGCGGCCATAGACAGTCATCCTCCGCATAAGGCCGGCCCGAGCCGGCGCATCCCGTAGGCGCAATCTACGCCTCGGCGGCGACGAGCACAAGCCCGGCCGCAATCGCCCCGGGATGGTGTACAAATCACCGGGACGCGGCGTCGGCGGCTTCGGTTCCATGCGGCGTCCGTCGATTCGCTCTAACTCAACAAGGACAGACATGGGAACGTGGAGACAGTGGCTGCGGCAGCCGCAGCGCGTGTGGCTGCGCCGCGCCAGCTTCCAGATTCATCTGTGGACCGGACTGATCATCGGACTGTATGTCGTTGTCCTGAGCCTGACCGGCAGCGCACTGGTCTACCGCAACGAGCTCGATCGCTATCTGGCAACCCCGCACGCGACGTTCGACGAAAACGGCACGGCCATGACCGGCGACGCGCTGCGTGCCGCCGCCGAGCGTGCATATCCCGGCTGGCAGGTGACCAATGTGGCCGAAGGACGGACCACGCGACGTCCAGCCCGTGCGGGCGGCGCGGGTCCCGGAGCCGGTCCTGGCGGACCTGGCGCCACGGCGCCCCGCGGCGCAGGCCGCGGTCGCGGCAACCGATTACCCGATCCGACCGCTACCATTACGGTGGAGCGCGACGGGGAAAAGAAAGAGCGCCTGTTCAATCCGTATAACGGTCAGGACCTCGGCGATTCGACGACAAAGGGTCAGTTCTTCATCTTGTGGCTGGTGCGTCTTCACGACGAGTTGCTGCTCGACCGGCCGGAGGGTCCGTGGTGGAACGGCCTGTTGAGCGCTGTGTTTACGGTCACGGTATTGACAGGCCTCGTCGTCTGGTGGCCGGGCGTGACGCGCTGGAAGCGAAGTCTCGGCGTGAAGTGGAGCGCCGGGTGGCGGCGGTTCAACTGGGATCTGCACAGTGCCCTGGGCTTCTGGCTGTTCCTGTTCATGCTGATGTGGGGCGTCTCGGGCTGGTATCTGGGGATTCCGGAACCACTGACCAATCTCGTGGAACGCTTCTCGGACCCTGAGGGTGTCTACGGTGAACGTCCTGGCGACGTTGCACTGATGTGGCTGTCGCGGCTGCACTTCGGCCGTTGGCGTGACCCGGGCTGGGGGCAGTGGCTGAAAGCCGTGTGGGCCGTGGTTGGTGTCATCCCCGCAGTCATGCTCGTGACGGGCGTCATCATGTGGTGGAACAGAAAGATCCGGAAGCGGGTCGCGCGGAACGCGCCGGAGGCGGCGGAGGCGGCCTAATCATCGATGAACGAGCGATGATTTGACGGGACCTCGGGTAGTTCCTCAAATTATTCGTTCATCGACTCCAACTCTTCGTCCACACAAAAACCCTCCGTCCTAGCGTCTATAGACCGATGAATGCCTAGCCGGCCAGCGGAGACCGCGAGCGCCCGCGCCGGCCGGTTGTACGACGAGCTGGGAGACAGCCTGTACCGGTATGCCGTGATGCTGTCGCCGACAGGTCCGCGGCGGAAGACGCCCTTCAGCAGATCCGAACGATCGGGCGGGGGGCTTGGCGTGACGGTGGCCGCGGCGTTGTTCCAGCAGGCGATCCGCCCTGATTTGCTCGTCCACGACCGCAGTTCCCGGGTTGTCGTGGCAATCGAACGATATCGTCGTGCGCACGCGGACGCTGTGCCAGCAGCACTCTCGGAACTGGTGCCGCAATACCTCGATGCTGTGCCGGAGGATCCGTTGACCGGTCAGCCGCTGCGGTACCACGCCACGCCCGACGCCTACATGGTCTACAGCGTCGGCCCGGACGGCAACGACGATGGCGGCATGCTGCTGCGGCAGACTCCACCGTCGGCGGCAGTGCGGTTTGCACCGGGGGCCGATATGGGTGTTCGCGTGTTAATCAGGCGCCCGTAAAAGGGCGGCGCTGCGACGTTGATCAGGCAGTCTGAAGGGACGCCCGACGAGGAGGTAGGGCACCCGTTCGTTCAGGGTGCCTATGAAAGCATTTTCTCGATCAACGTCCGGCTGGCGGCGAGCAGATCGCCGATCCTGCTCGCGTCCTTGCCGCCGGCTTCGGCGAAATCGGGACGGCCGCCGCCGCCGCCGCCGACGATCGGCGCCAGTTGCTTGACCACCTGTCCGGCCGGCACCTTCGTCGTCAGATCCGGCGTCACGCCGACGACGACGGACACCTTTCCGTCGGACGGACAGGCGAGCACCACGACGCCGCTTTTGATCCTGTCGCGATATCGATCGACGAGCGCGCGAAGGGCGTCCTTGTCGAGGCCGGCGACCTGACGTGCCACGAGCTTCACGCCGGCGACATCAATTGCTTCCTCTTCCTGTGTCTCCCCCGATCCGCTCATCGCCGCCTTCATCCGCGCCTGCTGCAGCTCGCGCGAGAGGCGCTTGTTCTCTTCCGCCAAGGCGCTGACGCGGTTCACGATCTCGCCCGGCCGTGCCGTCAGCGCGCTGGAGATGCTTGTCAGCTCGTCCCGCTGGCGTTGAAACGCCTTCAGTGACTCGAGCCCGCAGATCGCCTCCAGGCGCCGGACGCCCGCAGCAACGCCGCTCTCTGCCATGACGGCGAAGAGGCCGATGTCGCCGGTCGCGCGGACGTGGGTTCCGCCGCACAGCTCTGTGCTGAAGCCCGGGACCGAGACGACCCGCACCCGGTCGCCGTACTTCTCGCCGAACAGTGCCATCGCGCCGGCGGCGATCGCGTCGTCGGTTTTTTTCACGTCGGTCTCAACGGCGGTGTTGCGCAGCACCTGCTCGTTGACGATCTGCTCGATCTGCAGAATCTGCTCGCGTGTCAGCGCAGTGAAGTGGACGAAATCAAAACGCAGTCGATCCGGAGCGACAAGGGAGCCGGCCTGTTTGACGTGACTGCCGAGCACCTGCCGCAGCGCCGCATGCAGCAGGTGAGTGGCGGTGTGATGGCGTCTGGTTGCGTCGCGGATCGCCTCGGCCACCTCCGCTGTCACCAGATCGCGCGGGTGCAGGACGCCGGTCACCATCTGCACCGCATGCAGCCGCGGCCAGTTGCCGACACGGATCACGCCGGTGACCTGCGCCTCGCCATGTGGGCTGCGAATGCTCCCGACATCCGACACCTGGCCGCCGGCTTCCAGATAGAACGGCGTCTCCGTCAGCGCCACGAACCCATGCTCGCCCGCCGCCAGCCCATCAACCCAGCGTCGTCTCTGGTCGAACAGTGCGATGACTTGAGTATTGACCTGTGTCTGTTCGTATCCGCGGAACCCCTGGTCGCCGGCGCTCTCGAGCGACTGCTTCATGTCGTCGGGGACGTCCCACGCCGAATCCTGCGCCCCGCCCGTCTTGAACGTGCTTTTGGCACGGGCCTTGTCCCGCTGCGCTTCCATCGCGCGTCCGAAGCCGTCGCGGTCGAGGGTCAGCCGACGCGAGTCGATCATGTCTTCGATGAAGTCCTGCGGAATACCGTGCGTATCATACAAACGGAACGCGACGTCACCTGGCACCACGCCACCCGACGCCTGGGCGTTGTCGAGCGCTTGCTCGAGCCTGGGCAATCCACTGGTCAGGACCGTGTCGAAGCGTTCTTCCTCGGCGCGAATCAACTGCGTGATCGCCGCCTGGCCGCGTCGCAGTTCGGGATAGGCGTCGCCGAACTGCGACACGACCGTATCCACGAGCGTAAACAGGATCGGCTCCTGCAGCCCGAGCTTCTTGCCGTTGCGCATCGCGCGCCGCATGATCTTGCGCAGCACGTAGCCGCGGGACTCGTTCGATGGGACTACGCCGTCGGCGATGAGAAACGTCATTGCCCGCATGTGATCGGCGACGACACGCATCGAGACGTCGTTCGGGTCCATGGTTCCGCGGTGCTTCGTGCCGGCGCGTTCACCGATTGCGTCGAGCAGCGGTGTGAACGCGTCGGTGTCATAGGTCGAGACCTTGCCTTCCAGCACCGCCGTCACGCGTTCCAATCCCATTCCCGTGTCGATGGCAGGCGCCGGCAACGGATTCAGGATCCCACCCGCCTGCCGGTCGAACTCCATGAACACGTTGTTCCAGATTTCGATGTAACGGTCGCAGTCACATTCGAGGCCGCGGCACGCCCGGCCGGCGGCTTCTTCAGCGCAAGGCAGGGCGGCGCCGCGGAAGTAGTAGATCTCCGAGCTGCGGCCGCAGGGTCCCGTGTCGCCCATGTCCCAGAAGTTGTCGGCCGTGCCCAACTCCCCGATATGGTCGGCGGGCAGGAATTTCCGCCAGATCTCGAACGCCTCATCGTCTCTGGCGATGCCGGCTTCGCCGCGGAACACGGTGGCGAAGAGGCGATCCTTCGGCACTTTCCATTCGTCGGTCAGCAGCGACCAGGCGAAAGGAATCGCTTCGCGCTTGAAGTAGTCGCCAAACGAGAAGTTGCCGAGCATCTCGAAAAACGTGTGGTGCCGGAACGACGGACCGACGTTCTCCAGGTCATTGTGCTTGCCGCTCACGCGCATGCACTTCTGCGCCGTTGCGGCCCGTTTGTACTCCCGCGTTTCCTTGCCGAGGAGGACGTCCTTGAACTGGTTCATCCCGGCGTTGGTGAAGAGCAGGGTCGGGTCTTGATGCGGGACGAGTGGTGAGCTGGGGACGACGCGGTGCCCGTTCTGCTCGAAAAATTCGAGAAAAGATGCGCGGATTTCCTTCGAGGTCACGCTTCTATTCTACGTTGCGTGCTCCGTGGCGGCGGAGAAGCGCGAGGACGCGATCGGGCTCGAAGCCCTGACCGACAAGGTAGCGATACAGCCGTTGGAACTCGCGAGCATCGGCGATCGTCTCGCGGCCGCGGAGGCGTTTCTGCAACGCAGCGCTCATCAGGGCATCGGCGTCGATACTCTGAAACGTTTCCTGAATCGCGCGCTGCGCGACCGATGGTGAAATGCCCGCTGCCTGCAGGCGTGTCTTCACGCGCAGTCGGCCGCGCTTCTTCAGGCTCGTCTCGGCGTGTGCCAGCGCCCGCGCTGCCCGCTCATCATCGATGCTGCGATCCGCCTTCAGCCGTGCGATCGCGGCGTCGATGGCAGCGGCGTCGTAGCCGCGCCGCTGCAGGCGCTGACGCACCTGGCGCTCCGAAAGCTCCCGTCCGCCCAGCATCTTGAGCGCTGCGAGATAGGCCGGGTCGGGCATCGGCCCGGCTCCTATCTCCCGAACCGCGTGATGTCGGCCGAGCGGCCGCCCGATTTCTGGCCGGCACGCGCCATCTCGTCGCGTGCCATATCCGCCGTCGAGGAAATGCCCTGGATTTTCAGCTTGAAGTCGTCCACGTTCGATGCCCAGCGCAGCGCTTCCTCGTACGAGACAAGGCTCTGCTCGAAGAGCCCGAAAATGGACTGGTCGAACGTCTGCATCCCGTACTGCGACGTGCCCTGGGCAATCGCCCCGGGAATGAGGTGCGTCTTTTCCTTGTCCAGGATGCAGTCGCGGATGAATGCGGTCGCAATAAGGACCTCGACCGCCGGCACGCGCCCCTTGCCATCAACGCGCGGAATCAGCCGCATCGAGACGACAGCCTTCAGTACGCTCGCCAGTTGCACGCGCACCTGCTTTTGGAAGTGCGGCGGGAACACGGCAACGATGCGGTTGATGGTTTCCGTGGCGTCGAGCGTGTGCAGGGTTGAGAGCACCAGATGCCCCGTCTCGGCCGCGAGCAGCGCCGTTTCAACCGTCTCGAAATCGCGCATTTCGCCGACGAGGATGACGTCCGGATCCTGACGCAGCGCGCTGCGCAGCGCGTGGCTGAAGGAGTTGGTATCGACGCCGACCTCGCGCTGGTTGACGATCGAACGGTTATCCCGATGCAAGTACTCGATCGGATCCTCGATCGTGATGATGTGAGTGGTTCGCGTCGCGTTGATCTCGTTGATCAGCCCCGCCAGCGTCGTGCTCTTGCCGCTCCCCGTCGTCCCGGTGACGAGAATCAGGCCGCGCTCCTCCGCGGCGATCTTCTTGAGCACCTGCGGCAACAGCAGTTCGTCGATGGTGGCGGCCTTCATCGGGATGACGCGGAAGCTCATGCCGACGGTGCCCCGCTGCTGAAAGACGTTGCAGCGGAAACGGCCGAGGCCCGACACGCTGTAGGCGAGATCCACCTCGTGGCTGTCCTTGAAGCGCTCGCGGTGGCTTGTCGGCAGGACGGTCGCCGCCATCGACACCATGTCTTCGTGCTCGAGGCGACGGTCGGAGAGGGCGGGTACGAGCTGACCCCGGACCCGCATCATCGGGTAGCTTCCGACCTTCAGGTGCAGGTCCGACGCGTTGCTGTCGACTGCAATCTTCAGCAGGTCGTTAACGTGCATTACGCAGCAATTATCGGCTTTTCGCGGCTCCTGATGCAGTAGGCACGTTGACCGGCTGCAGCCAGCCGTACGGATCCGGTGCCTCGCCTTTGACGATCCGGAAGAATTTCTCCTGCAGATCGGCCGTAATCGGTCCACGCCGTCCGCGGCCGACTTTCACCTTGTCCACGGTGCGGATCGGCGTGACCTCGACGGCCGTCCCGACGAAAAACACCTCGTCGGCGATGTACAGCATTTCGCGCGGCAGCGTCTGCTCGCGCACCTCGAAACCGGAATCGCGCGCAATCGTGATGACCGAATCGCGCGTAATACCCGAGAGGACCGAATTGCCGATCGGCGGAGTGAAGATGATCCCGTCGCGGACGATGAAGATGTTCTGGCCGCTGCCTTCGCTCAGGTTTCCGTTCGTATCGAGCGCGATGCCCTCGGCGTACCCTTCCGACACGGCTTCGAGCTTGATCAGCTGCGCGTTGGCGTAATTGGCGACGCTCTTCGCCATCGCCGGCGTCGTGTTCGGGGCGTTGCGTGCCCAGGTGGCGATCTTGACGTCGATGCCTTCCTCGATCGCTTCCTTGGTGAAGTAGGCCGGCCACTCCCACAGAAGGATGGCGACATCGATGGGGCAGGCGCGCGGGTCGACGCCCAGCGAGTCGTACCCTCGGTAAATCAAGGGTCGGATATAGCAGGCCTTGAAACCGTTGGTCTGAATGAGGCTGATCGTCGCGTCGGTCAGCGTCTGCTGGTCGTAGCTCGGCTCCATCCGGTAAATCCGGGCCGAGTCGAGCAGCCGGCGCATGTGCGCATCCAGGCGGAAGCAGGCAGGCCCGTTGACCGTGTCGTAGCAGCGCGCGCCCTCGAACACCCCGCTGCCGTAGTGGATGATGTGTGACGCGACATGTATGGTGGCGTCTTTCCAGTCCACCAGCGTGCCATTCATCCAAATCTTGCCCGTGCCGGGAAACGCCATAGCTGAACTCCCAACCCCAAATTACCAACTTCCAAACACGGTATGGAAGCCGTCGAGGAGTGTTGCTTGATCGTAACCCGGTGCTCGGCTAATCGCGCAATGTGAGGGTGACACCGGGCTGCGGCGGCGAACCAAGGTGCAAGGCGGATCCCGTCGGTGCGATGAGGAAAGCGG
>Ga0111538_10004361_pt1 | contig 19685 bp, 21 predicted proteins | sample SoiMethybrSBSTD1_FD_79669 | JGI IMG/M metagenome (GOLD analysis project Ga0111538, IMG submission 79669) | Bulk soil microbial communities from a Populus tree surrounding site in Tennessee, USA - Soil MetaG P. TD hybrid SBSTD1 (version 2)... | ecosystem: Environmental > Terrestrial > Soil >...
CGGCCCAGCGCCGCCTCCGGGCCCTCCAGGAGCTGACGGAGCTAGGCTCGGGGTTCAAGCTCGCCCTGCGTGACCTCGAGATCCGGGGGGCCGGTAACATCCTGGGGGCCCAGCAGCACGGCCACATCGCGGCCGTGGGCTACGATCTTTATTCGAAGCTTCTCGCCGAGGCCGTGCGAGAATTGGCCGGCGGTCCGACCGCCACCACGGTCGATCCGGTAATCAGCGTCAACGTAGAAGGGTTCTTGCCCGACGACTATGTGCCCGAGGTCAATCAGCGACTCGCGCTCTACAAGCGTCTGGCCGGCGCCGCCGGCGAGACCGAGGTGGACGATCTTCGCGCCGAGCTGGCAGACCGGTTCGGCCCCTTGCCCGCTCCCGCCGAGCAGCTCCTCGACATCGTGCGCATCCGCGTCTCCGCGCGCCCCGTGGGAATCGAGAAGATCGAGGCGGGCGACGGCAAGGCCCTCGTCACGTTCTCTCCCGCGACGCCGATCGAGCCCGAGCGGCTGGTGCGGACGATCGCGAAGAGCCGCGGCCGGCTCAAGATGAAGCGCGACTTCGTGCTCGAGGCGCAGATCGCGCGCGGCGAATGGCCGCGCGTCCGCGATTCCTTGCTCGGATTACTCGGCGAGCTGAGCCGCACGTGAGGCGCGCGTTCGCGCTCGCGTCCATGCTGACGCTGGCCCTGGGCGGCTGCGCGATGCCCAGCTGGGTACCGTTCTTCGGCAGCGGACCGTCCAAGCCGCCCGAGCCGGCCAAGCCGCTCGCGAACTCGCCGGTGCCCCTGCGGCCCAACGCCCCCGCGAATCCGGCCGCGCCCGACGAAAGCGTGACTGACCGTGTACTCGCCGTCGTCAACAACGACGCGATCACCCTCTCGGACCTCCAGGAAGCCATCGCGGTCTACCAGTACGAGAATCGCGATCGCGCGCCGGCGCCGGCGAATGAGCTCGCCCCGCAGTTCCTCACGCGGATGATCGACAACCGCCTGCAGATCCAGGAGGCCGAGCGCGAGAAGATCGTCATCGAAGACGCCGAGATCGAGGAGGAGCTTTCCGAGCGGCTCAAGAAGATGAACGTGAAGAGCCGCGAGGAGTTCGACTCGATGCTCAAGGCGCAGGGGCTCTCGATCGACGCAGTCAAGCGGCGGATCAGCGACGAGATCCGGCGCAATCGGGTCGTCGGGCGGAAGGTGCGGCTCCGGATCTCGGTGACGGAGGCGGAGGTGACGCAGTATCTCGAGGCCAACCGCCCGAAGCTCGAGACAGGATTGACCTACCACGCGCGGCACATCCTGATCCAGCCCGACGCGGGGGGCGCCACCGACGTGGCCTGGGAGAACGCTCGTATCCGCGCCGATCTCATCCGCAGTCAGCTGCTCGAGGGCGCGGACTTCGCCGAGCTCGCCAAGCAGAACTCGCAGGACGCGACGGCCCGGGACGGCGGCGATCTCGGAACGCTCAAGCGCGGCGAGCTTGCCCAGGACATCGAACTGCAGATTCTGAGCCTCGCTCCCGGGGAGGTCTCGCTGCCCCATCGCTCGACGCTCGGGTATCACATCTTCCGGCTCGAGTCGAAGGACAGCCTCGAGGGCGAGGGGCTCGCGCGGGTCAAGGCGCAGATTCGCGAGATTCTCTTCCGCGAAAAGTTCGACGCGCGGTACGACGCGTGGATCAAAGAGATCAAACAGCGCGCGATCATCGACGTGCGGCTGGATGGCCAGCTGTGAAAAATCATTGACAATATACTGCTTGGATGGCAACATAATCTCCGGCGTTAGCTTTCCAACCCCGCAGAAAATCTAGGCAAACGCTAACCGACTCACTTGCTTGCGGCGCCAGCCGCCCGGAGCCCTTTGATGAGTGCCCGCCGAGAGAGAGGTCAGGGAAACCCGAACCCGACCCAGCAGAACCCTGAAGTGAACGGGATGAACCTTTCCGAATTGAAGGAAAAGAGCATCTCGGACCTCAACGTGATCGCCCGTGATTTGAACGTCCAGAACATGGGCGGCCTGCGAAAGCAGGAATTGATCTTCAAGATCCTCCAGTCGCAGGCGGAGAAGGACGGTCTCATCTTCGCCGAAGGCGTTCTCGAGGTTCTTCCCGACGGATTCGGATTCCTGCGAGCGCCGGACTACAACTATCTGCCAGGGCCGGACGACATCTATGTCTCACCCTCCCAGATCCGGCGATTCGACCTCCGCACCGGCGACACCATTTCCGGACAGGTGCGGCCGCCGAAAGACACCGAGCGCTACTTCGCGCTGCTCAAGGTCGAGGCGATCAACTTCGAGACGCCGGAGCAGGCGCGCGAGAAGATCTTCTTCGACAACCTCACGCCGCTCTATCCGATGGAGCGGCTCCGGCTCGAGCACGACACCGAGAACCTCACGACCCGCGTGATGGATCTGCTGTGCCCGATCGGCAAGGGCCAGCGGGGCATGATCGTGGCCGCGCCGCGTACCGGCAAGACGATGATGCTGCAGTCCATCGCCCACGCGATCGCGACGAACCATCCCGAGGTCTATCTGATCGTGCTGCTCATCGACGAGCGGCCCGAGGAAGTCACGGACATGCAGCGCTCGGTGAAGGGCGAGGTCATCTCGTCCACCTTCGACGAGCCGCCGCAACGGCACATCCAGGTCGCCGACATGGTGATCGAGAAGGCCAAGCGGCTAGTCGAGCACAAGCGGGACGTCGTCATCCTGCTGGACTCGCTGACGCGCTTCGCGCGCGCCCACAACGCGGTCATCCCCTCGTCGGGCAAGGTGCTGTCGGGCGGTCTCGACGCCAACGCGCTGCAGCGGCCGCGGCGGTTCTTCGCGACGGCCCGGAACATCGAGGAAGGCGGCTCGCTGACGATCATGGCCACGGCCATTGTCGACACCGGCAGCCGGATGGACGACGTCATCTTCGAGGAGTTCAAGGGCACCGGCAACATGGAAGTCCATCTCGACCGGCGCCTGATGGACAAGCGCATCTTCCCGACGATCAACATCGAGCAGTCGGGCACCCGGAAGGAAGAGCTGCTCCTCGAGAAGGATGAGCTCCAGAAGGTCTGGCTCCTCCGCAAGGCGCTCTCCCAGCTCAACCCGGTGGAGGGCATGGAGCTCCTGCTCGACAAGCTCAAGCTCACCCGGACCAACAAGGAGTTCCTCGCCTCGATGCACTCGATGGGCTAGCTTGAGGCGGGCGAGGCTGGTATCCTTAGTGGTCCTGAGGGGGTGGCGACTGTGAAGGTGGGTATTCATCCGGACTATGTGGACACGACCATCACGTGCGCGTGCGGAGAGGTGGTTCATACCCGTTCCACCCGGCCCAACATCCACGTGGAGGTCTGCTCGAAGTGCCATCCGTTCTATACGGGCAAACACAAGCTCATGGACACGGCCGGCCGGGTCGAGCGCTTCCAGCGGAAATACAAGCGTCAGACCACGACCTCGTAGCTCGAGCTTCGAAACCGGCGGTGTCGCGATACCCGCCGGTTTTTGTTTGTCCGTCGAGCCCAACCCCGCCGAGGGGGCGGTGACGCACGATGCTGTTTGACAAGCTCCGCCAGATCGAAGAGCGGTCGAACGAGATCACCCGCCTCCTGTCGGACCCGGCGATCTTCAGCCAGCCCGCGGAGTACGCCCGTCTCCGGAAGGAGCACGCCGATAGCCTCGAGGTCGTCGAGCGCTTCACGTCCTACCGGGAGGTGCTCCGCCGCATCGGGGAGGCGCGCCACATCCTGGCCGAGGGTGGCGACCGCGAGCTCGCCGAGCTCGCGCAGGCGGAGATCGACGACCTCACCGCCAAGCAGACCGTGCTCGAGGAGGAGCTGAAGCGGCTCCTGTTGCCGCGTGACCCGAACGACGAGAAGAACGTCTTCGTGGAGATCCGCGCCGGCGCCGGCGGCGACGAGGCGGCGCTGTTCGCCGCCGATCTGACTCGCATGTACACGAAGTACGCCGAGCGCCAGCGCTGGCGGGTCGAGATGATGGACGCCAGCCCGACCGGCGTCGGCGGCTTCAAGGACGTGATCCTGTTCGTCCACGGCCGGGGCGCGTGGAGCCGGCTGAAGTTCGAGCGCGGTGTTCACCGGGTGCAGCGCGTACCAGTCACCGAGGCCTCCGGGCGCATCCACACCTCGACCGTCACGGTCGCGGTGCTGCCCGAGGCCGAAGACGTCGACGTCAAGATCGAGGAGAAAGACCTCCGGGTCGACGTCTACCGGTCTTCCGGGCCCGGCGGCCAGGGCGTCAACACGACCGACTCGGCGGTGCGGATCACCCACCTGCCGAGCGGCCTGGTCGTGACATGTCAGGACGAGCGCTCGCAGATCAAGAACCGCGCGAAGGCCATGCGCGTGCTCAAGGCGCGGCTCCTCGAGCGCGCCCAGGAGGAGCAGCAAGCGGCGATCGCCGCGGACCGGCGCAGCCAGGTCGGGACCGGCGAGCGGAGCGAGCGGATCCGCACGTACAACTTTCCGCAGACCCGCGTCACGGATCATCGCATCGGGCTCACGCTGCATCGTCTGCCGACCGTGCTCGAAGGCGATCTGGACGAGCTGATCGACGCGCTCGTGGCGGCCGAGGAAGCCGACCGCCTGCAGCGGGTGGAGCACTGATGGGCACCACGGCGACGCTTCGCGACGAGCTCGACGCCGCCACGTCGGCGCTGGAAGCAGCCGGCGTCCCGGAAGCGCGGGTCGATGCCGAATGGCTCCTGGCCGGTCTCATGGGGCTGGGCCGCGCCCGCCTCCGGATGGAACTGGGGCGCGAGGTTTCCGCGGGTCTCGCCAGGCGCTTCGCCGACGCCGTGAGCCGGCGCGCGCGGCGCGAGCCGCTCCAGCGCATCCTAGGCTGGGAGGAATTTCGCGGCCTGCGCCTGCGGCTCACCGACGCGGTGCTGGTGCCGCGGCCCGAGACCGAGGCCCTCGTCGAGTGGGCGCTCGAGCTCCTGCCGCCGGCGGGGGGTCGCCGGCTCCTGGCGGTCGATCTGGGCACCGGCTCGGGCTGCATCGCCTGCGCGCTCGCCGCCGAGCGGGCCGACGTCGACGTGCTCGCGCTCGACCTGTGCCCGGCCGCCGCGGCGGTGGCGCGAGAGAACGCGCAGGCCCTCGGCTTCAAGTCGCGCATCAGCGTCGTCGTCACGGACCTGCTCCACGGGGTCGGCGATCTCGGCGCCGATCTCATCGTGAGCAATCCGCCGTATCTGCCGACCGGCCTCGTGCCCGAGCTGCTCCCGGAAGTGCGCCGCCACGAGCCGAGCCTGGCGCTGGACGGCGGTGTTGACGGGCTCGCCCTGATCCGGAGAATCGCTGTCCACGCGCGCCGCGTCCTGCGTCCGTCCGGTGCGCTGGTCGTCGAGACCGCCGGCGACGTCCAGGCGACCGCCGCGGCGACGCTGCTGCGCGCCGAGGACTTCACGCGGGTCGAGATGCGCGCCGACCTGGCCGGCGTCACACGGTTCGTCGCGGGGAGGGCCTGATGCCGGAGGTGCCCCGCGTATGAAGGAGCGGCTGACGCTCGCCCTGCCGAAGGGACGTCTGCTCGACGGCGCGCTCGAGATCCTGAGCACGCTCGGCGTCGAAGGGATCGATCAGGACTCGCGGAAGCTCATCTTCAGCGACCCGCAGCGCGGGCTCCGGCTGCTCTTCCTGAAGCCGGTGGACATCCCGGCCTACGTCCTCTACGGGGCAGCCGACCTCGGGATCGTCGGCAAGGACATCCTGCTGGAGCAGGAGCCGGACGTGTACGAGCCCCTCGATCTCGGCTTCGGATTCTGCCGGCTGGTCGTCGCCGAGCCGCGCGAATTGTGGGAGCGCGACGATCCGGCGAAATGGTCGTGGGTGCGCGTCGCCACGAAGTATCCGCGCATGGCCGAGCAATACTTCACCGACCGGGGCATCCAGGTCGAGCTCGTGCGCCTCGACGGCTCGATCGAACTGGCGCCGCTCGTGGGTCTGGCCGAGCGCATCGTCGATCTGGTCCAGTCGGGCGAGACCCTCAGGGCCAACGGCCTGGTCGAGGTGGCGGAGATTGCGCGGTCAACCGCGCGGCTGATCGTGAACCGCGCCTCGATGCGGACGGAGCACACGGCGGTCAACGAGCTCATCACCGACATGAAGGGCGTGATCCGGGCCCAGGCGGGCTCGCGGCCATGATCCGCACCTTCGACGCGCGACGCGGGATCGACGACGTCGTGGCGGCGCTGACCCGCGCGCCCGAGGCGGTGGCGCCCGAGATCCATCGGACTGTCGACGAGATCCTCACCGCGGTGCGTACGCGTGGCGACGCGGCGCTCTGCGAGTACACGACCCGGTTCGACGGATGGAGCCCCGCCTCCGCCAGCGACCTCGCGCTCACCGCTGCCGACTTCGAGGCTGCCGAGCGAGCCATTCCTGCCGACGTGCGGACGGCGCTCGAGTACGCCGCCGACCGCATCGAGCGGTATCACGCCGCCGCGATGCCCAAGTCGTGGCGCATGACCGACGAGCACGGATCGGTGCTGGGCCAGGAGATTCGCCCGCTCGATCGCGTCGGGGTCTACGTTCCGGGCGGCCGCGCCGCGTACCCATCGACCGTGCTGATGACGGTTGTTCCGGCGCGTGTCGCGGGCGTGCGGGAGATCGTGCTCGTCACGCCGGCGGCCGGCGGCCGCATCGAGCCCGTCGTGCTCGCCGCCGCGCGTCTGGCGGGGGTGACCGAGGGCTACCGCATCGGCGGGGCCCAGGCGATCGCCGCGCTCGCGTACGGCACCGCCCGGATCGGGCGCGTCGACAAGGTCGTGGGGCCCGGCAACATCTACGTCGCGCTCGCGAAGGCGCGGGTCTTCGGCGAGGTCGGGATCGACATGGTGGCCGGGCCCAGCGAGGTGATCGTCGTCGCCGACGCGAGCGCCGATGCGGACTGCGTCGCCAGCGACATGTTGGCCCAGGCCGAGCACGACCCCATGGCGCGCGCGCTCCTCGTCACGGATGCGGCCGAGCTCATCCCGGAGGTGGCTGCCGCCCTCGAGCGGCAGCTCGCCGCGCTGCCGCGCCGCGCGATCGCCGCCGAGGCGCTGCGGGCGAACGGCGCGCTCATCCGGGTGAACAGCATCGACGACGCCGTGGCGCTCGCGAACCGGCTCGCTCCCGAGCACCTGGAGCTGCTGGTCGCCGTGCCGGCCGCGGTGCTGCCGCGCGTACGCCACGCCGGTGCCGTCTTCCTCGGCCGCCACACCCCCGAGGTCGTGGGCGACTATGTGGCGGGCCCGAATCACGTGCTGCCGACCGCCGGCACCGCGCGGTTCGCCTCGCCGCTCGGGACGGAGGACTTCGTGAAGCGCTCGAGCGTCATCGAGTACTCGCCCGGCGGGCTCCGCGCCGCCGCGCCGCACCTGAGGACCCTGACGCGCGTCGAGGGCCTGGACGGACACGGTAACGCCGCCGAGCTGCGACTGCGTATGGACGGAGGAGGAACGGCATGAGCGCCGAGACGACGGGCCGGCAAGCGCGCGTCGAGCGCAAGACGAAGGAGACCGAGATCACGATGCACCTCAACCTCGACGGCACCGGCGCCTCGAAGGTGCAGACGCCGATCCCGTTCTTCAGCCACATGCTGGAGGCGTGGTCGAAGCACGGCTTGATGGACCTTGCAGTCGACGCCCAGGGCGACGTCGAGGTCGACCAGCACCACACGGTGGAGGACGTGGGCATCGTTCTTGGTCAGGCGCTGCGGCAGGCCCTCGGCGACAAGAAGGGCATCGTGCGCTATGGGACGGCGTCGATTCCCATGGACGAGACGCTGGTCTCGTCCGCAGTCGACCTCTCGGGACGGCCGTTCCTGGTCTTCAGCGTGCCGGTGGCGCGGGCGCGCGTGTCCAACTTCGATCTCGACCTGCTCCAGGAGTTCTTCCGCGCCTTCGCGTTCAACGCCGAGATCACGCTGCACGTGACCATGCACTACGGCCACAACCTCCACCACGTGACCGAGGCCGTGTTCAAGGCGGTGGCGCGGGCGCTCGCCGAGGCGACCCGACTCAATCCGCGGATCGCCGGTGTCCTGCCCTCGACGAAGGGAATGTTGTGATCGCGATCATCGATTATGGACGGGGCAATCTCGGCTCGGTCGAGAAGGCGTTCCGCCGGGTCGGGAGCCCCGCCCTGATTACACAGGATCCGCGCGCCGTCGACGACGCGCAGGCGGTGGTCCTTCCGGGCGACGGCGCGTTTCACGACGCGATGTCGAACCTGGACCGTCTGGGCCTCGTCCCGTCGCTTCGGCGCGCGCTAGACGGCCGGCGGCCGTTCCTCGGCATCTGTCTCGGCTATCAGCTCTTGTTCTCAACGAGCGAGGAATTCGGCGAGGGGCGCGGGCTCGACGTCGTGCCGGGTGCGGTGCGCCGCCTGCCGGCCGGTCAGAAGATTCCCCACATGGGATGGAATCGAGTTGAGCACGCCGGCGACCTCGCGATCTTCGACGGCATCCCGTCGGGCACGCGGTTCTACTTCGTCCACTCCTTTTATCCGGTTGTAGCGGGGACCGTTGTAGGGGGGGCCGTGAGGCCGGCTTGGACCGAGGGTGGCCTTAGTCAGGAGCGGGTGGCGCCGGATGCCCGCTCAATTGCACCACTTCGAATCGCTTGGTGCGATTACGGCGTGCGGTTTGCGGCGGCGATAGAGGTGGGGCGGATTCACGCGACGCAGTTTCATCCGGAGAAGAGCCAGGCGTGGGGCATTCGCATGCTCGAGAACTTCGCCGCCATCGTGAAGGACGGCCGGTGATCGTCATCCCGGCGATCGACCTGCGCGAGGGGCGGTGCGTTCGCCTGCACCAGGGCCGGAGCGATCGCGAGACGGTGTTTTCCGAGGACCCCGTCGCGGTGGCGCGCGGGTGGAAAGACCTCGGCGCCGAGCGGCTGCACGTGGTCGACCTCGACGGGGCCTTCGCCGGAGAGCCCAAGCAGAGCGCCCTGGTGGTCCAGATCGTCGCCGCGGTGGCGCCGGTCCCGGTCGAGCTCGGCGGCGGTCTGCGCGACCTGCGCGCCGTCGACGCCGCCCTGGCGACCGGCATCGCGTGGGCCGTGGTCGGCACGCGCGCGGCCCTCGATCAGGCGTTCCTGAGCGACGTCTGCCGCCGCCACCCCGGCCGGATCATCGTCGCGGTCGACGCCCGCGGTGCGCGCGTAGCCATCAAAGGCTGGACCGAGGTGGTGGAAGAGACCGTCGCGGAAGTCGGCGCGCGGGCGCGCGACGCGGGCGCCGCGGCGCTGCTCTACACCGACGTGAGCCGCGACGGGACCGAGACGGGCCCCAACGTAGAGGAGACCGAGAATCTCGCGCGCCGGGTCGCGATGCCCATCCTCGCCTCGGGCGGCGTTGGCCGTGTCGACGATCTGAAGCGGCTCGCGGCCATTCCCGGTGTCGTCGGCGCCGTCGTCGGGCGGGCACTGTACACCGGCGCGATCGATCTCCGCGAGGCCGCGGCTGCCGCCGGGGTCGGCGCGAGGTAGGCATGCTCGCCAAACGGATCGTCCCGTGCCTCGACGTGAAGGACGGCCGCGTCGTCAAGGGCGTGCGGTTTGTCGATCTGCGCGACGCCGGCGATCCGGTCGAGGCCGCGCTCGCCTACGACGCCCAGGGCGCCGACGAGCTCGTCTTTCTCGACATCACGGCCTCGCACGAGGCGCGCGACATCATGCTCGACGTCGTCCGTCGCACGGCGGAGGGGATCTACATGCCGCTGACCGTTGGCGGCGGGCTCCGCTCCGTCGACGACGTGCGTCGTCTCCTGCGCGCCGGCGCCGACAAGGTCTCCCTGAACACCGCCGCGCTCGCGCGGCCGGCGCTCATCCGCGAGGCCGTCGAAGGGTTCGGCAGCCAGTGCATCGTCATCGCGATCGACGCCCGGCGCGAGACGGTTCCGCAGGGCGGCGCGCTCCGATGGGGTGTCTACACGCACGGCGGGCGCCACCCGGCGGGCCGCGACGCGCTCGACTGGGCGCGCGAGGCGGTGGGGCTCGGCGCCGGCGAAATTCTCTTGACGAGCATGGATCGCGACGGCACCAAGGACGGCTACGACCTCGAGCTTACTCGCGCCGTCTCGGAGGCGGTGTCGGTGCCCGTCATCGCTTCGGGCGGTGCGGGCTCGCTCGAGCATCTCTACGACGGACTCGTAGAGGGGTGCGCCGACGCGGCCCTGGCCGCCTCGATCTTTCACTTCGGAACCCACACCATCGCCGAGGCGAAGGCCTACCTGAGCGGGCGTGGGGTCGAAGTGCGGAGCGAGGCGTGACGCTCGACGAGCTCAAGTTCGACGCCCAGGGCCTGATCCCCGCGGTCGTCCAGGAGGCAGACACCGGCGAGCTCCTGATGGTCGCCTGGATGGACCGCGCCGCCGTGGAGGCGACGCTCTCGAGCGGCCTGACGCACTTCTGGTCGCGCTCGCGAGGCAAGCCGTGGACGAAGGGCGAGACGTCCGGGCACGTGCAGCACGTCCAGTCGGTCTACGCCGACTGCGACGGCGACACGCTGCTCGTCCAGGTGCACCAGGAGGGCGTGGCCTGTCACACAGGCCAGCGGACGTGCTTCTTCACGACGCTCGAGGCGGGCGCCGACGGCGATATGCGTCCGGCGCCAGCGGGGATGCTCGAGCGGCTCGAGCGCACCATCGCGGAGCGCAAGGCGAAGCGCCCCGCTGGATCGTACGTCGCCGGGCTCCTCGCGGCCGGCGAGGCGAAGGTGTGCCGGAAGATCGGCGAGGAGGCGACGGAGGTGATCACGGCGGCGCTCGGCGGCGAAGGTGACCGGCGCGTCACCGAGGAGGTCGCCGACCTGTGGTTCCACACTCTCGTCCTGCTCGGCGCGCGAGGCATTTCGCTTCGCGAGGTGCTGGCGGAGCTGGCGCGACGCCACGCGGGACGGGTCCCGACGGATCGGTAGCGGTCGCGTGCGCCGGGCGCCGCTGGCGCTCGTGCTGGGAGCGATCGTCGCGCTGGCCGGGTGCGGCGCCGGCCGGCGCATCGAGAATGGCGTCTATCATTCGACCAAGGGCTACCGCATCACCGTGCCGGGCGCCGAGTGGGTCGTGGCCGACGCCAGCCGCGCCGATCTGGAGCTGAGGCACCGCGACGGGGCGGCGGCGATGCTGGCCAACGCGCAATGCGGCGAGGGGACGGAGACCCGCGGTGCGGGACTGCTGCTGCGGCAGCTATTGATCGGCATCCGCGACCGCGCGACCATCGAGCAGGAGGAGGTCTCGTTGAACGGGCAGCGGGCGGTTCGCCGGGTGCTCGACGGTCGGGTGAGCGGGGACGGCGCCCCGACGCGCATCGAGGCGTACGTGATGAACGAGGGCCGCTGTGTCTATGACTTCGTGTACGTGGCGCCGCCGGCCTCGTTCGAGACGTGGCGCGGCCAGTTCCGGACCTTCGTCGAGAGCTTCGCGATGGAGCGGACCGAGTAGTGGAAGCCTACCTGCGGCGCACCGCCATGTGGTACGGCGGCGTCGGCCTCCTGACCGGTCAGGTCGCCCGCAGCCTGGCGCTGCCGCCGAAGTACTTCCGCCTGATCATCCAAGAGATCGAGGTGATGGGCGTGCAGTCGCTCGGCGTCGCCCTCACCGCCGCGATCTTCACGGGCATGGTCTTCACCATCCAGAGCGCCGTCAACATGGCCCGCTTCGGCGCCGAGACCTATGTCGGCCCGCTGACCTCCCTGGCCATCCTGCGCGAGCTCGGGCCCGTCCTGACGGCCATCCTGGTGGGCGGCAAGGTCGCCTCCGGGATCACCGCCGAGCTGGGCTCGATGAAGGTAACCGAGCAGATCGATGCGCTCCGGACCCTCGGCGTGAACTACATCAAGCGCCTGGTGGTGCCGCGCGTCCTCGCCGCGCTGATCGTGTTCCCGCTCCTGACCACGCTGGCCGACGCCGTCGGCATCCTCGGCGGGATGGCCATCATGTTCGTCGAGCGCGGCGCCGACATGTGGGCCTACTGGAACGTCACCACCTACTGGGTGGTGCCGAAGGACTTCGTCACGGGCATCGGCAAGTCGGTCTTCTTCGGCGCGATCGTGACGCTGATCGGCTGCTACAACGGGCTCAGTACCGAGGGCGGCACCGAGGGCCTGGGGCGGGCGACGACGGCGACCGTCGTCCACGTGACCATGGGGGTCATCGTGTGCGACTTCTTCATCACCAAGCTCTTCCTCACGCTCTTCTATTGACGGCGATGGCCGAGCCGATCGTCGAGGCCGTCGACCTGAACAAGAGCTTCGACGCGAATCACGTTCTGCGCGGCGTGTCGTTCACGCTCGCCAAGGGCGAGACGCTGGTCGTCATGGGCGGCAGCGGCAGCGGCAAGACCGTCCTGCTGCGCCTGGTGGCCGGTCTGATCCGTCCCGAAGGTGGACGGCTCCGCGTCTTCGGGCACGCCATCGAGCGCCTGACCGAGGAGGAGCTGCTCCCGCTCCGGCGGCGGATGGGCTATGTCTTCCAGAGCGCCGCGCTCTTCGATTCGTTGTCGGTGCGTGAGAACGTCGCGTATCCTCTGCGCGAGCACACCAGCCTCGGGGAGGCGGAGATCGAGGAGCGCGTGGTCGGGAACCTGTCGGTCGTGGGCCTCTCGAGCGACGTGCTGGATCTCCTGCCGTCCGAGCTATCAGGCGGCATGCGCAAGCGCGTCGGGATCGCCCGTGCGCTGTCAGTCGAGCCCGAGATGCTGCTGTTCGACGAGCCCACGGCCGGGCTCGATCCGACGAACTCCAAGCTGGTCGCCGACCTGATGCTGGATCTGCGCGGCGGCGTGTGCGACACGGCCATGGTGGTGACGCACGACATCGAGCTGGCCCGAACCGTGGCGGACCGCGTGGCCGTCCTGATCGAGGGCCGGTTCGCCGCGTTCGGCCCCGCCGAGCGGGTTCTTTCGGGGGACGACCCGGCGGTCCGGGCGTTCCTGGCGGGAGCCGCGGGATGAGCGAGCGTCGCGAGAACGCCGTGAAGCTCCGCGTGGGCGTCTTCGTCATCCTGGCGCTCCTGACCTTCCTCGGCCTCATCTACGCGCTCGGGGCCCGGGCGCGGCTGTTCGAGTCGCGGTACACGATTCACGCCGAGTTCACCGAGGTGGGCGGGCTGCTGGAGGGCGCGACGGTGCGGCTCGCCGGGGTGCAGATCGGCCGAGTGACGGCCGTGACTCTTCCCGGTCAGCCCGGCGGCAAGGTCCGAGTCGACCTCACCATCGCCAAGCGCTTCTCGGACCGGATCCGCAAGAACTCCGTCGCGCGCATCGAGACCCAGGGCCTGCTCGGCGACAAGATCGTGGAGATCACCGTTGGCGACGCGAGCGCGCCGCCCGTCGCTCCCGGGGAGATGCTGGTGTCCCGTGATCCCGCCGACTTCAGCCGGATCATCGCCTCGGGCGCGGAGACCGCCAAGAACGTCGCGGAGCTCGCCATCTCGCTGCGCGAGACGGCGGACAAGGTGAACCAGTCGAAGATCATCGAGAACGCCGCCGCGACCGTCGGAAAGCTCGGCAACGTGGTCGATCAGGTCGAGCGCGGCCGCGGCTGGGCCCACGCGCTTCTCTACGAGGAGCCGGTGGCGTTGCGCCGGCTCAACGACCTGATCGCCTCGACGCAGACGGTGATCGACCGGGTCGAGAAGGGGCAGGGGGCCGTCGGGGTGCTCGCGTCGCCCGAAGGCACGGCCTCCGCCAAGCGGTTCGTCGCCGCGATGGATCGCATCAGCCGCATGGTCGAGCATCCCGAGGGCGAGCAGGGACTCTTGCCCGGTCTTCTCTTCGATCCGAAGTACCGGCCGCTTCTCGACGACCTCAAGACGACGGCGCACAATCTGCGCGAGGTCTCCGACCGGGTGGCCGGCGGCCGCGGCACGCTCGGCAGCCTGGTCGCTGATTCGGGTGACCAGAGCGATCTGCAGCTCACCCTGCACGATCTGCGGGCCGCCGTCGCCAACCTCAAGGCGATCAGCGAGAAGATCAACACGGGCGAGGGCACGGTGGGTGCGTTGATCGTCGATCCGACGGTCTACGAGCGCCTGGTCTCGATCCTCGACGGCGCCCAGCGAAGCTTCCTGTTGAGATCGATGATCCGCAGCCTGGACAACAGCGATGACAAGGCAAGCTCCCGCGATGGCGCCCCGCGACGCTAACGTCTACCGCTGCCAGGAGTGCGGGTTCGCGAGCCCGAAGCCCGGGACGTGCCCCGACTGCCGGCGCGCGAGCGGCGCCTGGGTCCAGCTCGTCGAGGAGCGGCCGGTCACGCAGCGCACGGCACGCCGGGCCGGAACGCCGGCCATTCAGCCGCGTCCGCTCAAGGACATCTCGATGGAGCAGGACGACCGCGTCCGCACCGGCATCGACGAGCTCGACCGGGTGCTTGGCGGCGGGGTGGTGCGCGGCTCGCTGGTCCTGATCGGCGGCGACCCGGGCGTCGGCAAGAGCACGCTCCTGCTGCAAGCCGCGCGCGCCCTCGCGCGGGCCGCGCCGCCCGTGCTCTACGTGACCGCCGAGGAGTCGGCGGCGCAGGTGAAGATGCGCGCCGACCGCCTCGGCATCGCGGGCGACGGGCTTCTCCTGTGGCCGGAGAACGATCTGTCCCTGGTGCAGGCGCAGCTCGACGACGCGAAGCCGCGCAGCCTGGTGATCGATTCGATCCAGACCGTGTTCCTGCCCGAGCTGGAATCGGCCCCCGGCAGCGTCGCGCAGGTACGCGAGTGCGGGGCGCGTCTCATGACGCTGGCCAAGAGCCGCGGCATCGCGACGTTCCTGGTTGGCCACGTCACAAAGGAAGGCGCGCTTGCCGGCCCGCGCGTGCTCGAGCACCTGGTCGACACGGTGTTGTACTTCGAGGGCGAGCGCCATCACTCGTATCGCGTCCTGCGAGCGGTCAAGAACCGGTTCGGGTCGACGAACGAGATCGGCGTCTTCGAGATGGCCGAGGGCGGACTGGTCGAGGTGAAGAATCCCTCGGGATTCTTCCTGGCCGAGCGCCCGGACAAGGCGCCCGGCTCGGTCGTCGTCTCGAGCCTCGAGGGCACGCGGCCGGTGCTGCTCGAGCTGCAGGCCCTCGTCGCGCCCGCGCCGGTCGGGACGCCCCGGCGCACCGTCCTGGGGGCCGACTACAACCGTGTGTGCCTGCTGCTGGCAGTGCTCGAGAAGCGCGCGGGCGTTCCGCTCGGGAGCCAGGACGTGTTCGTCAACGTGGCCGGCGGCGCCCGCGTCACCGAGCCCGCCGCCGATCTCGGTATCGTCGTCGCAGCCGCCTCGAGCTACATGGATCGGCCGGTGCCGGGCGACGTCCTCGTCGTCGGTGAGGTCGGGCTGACCGGCGAGGTCCGCGCGGTCGCCGGGCTCGAGCTGCGCCTGCGCGAGGCGGCGGCGCTCGGCTTCCGCCGCGCGATCGTGCCCCAGAGCAATGTCCTCGAGCCGCCGAAGACCTCGCTCGACGTCCGCGGCGTGGCCACCGTTGGCGACGCCCTGACTATCTTGCTCGGCTGAGCCATGCGACCCGCGACGAAGACACGCGCGGCGGCGCCAAGGATCGCGGTGGCGATCCCGGCCGGCGGTATCGGCACCCGCTTCGGCAGCCGCATCCCGAAGCAGTTCCTCACGATCCAGCGCGTTCCGGTCGTGACGAAGACGGTGAGCTGGTTCACGCGCTGCCCGGGAGTGGCGGCCATCGTGGTGGCGGCGCCCGAGGCGCACGTCGGGCGGACGCGGCGCGCGCTGGCGGCGCTTGCCCGGCGCGTGCCGCTGGCGGTCGTGCCGGGCGGCCCGACGCGCCAGGACTCGGTGTGGCTCGCGATGCAGGCCGTCCCGGACGACGTCGAGATCGTCGTCGTCCACGACGCCGTGCGCCCGCTGATCACTCCCGACCTCATCGCGAGCGTGGTGCGCGCCGCCGCGGAGCACGGGGCGGCGATCTGCGCCCTTCCCATCGCGGAGACGGTCAAGCGCGTCCGGGACGACGTGGATGTGCGCGCTGCAGGCCGTCGCGGGGCTGGGGCCCCGCCGGCCGAGGCGCGACTATGGTTTGTGGAGGCGACGCTCGACCGCTCCGAGCTGTGGGCGGTGCAGACGCCGCAGGCGTTCCGCACCGCGCTGCTGCGCGAGGCGCACGAGAAGGCGCGGCAGGACGGCGTGGTGGGAACCGACGACGCCATGCTGGTGGAGCGGCTGGGCCACGCGGTCCGCGTCGTGCGCGGGCTCGCCGAGAACGTGAAGATCACCACGCCGGAGGATCTTCGCCGGGCGCGCGGAGCCAGGGGGCGGTGACGCGCGTCGGCTTCGGATTCGACCTGCATCCGTTCGCGCCGGGGCGGCCGCTGGTGCTCGGCGGTGTCACCGTCGAGTTCGATCGCGGCCTCGGCGGCCACTCCGACGCCGACGTGCTGTCGCACGCGGTCGGCGAAGCGCTCCTGGGTGCCCTGGCGCTCGGCGATCTGGGCCGGCACTTCCCCGACACCGACCCGCGCTACCGCGGCATCTCGAGCCTCACGCTGCTGCGGCATGTGGTGGAATTGGTGCGGGCGCGCGGCGGCCGCCTGGTCAACGTGGATGCGACCGTGCTGGCCCAAGCACCGCGCCTGGCGCCGCTCCTGCCGGAGATGGCCAAGCGGCTGGCCGATGTGCTGGGACTCGAGATCGACCGGGTGAGCGTGAAGGCGAAGAGTCCCGAGGGGCTCGGCCTGCTCGGCCGGCAGGAAGGGATGGCGGCGATGGCCGTGGTCAGCGTCGAGGTCACAGGATGATGCGGATCTCCAACACGATGACGCGCACGAAGGAGGAATTCGTCCCGCTCGTGCCGGGCGAAGTCCGCATGTACGTGTGCGGGGTCACCGTCTACGACTACTCGCACATCGGCCACGCGCGCAGCGCCATGGTCTTCGACGTGATCCGCCGCTACCTCACCTTCAAGGGCTATCGCGTGAAGTTCGTGAAGAACTACACCGACGTCGACGATCGCATCATCAAGCGCGCCAACGACCAGGGGGTGACCGCGCGCGAGTTCGCCGAGCGGTTCATCGCGGCCGAGCGCGAGGACATGGCCTCGCTCGGCGTGCTGGCGCCCGATGTCGATCCCAAGGCGACCGAGCACGTGAGCGAGATGATCGCGCTCATCGAGCGCCTGGTCGCCGGCGGCCACGCCTATCCGGTCGAGGGCGATGTCTACTTCGCGATCGCTAGCTTTCCACCCTACGGACGGCTCTCGGGCAAGAACCTCGACGATCTGCTCGCGGGGGCCCGCGTCGAGGTGGACGAGCGCAAGCGCGATCCCCGCGACTTCGCGCTCTGGAAGGCCGCCAAGCCCGGGGAGCCCTCGTGGGAGAGCCCGTGGGGGCCCGGCCGGCCGGGCTGGCACATCGAGTGCTCCGCGATGGCGATGGAATACCTCGGCGCGACGTTCGACATTCACGGCGGCGGCGAAGATCTCATCTTTCCCCACCACGAGTGCGAGATCGCCCAGACCGAAGCCTGCACGGGCCAGCCGTTTGCGCGCTACTGGGTGCACAACGGCATGGTCAACATGGGCAAGGAGAAGATGTCGAAGTCGCTCGGCAACACGTTGAACATCAACGGAATCGTCAAGCGCCACAGCCCCGACACGCTCCGGCTCTGGATGCTCGGGACTCACTACCGGAACATGATCGAGTGGTCCGAGGAGCGCGTGGAGGAGAGCAAGCGAGCGCTCGAGCGCCTGACGCGCCTGATTCACGACGCGGCCGCGGTGCGCGACGGCGGCGCGCCGGCTCCACTGACGCCGGCCTTCGCCGAGTTCCGGCCGCGCTTCGAGAGGGCGATGGACGACGACTTCAACACGCCGCAAGCGCTGGGCGTTCTCTTCGACTTCGGCCGGGCGCTGGCCGAAGCCCGCGACCGGGGCGGCGCCCGTGCGGCTTTCGTCGCCGGCGTGGATGAGCTGGTGCAGCTCGCGCGCGTGCTCGGGCTCTTCGGACGCGGCGCGGCGCCGGACGGCCCGCCGCCGGAGGTCCGGCAGCTGCTCACCGCGCGCGGCGAGGCGCGGGCGCGTCGCGATTTCAAGCGGGGGGACGAGATCCGCGATGAGATCGGACGGCTCGGCTGGCTCGTCGAGGACACGCCGGCCGGCCCTCGGCTCACCCCGAAGGGGCGGTAGTGGCGGAAGGCCGCGTCTACGGCCGCAACCCGGTGCTCGAGCTGCTCCGCGCCCACGGGCGGCGCGCCGACGAGATTGCGGTCCTCGCCGGCGCCCGCGGTCCGCTGGCCGAGGTGGTGGCGCTGGCGCGCCGCGCCGGTGTGAAGGTCTCGTATCGCACGCGCGAGCAGCTCACGGCGATCGCGGGCTCCGAGCAGCACCAGGGCGTGGTCGCCCGCGTCGCGTCGGTGGAGTACGTCGATCTGACGGCGCTCCTCGCGGTCCCCGTAGAGCGGGGCGAGCCGGCCTTCTTCGTGGCCCTCGATCAGGTACAGGATCCCCGGAACTTCGGGGCGCTGCTCAGGACGGCCGAGAGCTTCGGCGCCCACGGGGTCATCGTCCCGAAGCACCATCAGGTGGGCCTCACGGATGCGGCCGCCCGCGCGGCCATGGGGGCGGTCGAGTACCTGTCCGTGGCGCGCGAGACGAACCTTGTGAGTGCGCTGGAAACCCTCAAGAAAAATGGTGTTTGGGTCTATGGCGCGACGGCCGGAGCGGCGGTCCCGGCGTGGGGCGCGGACCTGACAGGCCCGCTCTGCCTCGTCCTCGGGAGCGAGGGCGACGGGCTCAGGCCCCTGGTGGCCAAGGCCTGCGACGTGCTGCTCACGATTCCCATGCGCGGGAAGGTCGGCTCGCTGAACGTGGCCGCGGCCGGTGCCGCGCTCTGCTACGAAGTGGCCCGGCAACGAGGCTCCGGCGGCAAAGTGCTTGACTTATCGAAAAGTCAAGCCTAATGTGACCTTTTGTCTGTGCTGGCGTAGCTCAGGGGCAGAGCAACTGCCTTGTAAGCAGTGGGTCGGGGGTTCAAATCCTCCCGCCAGCGCCAGCTTTTCGAGGAGTTGTCAGGTGCGTGCCGGCGGATTCGGGGAGGTACCCAAGTGGCCAAAGGGGGCAGACTGTAAATCTGCTGGCGTACGCCTTCGGGGGTTCAAATCCTCCCCTCCCCACCACGGTACCGGGTGCCATGAGTTCGGCTTACACCGAGGGTGGGTTGAGAAAGGCGCAATCACGAGAGGCGCGCGCGTTTCCACGGTTGAGCAGGCCTCGTTGAGCGGGAATAGCTCAGCGGTAGAGCGCCAGCCTTCCAAGCTGGGGGTCGCGGGTTCGAATCCCGTTTCCCGCTCCAAATCTCGCGCATGCGCCCATGTAGCTCAGTCGGTAGAGCGCGTCCTTGGTAAGGACGAGGTCTCCGGTTCAATCCCGGACATGGGCTCCATTTCGATAAGAATCGCTACCGCCAACGGGAGGGTGTGAGGAATGGCGAAGGCGAAGTACGAGCGGACGAAGCCGCACGTGAACGTGGGGACGATCGGGCACATCGATCATGGCAAGACGACGCTGACGGCGGCGATCACGAAGGTGCTGCACACGAAGAACAAGACGATCGCGGTGCGGGAGTACGGGTCGATCGACAACGCTCCGGAAGAGCGGGAGCGGGGGATCACGATTGCGGTGGCGCACGTGGAGTACGAGACGGACAAGCGCCACTACGCGCACATCGACTGCCCGGGGCATGCGGACTA
>Ga0111538_10004362_pt1 | contig 19684 bp, 16 predicted proteins | sample SoiMethybrSBSTD1_FD_79669 | JGI IMG/M metagenome (GOLD analysis project Ga0111538, IMG submission 79669) | Bulk soil microbial communities from a Populus tree surrounding site in Tennessee, USA - Soil MetaG P. TD hybrid SBSTD1 (version 2)... | ecosystem: Environmental > Terrestrial > Soil >...
CGGCGGTGGTCTCGCGTCCGACGAGGTGCGGTCCGGCGGCCGGGGGGCCGGGGAGGCGGTTCGAGACGACGATGAGCCGGCTCACGCGCCTCCCCCGCGGCTCACGCCGCCGCCTCGAGCGCCGTGAGGATCCCGGCGAGGAGGCCGGCCACCGCCTCCGGGCCGCCGAGCGACTCCGCCGCCCGGGTGCGCGCGGCCGCGCCGACCCGGAAACCGACGCCCCGCTCCTCGACCGCCTCGAAGGCGGCCTCGTCGGTCACGTCGTCCCCGGCGTAGATCGGGATCGTCCCGGGCGGGAGCGCCGCGAGCAGCGCCCGCATGGCGGTCCCCTTGTCGCGGCCGGCCGCGTGGATCTCGGCGCCGCCGTCGAGCACGTCGAGGCGCAGCCCCGCGCCGTCGGCGACGCGCCGGCAGACCGACTGGAAGTGCTCCAGCGCCTGCGCCCGCTCCCTTGCGTCGAGGGCGCGCGTGTGCACCGCGACGCCGGTCCGCTTGCGCTCCACCTTCGCCTTCGTCCCCTCGCGGACCACCACGTCGAGGACGCGCTCGAGCGCCTCCTCCGCACGCGGTGGCAGCGGGTGCCGGAGGGTGGCGGCGCCGGCGGGGCGCTCCTCCCAGCCGTGCTCGCCGATCAGGTGCACCGGTGCAATCGGCACGACCCGCTCGAGGTTCGGGACCGGCCGGCCGGAGACGATCGCGATCGTCGTCCCTGGCAGGCCGGCGAGACGCGCCAGGCGGTCGAGCGACTCCGGCAGGGCGCGCGCGTCGTGCGGGTCGCGGGCGTAAGGGGCGAGCGTGCCGTCGAAATCGAATGCCAGCAGCCGGTGCGGCGCCACGGCCAGGCGGCGCCACAGCGACTCCGGCAGGGTCGCCTCGGCGCGGCTCACGTCACCTCCACCTGCTCCGCGCCGCCGGCGTCGAGCGCCAGCATCAGCGTCAGGTACTCGCGCAGGTGCCGGGTCAGCAGGAAGTTGTCGCGCACGAAGGCGCGCCCCTTCTCCGACATGACGGCGACGGCGTTCGGGCGGTTGAGGAGATACCGGATGCGGAACGCCGCCCCTTCCGGGGTGTCCACGAGGAAGCCGGTGTGGTGATCGACGATCTGCAGGACGATGCCGCCGGCCCGGCCGCCGATGACCGGCTTCCCCTTCCAGAGCGCCTCGGTGACGGTGAGGCCGAACCCCTCCTTGAGCGATTTCTGCATGACCAGCGTGGCGCGGCGCTGCAGGGCGTTGATCTCGCGGTGCGCGTCGGGCGGAAGGAGGAGCACGTGCACGTCCGGATCGTCGCCGGCCGCCTCGCGCACCGCCGCCAGGACGGCGTCCCCCTCCGGATCGTCGGTGGCGGTGCCGCCGACGAGCACCAGCTGCACCGGCAGGTGGCGGCGGGCAATGCGGTACGCCTGCAGGACGCCGAGGGGATCCTTGAAGCGATCGAAGCGGGAGACCTGCACGACGACCGGCCGGGCCGGGTCGAGGAGGTGGCGCGCCGCGACCGCCGCCACCTCCGACGCCTCGAGCGGCCGGTTCTTGTCGCTCAAGGGGTCGATGCTCGGGGCGATGATGTACTGCGGATGCGGCAGCGGCTGGGCGAAGGCCGCCATCGAGTAGACGCTCGCCTCGTACGGGGCGACGATCGGCCGGAGGAACTTCCAGACCGGCCGGTACGGCCGGCTGACGTCGATGTGGCAGCGCCACACCCAGTGACCGCGCCGCCCCGGCAGGTGGCGCAGCAGGGCGGCCGGCTGCGGGTCGTGGATGAAGACGAACTCGGCGTCCTTGAGCGACGGGCCGAGCACGCGGGCCGACTCGCGGTTGACCTCGTCGTAGACCGCCAGCCCGCGCTCGGTCGGGGCGGTCGGGACCCCCTGCAGCGCGTTGTGGAACGTCTTGGTCACTCCATAGAACTCCTGCGTCCCTTCGATCACCTCCCAGCGCGCGTCCATGCCGAGATCGTTCATCAGCGGCACGAGGCGGGCGAGGATCTCGGCGACGCCGCCGCCGACCCGGGTCGAGTTCACGTGCACCACCCGCCGCCCGCGGAGCGGCCGCGCCAGGCGCTCCAGCGCGTCGATGACCTCCGGGCCGGCCGCCTCGGCGTAGTCGCGCAGCGCGACGCTCACAGCACCGCCCCGGCGTCCGCCCCCGCGAGCACCGCCGCGATCCGGGAACGGGTCTCCGACAGCGACCACAGCTGGAAGTCGATGCGGCGCAGCCGCTCGGCGATCTCCTTCCCCTCGTCGCCGAACCCGAGGAGCCACGTGGAGTAGTCGTCGCGCCGCTCCGGCGAGCGGAAGCGGGCGTTGACGAAGTGGTAGAAGACGCTGCCGGTGGTCGTCTTCGGCAGCGTCTCGCGCAGCTCCCGGATGGTCGAGGCGCGCGCCCCCGTGTCAAAGAAGACCTGCTGCGAGCGCAGGAAGCGGAACTCCATCCCCTCCGGGACGTCGGCGTGACGAGGGTCCTCGGCGAGCCGCTCCTCGACGATCTCGATGACGCGGTCGCGCAGGTCCTCGAGATCGGCGCAGTCGAGCGGATCGACCACCGACAGGCGCTCCGCGAGCGGCGCGTCGCGCAGCATCCGCCGCGTCCAGGCGGCGAAGTCGTTGCGGTACTCGCGATCGTCGAAGGACGGCCGCAGCAGGGCGTCGTAGAAGTGGTGCGCAATGCTGCCGGCCGGCACCGCCGCCAGCTCGGCGCGCAGCTCGCGCAGGTTGCGCGCGCTCCGACCGAGCGAGACGATGGTCAGAGAGCAGTCGCGGAAACGGAAGGGCTCGGGAGCGGGCCTCGCGCTCGGAGTCACCCAAGATTCTGACCGACGGTGCGCGCCGCGGCAAGTCTTTCCGGGAGGATCCGGAGGATCGGGCGAGGCCGGCGTCTCAGCCCGGCAGGGCGGTCAGGGACTCCCCGAGCGCGTCCACCAGGCGATCGAGATACTCCTCGGGGATGTTCAGCGGCGGCTCGATGCGCACCACCTCCGGCTTGTTCAGCGCGTAGGCCACCAGGATGCGGCGGGTGTAGAGGGCGTCGGCGAGCGCCGCCCCGAGCCGCTCGTCGCGCATCTCGAGGCCGAGGAGGAGCCCGCAGCCGCGCACCTCGCGGATGGCGCCCGGGTGCCGTTCCTGGAGCCCGCGCAGCCGTCGCAGGAGATCGGCCCCGAGGCGCGCCGAGCGCTCCGGCAGCCGGTCCCGCACGGTGATCTCGATCGCCATGGCGGCGGCGGTGGCGGCGAGCGGATTGTTCCCGAACGTCGACGAGTGGTACATCGGGTTCTCGTGGAACGCCTCGTAGATCGCGTCGGTGGTCGTGAACGATCCGCACGGGATGACGCCCCCCGACAGCGCCTTGGCGAGGCACAGCACGTCCGGCACCACCCCGCTCAGGTTCACGCCGAACAGGGCGCCGATCCGCCCCAGCCCGGTCTGCACCTCGTCGGCGATGAGCAGCGCCCCCTGGCGCGTGCAGATCTCCCGCGCCCGGGGCAGGTAGTCCGGCGGGGGGACGATCACGCCCCCCTCCCCCTGCACCGGCTCGAGGATGACGGCGGCGGTGTCGGGCCCGACCGCGCCGTCGAGGGCGTCGGCGTCTCCGTACGGCACGAACGCGACGTCCTGGAGGAGCGGCGCGAACGGCGTGCGGAACACCTGTCGGCCGGTGACCGACAGCGCTCCGAGCGATTTCCCGTGGAAGGCGTTGTGGGTCGAGACGAACTGCCGGCGCTTCGTGTGCAGGCGCGCCACCTTGAGCGCCCCCTCCACCGCCTCGGTTCCGCTGTTGCAGAAGAAGGTGCGCTTGAGGTTCCCCGGCGCGACCTCCGCGACGCGCCGCGCCGCCTCGGCGGTGATCGGGTTCACCAGGTACTGGCTGTGCAGCGGCATCCGGTCCATCTGCGACTTGACGGCGGCGATCACCTCCGGGTGCCGGTGGCCGAGGGAGAAGATGCCGTAGCCGCCGAGGCAGTCGATGTACTCCTCGCCGTAGACGTTCCGGATGAGCGATCCCTCGCCGCTCCACTCGACGAGGTGGCGGTCGCGGTCGCGATCCTTGGTCTTCGGGAAACGCCGGAGATATTCGTTCCAGTTGTCGATCCCCTCGGTCGCGATGGCGTCCTGCCGGGCGCGGTCGAGCGGCCCTTCAATCGGCAGCTTCACGTCAGGCTCTTCAGCGTGTCGTCGAGCCGGTTCAGCACCTCGTCCACCTGTTCCTGGGTGATGAACAGCGCCGGCTCGATGCGGATGGTCTTGGCGTTGAGGAGGGTGCCCGCCACCAGCACGCCGCGACGGAAGAGGCCGGCGGCGACCGAGTAGCCGAACTCGGTGTCGTTGAACTCGACGCCGATGAGCAGCCCCTTGCCGCGCACGTCGAGGATGACGTCGGAGTAGCGCGCCTGGATGTCCCGCAGCCCCTGAATGAACGCCGCCCCGCGCTCCGCCGCCTGCCCCGGCAGGTCCTCGCTCAGCGTGACGTGGATCGCCGCGATGCCGGCGGCGCAGGCGAGCGGGTTCCCCCCGAACGTGGAGGAGTGCAGGAACGGGTTCTGCTCCAGCACCTTCCAGATCTCCGGCGTGGAGACGAAGGCGGACAGCGGCATGACGCCGCCGCCGAGCGACTTGCCGAGGCACATGATGTCCGGCACCACGTCCCAGTGATCGACCCCGAACATCTTCCCGGTCCGTCCCATGCCGGTCTGGACCTCGTCGGCGATCAGCAGCACGTCGAACTCGTCGCAGATCGCTCTGAGACGCGGCCAGTAGTCGTCGGGCGGGACGATCGCCCCCGCCTCTCCCTGCACCGGCTCGGCGACGACGGCGGCGATGTCCGCCCCCACGTCGCGCGCCTTCTTGAGCTGCCATTCGACCTCGTCGGCGTCTCCGAACTCGACGAAGTAGACGTCCTGCAGGAGCGGCTCGAAGGCGATGCGGAACTCCGCCTTCCCCATCAGCGACAGCGACCCGTACGACTTGCCGTGAAAGCCGCGGATCGTCGAGATGAACCCCGACTTCTCGGTGTAGAGGCGCGCCAGCTTCATCGCGCCCTCGACCGCGTCGGTGCCGTTGTTGATGAAGAAGCACTTCTGGAGATTACCGGGGGCGATCTCGCCGAGCAGCTCCGCCAGCGCCCCGCGCAGCGGGTCGAGCAGTTCCTGGCTCGACAGCGGCATCCGGTCGAGCTGGTTCCTGACCGCCTCGACGATCTTCGGGTGGCGGATGCCCGCGCTGTAGATGCCGAACCCGCCCAGGCAGTCGATGTACTGCCGCCCGGTGATGTCCTCGATCATCGTCCCCTGGCCGGTCCACTCGATCGAGGCGTACTGCTCCGCCTCGGCGACCGACTTGCGGTAGGCCAGGAATCCGGTGTTGAAGTAGGTGGAGAACGACTTGACCGTCTCCTTGATGACCCGCTTCTTCTGGGCGGGCGTGAGCCGGTCACCGCGGGCGATGATGTCGAGCCAGCGTCCCGACTCGGCGATCACCTTCTCGACCGGGAACCGGCGGGCCCCGCGTCTCGCCCGGGCCTTGGCCCGCGCGCGGCGGCTGGCGGGAATGGCCGCGACCGGCTCGACGGCGGTGAGCGGGGTCTCATCGTCCTCGCGGCCCGGCAGGACGACCGCCCCCTTGCCGGCCGGGCGGGCCCTGCCGCCGGCCGCCTGCAAGGGAGGTGCGGCACTCCCCTTCGGGCTACCCCTGAGGTCCCGTCTGGTGCCGTTCTTCATTGTCCAACCTCTTTCTTCACAACGGTTTACTGCAACTTCCACGGCGGCGTGTGAAGTCCCTAGAGGTCGAAGAACGGAGGAGGATGGAACAGGAGCATGGGAACCTCTGAAGGCGTACGGGATCGTAGCAGAGCGGTTTTCGGGCGGTCAAGGCGAGGTCCGCCCCGTGAACCGGCGGTTCCAGGGACGGCTGGGCGTCGCGAGCGGCCCCGGGGGCTCAGTCGGAGCCGATGATCCCGCGGCTCATGGCGTAGCGGGTCAGCCCTGCGGCGTTGTGGATCTTGAGCTTGGTCATGATGCGGGCCCGGTGCGCCTCGATGGTCTTGATCGAAAGGCGCAGCTCGGCGGCGATGAGGCGGTTCGTCTTCCCCTCGGCGACCAGCTGCAGGACCTCCCGCTCCCGCGATGTGAGCAACTCCCTCGGCGCCGCAGGGCGGTTCCCGTCGAGGTAACCGTCCACGACCTTGGAGGAGATCTGCGGGTGCAGATAGCACCCTCCTCCGTGCACCGCCCGGACCGCCGCCAGGAGCTCGGAGGCCGGCGCGTCTTTGGGGACATAGCCACGCGCTCCCGCCCGGAGCAGCGCTTGCACGTGGTGCTCCTGCTTGTGCAACGACAGGGCGACCACCCGTGTCCCGGGGCAGGTCGCGGCGATCCGCTGGGTCGCCTCGAGGCCGTTGAGGTGCGGCATCGAGATGTCCATCACCACGATGTCCGGCTTGAGGGCGGCCGCCCGGTGGACCGCCTCCCGGCCGTTGCGGGCCTCGCCGATGATCTTGATGTCCGCTTCGCGCTCGAGCAGGGCCCGGAGCCCCTGGCGGACGAGGGTGTGGTCGTCGGCCAGCAGGACGCGGATCTTGCGGCCCGCGCTCACTGGCCGGCGGTCTCCCCCGGCCCCGGCAGGGGCTCGCGCCGGCGCAGCGTGACGACCAGGCGGGTGCCCCGTCCCGGCACCGAGTGGAACCGCAGCGATCCCCCCACGTCCCGGACGCGCCGGCGCATGCCGGCGAGGCCCATCCCGGGGGCGCGGCGGCGGGTCCGGCCGGCCATGGCCAGGCCGACCCCGTCGTCGGCGACGCTCAGCACGACCCCGGCGTCCGAGCAGACGATATGGACCTTCACGCTCTTGGCGCGCGCGTGCGCCGCCACGTTGTTGAGCGACTCCTGCAGGATCCGGAACAGCAGCGCCTGCGCGTCCTGGCAGAGGGGCAGCGCCCCCTCTTCGATCAGCAGCCGGGTCTGCGCGCCGGACCGGCGGGTGAAGGTCTTCAGGAGGCCGCGCAACGCCGGCTCGAAACCCTTCCCTTCCAGGGCGCGCGGCTGCAGGTCGGCGGCGATGCGGCGGGTCTCGGCGAGGGTGCGCGAGACGATGCGGGTCACCTCGCGCAGGATGCGCCGCACGTCGCGCGGGCCGCCGCGGGCCCAGGCCTCGAGCAGCGACAGGTTGTAGTGCGCCGCCGCCATCGCCTGGCCAATCTCGTCGTGCAGGTCGGCGGCGATGCGGTGCCGCTCGCGCCGCAGCGCGCGGCGCACGGCGACACCCACGGCGAGGGCGACGGAGCGCTGGCGGATCGCGGCGGCGCCGCCCTTCCGGGGGCGGCGGGAATGGGAGCCAGGTTCTGTCGGATTGTCGTCCGCTCTCACACCATTCCCGAAGAGCGTCCGGCGCGGCGAAGCCAGAGCGAATGGCGTCATTCTGGTCGGGACGGCGTGCCCTGTCAATCCGCGGCGCGCGCGGTCGCGGGGGAATCCCTCACGAGCCTGGCGCCCGATCCGCCGCCAGCACCCGCGCGATCCGTTCCGCGGCGCGCCCGTCCCACATCGGGATGGACGGCGGCCGGCGGCGCTTCGCCGCGAGCGCCCGGCGGGCGGCCGCCACGATCCTTCCGGTGTCGGTGCCGACCAGGCGGTTCGTGCCGCGCGTCAGGGTGATCGGCCGCTCGGTGTTCTCGCGCAGGGTGAGACAGGGGACCCCGAGGATGGTGGTCTCCTCCTGCACCCCGCCCGAGTCGGTCAGGACGAGCGCGGCGCGCTTCTGCAGGTGGAGAAAGTCGAGGTACCCGAGCGGGTCCACGAGGCGCAGGCCGCGCGCCGCCCCGTCTTCCGCCCCCACCCCATTCCCCTCCCCCAGCCGGCGCAGCCGGTCGGCGGTGCGCGGGTGGGCCGGGAAAAGCACCGGCATGCCCCGCCCGATCTCCCGCAGGGCGGCGAGGATGCGGCGGAGGGTGGCCTCGTCGTCCACGTTCGAGGGCCGGTGCAGCGTCAGGAGCGCGTACGGAGGCTCGAGCGCCAGGCGCCGCAGCACGTCCGACGCGTCGGCGCGGCGCGCGAACGCCAGGAGCGTGTCGATCATCAAGTTACCGACCCGGTGGATGCGGCGGCGCGGCACCCCCTCGGATCGGAGGTTCTCGTCGGCGTCCGGCGACGTGGTGAAGAGCAGATCCGACAGGGCGTCGGTGACCAGGCGGTTGATCTCCTCCGGCATCTCCCGGTCGAAAGAGCGGAGCCCCGCCTCGACGTGCGCCACCGGCACCGGCGGCGACAGCTTCGAGGCGACGAGCGCGCAGGCGGCGGTCGAGTTCACGTCCCCGACCACCACCACGCGGTCCGGCTTCGTCTCGAGGACGACCGGTTCGAACGCTTCCATGATGCGGGCCGTCTGCGCCGCGTGGCTCCCCGATCCGACCCCGAGGTGCCGGTCCGGCCGCGGGATGCCGAGCTCGGCGAAGAAGACGTCGGACATCGCTTCGTCGTAATGCTGGCCGGTGTGCACGAGGATCGGCTCGAACCGGTCCGGGCGGCGGCGCAGCGCGCGCAGGAGCGGCGCGACCTTCATGAAGTTCGGCCGCGCCCCGGCGACGAGGAGGAGGCGACGGCGCGCCGGGCGGCGCCGCGTCATGCCGTCTCGAGCGCCGCGGCGAGCGCCTGCGCCACCCGCTCCGCCTGCCGGTCCGCGAGGTGCGGATGCATGGGAAGGGTCAGCACCTCGCGCGCCGCCCGCTCCGATTCCGGAAAGGAGCCGTCGGCGAGGCCGAGCGACGCATAGGCCGGCTGCCGGTGCAGCGGCACGGGGTAATGGATGCCGGTCTCGATCCCCTGCCCCAGGAGGCGCGCGCGCACCTGGTCGCGCCGCGAGGGACGCCCGTCCGCCCCGGCATCCCGCCCCTCGGACGGGATGCGCACGGCGTAGAGGTGCCAGGCATGCTTCACCCCGGGACGCTCGGACGGGCGGCGCAGCCAGCCGCGCTCTTCCAGGCGGGCGAGTCTCTCGGCGTACAGCGCGGCGATGGCCCGCCGGCGCTCGTTCCAGTCCCACAGTCGCTTGAGTTTGACGCGGAGGATCGCCGCCTGCACCGCGTCGAGGCGGCCGTTGTATCCCTCCTCGGCGTGCAGGTACTTCTCCGACTGACCGTGATCGCGCAGGCGGCGCACGCGCGCGGCGAGCGCGGCGTCACCCGTCGTCACCATCCCCCCTTCCCCGCAGGCCCCGAGGTTCTTGGTCGGATAGAAGGAGAAGCACCCGGCCGTCCCCATCCCCCCCACCATGCGCCCGTGCAGCGAGGCGCCGTGCGCCTGGCAGGCGTCCTCGATGACGGCGATCCGCCGGGGCCCCGCCGGGGGCTGCAGGGCGTCCATGTCCGCCGGGTGGCCGTAGAGGTGCACGGGCAGGATCGCGGCGGTCTTCGGCGTGAGCGCCGCCGCCACCTGCTTGGGATCGATTGCGAAGGTGTCCGGAAGGATGTCGGCGAAGACGGCACGCCCCCCCGCCTGGTGGATCGCCTCGGTCGTGCCGATGAAGGTGAAGGGGCTCGTCACCACCTCTCCGCCCGCCGGCAGCCCGGCGGCGATGAGGGCGAAGCGCAGGGCGTCGGTGCCGGTGGAGACGGCCACGGCGTGCGGGACGCCGCAGAACGCCGCGAACTCCGCTTCCAGCCCCTCGATCTCGGGCCCGCCGACGTAGCGGCCGGAAGCGAGGACCCGGGCGACGGCGGCGTCGATCTCCTCGCGCGCCGCGACGTACTCCGCCGCGGGGTCGAGCGCCGCCACGCGCTCCGTTTCGGCGGTCACGCGGCGCCGCCCTTCAGGCGAGTGGGGAGTCGTCCGGCCCGGCGTCACGCCGCGCCGTGGCCCCGGATCCGGTGGAGGGCTTGGTGCCGGTCTTCGGCTTCTTCGAGGGCTTCTTCGAAGATTTCTTCGACGAATCCTTCGCGGACCCCTCGGGGGCGGCGGGAGCCTCGAGGCCGGATGAGACCGGCGGCGCCGGCACGGCCCCCGGATCGGTGAAGCTCTGCGTCGCCTCGCCCTGTGACGGGCCGCCCGGGACCGCCCCGCCGTTCTTCTTGAGCGACAAGGAGAGCATCAGCCGCTGATTCTCATGCAGATCGATGAGACCGTCGGTGACGTAGAGATGGTCGTCCGGCGTGTCGATGGCGATGTCGTAGGTCCCGGCCGGCAGCCCGGCGACTTCGTAGGCGCCGTTCGCGCCAGTGTAGACGCTCGAGTAGCGCCGGCCGGTCTTGACGTTGATGGCGGTCACCATCGCCCCGGGCAGGCGGGTGACCTCGTCGGAGCGGTAGATGACCCCGTGAATGAGGGCCAGCCCCTCGTCGCCGGCCGCCAGCGGCGGACGCGCGAGGCCGGCCGGGGCGCACAGCGCCGCCGCCACGAGCCACGCCATGAGGGTGCGGGATCGCCGTCTCATGCTCGCCGGACTGTAAAGGAAGGCGGCGTGGGGGTCAAGCAACGCGCGGGACGTACGCGCCTCACGCCTTCATCAGCGCCGAGGCCAGGAGCAGCCCCCAGACCGAACGGCAGACCTGGAAGTCCCCCATCTGCGAGGCCTCGCACATCTCCCCGAGGGAGGTCGGCGTGCGGCACATGGTCAGAAGCGCCCGCTCCCCCGGCACGAGCGGCAGATCATCGGCGATCTGCGCCGCCTCGTTGGTCGCCAGGTACTCGGCATTGAGTCCCCCGACCTGCTCGTAGGCCCGCGTCCACGAAGCGAGCCGGCGCACCCCTTCGAAGGCGACGACCCGCCCCGGCAGGCCGAGCCGGATGGTCTCCGCGGCGATCGGACCCGGCTCGAACGACCACTGTCCGGCGGGACGCTCGATGATGCCGAAGAGGATCTGGCGCACCTGCATGCGGACGTATTTCTCGACGTCGGCCGCTCCCATCATCTTCATCTTGATGAGGACCTCTCCGAGCCGGTCGCGCGTCGCCAGGGCCACTTCCAGCGCGCGCAGGAGGTTCTTGAGCGTGATGACGCCCGATTTGATCAGGACCTGGTTGAAGCGATCGTCCCGGTCGGTCGAGGCGGCGAACTGCACCCGCCCCTCCTGCAGCAGGGCCGTGCGCCGCACCCCCGCGGTGGACACGACCAGCGTCCCGGTGGCACGGCGCCGGTCCAGGTCGACGAACAGCGCGGGGATCGTGTCCCCCAGGATCTCGCCGCGTTCGTGGGCGTTCGGGTCGTCGCTGCGGGCGGGGAGGCTCATTCCGGCAATCTAGGTCGCGAGGCAGATCCGTTCAATTCAGCAAGTCTACCGAGATCGTCCGGGATCTACTGCAGCGACTGCAGGGCGCGCGTCGCCGCCGCGGCGGCGGAGGGGCCCTCGGGGGACTCGAGCGTGCTGCCGGCGGAGCGGGCGGCCGCCTGGAACGCGGCGCGCGCCCCTTCGGCGTCGCCGCGCCTCTGGGCGCACAGCCCGCGGTAGTAGTCCACGGTCCCCTGCGCGATGCCGCTCCCGGGCGGCAGGCTGGCGCGCTGCAGTCCCTCGGCGAGCGCCTTGTCGTAGGCCCGGAAGTGCATCAGCGCCAGCCCGGTGTTGAGCGCCGCGACCCCGCGCGCCGTCTCGTCGCCGGCGGCGCGGGCGCGGAGGCGGTACTCCGCCAGGGCCCGGTTGTAGAGCATCAGCGGGTCGGTCAGCGACAGGAGCGCCGGCGCGTCGGCGGGGGCGATGCGGGTGGTACGCGTCCCCTCGGCGGACTGCAGCGACACGGCGACGGCCGTGCGGACGCCGCCTCCGCGCGCGCTCTCCGCCTCGAGCGCGGCCGTCGCCTCGCGGGTCGTGGTCACCTTGCGCGTCCCGACGCCGGTGACGCGGTCCCCCGTCTTCACGCCCGCCTTGGCGGCCGGACCGCCGGCGAGCACCCGCGCCACCACCGGGCCGCCCGGCGGCAGGAGCGTGTCGGCCAGGCCCAGACCCCACAGTGCCGCCCCTTCCTGCGGGGCGCTGTCGAGGCGCTTGACGAAGTCGGCGACCATCTCCGGCTTGTCGAGCCGCAGCCGCACGACGTCGGGGGTGTTGTGGAGCGACGAGTAGAGGCCCAGCGTCCAGGCACGCTCCGGATCGTCCGCAAGCGTCAGGCCGGCGAGGACGAGGTCCGCCCCGGCCCGGTCGGCGGCATCGCGCAGCAGGTCGGGAGGGACGAGCGTGCCGGCGCGCGCCTCGCGCGGGTCGGCGATCATCCAGCGCACGACGGCGTCGCGGATCGACTGCTGCACCGCCGGAACACGCGCCACGTTGAGGGTCTTCAGGCCGCGGCCGAGCGCGTCGAGGAGCGGCTTGTCCTCGTCGCTCCAGACCGCGCGCCCCCACTCGTCGAGCCGGAAGGTGCCGAGGTAGAGCAGGGTCGGCCGCAGCCGGACGTCGAGCGTGTTGAGCTGCCCGGTGGCCAGCTTCACGCGCTCGCTCCAGCGGCCCACGTCGCGCCGCACCACGGTGATCTCGCGTTCGCCCCCGCACAGCGACTCGAGCGTCAGCGGGGTGGTCCCCTGTGCGACGCCGTCCACCTGCACCTCGGCCCCGGCCGGCACGGAGCTGATCTGCAGACGGGTGCGGGACTCCTTCAGGACGACCGGGGCGAAGCGCATCGGGCGGTTCTGCGCCGGATCGAGCTCGACCCGCACCACCACCGACTGCGTCTCGAAGCAGTCGCGCTGGAAGGAGACGCGGTGCTCCCCCGCCGGCACGGTCGGGACCAGGAGCGGCGCCGAGGCCTTGCGCGCGTCGAATCCGTAGGTCGCCGCGAGCGCCTCGACCTCGGCCGTCGCCGGCCCTCCGGTCGTCCCGGCGGGCGCGTCGTCGATGGTCACGGTCACGCCGGCCGGGACGGTGATGAACTCGAGCGCCCGGCGGTTCGGGCGCAGGCGCACCTTGCGCTCGATGCGGGCGCCTCCGGCCGCCGTCACCGTCTCGACGTGCGGGTCGTACCCGTCCATCTCGATGCGCAGCTCGTGCGTCCCGGACAGGACGCCGATCCCCTCCGGCCCGACCTCGACCGGATCGCCGTCCACCTTGACGCGCGCCCGGGGGGGATCGACCGCGAGATCGAGGATGCCGACGGTTTTCGCGCGCACCCGGTCGAAGAGATCCACGACCTTGGGCGACAGCGTCTGCCGATCGATGGAGTAGGAGGGATCGAGGCGCAGGAGCGCCCCGAAGTCGGCCTCCGCGGCCGCGGCGTTCCCGAGGTTGAACTGCGCCCGCGCCCGCAGATCGTAGGCGGAGGCGAGCAGGCGCGTCTCCTCGAACCCGAGGTCGGCGGGCCGGGTGCGGGCGCGCGGCTCGATGATCGTCCCGAGCTCCTTCACGGCGCTCGTGAAGTCGAGCTCGTCGAGGCGCTCGCGCGCCCGATCGAACGCGGCGCGCATCGCCGTGAGCTCCTGCGTCAGGTCTTCCTCCTCCTGCGCGCGCACCGGCCCCGCGGGGGGAACCGGCGCCAGCAGGAGCAGCGCCAGCGCGAAGGCGAATGCGAGGCGGCGCGTCATCGCAGCCGCACCACGGCCCCCGACCGGCGGCCGGCGAGATACAGGCGTCCCTGCGCGTCCACCTCGATCGCGGTGATCGCCCCGGTGCGGTCGGTCACCAGGCGCGACGGGCGCACGATGGCGATCCGCTTCCCCTGCGGGTCGCCGACGAACACGAAGCCGGTGGCGCCGTCGAGGACGAACAGATCCCCCAGCCCGTCCACCGCCAGCGCGGTCGGATCGGCGGCGCCGAGCGGCGTGAGGTCGATCCGCTTCGTCTCGCGCCCCTGCGCCAGCACCACGGCCGACCGGGCCCGGGCGTCGAGCGCGTACACGGACCCTTCCACCCCGGCGGCGATGTCCACGAAGCGGCCGTCCCTCCCCGCCGGCGGCCGCACCGCCCCGACCAGGCGCCGCGCCCGGTCGTAGACCAGGACGGCGTTCTCGCGCCGGTCGAGCAGGTGCACCGTGCCGAGCGTGTCCACGGCGATCGGCCCGAAGTCGGACGGGGTGTGCCCATCGGCGTCGCGCAGGTCGGTGCCGCTCCAGTTCCGCTGGTTGACGGCGATCTGCTCGCGCCCCGAGATGAAGACCGCCAACCCTTCGGCCGCCGCCACGTGGTCCGGCCCCGGATGATCGATGCGCTCCTGGATGCGCCCGCGTGCGTCGAGCCGGAAGACCGCCGGCGTCTTGGGGGAAGCCGCGACGATGAGCCCCTGCGCGTCGATGCTGAGATCGCTGATGCCGCGGATGGCCTGCGCGGCGGCGCCCCCCGCGGCCGCACCGGCGGCGGCGCGCGGTTCGGCGCCGTACTCCGGGTCGGGGCGGAACAGCGGCGTCCCCTCGCTCGACGGCGGCTCGGTGGGGAGCGGGGCCCCTTCGCGGCCCGCCGCGGCGGCGATCGCCGGCTGCAGCCGCATCCGGTGCAGGAGCGTCAGGCGATCGAGCGCCTGCGTGGCGAAGCGGGAGTCGGGGGCGCGGGTGCGCACGCGCTGCAGGGCGAGCATCGCCTCCCCCGCGTCGTCGAGCAGCGACAGCGCCACCCCCTGGCGGTACTGCGCCTCACCCGCCAGCGGACTTTCGGGGTGCTCCTCGAGCATCCGGGAGAACATCTCGGAGGCCCGCGCCGGCCGCCCGCGCAGGAGATCGCACATGCCGGAGGCGAAGAGGGCGTCGTCGGCCGCGGCGCTGTCGGGGTAGATCTGCGCCGCCGTCGCGAACCGGCCGCACGCCTCGTCGAGGTTGAGCCGCGCCCCGGCCGGCTCGAAACCGACGTAGCCGAGACGCACCAGCGCCTGCGGCGCCTCGCGGGAGGCGCGGTATTTCTGCGCGAGGACCTTCAGGAGATCGGCCGCCTGCTGCACCGACGGCGCCGAGGCGGAGCCGATCTGCGACCAGCCGGTCACCGGGTAGACCAGCTCGACCGTCTTGAGGATCGCCGGCGGCGCCCACGGGCTGTCCGGGAACTCGGTGAAGACCCGGCGCAGCAGCCGTCCCGCGTCGTCGCGGCGGCCGGCGCGCGCCGCGTCCATCCCCTGGGCGTACAGGCGCGCGTCGAGCGGCCGGTCATCGTCCTTGTCCGCGTCCACGGCCGCCGCCGCCAGCGCGGCGCAGGACAGGAGGAGCGCCGGCGCGGCGAGGCGCCGGAGGAGGCGACGGAGGGTGACGCCGTGCCCGGCCGCCATCAGAACTTCACCACGACGCGCTCGGTGCGATCGGCGCGGATCGTCACGTCCTTGCTCTTCGCCGCGCCGGTCGGCACGAAGACGACGCGGATGTCGTGCGTCCCGGCGGCGATCGGCAGGTCGAGGACCGGCGTCACGTCCACGTAGGCGCCGTCCACGTAGACCTTGCAGTTGCTCGGCTGCGCCTGCACGGTGAGCCGGCCGAGGCCCGGCAGGGTGACGGCGGGGCGGGTGGTCTCGTTGCCGCGCACCACCACCGGCACCGAGGTCCTGGCGAACACCTGGTCGTTGCGCACCTGAAGCGTATAGGTCCCCTCGTTCAGAGCGATCGGCTCCCCGGCCCGGCCGATCTTCACGCTGCCGAGGAAGACGTCGGCGCTCCAGCCCTTCGGCCGGGGCAGCGCCACGGTGCCGCGCGGCACCGGCTCGAGCGCGACCGCGGCGAGCGCCGCCGCGAGCGTCGCGACATCATCGCCCGCGGCGAAGGTCCGCGTCCATCCTTTGTGCCCCGCGAGGCGCAGTTCGACGGTCCGCTCGCGGCAGGCGTCCATCTCGATCTCGACCGGGGTGGACTTGCCGGTGTCGCGCCCGTCGATGCGCAGGCGCGCCCCCGGCGGCTCGGAGCCGATGGCGACGACCTCCTTCCTCTCACGCAGCTCGAGGACGAGCGGGCCCTGCAGCGCCAGCAGGTCGGCGGCGCTCTTCTCCGCCACCCCCTCGAGACAGCCGGAGCGGGCCCGGATGGAGTGGGTCTGCGCGTCCGAGAGGGCGAGCACCACCTTCGGCTCGGCCAGCGGCAGGTCGTCGAGGAAGACGGCCCCGCCCGCCGGCCGCGTCTCGACGCCCACGCTGACACGGCCGCCGTGCGCCGGGACGATCCCCGCGTCCGCCGCGCCGCCGGCGACGCCGGCCGCCTGCACCGGGCCGGCCTCCGGGAGACTCATGGCGCCGGGACGCAGACGCGACAGATGCCGCTCCGCACGGTTGGCCCAGCGCGGGAAGAGCGCCACCCCCAGGACGACGGTCAGGCCGAGAACGAGGATCTTGACCGGACGATGGGCGAGCATGGCCGGCGACGGCGCGGGAGGCGGCGTCAGGGGGCGCGCCGTCCGGCTGGTGGCCCCCCCGGGCCGCGGCGGCGGCATCGGACCGCGGCCGGTCCGGGTCGGAGGGGACGCCGTCGACGGGCGTCGCCCGCCGGGGGGCGGGGCCGGGATCGGGAACGGCCGCGCCAGCGTCTCGGCGGGGAGATCGGAGAACGCCTTGCGCAGATCGGCGACGAGCGCCGCGCCGGTGGCGTAGCGGCGCGCCGGATCCTTCGCCAGCGCCTTCTCCAGCACGGCGTTGACCGCCGACGGCAGCGCCGGGTTGTGCGCCGCGGCAGGACGCGGGTCCTCGTAAAGGACGCGGTAGATGATGGTCGAGATCGAGTCGGCCTCGAAGGGGCGGACCCCCGTCAGAAGCTCGTAGAGCACGACGCCGAGCGAGAAGAGGTCGCTGCGCCCGTCGAGATCCTTCCCCTGGATCTGCTCCGGGGACATGTACGACGGCGTCCCGAGCAGGACCCCGGTCTGCGTCAGGCTGGCGCTCGGGTTCTTCGCCAGACCGAAGTCGGTGACCTTGAGGCTCCCGTCCTCCTGCACCATCAGGTTCGCCGGCTTGATGTCGCGGTGGATCACCTTCGCCTGGTGCGCGTAGTCGAGTGCTGAGGCCGCCTGCGTCATCAGCTCGAGCAGGCGCGCCGGCGGCAGCAGCGAATCGGCGCGGGCGTGCCGCTCCAGCGTCACCCCGTCGATGTATTCCATGGCGATGAACGACAGGCCGGCGTCTTCGCCGACGTCGAAGATCGTCACGATGTGCGGGTGCAGGAGCTTGCCGGCGGCCTGCGCCTCGCGCAGGAAGCGCTGGCTCGTCTCGCGCGCCTCCTCCTCGGAGATCGCCGGCGACGTCGCCAGGGTCTTGAGAGCGACCTGGCGGTCGATCTTCGGGTCGTGCGCCAGGAGCACCTGCCCCATGGCGCCACGTCCGATCTCCCGGACGATCTCGAAGCGGCCCAGCTTCTTCGGGATCACCGCGCGGCCCTCACCCTCGCTCCTAAGCGTGCGTGTCGGGATCGATGCGCGGCGCGAAGGACAGGAGCGGCAGGCGCTCCTCGCGCCCGCTGCGCGGATCGCGGAACCGGATGCACCCCTGCACCCGATCGTCGCCGTCGTACAGGGTGAGCGCCGCCCGGCTCAGCCGCACCGCCAGCTCCTGGCCGAGGACGATCGCCTGCGGCGCGGCCCCGGCGACCACGACCGACAGGCCGACCGGCACGTGCACCCCCACCGGCCCCGGCTCCTGGTGCTCGGCGAGGTACTGCTCCGCCTCTTCTTTCAGCCGGTCGAGCGCCTGGCTGAAGGCGATCTCGCCGTATTTCTTCCGGAAGACGTCCATGGCGCGGGGATCCCAGCGGAGCATGACGATCTGCCCCCCTTCCGCGACGCGCCGGCGGCGCTGCTGGTGCATGTCGATCGGGCCGGTGTCGTTCGGATCGAACCCGCGCAGCAGGCGGCGGATGGTGTTCTCCAGTTCCTGCGTCTTGAACGGCTTGGTGATGTAGTCGTCGGCGCCGCAGTCCTTGCCCCAGAAGACGTCCTCCTGGCCGGAGCGGGCCGTGAGCAGGATCACCGGCGTGCGGCGCGTGGACGGGTCCGACTTGACCCGCCGGCAGATCTGGAAGCCGTTCACCTTCGGCATCATGACGTCGGCGATGATCAGGTCCGGCGGGTCCGCCATGATCCGCTCCATCGCGCGCTCGCCGTCCTCCACCAGGACGACCGTGTAGCCGAGCGTCTCCAGGCTCATCTGGAGGATGTCGCGCACCGCCTGCGAGTCGTCCGCGACCAGGATGGTCCCCTTCATCGTCCCCGCTCCCGTTTCGCGCGGCCGGAGCGGCGCGGGCTTCCCGGTGCGGCGCCGCCACGCGGTTCCTCGTCGTCCCCGGCGTCCAGCGGATCGGCGTCCGGATCGGCCCCGTCCTCGAGGCTTCCCGCCACCAGCTCCTCGACCCCGACGCCGAGCACCGACGCCAGGTCGCGGCGGCCGTGGTACGGCGCCGTCGCCTCGTCGATCAGCTTCAGGAGCGCCGCGGACCCTTTTTCCATGAGCCCCACCACCTTGATCTGTCCTTCCTGCAGCGCGCCCAGCCGTCCCGACTGCAGGAGCTCGATGGCGCCGCTGATGGAGGTGAGCGGGGTGCGCAGGTCGTGTCCGAGCTGGCGGATCACCTTCCCTTCGACGCTGCCCGCCTCGGGCGGTCCGGTCTCGGCGACGGTCACGGCGATGCTGCCGGAGCGTCCCGGACCGGGCAGGGGGAACGCGACGATCACGAAAACGTGCGCGCGCTGGAGGGCCACCTCGACGAGCCGGATCGTGGGGCGGCGGCCGCGGCGCGCGGCGCCGACCGCCGCGACGATGCCGCGCAGCACCGGGTCGTCCGTCCCGGAGGCGTCCGCGGAGGCCGGGATCGACTCCGGCACCGGCTCCATCGACAGCGCTTCCCAGCCCTGCGCCTCGATCACGCCCCCGCGGCCATTGATCAGGAGGAACGCCGCGGTCGATTCCTTGCGCGCGCCCCCGTCTGCGGTGCGCGGCCCGACATTCCTGACAAGGCGCAATGCCATCGCTCTCCCTCCCCTGGCGCAGGACACATGCCCGCCATGCCCCGCGCTGTCCGGGACGATTCCGTCATCAATATAGGAGCGTCGACGCAAGGCGCAAGTTTGCGAGGCGTGAAAGAGCGTGGAGGCAACCCTCGAGTTTGGGAGGCGCCGGAGGGAGTGACCCGCGGGGGGACCGCTGTTGTTCTAGGTCTGACGGAGGGCGCTGGCGACGAACCCGTCGTCGAGCAGGATGCCGTATCCGTCCCGGGACCGGGCCATGGCGCCGAGCCGGGCGGGCAGCGCGTAGGCGATCCGGCCCTGGCGCGTCTTCTTGTCGCGCCGGGCGACCCGCAGGATCGCCTCGGGGGTGTGGCGCGCCGGGATCTCGGTCGGCAGGTCGAGCACCGTCAGGAGGCGCGCGATGCGGCCGGCGAGTGCCGGGGGGGCGAGGCCGGCGCGGGCCGCCAGGCGCGCCTCGGCGACGAGGCCGATGGCGACCGCCTCGCCGTGCGTCAGGCGATAGCCGCTGAGCGTCTCGAGGGCGTGCCCGACGGTGTGCCCGAAGTTGAGGATGATCCGCCGGCCGGTCTCGCGCGGGTCCTGGCTGACGACGCGCGCCTTCAGGCGCACGCACGACTCGACGATCCGCACCAGCAGGTCCGGGTCCGAGCGCAGCACCCGCGCCGTCTGGCGCTCCAGCATCTCGAAGAGACCCGGGTCGGCGATGACGCCGCACTTGACCACCTCCGCCAGCCCGGACCGCAGCGCCCGCGCCGGCAGTGTCCGGAGGTAGTCGACGTCGATGTACACGGCGGCCGGCGGGTGAAAGGCGCCGATGAGGTTCTTCCCCTGCGGGTGGTTGATGGCGGTCTTGCCGCCGATCGCCGAGTCCA
>Ga0111538_10004363_pt1 | contig 19683 bp, 7 predicted proteins | sample SoiMethybrSBSTD1_FD_79669 | JGI IMG/M metagenome (GOLD analysis project Ga0111538, IMG submission 79669) | Bulk soil microbial communities from a Populus tree surrounding site in Tennessee, USA - Soil MetaG P. TD hybrid SBSTD1 (version 2)... | ecosystem: Environmental > Terrestrial > Soil > Tree...
CATACTGCATTCGCCGCGCGCCGGCGTCCCCGCTGCCGAACAATCGCTCGACGGCGCCGAGCCACGCCTGCTCTTTCCGATCCTGGGTTCTGGCGCGGCGTAAGGAAGCCGTTGGCGCCAGGCGCGCGAGCGCCTGCCGCCCTGCATCGAGGTTCTCGTTGCGCCAGAGCGCCTGGTGATAGGTCATCGCCTCGCCCCAGTAGGCCATCACGAACGCCGGGTCGACCTGGCGCGCATGAACGAAGGCCTCGTTGGCGTCCTCGTACTCGAACAGGTGGAGCGCGGTCATTCCCTGCTGGAACCGATCGGTCGTGCGCGGCTGCGCCGAGGCGCGTCCGCACTGCGCGGAGGCGAGCAGGGAGACCGAGACCGCAACCAACCATTTGGAGACGACACTGGGCATCGGCGATTGGCGTGCAGCGAAAATTTTCTCCGGTTGCACGCGGTTTACAGTGCCCCTAGAATAAGCGCGGTTTTTGCCCCATCCGACTTTTATCCCGGGTTGCAGGCGGCTTTCTGTGTACGTCGGCATCGCTCTACCTGACTGGTACTGGTGCTGGGAGTCTACCGGAGGATGGTTATGATGAAAGGTCTGGTACGGGCCGCGTCGATCTGGCTGCTTGTCGCCGCGGGCGCGGCGTCAGCCGGCGCGCAGCAATTCACAGGCGGCGTGCGTGGCGCCGTGAAGGACGCGAACGGAGTCATTCCCGGCGTGACCGTCACGCTGACCAACGAAGCGACGAGCATCTCGCGCGAAACGGTCACCAACGACGTCGGGCAGTACAACTTCCCTGCGGTACCACCCGGCACCTACACCCTCTCCACGAAGCTGCCCGGCTACAAAACCTACGAAAGCAAAGGGCTGACGGTCGGCACGCAGCAGTTCCTCACGCTCGACGTCACGCTCGAAGTCGGCGCGCTCGAAGAGAACATCACGGTCACCGGGCAGACGCCGCTCATCGACACCGCGTCGGCGTCCACCGGCGGCGTGCTCGATCGACAGGCGCTCGAATCGCTCCCGGCGCCCGGACGGAACGCCTTCCTCATCGGCGTCACCGTGCCGACCGTGATGCCGAACGGCGATCCGCAGTTCAACCGCCAGCAGGATCAGAGCAATGCGTCGCTCGTCTCAATCGGCGGCGGCGGCATCCGGGCGAACAACTACATCGTCGACGGTGTGCCGATCAGCGAGCTGCGCGGCCGCGCGGTCGCGAACCCGACGATCGAGGCGCTCGAGGACGTCAAGGTGCAGGTCCACACCTACGACGCCGAGATGGGGCGCACCGGTGGCGGCGTGTTCAACGTGACGGCGCGTTCGGGCGCCAATCGGTATCACGGCAGCGGCTTCTATCAGACGCGTCCGGTCTGGGGACAGTCGGAGAACTACTTCAACGCCGTGGCCGGCAAGACGAAGGAAGAAACCGGGCTGGCCGACGCGTACTACCGGTTGTTCGGCGGCGGCGTCGGCGGACCGGTCCTCAAGAACCGCACGTTCTTCTGGGCCGCGATGGAAGGGTACCGGTCGGGGACGACGCGCAACATCAACGAGATCTGGCCGACCGCCAACCAGCGCAACGGTGATTTCTCGCGCACGAGGTTGGGAGGCGCTCCGGTCGTGCTGTACAACCCGTGGTGCCGCGGTTTGACGGCTGCTTCGCAGCGATGCCCGGCGGCGGGAACCGGATCGATCGCCACCGGCGGCCTCTTCACCAACGCGCAGATTCCGCTGACGCATCCGGCGGTGAGCCAGGTCGGGCTCAACATCCTCAAGCTGTGGCCGACCGAGACGATTCAGGGCGCGATGGCGCAGAACGAAGACGGCAACACCAACGCCAACGGCACCGCCTTCGTCATCGACAAGGCGATGATGTACACGTTCAAGGGCGAGCACAAGTTCACGGACAACTGGTCGCTGAGCGGTTTCTATCTCTACAACAAGACCGACGAACCCGGCAGCACGATCATGAAGGCGGACAAGCTGTTCATGGCCGACCAGTCGCAGTGGTTCGGACCGCTGCGGCGCCGTCCGCACGTGTTGGTGTTCAACAACACGAACATCCTGAACGACACGACGGTGCTCACGCTCCGCTACGGCTGGACGACGTGGCAGGACTCGTGCGATGCGCAGGCGTTCTCGGCGGGACAGCAATCGCTCGGCTTCAACTCGGCGTACGTGAACGCGCTTCCGGCGGGCGGCGCCAACACCTTCCCGTCGCTCACCTTCGACGAAGTCGAAGACGTGGGCGGCTATGGCCCGGGTCCGGTGCGCTGGAAGGGACCGTATGCGATCAACGGTGCGCTGACGAAGCTCGTGGGCAATCACAGCTTCAAATTCGGCGCCGACCTGCGCCGTCTTGGCGTCTCGCTCGCGACAGTCAGCGCGTTCGACAACTCGCTCGGTGGCAACTTCGATTTCACCGCCGCCTTCACCAGCCGCAATGGCGTCGGCGGCCATGAACTCGCCAGCCTGCTGCTCGGCCTTCCTTCCACCGGAAAGGCCCCGTTCAATAACGGCGCGGGAGAGTGGTTCACGAAGTACTGGGGCGCGTACGTTCAGGACGACTGGCGCATCACGTCGAGGTTGACGCTGAACTACGGCCTGCGGCTCGAGCACGAGGACGGTCTGCGAGAGGTCGAGAATCGCCAGACAGTCGGGTTCGATCAGAACGCGACCAATCCGATCGACGGGCTCGTGAACAAGGCCGGAACATTGCTGCAGGGAAGAACGCTGCGCGGCGGCCTCCTGTTCGCGGGCGTCAACGGCGCGAACGACTATCAGGGCAATCCGAAAACGATCAAGCCGGCACCGCGCGTCGGGACCACGTATGCCATCAACACGGATACGGTACTGCGCGGCGGCTACGGTCTGTACTGGGCGCCGTGGAATTATCCCGGCGCCGGGACCGGATACACCTCCACCGGCTTCTCGCGCTCGACGTCGCTGATTCAATCGTCGGCCGAGAGTTCGGTACCCCTCACGGTCCTGGACAATCCCTTCCCGGGGGGTCTCCTCGCGCCCATTGGCAGCTCGCAGGGACTGCTGACCGGCGTCGGCAGTCGCATCGATTTCGTCGATCAGGACAAGGGATCACCCCGCGTGCAGCAGTACTCGGCCGACATCCAGCGGCAGCTTCCCGGCGCGATGGCCATCACGATCGGGTATGTCGGCGCGACCGGCCGCGACATCGGATACGGCGGCACGACCGACGCGGTCGTCAACATCAACCAGATCGATCCGGCGGTCGCGCGGCAGCTGTTTCCGCTCGGCAGCGGCTGGAATCCGGCGAGGTTGCGCGAGCAGGTTCCCAACCCGTTCTTCGGCATCGCCCAGGCCGGGGAGCTCGCCTCGGCGCCGACGGTCGCGCGCGGTCAACTGCTGCGGCCGTTCCCCCAGTTCGGCGACGTGATGGTGCACCAGATGACCGCGGGCTCGAAGCGGCAGTACAACGCTGTCGACTTCATCCTCGACAAGCGAGTCGGCGGCACCCGCCACTGGGGCGGCCGCTACAGCTACACGTTCAGCCGGATGAAGGACAACCAGTTCGGCGAGACCAGCAACTACGGCAGCCGCACGGCGACGCCACAGAACAACTACGACCTCGACGCCGAGTACGCGATCAGCAACTTCGACTCGCCGCATCGCATCGTGCTGGCGCCGATCGTTCAGCTGCCGAGTCCGGCGAGCAGGAGCGGCGCGAAATTCCTGCTGCTCGGCGGATGGAATGCGTCGGCGGTCGTCGAGATGGTGAGCGGACCTCCGCTCAGCGCGATTCTGAGCGGCTCGACATCGGATGCGAACCTCGGCTTGTTCGGCGGACGCCAGCGGCCCAATCTGATCGGCGATCCGAGCACCTCGGGGAGTGACGCCGATCGTGCCGCGTCCGAGGACCATTTGGGCGCGCGTTGGTTCAGCTCTACCGCTTACGCAAACCCCGGCGTCGGCGTGTACGGCACAGCGCCGCGGAACAATGGCGACGCGCGGTGGCAGTTCCGCAAGAACGTCGATCTCGTCTTGACGAAGGCGACGACGTTCGCGGGCAACCAGAGCGGAGAGATCCGTTTCGAGATCCTCAACCTGACGAACACGCCGAAGTTCGGCAACTTCAGCCAGGGCGGCATCAATGCCCCGGACAACTCGAGCTTCGGCCGCGTGGACATCCAGGCCGGGTTCATGCGGATCTGGCAGCTGTCGTTCCGGTATAAGTTCTGAGCGGCGCGTAAAGTTTCAAGAAGCGACCCGCCCGCGCGGAGCGGCGTCTCAGGCGATTGTCTGTTTTTGTCGGGGCCCGGGAAACCGGGCCCTTTTTTTGTACAATAGCCGGATGAAACTTAAGCTTGCAGCGGTGGCCCTGCTTCCCCTGGCAACCGTTCTGACTCTCAACTCTCGCGTGCATGCGCAGCCGCCCACGCAATCGATCTGGGACGGCGTCTATACCGAAGAGCAGGCGACCCGCGGCAAAGCGATGTATGCGCAGGAATGCGCATCGTGCCACGGCACCGAGCTCACCGGCGGCGAGATGGCACCGCCGCTCGCCGGCGGCGAGTTCCTCGCCGGCTGGGATGGCCTCACCATCGGCGATCTCTTCGAGCGCATCCGCATCTCGATGCCGCAGAACTCGCCCGGCTCGCTGAGCGGCCAGCAGAACGCCGACATCCTGTCCTTCATGTTCAGCGTCAGCAAGTTCCCGGCGGGCACGACCGAGTTGCCGAAGGAAGCCGGCATCCTCAAGCAGATCAAGTTCGAGGTCAAGAAGCCGTAGCTCGTCAGCAGACACCCCGTCGTCTATTCAGAAAAATGGAGCGTCTTTCGCCGGACGCTCCATTTCTTTGTTCCCCCCACCGATTCGACCGCCCCTGCAGACAAATTACCTTGCGAGTGGTTCCGCGCGACCACTAGGATCGCCCAATTCCTGCTATCGGGTCCGTTTTCAACAACTTGGGAGGAGACCTATGAGTTTCAAAGCTGCGCTCATCGGGGCGCTGCTGGTCGTGGTCACCGCAGGGCAATTGTTCGCACAAGGGTTCCAGGGCGGCATCCGAGGTTCGCTGAAAGACGCGGGCGGTGTCGTTCCCGGCGTGGAAGTGACTCTTACCAACGAACAGACCAACGTCAAGCGATCGACGGTGACCAACGAACGCGGCGAATATGTGTTTGCGAACGTCGACCCGGGCAATTATCGGGTGACCGCGGCACTCCAGGGTTACAAGACCGTCGACCGTGCCGGCATCCGCGTCGGCACGCAGCAGTTCCTCACCCTCGACCTGACCATGGAGGTCGGCGCGATCACGGAGAGCGTGACGGTGACCGGCCAGGCGCCGTTGATTGAAACCGGCAACGCATCCCAGGGCACGGTGCTCGACTCGGCGGCGCTCCAGACGCTCCCCGCGCCCGGTCGCAATGCATTCATGATCGGTACAACGGTCCCCACGGTCATACCGTCCGGTGATACGCAATTCAACCGTCAACAGGATCAAACCAACGCGTCCCTGATCTCGCTCGGCGGCGGCACCCGGCGCGGCAACAACTACACGCTCGACGGCGTGCCGATCACCGACCTGCGCAACCGCGCCAGCGCCAACCCGACGATCGAGGCGCTCGAGGACGTGAAGGTCCAGGTGCACACCTACGACGCCGAGATGGGGCGCACCGGCGGCGGCGTGTTCAACACCACGCTGCGCTCGGGCACCAACGCCTGGCACGGCACCGGCTTCTATCAGACGCGGCCGATCACGCTGTCGAAGAACAACTACTTCAGCGACAAGGCCGGTGTGGCCAAGCCGAACAACCCGTACTATCTGGGCGGCGGCGGCTTCGGCGGCCCGATCGCGAAGAACCGCACCTTCTTCTGGTTCGCGGCCGAGAACTACACCGACGTGCAGACGCGCAACGCCAGCGAGATCATGCCGACCGATCTCGAGCGCGCCGGCAACTTCTCCCAGACCAGGAACGCCGCCGGCCAGCTCGTGGTCGTCTACGATCCGGTGACGCGGCAGCCGTTCCCCGGTAACGTCATCCCGGCCAACCGCATCAACCCCGTGTCGGCGGCGATGCTGAAGTACCTGCCGGCCGCGGACACCCAGACGAGCAACGGCGGCGCGAACTACAACCGCACCTCGCTGATCAAGTCGAAGTGGACGCAGGAGTACACCGGCAAGGTCGAGCACAAGTTCAACGACCAGGTGTCGCTGACCGGCTTCTATCTCTACAACCGCTCCAATGAGCCGTGCGCGAACTACTTTGGCACCGCCGACCAGACCGAGCCGAACCGGTTCGCCGATCCGCTCGACTACATCCTCAAGCGGCGGCCGAAGATCCTGGCGCTGAACAACACCTGGGTGACCAGCGACAGCTCGGTGCTGGCGCTGCGCTTCGGCGTCACGCGCTTCCCCGACAACGACACCCTCAGCATCGAGTTCGATCCGGCGACGCTCGGCTTCTCGTCGAACTTCCTCAACCAGATCTCGGTGCAGAAGTTCCCGCAGATCCGCATCCGCAACTACGACAACGAAGGGCGGACGCTCGGCGCGATCGAGCCGACCGATCGCAACTGGAAATCGATCAGCGGCAACGGCGCGTTCTCGAAGTTCGTCGGCACGCACACGTTCAAGTTCGGCGCCGACTTCCGCCAGATCGGCCTCGATTTCTTCAGCCCCGGCAACGGCGCCGGCCTGTTCGAGTTCGACCGCGACATCACCTCGTCGAACGGCGCCGGCGGCGCCCTCGACGGCAACTCGTTCGCGTCGTTCCTGCTCGGCTTTCCGTCGGCGCTGTCGACCCGCCAGAGCCAGATCACCCGCTCGACGCCGGTGAACCTGTTCACCTACTACGCCGGCGGCTACGCCCAGGACGACTGGCGCGTGAGCTCGAGGTTCACCGTCAACTACGGCCTGCGCGTCGAGAGCGAGACCGGGATGGCCGAGAAGGACAACAACTTCACCGTCGGCTTCGACCCCGAGGCGACCAGCGCGCTGTCGAGCGTTACGCTGCCGGCGGATCCGGTCGCCGGCGTCGGCCCGCGGACAGTCAAAGGCGGCCTGATGTACGCCGGCGTCAACGGCAACAAGACGACGCAGGGCAACCCGCCGAAGCTGAAGTGGTCGCCGCGCGTCGGCTCCGTCTACTCGATCAACACCAAGACCGTGCTGCGCGCAGGCTATGGCCTCTACTGGGCGCCGTACAACTACCCGGCACCGAGCGCCGCGCAGAACAACTACGGCCAGGTCGGCTTCACCAACAACACGATCCTGGCGCAGTCGCCGGCCGGCACCGTGCCGACCGTGTCGCTGACCAACCCGTTCCCGAACGGCATCCTGCAGCCGCAGGGGAACAGCCTCGGCGCGCTCGCCGGCGTCGGCACCACTTTCAGCTACGTCGACCAGAACAGCACCGCGCCGCGCGTCCAGCAGTACTCGGTCGACCTGCAGCGCGAGCTGCCGGGCAGCCAGGCCATCACCGTGAGCTACGTCGGCTCGCGCGGCGACCATCTGGGCCTCGGCGGATCGGCGGACACGCCGGTCAACATCAACCAGCTCGATCCGAAGTACATGGCGCTCGGCGCCCGGCTCAACGACGTGCTGCCGAACCCGTTCTTCGGCAACGCCAGCGCCGGCCCGCTGGCGTCGCAGGCGACGCTGACCCGCGCGCAGCTGCTGCGGCCGTATCCGCAGTTCCTGAACGTCAACGCGCGCCACGTGCTCGAGGGCAAGAGCCGCTACAACGCGGCGGTGCTCGAGTGGACCAAGCGGACCACGGGCGGCTGGGGCGGCCGCGTCAGCTACACCTACAGCGTGCTCAAGGACAACCTGGTGGGCGAGGACAACTTCTACTCGCCGATCAGCCCCGGCCTGCCGTTCAACAACTACAACTACATTCAGGGTTCCGCCTACTACAACCCCGACGCGGACTACGGCTACAGCCTGCTCGACGTGCCGCACCGCGTGATCATCGCGCCGGTCGTCGAGCTGCCGTTCGGCAAGGGCAAGAAGTGGGGCGCCAACAGCTCGGCAACCGAGTGGATCCTCGGCGGCTGGACGCTGTCGGCGGCGATCAACCTGCAGAGCGGCTTCCCGCTGAACGTGCAGCAGACGGACAACACCGGCACGTTCTCGGGCGTGCAGCGGCCGAATCTGGTCGGCGGCAATCTGGCGACCTCGGGCAGCTTCGAGGATCGCCTGGCGACCGCCGAGCACGCGACCGCGACCTGGCTGAACCCGGCGGCGTTCTCGGCGGCGTCGGCGTTCACCTACGGCAACGCGCCGCGGACGATCACCGATCTGCGCACGCCGGGCCAGTACAACGTCGACGGCGTGTTCATGAAGAACTTCAACTTCGGCACCAAGTCGGCGCAGTTGAAGATCGAGATGCTCAACCTGCTCAATCGGCCGAACGTCCGGGCGTTGAGCGGCCGCAACAACTTCAGCAACTCGAACTTCGGCCAGACTGGCGTCCAGGCCGGCTTCATGCGCATCACGCAGCTGATGTTCCGGTTCTCGTTCTAGGCGTCTCTCGGGCGCCCCAGGACCGTATCAATTCGGCCACGGAAACCTTCGGGTTTCCGTGGCCTCTTTTTTTGGTCCTGCAAAATGTTGGATCCGGCGCCGCCGCCGCGGGGCAGTCCGAAATCTTTTCCATCTGGCTGTTGCACAACCGTAAGAGTCTTCCTAGAATCCCCCCAACCAGTCCTCATACAACTTTCCTCTCGTCACGGCTTCGTCGTCGGTCGTCGGTGTTCCGGGCGTGTCGTTGCGGCGCTTGGTTCGGCGGTTAACGGGGCTTTTGCACCACGGTGCGTTGTTGAAGGGAGCGATGTATGAGAGTCCGGGCTGCGCTCGTTCTCGGGGCGGTACTGGTCCTGGCTGCGCCGCATCTCGCGGCGGGGCAGGGGTTCCAGGGCGGATTGCGCGGGTCGCTGAAGGATGCCGGCGGTGTCGTGCCCGCCGTCGAGGTGACCCTGACGAACGAGCAGACCAACATCAAGCGCTCCACGGTCACCAACGAGCGCGGTGAGTACGTCTTTTCCAACGTCGACCCGGGGAACTACAAGGTCACGGCGGCTCTCCAGGGATACAAGACGATCGATCGCGGCGGCATCCGCATCGGCACCCAGCAGTTCCTGACCCTCGATCTGACGCTCGAAGTGGGGGCGATGGAGGAGAGCATCACCGTCACCGGCGCGGCGCCGCTGATCGAGACGGCGAACGCCTCGCAGGGCACGGTGCTCGACTCCGAGGCATTGCAGACGCTGCCGGCCCCGGGCCGCGCCGCGTTCCTCATCGGCGTGTCGATTCCCACCGTCATCCCCTCGGGCGACGGCCAGTACAACCGCCAGCAGGATCAGAGCAACGCGTCGCTGCTCTCGCTCGGCGGCGGCACGCGCCGCGGCAACAACTACGTGCTCGACGGCGTGCCGATCACCGACATTACCAACCGCGCGGTCGCCAACCCCAGCATCGAGGCGCTCGACGACGTCAAGGTGCAGGTGCATACCTACGACGCCGAGATGGGGCGCACCGGCGGCGGCGTGTTCAACACGACGCTGAAGTCGGGCACCAACAACTGGCACGGCACCGGCTTCTTCCAGACGCGGCCGCGCTGGGGCGCGGCGAACAACTACTTCGGCGGCATCGCCGGCCAGCCGAAACCGAAGACGCAGTACTACCTGCCGGGCGGCGGCATCGGCGGCCCGATCGTGAAGAACCGCACCTTCTTCTGGTTCGCCGGGGAAGGATACAACGACGTCTCGACGCGAGGCGTGTCGAGGATTTTCGGGACCGAGGCGATGCGGCGCGGTGACTTCTCGGCGCTGACCAATCCAGCCGGCCAGCGCGTGGTGATCTACGACCCGCTGACGCACACGCCGTTCCCGAACAACGTCATCCCGGCGAACCGGATCAACCCGGTGTCGGCGGCGATTCTCAAGTACATGCCGCTGCCGGACGTGAACGTGTCGAACGGCACCAACAACTACACGCGGGTCGCCGAAATCCACAACGGCGCGCAGGAGTACTCCGGCAAGGTCGAGCACAAGTTCAACGACAAAGTGTCGCTGAGCGGCTTCTATCTCTGGAACCACACCGACGAGCCGTGCTCCAACTACTACGAGATCGGCAGGAGCGGCGCCAACCGGTTCGCCGATCCGAACGACTACCTGCTGAAGCGGACGCCGCAGATCGTCGCCCTCAACAACACCTGGCTGATCAGCGACAACTCGGTGCTCGCGCTGCGGTTCGGGTGGACGCAGTTCGTCGACAACAGCACGATGACCATCGACTTCGACCCGACGACCCTCGGCTTCTCGCCGACCTACGCCAGTCAGGTGGCGCAGACCGGCGTGCCGAAGTTTCCGCTGGGGACGTTCACCAACGGCTACAGCGCGTTCGGCGCGATCAACCCGTCGTACCGCACCTACAAATCGACCGGCGGCAACGCGAGCTATTCCAGGTTCGTCGGCACTCACACGTTCAAGATGGGCGCCGACTACCGCCAGATCGGCGTCTACCTGCTGAACCCGGGCAACGCCAGCGGCGCCTTCGAGTTCGACAAGGAGTTCACCTCGTCGACCGGCCTCAACCAGAACAGCACCACCGAGGGCGATGCCTTCGCGAGCTTCCTGCTCGGCTATCCGACGGCAGACGCGGCGCGCCAAAGCACGATGACCCTCACCACGCCGCTCGACATCTACACCAATTACTACAGCGGCTACCTGCAGGACGACTGGCGCCTCACCTCGAATTTCACGCTCAACTACGGCCTGCGCGTCGAGCATGAGGACGGGATGCGCGAGCGAAGCAACAACTTCACGGTTGGCTTCGACCCGGCGGCCACGAGCGCGCTGAGCGCCATCGTCATCCCGGCGACCGTCGATCCCAGCGGCCGGACCGCCGCCCGCACGGTCGCCGGCGGCCTGATGTACGCCGGCGTCAACGGCAACAAGACCTATCAGGGCAATCCGCCTGGAGTGAAGTGGTCGCCCCGCGTCGGCGCGGTCTATTCGCTCAACGCCAAGACCGTTCTGCGCGGCGGCTACGGGATTTACTGGGCGCCATGGAACTACCCGGTGCCGAGCAGCACGACGAGCAACTACGGGCAGATTGGCTTCACGCAGAACACGGTCTCGCCGCAGCCCTCCGGCACGCCGACGGTCAGCCTGACCAACCCGTTCCCGAACGGCCTGGTGGCGCCGCGCGGCAACGCGCTCGGCGCGCTGTCCGGCGTCGGCACGACGATCAGCTTCGTCGATCAGAATCGCGTCGCTCCGCGCGTGCAGCAGTACTCGGCCGACCTGCAGCGCGAGCTGCCGGGCGCGATGGCGGTCACCGTCAGCTATGTCGGCGCCCGCGGCGATCACCTGCCGCTCGGCGGTACGGACGACACCGTGGTCAACATCAACCAGCTCGATCCGAAGTACCTCGCGCTCGGGTCGGCCGTGCTCAACCAGCAGGTGCCCAACCCGTTCTTCGGCAACGCCAGCGCCGGGCCGCTCGCGAGCCAGGCGACGCTGTCGCGCGGGCAGCTGCTGCGGCCGTATCCTCAGTTCCTGAACGTGCAGGCGCGGCAGATCTCTGAGGGCGTCAACCGCTACAACGCCGCCGTCCTCGAGTGGACCAAGCGGCCGACGAAGGGCGGCATCGGCGGCCGGGTGAGCTACACCTACAGCGTGCTCAAGGACAACCAGATCGGCGAGAACAACTTCTACTCGCAGCGCGGCAACGGCGTGCCGGTGAACAACTACAACTACGTCGCGTCGATGCCCGGGTGCACGACCAGCAACTACACCGCCTGCTTCAACCCGCTGGTCGACTACGGCTCCAGTATCCTCGACGTCCCGCACCGCGTGATCATCGCGCCGATCTGGCAGCTCCCGTTCGGCAAGGATCGCCGATGGGCGACCAGCGGGGTGGGGAACGCACTCGCCGGCGGCTGGACCCTGTCGGCGGTGGTCAACATGCAGAGCGGCTTCCCGATTGGCCTGACGCAAACCGACAACACGCTGCTCGGCGGCGCTAACCGGCCGAACCTCACCGGCACCAGCTTTGAGACGTCGGGGAGCGTGGAGGACCGTTTGGCTTCCGCCGATCATCCAACCGCGACCTGGCTGAACCCGGCGGCGATTTCGGCAGCACCGGCGGGGACCTACGGCAACGCGCCGCGAACCATCACCGACGTGAGAACGCCGCCAATCAAGAATACCGACCTGTCGTTCAGCAAGACGATCGGCCTGAGCGGAGGGAAGTCGGCGCAGATCAAGTTCGAGATCATCAACCTGTTCAACCAGGTCCAGCTCACATGGCTGACGTCGCAGGTCACGACCGGTAGCTCCACGTTTGGACAGATCTCGACGCAGTCCGGGTTCATGCGACTGACGCAGGTGATGTTCCGCTACACCTTCTAGACAACGTTCGGCCGTTGCCGGGCCGGGAACGGTCTTCACGACCGTTCCCGCCCGGCGCGTTCCCGTCGATCGATCCCGAAAATTCCTGAAACGATTTGGTTGCTGAAGGGTCGAACTCCGCCTAGAATCCTCGCAACAACTTCTTTACAACCTGCGCTTCGTTCGTTCGTCGGGCCACCGGGCGTCTTTTTTCGGCGCTCCTCGTTCTCATTGGCGGCGAGGGTTTTCCTGCCACGGGCGTCCACTCACCTGGGGAGGCGGACATGAGAATGCGAACTGCGCTCGTACTGGCGGCGGCGTTCCTCCTGGCGGCGATTCCGGGCTCCTCATCGGCGCAACAGTTCACCGGCGGCCTTCGCGGCGCGGTCCGCGATGCCAACGGCATCATCCCCGGCGTCACCGTGACGCTCCTCAACGAGGGCACCGCGATCACGCGCGAGGCCGCAACCAACGAGCAGGGGCAGTACAACTTCTCCGCGGTGACGCCGGGCACCTACACCGTGAAAGCGGCGCTGCAGGGATTCAAGAGCTACGAGAACCGCGGCATCCGGATCGGCACCCAGATGTTCATCACCCTCGACATCCAGCTCGAGGTGGGGCAGATCGAGGAGTCGGTGACGGTGACCGGGCAGTCGCCGCTGATCGAGACCTCGAACGCGTCGGTCGGCGAGTCGCTCGGTCGGGAGGTTCTCGACAGCCTGCCGGCTCCAGGAAGGGCGGCGTTCCTCATCGCCGTCACGGTGCCGACCGTCAATCCGGTCGGCGATCCGCAATTCAACCGGCAGCAGGATCAGACCAACGCCTCGTTGATCTCGCTGGGCGGCGGCGGCGTGCGCGCGAACAACTACACCGTCGACGGCGTGCCAATCACCGATCTCACCGGCCGCGCCGTCCTCAACCCGTCGATCGAGGCGATCGACGAGGTCAAGGTGCAGGTCCACACCTACGACGCCGACATGGGGCGCACCGGCGGCGGCGTGTTCAACACCACCGCCAAGTCGGGAACCAACCAGTTCCGCGGCACCGGCTTCTACCAGACCCGCCCGGTGTGGGGGCAGTCCGAGAACTATTTCAACGCCGTGGCCGGCCTGAGCAAGGAGGAGTCGGGCCTGGCCAACGCGCGCTTCCATACCTACGGCGGTGGCGTCGGCGGCCCGATCTGGAAGAACCGCACCTTCTTCTGGACTGCAGCCGAGGGCTATCGCTCGACGACGACGCGGAACCTGCAGGAGATCTGGCCGAGCGCACGGCAGCGCAACGGCGACTTCTCGACCTCGACCATCGGCGGGCAGCCGGTTCGCATCTTCAACCCGTGGTGCCGCAGCGGCGTCGCCAGCGCGCGGTGTCCCGCGACCGGAACCGGCTCGCTGGCGACGAACGGCGAATTCACGGGCGGGATCATCCCGCGCAACCATCCGGCCGCCAGCCCGGTCGGCTTCAATCTCGTGAACGCGTACCCGACCGTGGACACCCGCGGCAACCCGATGGGGACCAACGAAGACAACCAGGTCAATGTCAGCACCACCGGCAGCATCCGCGATCGCGCCGACATGTGGAGCATCAAGGGCGAGCACAAGTTCACCGACCGCTGGTCGCTGAGCGGCTTCTACGTCTACAACTCGACCAGCGAGCCGGCGACCGAATCGATGCCCGCGTCGCACGACTACATGGACGGCGCCTACGACATCCTCGAGCGCCGGCCGCACCTGCTGGTGTTCAACAACACCAACATCCTCAACGACACGACCATCCTGACGCTGCGCTACGGCTGGACGACGTGGCAGGACCAGAACGACCGCGTGCCGTTCAACGCCGGCCTGGCCTCGCTCGGGTTCAGCCCGAACTACGTCAACGCCCTGCACCCGGACGGTCAGGATCTGTTCCCCGATCTCAACTTCGACGAGGTCCGCGACGTCGGCCTCTCGGGCGGCTCGCGGCGGCGGTGGAAGGGGCCGTATTCGATCAACGGTGCGCTCTCGAAGCTGGCGGGAAGCCATCAGTTCAAGATCGGCGCCGATCTGCGCCGGCTCGGCATCGCCACCACGACCTTCAACGAGAACGCCGGCGACTTCACGTTCAGCCGCGCCTTTACCAGCCGTGTGGGTGTGGCGAACAGCGGCCACGAGCTGGCCAGCGCGCTGCTCGGCCTGCCGCGGCTGGGACGCGTCGACTTCGATCGCGGCGAGTTCGAGTGGTACGCGCGCTACTGGGGCGGCTACCTCCAGGACGACTGGCGCGTCAACTCGAACTTCACGCTCAACTACGGCGTGCGCCTCGAGCACGAGGATGGCCTGCGCGAGATCGACAACCGGCAGACCGTTGGTTTCGATCGCTCCGTCACCAATCCGATCGACGCGCTGGTTCCCAAAGCGGGCACGCCGCTCCAGGGCCGCACCATCACCGGCGGTCTGATCTACGCCGGCGTGAACGGCGCGGCGGAGGAGCAGGGCAACCTGCCCGCGGTCACCGTGTCGCCGCGCCTCGGCATCGCCTGGACGCCGACCGCCCGCACCGTCGTCCGCAGCGGATACGGCCTGTTCTCCGCGCCCTGGCAGTACTCGGCGACCGAACATGGCCAGATCGGCTTCGCCCGCACCACGAACATGAACCAGTCGTCCGACACGACGGAGGTGCCGCTGACGACACTGGACAACCCCTTCCCGAGCGGCCTGCAGCAGCCGCTGGGCAGCTCGCTGGGACTTCTTACTGGCATCGGCAGCAACATCACTTACATCGATCAGAACCGCAGCTGGTCGAAGGTGCACCAGTACTCGGTCGACGTGCAGCGCGAGATGGGGGGCAACGTGGCGGTCACCGTCGGCTATACCGGTGCGACCGGCCGCGACCTCGGCTACGGCGGCAGCAGCAACACGCTGATCAACATCAACCAGATCGATCCGGCGGTGGCGCGCGCGGCGTTTCCGGGTCCCAACGGCACGTGGGACGCGGCCGCCCTGCGCCAGTCGATCCCGAACCCGTTCTTCGGCATCACCGGCGCGGGCGAGTTTGCCACGCGCCCGACGATCCAGCGGGGACAGCTGCTGCGCCCGTTTCCGCAGTTCGGCGATGTCTTCGTCTCCGAGATGACAGAAGGAGGGAGGCGGCAGTTCCATGCCGCCACCGTCAAGGTGGACAAGCGGACGGGCGGCAGCTGGTGGGGCGGCCGCTTCAACTACACCTGGAGCAGCACGAAGGACAATCAGTTCGGGCAGCCCAGCTTCTATTCACGCCGGCTGGACGTGCCGCAGAACAACTACGACCTGGATGCCGAGTACGGACCGAGCAACTTCGACTCGCCGCACCGGATCATCCTCTCGCCGATCGTCCGGCTCCCGAGTCCGGCCGGCGGCATGGCGAAGACGCTGCTCGGCGACTGGATGGCGACGGCGATCGTCGAGCTGGTGAGCGGCGCGCCGCTCAACGCGACGCTCAGCGGCGGCGTGTCGGACAACAACCTCGGACTCTTCGGCGGCCGCCAGCGGCCGAACGTCGTCGGCGACCCTACTATCAACGCCAGCGACGCCGATCGCGTCGCGTCGGCGGATCACCCGGGCGCGACGTGGTTCGATCGCGCGGCGTTCGGCAACCCCGGAGTAGGTCAGTACGGCAACGCGCCGCGCACGCTTGGCGACGCTCGGTGGCAGTTCCGCAGGACCGTCGATTTCGTGCTGTCGAAGAACGTCCGGCTCACCGGCGGCCAGGCGGGAGAGATGCGATTCGAAGTCCTCAACCTGACGAACACGGGCAAGTTTGCCGGCGGCGCCACGAACACCGAGGCGATCGATCTCACGAGCTTCAGCCGCATCACGGCGCAGGCGAGCTTCATGCGGATTTGGCAGCTGACGTTCCGCTACAGGTTCTAGGGTTCATGGTTCTGGGTTCCGGGTTCGGTTCGAGGTTCAGGTTCAGGGTTCAGGGTTCAGGGTTCAGGGTTCAGGGGTTCAGGGTTCAGCGTTCACCGTGAGCGGAGACCCGGACGCCCAGAGTAAGATTTTTCTGGTGCCGCCGGGTCTTTGCCGCGTTCTGATCGTCATGGCCTCGGTCGTCGGGCTGGGGGCGCAGCCTGCGCGGCCGCCGGCGTCGCTCGGCCGCATTTCGTTTCCCACTTCCGGTTCCGCGCAGGCGCAGGCGCCGTTCGTTCGCGGCGTGCTCCTCCTGCACAGCTTCGAGTACGACGACGCCATCGCCGCGTTCCGGCAGGCGCAGCGGATCGATCCCGCGTTCGCGATGGCCTACTGGGGCGAAGCGCTCTCGTACAACCAACCGCTCTGGTACAACGAGAACCTCGAAAAGGCGCGCGCAGCTCTGGCGCGGCTCGCGCCAACGAAGCCAGCGCGGCGGGCGAAGGCGCCGACGCCGCGCGAGCAGGGGTATCTCGACGCGGTGGAGGCGCTCTTCGGCGACGGCGCCAAGACGGCGCGCGACCGCGCCTACGCCGACGCGATGGCGGAGCTGACGCGTCGGTTCCCCGAAGACCAGGACGCCGCCGCCCTCTTCGCCCTGGCGCTGCTCGCCACCATCCCCGAGGGGCGGCGCGACCCGGCCGTGTCGCTGAAGGCAGGCGGCATCGCCACGGCGGTGCTCGAGAAGAACCCCGAGCACCCCGGGGCCGCGCACTACGCGCTCCACGCGTTCGACGACGGCGAGCACGCGGCGATGGGGCTGAAGGCGGCGCGCATCTACGCCCGCATTGCGCCGGCCTCGAGCCACGCCCGCCACATGCCGTCGCACATCTTCCTGCCGCTGGGGATGTGGGACGATGCGGTGGCCTCGGACGAGGCGTCGTTTGCCGCATCGGTCGATCGCGTCAAGCGCCTCGGGCTGTCGATGGCGCAGGCCGATTTCCACAGCCTCAGCTGGCTGCACTACGAGTACCTGCAGCAGGGGAGGTTCGCGAAGGCGCGCGAGGTGATGCGCACGGTCGAGAACGCGATCGGTGGCTCTACCCCTACCAGCCCCGGAAAACCCACCAGCCCGACCTCACCTGCCCCACCTGCCCTTCCTGCCCACACGGTTCACGTTGAGAGCGAGATCGGGCGCGGCTTCGGGCCGATGTCGCTGAAGAGCGAGCTGGCGTCGATGAAGGCGCGGCTGGTGCTCGAGAACGGCGACTGGAAACAGATGCAGGGGCAGGCAAGCTTCGACAACATCGACGAGCTGCTGGCCCTCGGCGTCGCCAGCGTCGCGCTCGGCGATCCTGGACGGGCCGCGGCGGCGTTCGATCACCTCCGGCAGGCCGCGACGACGCTGCCGGATCGCGACGCGAAGGAGATCGCCGAGATCATGGCGGCACAGCTCGACGGGATGACGAAGCTGGGACGCGGCGATCGCGCGGGCGCGCTCGCGTCGCTGGCGCGCGCCGCGCAGCTCGAGGCGCGGCGGCCGAAGCCGATCGCGCGCCCCTATCCGGTGAAGCCGGCGGGGGAGCTCTACGCCGAGATCCTGCTCGGCACCGGCGACCCGGCCGCGGCGATCGCGCAGTTCAACGCCGCGCTGGCGCGGACGCCGCGGCGGGCGGCGTCGCTGCTCGGCCTGGCGCGCGCCGCCAGCGCGGCCGGGCAGACGAAGCTCGCCGCCGACACCGCGCGCGAGTTCCTGAGCGTGTGGAAGAACGCCGACAAAGATCGCCCCGAGCTCGCCGAAGCACGTACTCTCGCCCACCCACAGTAGCCACGAAGGACACGAAGTTCACGAAGATCACGAAGAAGATCTTTCTCTCTAAGAGAAGAGAGATCAGATTTCTTCTTCGTGTTCTTCGTGGGTTCTTGTCTTCGTGTGCTTCGTGGGCCGCAGGCGGTGGACGAGATCAAGCCTCGTCGATCTCGATCTCCCTCACATAGAAAAAGATATCGAGTCGGCGCGTGCGGATTGTGGGGTCATTCACTCGCAGCACGATCTGGTAGCGGCCGCGCGCCTCGGGACGCCAGGTGTGCGTCCACACGCTCCACGTCAGCGTCGACTCGGGCAGCGGGCAGTCGTCGACCGGCACCCACGGCGCGCCGGAGCGGAAGCGGATCTGCAGCGCGTTGGTCGGCCTGCTCCCGCCCCAGATGATGCCGGCCAGGCGGTAGACGATGCGGCCGTCGATCGACCACTTCTCGGCGCGGACCGGCATCGCGGCGGTGTCGATCGACGCCGGGATGAAGTCGCGCGCCATGAGCGGCCGGCCTGATGTGAGCGAGCGCTCGATCGCGAGCGGGTCGAACGGCTGGTGCGTCCGCGCCGCGAACTCCCGCATCTGCGTCGTCGCCGGCGCTTCGTCCGGCACCAGCTCGATGCGATCGACCCACTTGATGCAGGCGCAGCCGTACCAGCCGGGCACGATCAGGCGAACAGGAGCGCCGTGATCGCGCGGCAGCGGCGCGCCGTTGATGCGGAGGGCCAGCATCGCCCGCTCGAGCTCGTCGCGCGTGAAGATCCAGCTCGCGCCCGGCACCGACGTCACCGGCCGCGCCCCTTCATCGTCCACGCCAGAGACGAGCACGCGCCACGACGCCGCCGAGGGACGGGCCCGATCCAGGACGGCGCCAAGCGGCACGCCTTCCCAGTCGGCAGCGCTGAGCAAGCCGTAGTTCGATTGGTCGGAGTTACCGGAGCACTCGAGGAGATACCGGCCGCTGGCGCGCGCGAGCGGTTCCAGCGCGGCGAGATTCAGATCCACCGGCGCGTGGACGAGCCCGCCAAGTCGCAGCGCCCATCGCTCCGGCGGCGGCAGCGCCGACGGCGCAGCGGTCCGGATGAAGAAGCGATCAACCGGCGTGACCGACGCCGGCTGGGCGGAACGCCGGATCGCCGCCTCGCCGAGCGGCGAGAGATCGGTGAACTGCCGCGCGTCGAGGCCGGTGCCAAGCAGGCGCCCGAACGGCGGCGCTTTACCGCCCGGCTCGCCGAGCGGCACGGCGGCGATGAACTGAGCGCTTGGCGGCCGCGCCTGCAGTAAGGGCGCGAAGAGCGCGCCGGTGATAAATTGACGCCGCGAGAGGGCGGGTAGGGCAGGTGGGGCGGGTGGGGTGTTTGACGGGGCAGGTGGGGCAGGTTGCGAAAACGGGCCGGGCGGTTCGAAGAGATCCCGCGTTTTCCCGACCTGCCCTACCCGCCCCACCTGCCCTACCAGCCTGTGCGTCAGTTCGTCGTCCTGCGCGGCCAGACCGTTCCCTGTTCCTTCTTCGTCACCGGTCCGAGCCCCTTGTAGGTGAACTTCTGCACGCGCCGGCCCTGATACGTCTCGGTCGTGTAGAGGTTGCCCTTCGAATCGACCGCGATGCTGTGCATCGAGTAGAACTGACCGGGG
>Ga0111538_10004364_pt1 | contig 19682 bp, 19 predicted proteins | sample SoiMethybrSBSTD1_FD_79669 | JGI IMG/M metagenome (GOLD analysis project Ga0111538, IMG submission 79669) | Bulk soil microbial communities from a Populus tree surrounding site in Tennessee, USA - Soil MetaG P. TD hybrid SBSTD1 (version 2)... | ecosystem: Environmental > Terrestrial > Soil >...
GCTACTTCCCGCGGAACGTTTCCGCTGCTCCGGAGGCAGTGAACTTGATCTCTCGCGACCCGGCGCGTCCGCTGACGGTGTACTGACCACGCATCTGCAGGAAGTCGATCCCGTTCGCGAGCGGTCCCTGCGCCATGTGCGTTGTCACCGCCGCCGCGACGTCGAACCGAAGATCCACATCGAGCGCCGAGCCGCGAGCGCGAACGGTGATCGTCTTGGGCTGGCCGCGCTCGTCGTTGTCCTCGCTGATGCGCACGTCGGTGGAGTAGCCGAGCGGCCCATCCGGCCCGAGCAGGCCGACGAAGCCCGGGATCGTGTCTGGATCGGCCGCGTCGCGCGGCGGGAACACGCGGCCGTAGATCACGGACAGATCGCCCTGCTGCGCCTGTCCCCACTGCCACGATACGCCCTGCCAGAAGCCCCAGTTGTGATCGTGATAACCGCGGCCGCCGTCGAGCGAGACGCGTGCGCCGCCGATCTCGAGCGCGCCTTCGAGCGCGCCCGACATCACCGGGACGACGTACCCGGTACGCCATCCCTGAGCGCCAGCAATTTCGATCGGCGGCACGAGGCGTCCGGCCGTCGCGTGCAGGCTGAGATCGCCAATCGCCTTCTTGCCCTTCGCATCCTGGACATCGAGGTGAATGCGGTAACGCATGCCGTCCAGCGTCACGGAACTCGTGCCGATGGCAAGATCCGGCGCGCGGCTCAACTCCGCATCAGTAAGCTCGGCGCCGCCGGCGAACGACTCCATCTGACCGCCTCGTTCAATCTGCAGACGCACGGCAGCGGTCCGTGTGCCCGCAGGCGTTCGCGGACCGACCAGGAAGGTCAGATAAAAGCTCGCGTCGGTCGATCGCCCATTGAAATACAGCCACTCCGCCCACGAGTTGCCCCAGACCGTCCCATCAGGAATCCCATGGAAGCGATCGAGCAGTCGCAGGAGAACGTCGGGTGGCGCACTCGCCCAGGCGTGATCCGCTGATGAATCCTGCCACGCCGTGATCGGTGCGGTCTCGGGATCGTTCAGCGCCCGTTCGAGGCTCGGGATGCCGCCGCGCGCAGCGACCCGTGTGGCGATTCCGTTGTGCACGAGATAGAGGTCCGTCGAATGCGACGCGGCCGCGACGCGAATGCGCGGCCGCAGCGCGTCCGACTGCAGCGTGCCCGACAACATCAGCCGTGCCGGCACCGGCAGGCTCAGACGAATCAACACATCGCCACCGCCGGCAAGCGCCGGGGCCTGGGCCTGCTCGAGGACGATGCCGGCCACGCCGAGGAGGATAGCCATGACCGCGACACCGATGCCGAAGCCGGCGGCCAGCACTGCGCTCCGAACCGGATGCACCGTCAGCGTGCGGAGCGCGAGCCTGCCGATCATCGCGCTGCCTCCCGTTCGATCCGGCCGTCTCTCATCGTCAGCACGCGCCGGGCCCGGCCGGCCAGTGCCTGGTCATGTGTGACGATGACCAGCGCCGTGCCGTCGGCATTGACGCGATCGAGCAGAGCGGCGATCTGCGCGCCGGTCGCTTCGTCCAGCTCGCCGGTCGGTTCGTCGGCGAGGAGCAGCTGCGGCGAGTTGGCCAACGCGCGCGCGATGGCGACACGCTGCATCTCGCCGCCGGAGAGCTGTGAGGGGCGGTGATCGGCGCGTGCGGCCAGGCCGACGTAGTCGAGCAGCTCCTTTGTTCGCGCCTGACGGTCTTTCCGCGAAGCGCCGGCTTCCGAGAGCGGCAGCTCGACGTTCTCCGCCGCGGTCAGCATCGGCAGCAGGAAGAAGCGCTGGAAGATGAAGCCGATACGTTTCAAACGCAACGCGCTTCGCTTCGAGTCTGACAACGTCGAGACGTCGTGGCCGTCGAAGAGCAGCGTCCCCGACGATGGCGCATCGACGCAGCCGAGCATGTGCAGCAGCGTGGACTTGCCGCACCCGGATGGTCCGCGGACGGCAACGTGATCGCCAGCACGGATCTGCAGGGTGACGTCGCGCACCGCGTGCACCGGCCCGGCCGCCATCGCGAACGTCCGGCTCACGCCTTTGGCGTCAACAATGATCTCAGACATCGAGTGCGTAGAGCGCACGCTTCAGCGTGCGCGGACAGCCGCTCATCCGATGACCTCGTCACGAAGCGTCGCGGCGATGGGAAGACTCGACACGATGCGCATCGGGTAGAGCGCAGCGAGGATCGCCGTAGCGACGAGCAGGCCGATGTGAACGGCGAGCGCCGTTGGCTCGAACACGAAGAAATGGAGTTCGGCGGGAATCCCTGGCATGCCCTTCAGAATGCGGTCGAGCCCTGACGCGAGCAGCATCCCGAGTGGCAGCGAGAGCAGTCCGCCCGAGCCGACGATCAGCGCCGATTCCGACAGCACATCGGCGACGACGCGCGAGCGTGAGAAGCCGAGCGCGCGCAGAGCCGCGATCTCGCCGAGTCGCTGGTTGACCGACACGGTCAGCAGCACGGTGATGAGCAGCACCGCGAAGGTGATGGTGACTGTGGTGAGCACGGCGGAGATCTGGCGGAAGTAGCTGAATCCGGTCTGCTGGAGTCGCCCGACGACTTCGTCATTGGTCATCGCGTACAGGTCAGGCACGGCGTCGCGAATCGCCGCGGCCGTCGCGGTCGCCTCGGAGACCGACGTCACGAGCAGCAGATCCGCCTCGTCGCCGACGTTGCCGCCGCAGGCGGCCTTGAGTGCGTCGAGTGAACCGGCCATCGCGTCTTCGTCGGTTCCCCTGAACGGGAACTCGGCGATTCCCACCACGCGAAGCTGCGCGGGCGGGAGGGCTTCGCGATCGCCGATGCACGAGGCGCGAAGGGTGATGAGACTGCCGATCTGCAGATTGGCCGCTTTGGCAATCGCGCTGTCGATGACGGTTTCACTGGCGCCGCCGGCGTCGCGCCCCCGCGTCACCGTCCATGGATGCGAGATCCGGTCGCCGGGTCTGGCGTAGCCGCGGACGCCTTCGAACGTGGCGGCGATCGGCGAGCCGCTGGGCGATTCGATCCGTGCGTTGGCGAGTCGCACGATGAGCACTGACTTGACCGACGGCAGCGTGATGATGCGCTCGGCCGTACGTGTCGCGGCCGGGACGCGACCGCCGCGGCCCGGCAACTCTCCGGCGCTGACGCGGATGTCCCAGCCGGATCGATCGAGCAGATCGCGCATCGACACAAGGAGGCCCTGCGAGAGCAGGAGCATGTCGAAGAGCAGCGCGCCGACGGCAGCCACGCCGAGCACACCCAGGATCGCGCGCGCCGGTTGGCGCACCAGGCTCCGCCACGCAAATCCCAGCGCTCTCATCGTCTGGCGAGACGCAGGCCGCTGCGGCGAAGCAGCGCCCACGAGGCGATGACGGTTGCGGATGCGCCGAGCGGAACCGCGATGGCGGCGGAGGTGAGTGCCACGTCGCGCGTGATGCGCACGAACACCAGTGCGGTGTCATAGCGCCATTGGAAGAAGGTGTTGATCAGGCTTTCGGAGAGCACGGCGAGGACCAGACCGAAGACCGCGCCGGCCCCGGCGACGATGACGCCCTCGATGAGTACCTGTACGAGCACGCGCCGCGCCGGCAGACCAATGAGCCGCAGGATGCCGACCGTCTCGCGGCGTTCGTCCACCAGCATGATGGTCAGCGCGAGCAGAAACACCGTGGCCGCGACGATGGTGACGACGGCGATGGCGAGATGAAATCGCTCGAGGACGCGAAAGGGCCCGGCGGACCCGGCGGCCTCGCTCGACGGGCGAGCGATGACGCCAGGCATGCGCGCGTTGACGTCGCGTGAGAAGGCGACCGCGTCGGCCGGATCGACCAGCGCGACGTTGATGTCCGAAATGTATTCGCTGCCAGTCGGCAGGTCGGGAGATCGGGTGAACTCGAGCAGGTCGGGGAGGTGCATCCGAACCTCCCGAGGCACGGCGCCGAGGCGTGCCGGGTCCGGCGTCGGCTCGTAAATGCCGGCGACGCGAAACTCGCGCGCCCGGGCGCCGGCGGCATCGGTCGCCAACTGCACGATGCTGCCGACGACGAGGCCTCGTTCGGCGGCCAGTTGGCGCGAGATCAGGATCGAGCCCGCCTCCGCAGAGGCTACGGCGGGCACGCTTGGGGCTTCCTGTGCGCTGGCTCCAGACGTTGCCGCCAGGACAGCCAGCGTCAAGACCAGGGTACGTGCACTCACGATTGACTGAGTTTTTCGATTCTGGCCCACTCCGCGTCGGTGACCGGCATCACCGACAATCTGGACATCCGGACGAGTGGGAACGACGCGAATGCCTTGTCGCCTTTGATCTCCGCCAAGGTCACCGGGCGCGTCAGCTTTTTGTCCGGAACGATGTCCACCACCGACAGCTTGCCGGATGTGTCGTTGGGATCGGCATAGGCGTCGCTCGCTGCCTTCGCCGTCGCCACGACCGCCTTCTCCTTGCCGGTGTGGTAGTAGAAGATCCGGTCGCCGCGTTTGATGCCGCGCAGATGCTTTTGCGCCAGCGGATTGCGCACACCCGCCCACACCGTCTTCTTGTCTTTTTCGAGCTGAGCGTAGTTGTAGTGCTCCGGTTCTTCCTTGACGAGCCACTGCGCCATGCACGGATGATAGCAGTCAATGAAAAGCCCCATGTCTTTACACTGTAAAGTGCTTGGCATATCATGAGCCACATGCCCTGGACCGCCATGCACGAGCGCGCCGCGGAGTCGATCGAATTCATCCGCGAAACGATGGTGCGCAGCGCGTCGTTCACCGCCGTCCCGGGTCAGGGCGGCGTGGCGATGGGCGCGATCGGCGTGTTGACGGCCGTCCTGGCGTCGCAGGCGCCGACGCCGGAACGCTGGCTCGCCACGTGGTTGGTGGCCGCGGTGGTCGCGGCGCCGATCGGTCTCACGGCGACGCTCGTGAAGGCGCGGCGCAATCACGTGGCGCTGTGGTCGGCCTCGGGACGCCGCTTCATGCAGGGGTTCCTCCCCGCGATCGTCGCCGGCGCGGCGCTCACGCTGGCGCTGGTGCGGGCCGATCGGATTGAGCTGCTGGCGCCGACGTGGCTGCTGCTCTATGGCGCCGGCATTCTTGCTGGCGCGACGGCCAGCATTTCCGTGCTCACGTGGGTCGGCGCGCTGTTCATGGCGCTCGGCGTGGGTGCCGTCGCGACAACGGGTCAGCCGTGGGCAGATGCGTGGCTCGGCGCCGGGTTTGGCGGGCTGCAGATCGTCTTCGGCATCATCATCACGAGGAAACATGGCGGCTAGGCGCAGCGCTCTTCGTCGCAAGGACAGCACGCCGGCGCGCGCATCGCATCAGCCGCCACAGGCCGCGACGCGCGCGGTCAATCTCGATCGCCTGATTCACGATCGCACGCGGCTGGCGATTATCAGCGCGCTCGCCGCGAGCAGCACGCTGACGTTCACCGAGCTGAAGCAGCTGCTGGATCTGTCGGACGGCAACCTGAGCGTCCACGCTCGTAAACTCGAGGACGCCGGCTATGTGACGTGTACGAAGGGATTCGAGGGACGCCTGCCGAAGACGCAGTTCTCACTGACCGAGGCCGGTCATCGCGCGCTGCGGCAGTACCTCGATCACATGGAAGCGATCATCAGGCACGCGCGTACGAGGAGCCGCAGCTAGCTCCCGTTGTTCGCGTCACGCCTCCACAGAATAATCACCAGCCAGATCACGAATGACGTGATTGGCGCCGGCCAGTCCGCTGGCAGATCCGCCTTCGCGCGGCGGCTCCAGATGCTCTCAGGGACAATCGAGCCGATTTCACGATCGCCGTCCATCAGCGCGAACCCGCGCCGCCATATCGATGGCTTGCGCAGCGTGTAGTCCTTCCCGCCGTAGTGGACGATCATCGTGTCGCGAAAGGCGCTGGGCTTGGTGGCGCGCGCCAGCTCGCGGCCGGCGGCTTCGATGATGAAGTCACCGAGCATGCTTTCACGGAAGACGCGATGAGTGACGTCGCCGATCCGGATCTCGGCGCGCTCGCGCCACGAGGAGAGATCGAGGACGGCGAGCGTTCGATCGCCGCTCATCACGCTGAAGTCCCACGAATACCACTGCCTCGGGACCATCGTCATGTGCATAGGCCGATTATAGCGACGCGGTGTCTAATGAGGCGTGCGCGCCGCAGTCTGCCTCTGTGTGTGCCTCTGTCTGGTGAATGGAGCCAGCCGAGTCGAAGGTCGCCAGTCTTCTCCAACCACAGACGCCGAGACGTTCCGTCTGCAGCTCATCGATGCCTTCGCCAAGGGCGATCGCCGCGCCGTGGCCGGCATGGTGCGCTACCGACTTGTTGTCGATGCAGGCGGCCTGATGATTCCCGTCACCAACCGCGCCACCTTGATCGAGATGTGGAATGTCGTCTTTCCACCTGAAGTGCGCTGCCTGATCGAGGGGAGCGGCATCCCGCGTCCCGGTCAACCCGCGCCGAAGTACGCGATTCGCATTGATACCGGCGGCGTGTCGTATGGCGACGGCCGGGTCCGTGCCGATCGCGGCGCCGACGGACTCAAGATCACGCGAATGACCTTGCCGCCCGGATTTGGCTCCGGCCTGGCCGGCAAGCCGAAGCCGGTGCTGTTTCGGTGGGGAAAAGGTACGGCCGTCTATCGCGGCCGCCTGAGCGCCGACAACGTTGATGTGTATCTCGTACAGGCGCGCGCCGGTGATGTGCTGAACGCGCAGCTCGAGCGCGTCCACGTCGAGGACGCATCAGTCCGCGTCGTGCAGCACGCCGGCAATCGCGTGCTCGTCCCAACTGGCCCCGCCGGCAGCGAGGCGCGGCGGCTGTGGGCCGGCCGCGTGCCCGAGAACGGCGAGTACCGCGTGGAGGTCGTGCGCCGCGGCGCGTACTGCGATCCGGCCGTGAACTATCAGCTCAAGGTCACTCTGGAGTGATCGCTCTGCACGAGCGTGATGGTATCGCCCGGGTTGATGACGCCTGGCTGACGCACTGACGCATAGAACCCGCTCAATCCCCATCGCAGCGAGGTGGCGTCGCCGTCTTGCACCTGCGCATCGTACATGGCGGCCTGAATGCCCTGCCCGTATACGCCGACGGTGCTGCAGGGGACGCGCACGAGCACCAACTCGATTTCGGTCGTGCCGACGCGGAAGCGTTGCCCAAGGCGCAACGCGCGGCGGTCGAGTCCGCGCGTGGTCAGGTTCTCACCGAGTGCGCCCGGGAATAACGGGTAACCCTGCGAGACGAGCTCGGCGATGCCTTCAATCGTGATCACGAGCACCGCCTTCTGTCGTCCGCCGTGGAACGGGTACCGCCAGGCGTCGCCGGAGATCCCGGTCGCACTCAGATCGGCAGACGCGATCGCGCATTTCGGAATGCCGCCGTGTGAGACGCTGACCTGTACGATCGTGCCGGTCATTCGTTCCGTTCTGGTTGAATCACGCCGGCGACGTTGCCTTCGGGATCGAAGAAGTAGGCGACGGTACCGACAGTGGGAATGTAAAATTTCGGCGCCGCGATGCGGCCGCCGTTCGCCTCGATCGCTTTGATGGCGTGGTCGATATTGGCGACGGAAATCGTGCATTCGTAGCCAATCGTCTTCTGCCCCGGTGCGAGCTCGCGACGTTCCTGCAAGGCGCCGCGAATCGCGCTCTTCGGCTGCTTGCCGGTTTCGATCAGGTAGAAACCGGGCGGTCCCCATGGCTCGAAGCTCCAGCCGAAGACACGCTCGTAGAAGGTGCGGGCGCGCGGAACGTCGTCGGCGTTGATGGCAAAGAAATCGACGTTGTTGGACATGGGCTGACTCTATGACGAGGTCGCCAGCCGCGTCTTGCGCTAGATTGACAATCGATGTCGCCAAACCGTCAACGTGCCGGCGTTCAGCGTCGCAGGCTCACGGCGGAACAGGAGCCGTTCCTGGTCGCTCGCGCGCTGAGCACCACGTACAGCAGCGGCTACGTGCTGCATCCCCACACCCACGCCACACACCAGCTGCTGTTTGCAGCGAGCGGCGCGATGACGGTTACCGGCGACCGCTCGTCATGGATGATTCCTCCCGGCCGCGCGGTGCTGATTCCTGCGGGTAGTCAGCACGCCATCCGCATGTGGGGCGAAGTGGCGATGCGCTCACTGTATTTTCCGATCACGGCTCCAGCGCCTGTGTTCGACATGACGTGCCGCGTGATCTCAGTCAGTCCGCTCCTGCGCGAGTTGATCCTGCGCGTCGCGGAACTGACCGCGCTGGACTCGCGCGTGGACGCGGAAGCCCGATTGATGAGCGTGTTGATGGACGAGCTCGAATCCGCGTCCATCGAGCCGCTCGTCCTGCCGATGCCGGCCGATGCGCGTGCGCTGAAGGTCGCGGACTGGGTACTGAAGAATCCCGCGGACGGATCGACCGCGACCGCACTGGCCCGACGCTGCGGGCTCAGCGAACGTACGCTCGAACGGTTGTTCCGCGCCGAGACTGGAATGCGATTCGGATTGTGGCGGCAGAAGGCAAAGCTGCTCGAATCGATCAGAGTGCTGGCGGAAGGCGGTTCGGTGACGGATGCGGCGCTCGAATCCGGCTACTCGAGCGTCAGTGCCTATATCGTCGCGTTCAAGCAGACGTTCGGTTGCACACCAGGAACTATGACCGGCGCGTGATGGCCGGTCCGAAAGGACCGGCCCTACGCCGCCGCGCGTGTGATCGCCTTGTTGACCTCACGCAGCCAGAGCACTGAACTGGCGACTCCCACGCTGAACGCCCAATCGCCAACACTCAACGGCGTCGTGCCAAACGCGCGCTGCAGGAACGGAACGTAGATCACCAGAATCTGCAACGCGACCGACCCGGCGATCGCGGCCCAGAGCCAACCGTTCGTGAACAGGTGAACCAACGCGCTCTGCTCGTCGGAGCGCGCGTTCACCACGTTGAAGATCTGGAACAGCATCAACGTGGTAAACGCCATCGTCTGCGCGTAGGGCAGTTCGCCGCGGCCGGCGACGAACCCTCCCGGCAGCGATGCATCGAGCACGTACAGCGTGCCGACGGCCATGATGACGCCGACGAAGACGATCCCCCGCCACATCCGCGGCGTGAGCACGCCTTCGCCAACCGGACGCGGCGGCTGCTCCATGATTCCGTCATCGGCGGGATCGAGCCCGAGTGCCAGCGCCGGCGGACCATCGGTGACGAGATTGATCCACAGAATCTGTGTCGCCAGCAGGGGCAGCACCAGCGCCTCTCCGCCGCCCGCGTGGAGACCGAGTTGCCTGGCCAGCACCACGCCAAAGAACATCGTCAGCACCTCGCCGATGTTCGAGGACAGGAGATAGCGAAGAAACTTGCGGATGTTGGCAAAGATCGCCCGGCCTTCCTCGACGGCCGCGACGATGGAGGCGAAGTTGTCGTCGGCCAGCACCATGTCCGCCGCTTCCTTCGACACGTCGGTGCCGGTGATCCCCATGGCCACGCCGATGTCGGCTTTCTTGAGCGCCGGCGCGTCGTTGACGCCGTCGCCGGTCATAGCCACCACCGCGCCCGCACGCTGCAGCGATTCGACGATGCGGAGTTTGTGCTCGGGGTTGACGCGGGCGTAGACCGACACGGCTGCGACCATGTCCGAGCTGGCCTCGGGCGTGAGCTTTTCAATCTCAGCGCCGGTGATGGCCCGAGCATCCGCGGCGATGCCGAGCTCTCGTGCGATGACGCCGGCTGTGCGCGGATGGTCGCCGGTAATCATCAGTGGGCGGATTCCAGCGTTCCGAGCGCGCGCGACTGCGTCCTTCGCCTCAGGCCGCGGCGGGTCGATCATGCCGATCAGGCCGGCGAAGACCAGCCGCTGTTCGACGCGCTCGTCCGGGTTGGCGGTGTGCTCCGCGAGCGCGTCCTCTTCCAGCCAGCGGGCGGCGACGCCCAGGGTGCGCAGCGCTTCACCCGCCAGGGTTTCGTTAGTTCGGAGGATCTCCTCACGGCGCTCCGCCGTGAGCGGCCGTCGTCCGTCGCCGATGACTTCGAACGCACAGCGCCCGAGCAGCACATCGGGCGCTCCTTTCGTGAAAACGATCCCCGCGTGCTCCTGCCTGGTATCGCGATGGATGGTGCTCATCAACTTGCGCTCGGATGAAAACGGAACCTCGCCCACGCGGGGCAGCCGTTCGTCGAGCGCGTCAGCGCTGAGGCCGCACTTCCGGGCAGCAACCAGCAGAGCACCTTCTGTGGGATCTCCCTGCACCGTCCAGCGGCCGTCGTGCAGCTGCACCGCAGCGTTGTTCGCCCGATCGGCGACGGCCAGCGCGCGCTCGATTTCGGTTCGCAGCGGACCTTCGATTGGTCCGCCGCTTTCGGTGTGAACAGTTCCGTCCGGCGCGTATCCGGACCCCTCGAAGGTCACGCGCCCGCTGGCAGTGGCCACGACGCGAACCGTCATCTCGTTTTTGGTGAGCGTCCCCGTCTTGTCCGATGCGATCACCGTGGCCGACCCGAGCGTCTCGACGGCAGCGAGGTGGCGGACGATGGCGTTGCGCCGCGCCATGCGCTGCACGCCGATCGACAGCACGGCGGTCACAATCGCCGGGAGTCCTTCGGGTACAGCCGCCACCGCCAGAGCCACCGCGAAGATGAGCACGTCGAACAACGCCGCCGTTCCGTGCACGTCCTCAACGACGATGATGGTCACGCTCATGACGATGGCGATGGTGATGACTACGAGACCAAGGACCTTACCAGTGCGATCGAGCTCCCGTTGGAGCGGCGTGGCCTCGTCTGGAGTTTGCTCCAGCAGTCCGGCAATGCGGCCCATCTCGGTCTGCATGCCGGTTGCGGTCACGATCGCCTTGCCGTGTCCGTAGGTGGCGGCAGTGCCGCTGAAGATCATGTTGTCCCGATCGCCCAGCGGCACGTCCTCGGCGATCGCATCCGTGCTCTTCGTGACAGGCAGGCTCTCGCCCGTTAACGCGGCTTCGGCCGTCTGCAGCGCAGCTGATTCAATGAGTCGCGCGTCGGCGGGGATGGTGTTGCCTTCTTCGATCAGGATGACGTCGCCTGGCACGACCTCTGTCGCATGAATGGACCGCCGCTCACCGTCGCGCACGACGATCGCGTCAGCGGCCGACATGGCGCGCAGGGCAGCGACGGCGGCTTCGGCTCTCGATTCCTGCACGTAGCCCATGGTGGCGTTGAGGAGGACCACAGCGAGGATCGCAATGGCCTCGTAGGGGAGTGCCGCTTCACGCTCGTACACCCACAGGCCGGCGGACACCGCCGTGGCAATCAGCAGCAGAATGACCAGCACGTCCTGGAACTGCGCCAGGAAACGCCGCCAGGCAGGAACGGGCTTCTCGCTCGCCAGTTCGTTCGTCCCGTACTTGGCCAGTCGCGAGCGAGCCTCGTCACCGCTCAGTCCGCGCTGAACATCGGTTCCAAGCGTGGTGCTGAGTTCTCTCGCGTCCAGCCGGTACGGCATACTCGTCTGCTCATTGTGAGTCGAAAGGAACCTCACACGTGCTCGTGCTTCGCTTGCCGCGGGAAGACGAAGAGCAGGAGTTTCTACGCGCCCACCGCGCGACGACGCCGGACGTGCCGAACTTTCTGCACTTCTACGAAGAGGGCATGTCGTTGACGCGCTATCTCGAGGTGCTGAACCAGTACGCTCGAGGCGAGCCGCTTCGGCCGGATCACGTGCCCACCACGTTTCTCTTCGCTTTTGACGGCACGCGCATCGTGGGCCGGGCGGCCATCCGTCACACGCTGAATGACTTTCTCTTCCGCCTCGGCGGTCACATCGGCTACACCGTCGTGCCGGAGTTCAGGCGGAGAGGTTATGCCACGGCCATTCTGTGCGAGGCGCTGCAGATTGCACGCCGCGACCTTGGCCTCAGCCGCGTGCTGCTGACGTGTGACGATGACAACGTGGGCTCGATCAGAACGATCGAGAAGAACGGCGGCGTCCTGGAGAACGTCGTCACGGGTCCCGATGTACTGACGCCGAAGCGGCGGTACTGGATCGATCTTCGCGACGTCAAAGAACCCTGACCTTCTCGATATCCGGAAGCTTCCAGGTCTTGTCGAACAGCGCCTTCCCGGGACCGTAGAAGCGGAACGCGATCTCCCACTGTCCACTGGCAATGGTCGGAATCCAGTTCGACGCGTCGCCCGCCCGCGCCCTCGGACCGAAGTAGATGTCCACCGAGCCGTCGTCATTTTCCAGAAGGCCCGGCGTCTGCGACGAGCAGCCCGGGTGCGAGACGTTGCGGATGAAGCTGTGCCTGTCGCGGTCGTAGACGGCGGCCGACCAGCCCTGCGTGACAGGGACGTCGCGTGGCACCGTCAATCGATAGGTGGTACCGCCATCAAACGCGCCGCCATCACGAGCGCGGAACGCCCACATGTCGAACTGACCGCTTCCCGGGTGCTTCATGCTGGAAAAGGCGTGGGAGTAGGCGAGTCCGCGTCCATCCACGGCGTAGGCACCCGGCTTCTCGAAGAAGGTTGCTTGCGTTTCAACAAACTCGGGCGGGGCGGACAAGGACCAGTGGCCGTGTGCGTAGTACGGCGGAAACGCCGACTCGAGACGAGCGTTGAACCAGTGCTGCGCCTCGCGCGCCGCTGCGGTCAGCGCGTCTTGCGCGGGTGGGTCGGGCGTGAACGGTTTGTCCTTCTCGATGCCGACGGACTTCAGGAGATCGATCTCGATCTTGTCCCGATCGAGCCACGGCTCGATCTGGATCATGCGGTGGAGTGACTCGAAGAAGCGGAAGTCGTACGGGATCGTCGCGTCGAAGACGCGGTCGATCACGTCCACGAACGTCGTCTCGGGGGGATGCTCCGCCTGGGAGAGTGGATAGAGCTTGATTCGCTGCCCATACACGACAGCTCTGGCGATGTCTCTTGTGGAGCGACTTGCGGGAATCGACCGCAGCACGGCGTACCCCTGGTACGTCATCGACGGCAAGACGATGTAGCCGTCCGGCACTCTGAAGGTGCAGTCAGGTGGCAGGATGAGATATTTGCCGCCTTTGCCTCGGTCCACGCCGGCTGGTCCAACGTCCTCCAGTGCGTCTTGCCAGCAGTCCATGACCGTCCCGGTCATCGAGCCGTCATCGGCGGCTGGGATCTCCAGCACCATCGGTCCGACGTGCTTCGTGTTGAAGAACGGCATGAAGTAGAGAACGTCCGGGTTGGGTGTGAGCGTTTGATTCTTCCAGTCCGAGAGACCTGACCAGAAGACGATCTGGTTCGCGGCGCCCTTCGCCTTTATCAGCGCCTGCAGCATGCGGTCGTAGTTGACGACCGGGATGCCCCAGTTGACGGCTTCGATGCCCCGTCGTTGGAGCGCGCGAGCAGTCAGCCGGTCGGCGGCGAGTTGCTGCGGATATCCCAGATACGCGGGCACAGCCACGGTGTCACCTCATTTCATGGAGCTGCCTGGCGAGCCCGACGTCACTGACTGCCGCCGTCGCCGATATTCACGCGCTTGATCGTGAAAAAACCGCCGAGGAGAAAATCTCCATCATCGAGGACGATGTTGCCGCTGGCGTAGGCGTTCCACTTGCGACTGTCGTCCGGAAGAGGCCAGCGAGCCCTTTCTTCGCCGCTGTCCCAGTCGAGAGCCACGTATTCGTATCTGCCGTCACGCTTGCTCGCGAAGTAAATCAGGCCGGTCGCAGCAGACACCACTGGTACGACGACGTCGGTGTTGTCGATGTCGTCATTGAGCCACGCCTTCTCGAACGATTTCGTGTTCGAGTTCCAATTCAGCTTCTGTGCGCCCGTGGGTGCCGGCCGCGTCAGGCCCGCCGTGAAGGCGTTGCCCCAGATCTCGGAAGGCACCGGCCTCGGATAGTGGCAATTGAGATACAGGCAGCCGTAGCCGAGCACGTTGGGCGATGGCTCGATGGTGACTTTGGAGATGCCCAGTCGCATCTGGTCGGCGATGCGTCGCGAGTGTGTGTCGGGTTTTTGCGTAAACCCGTTCGGAATCTGATCGCGCCAGAAGGCCACGGCGTTCGTGCCGTGGCGATCGGCATCAGCGATGATGACGAGCTTGTCGGGATCGTCGCCGAAGCCCATGAGCGTCGGCGTCGTGCCGGAGCCGCCGGAGGCGGTGAGCGCCCCTGCCGCCCTCGCCTGTGCGGGCGTCATCGTGTTGTACTCGCACTCCCAGCCGCCATGCTTGTGTTCGATGGTGAGCCTCTGGCCGGTCCACACGGCTTTGAGCATCCGTCTGGACGTGACGATGTAGATGCCGCTTTCGTCCACGCAAATGCTGTTGTCCACCGACTCGCCGGGAAAATCGAGCACGCCCGTGATGGTGAGGTCGCGATCGAGCAAGAAGAGCGCGCCTGTCGCACCGGCCACGAGGTGACCGTCGTACGTCATGGTGAATGCCGTGAGCTCTCTGACGCGCGCGGCGAGGTCGGCCGGCAGCTGCCGCGCAAGGTCGGTGACCTTGATCACCCGCAGCGGTTTCGTTGGATCGTTGTCGTCGGTGGTTTTGATGATCTTGAGACCGCCGAACACCGCGTAGTGAAAGCCGTCGCGGTCGATCAGGTTGTAGACGCCGTTGACGATGTTCTCGCGGCTGAACCCCAGCTCCGCGACCGTCTTTGACAGGGCCAGGATTTTCGCTTCGTCCTTCGCACGCGCGGCCGCGTCGGTCTCGGCGAGCGTGGCGTCGAGCACCTCCGGGGTGATCTTTCTCGACAGGGCTTCGAGGCCTGGATAGGGCAGGAACGACACGAGCTCGAAGGCATGGCCGCTCGCATCGATCTTGCGGATGCCATCGACGCCGGGAGCGATCACGATCGTCCGATCGCCGACGCGCTTCACCACGGGACTCGACGTGAACAGGTTGGGAATCGTCTGCACGTCTGCCGGCGTCAGCGTGCGGCCTCTGGTTGGACCGGCGTGCGCGACCGAGTCCGTCGCACCCGGATTGAAGTGAGTGGTTGGATGGACGCTGTCGGCCAGCCAGGGATTTCTGGCTGGCATGTTGGGGATGGTCTTGGCAACGGTGGACTCGGCGACACCCATGACGCAGCTCCTGCGAGCGTGAACAACCGCGGGCCGAGTCACGACATGTCGTGGCGGCGGGCCGGTTGCCCGCCGCTTCCCCGTGGAAAAATCAGCGCCGTGTCAAACGCAGGATCAGTCAGCGCACGAGGCGTGCCGCCCGATGCGTCAGGCAGCGACCGCCGATGCTGCCGTTTGACGCCACTTCAGATACGCCACACCGACGACGGCGTTCACGAGCAGGTAGAGGAGGATGGTGCCGGCGAAGTGTTCGTTCGGATTGTTCGCCGTCGCGATAGACAACGCGATCGCGGGGTGTCGCGATGCGCACGAGAGGGCGAGTACCACCGAGTGGTCGCGGTCGGGCCGACCCATAAGGTCGCCGATCACGAGCGCCAACACGACAAAGACGACCATGCAGGCGATGGCGCCGCCGCCGATCGCGCCCGTGATGCCTCGCCACATCGCGATGAGCAGCACGAGAACCGCCGCCGTCAGCATGACCTTGGCCAGCAGCGACACGATTGGCTCGATGCGCTCGGTGACTGCGGGCAGTCTTGCGCGTACGATCATGCCCGCCAACAGCGGAACGATCACGGCCACGAGCACCATGCGGGCGATCGTCGCCGCGGACACGCTGAACGGCCGTCCCAGGACGAGTTCCAGGACCTCGGCCGAGAGCGGCACGGTTGCAATAGCCAGTAGCGCGAGGACGGCCATGAGCGCCAGTCCGAACGAAGCGTCGCCGACCGCTCGCGTCTCTTTGCTCGGCAGCAGCGGCGGCAGCGGGGAGATCGCCAGGGCGGCGACCGCAATCTCCGCTGCCAGCTGAAAGTTGAACACGCGTACCAGCACCACTGCCGCAAGCGGGGTCAGCACGAGCACTGCGAGCAGCGACCGAACGAGCAGACCGGGGCGCTCGAACAGGTAGCGGAAGTCGGCGGCCGTCGTGTTCAGGCCGAAGCTGAAGACGGTGCCGATGATGCTCACCTGAAGGCCGAGGATGACCAGCTGCCTGATATCCATGGTGGACTCCGCGGCGATTTATTTGACCTTCGCGAAATCACCAGGTTTCCAGCTGCCGTCGAATGCCGGGCCATCGGGCCCGTAGATGCGGAAGTAGACGAACCAGCCTTTTCCTGGCAGCGTCTGGATCCACCGGTTGGTCTGAGCGGCCGCTGGCGTCGGTCCAAAGAACAAATCCACGGACGCGCCTTCGGCGTCTTTCAGCTCGAACAGCGATCGCAGCGCCGCTTTCTTCTGTGGCGTCTGAATCTGCGAGCGTGTGTCCGCGTCGTAGACGGTCACCGACCAGAACAACTTGGCAGGAACCGGCAGCGGCACGGACAGCTTGTAGTGCTGCTCGCCGTCCAGATACAGACCCTCACGGTCACGAAGTCCGAGCCAGTACAGGGAACCAGCATTCGTGTCACGTCTGAACATCGCCGGCGACGCGCCGATCGCCTGATAGAACCACTTCTCACGCGCTTCGGTGTCGAGACGCGAGTGCGTGTTGAAGTCGCCGTCTTCGAAGCGCAGGCTCGCCCATTGCCAGCGGCGGTCCTGCCACACGTTGCGGTCCGGCCGTCGATCGCCGAACGACTGCACGCGCATCTGTGCGTTGCCGACTCTCGCGGCCTCGCCGAGGATGCGTCTCATCCGCGCATCGGGCGCGAACGGTTTGCCCTTCTCGATGCCAAGCGCCGCCAGCTCGCCGTAGTAGTCGTGATAGCCGGTATAGAGCGGTTCGGCATCCACGGTCTTCGCCAGCACTTCCCAGAACTGAATGTTGTCTTCCCAGGCCACCGGCGTGGTGTCCTGTGGCTGGCCGGTGACGTCGAGCCATTGTGGATCCTGCCAGCCAGACGTCTTCTGATACGGATAGACCTTGATCGTCTTCAGCCGCTCCTTCGCGGCCTGCACGTCGCCATTCACCGGCAGCGATCGTGCGCCGACGATCTGACGGTTGCTGCTGGCGCGATGGACGTAGTACCCGGAGGAGGGCACTTTGCCTGTGTAGTCGGGCGGCAACAGCAGATGCTTGCCGCCCTTGCCACCATCAGGTCCCGGCAATCCCATATCGGCGACCCAGCGCTGATTCACGTCCATGGAACAGACGATGAGCGGGCCTGGGGCGAGTTCAACGACGATCGGTCCGATGCTGAGGTCGAGCATCAGCGGTCCGTACGGCGTATCTGAGTTCGCGGTGAACACCTGCTGCTCCGGCCCGCAGTCGAGGATGCCGAACACCTTGTTCGGGATCACTCCGATCTGCTCGTTGCCGCGCACGATCGCCGCACCCGACACGGTCGGATAGAAGAACTTGTATGCCTGGATCGCGCGATTCAGATCCGCATCGTCGTAGGCCTGGCCCATCGTGTCGGCGGTCGGAAATCCGTGGTCGAAGGCGTAGTGACTCTCGTGTGCGGTGTCGATGGTGCGGGCAACAGGTACGATCATGTTCGTCTCCCCTCCACTTGATGAGGCGGCCGCTCGCCTCGGTATTTCGTGGCGGCGCGGACGATTCCCTTCGCGAGGCGCGGAGATTTCTTAGAGAAACCGCGCGTCGCGTCAGAGTGACGGGTTCAGGAGCAGAAGGTGTGCCTGCGGTGTTGCGGGCGCTGGGAGTCAGTGAACCTCGACGCGACGAACTTGCAAGACCATCCGTCCCAGCACGTGCTCTCGATCTAATCGTCGATGAGCCTGGGCGGCTTTGCCGAGCGGATACGTTGCGGCGACCGGCACGCGAATCTTGCCGCGTCTGAGGTGACGATTCAGCTTGTCGAATTCACGTGGACTGGCCACTGCGTCGAACGCGCGTACGCGAAACGTGCGCCGCTCCTCGGGAACCGGCTCGACGCCGTTCGGATGCACGACCCGTCCTTTCGGCCGCACGAAGTCGAGACATCGCTCGAGCTCCTTGCCGCCTGCGAGTGCCAGCACACCATCGAGCCCGTCGGGTGCGAACGTCCTGAGTTGATCGATGGATTCCGGACGCCGCGCGTCGATCACGTGATGAGCGCCCAGTCGTTTGACCAGACGTGACGGCGCGGCGCCAGATGCGGTCGCGATCACCTTCGCCCCGCGCTGAACGGCGAACTGAACCGCCATCGTGCCGACGGCACCCGACGCACCAAAGATCAGGACTGTGTGTCCCGGGCGGAGCTCCAGTTCGTCGATACCCTGGAGTGCCGTCAACCCAGTGGTGGCCACCGCCCCCGCATTGCGCAGGCCGAGCCCTTTTGGCACACGGCCGACGTGCTCAGCGTCTGCGGCGGCGAACTCTGCGTAGAAGCCGCCTTGGCGATTGCCGAACTCGTACGCGTACACGCGGTCGCCGAGTTGGACGCGTCGTACTCGCGCGCCTTTGGCGACGACAATTCCCGAACCGTCAACGCCTGGGACGAGGGGAAAGCGTGGACGCCCGGGCTTGCGCCATGAGCCGTCGCGAATCGAGCTATCCCAACTGCCGATGCCCGCCGTGTTGATCGCGATGAGCACCTCGTGCGGACCCGGCCGCGGCACTGGCACCTCGTGCAGAGTCAGCGCCGACGCCGGACCGAATCGATCGACGGCCGCTGCCTTCATGGTGTCGGGGACGTCAGACGATCGTCCGTTAGTCGCGCTCGAGATTCGTCGATGAGCCATGAGAGTCCACCTATGGTTCCCGGCCACTGCAACTTCGGTGCGCTGAACAGAAACGGACGTTAGAGGCCGATTGCTCCCTGAGATGGGATATAAGCGGTCATGGCCGACTCACTGGAGTCGCAGGCTGCGGCATTCGCTCAGCTGCTCAAGCTGTCCGGCGATCCTGATGCGGCCTTCACGAGCGCGGTCGCGCTCGCCGAAGGACTCTTTCCCCATCAAATCGAAGGGGTCGCGTTCCTTCTCGGCAGACGCCGCGCCATCCTTGCTGACGACATGGGTCTGGGAAAGACTCGCCAGACGATCGTCTCGCTACGACATCTGACTCCTGGCGGCCGCCGGCTCGTCGTCTGTCCGGCCTCGGTCAAGCGAAGCTGGGCGCGTGAAATCGCTGTCGTCGCGCCGGACGCCTCGAGTGTGGTCATCGATGGAACGTCGCCGATATCGCCAACCGCTGAGTGGGTCATCATCAACTACGACATCCTCGGGCGGCACATCGACGATCTCCTGAGCGTGCCATGGGCAGCGCTTGTATTCGACGAAGCGCATTACTTGAAGAATCACACGAGCGCACGGAGCAAGCTGGCACGCCGGCTGACCGAAAGCGCTGCCAGGGCAACCACCGCACTCGCCGTGCAACTGTTGACCGGAACACCGCTGACCAGCCGGCCTCGAGATCTCTTCGTGCTGTTGCAGCTGGCGGCGCATCCGCTCGGCCGCAGCTTTCTGTCGTTCGCGAAACGCTACTGCGCGGCCGAGAAGGGGGAGTACGGCTGGAAGACCGGCGGCGCCTCGAACATCGAGGAGCTGACCGTGCAGCTGCACGGCGTCATGCTGCGACGCACGAAAAACGAGGTGCTCGCGTTACCGCCGAAATTGCGGGCGTGGCTCGCGATCGAAGTGCCGTCGGGCACTGGCGCAAGCGCGATCAAGAAGGTCTTCGAGCTTCTTGCGGGAAAGGACTCGAGGCCCGTCGCCTCGAGAGACGAGGTGCTCCGGCGCCGTGGCAAGCTGCTCGCGTTCCTGATCGAGGCGCGTCAGGCGCTCGCCGTGGCCAAGGCCCCGGCCACACTCGACTTCGTCA
>Ga0111538_10004366_pt1 | contig 19677 bp, 27 predicted proteins | sample SoiMethybrSBSTD1_FD_79669 | JGI IMG/M metagenome (GOLD analysis project Ga0111538, IMG submission 79669) | Bulk soil microbial communities from a Populus tree surrounding site in Tennessee, USA - Soil MetaG P. TD hybrid SBSTD1 (version 2)... | ecosystem: Environmental > Terrestrial > Soil >...
CCTGCGCCGGGAGAGCCCGGAGCAGCGTCGTGATCGGGAGCTTGCGCTTCCGGTCGATGCGGGCGTAGACGACGCCCTTCTTGTCGATCTCGAGCTCGAGCCACGAGCCGCGGCTCGGCATGAGGTTGGCGATGAAGACCTGCTTCGTCGGGTCCTTCGGCTCCATCAGGTAGGCACCCGGCGAGCGAACGAGCTGCGTCACGATGACGCGCTCGGTTCCGTTGATGATGAAGGTGCCGTGCTCGGTCATCATCGGGAAGTCCCCCATGAAGACCGTCTGCTCCCGGATCTCACCCGTCTCCGTGTTGACGAAGCGGATGCTCATCGAGAGCGGGGCCTGGTAGGTCAGGTCCTTCTCGCGGCACTCCTTGATGGAGAACTGGGGCTCACCGAACCAGTAGTCGCCGAACTCGACGGCGAGCGTTCCGGTGTAGTCCTCGATCGGCGAGATGTCGTCGATCGTCTCCTGGAGACCTTCCTTCAGAAACCACTCGAACGACGCCTTTTGGATGTCGATCAGGTTGGGAAGGTCGATGACGTGCTTCAGACGTGAAAAGCTCTTGCGCGCGCGGCGCGCGGCGACCTTGTTGGTCAAGTAGTGAGACCTCCCTCTAGGCAGGGTCGAACGTCAAGATTGCAGGCAGAAACGGCAAACAGCGGCGCGACCCATCAGGATAGCAAGAAAGGCGGTTCTCCCGCAAGGAAAAGCCTGCGGTGACCGCCTCGGTGGATCTGCACTATAGCGCGTCTGCCCCCGAAAGGCGAGACGGGCGCCCGAAGACTCGACTAAAGGAGAGAGGCGCCCGAAGGCGCCTCTCTCGCGAACGTTCGCGTTTCTGCGCTAGAGCCTGAGGAAACGAAGCGCACGAGCGAGATCGCTCGAGTCGAGCTCGCCTGAGGCCTCGTCCTCCACCTGACCCTGGTCGTCCTCACCCTGCTCGTCGTCGCCTTGACCCTGCTCGTCGCCGGCCGGCTCTTCCGAGTCGGAGTCGTTGCTTTCGCACTCCTCCGGGTCGGTGGCCTGGTCGTCCGAGCCTTCGCTTTCCGCCCCCGATTCTTCCGAGGTCGTGGGCTCAGACGCTTCGCAGGGCTCATCACCCTGCTGGTCGCCTCCACCGGCCGCGGCGGAGAGATCCTCTCCGTGCGCGCGCCGGGAGACGCATTTGCCGAATGCGTTCGCGTGATTCGGGTTCGTCCCGAACATCGACGCGAAGTCGCGCTCGAGCTTCGTCACCTCGTCGCGGAGCGTCTTGCAGTACCAGGCGGGGTTCAACCCGTCGAGGTCGGCCTCGTCCGCAGAGTCGTCCTCCGCGGCCGAATCGGCCCCGTGGTGCTTGGGCTTCTTCGCCTTCTTCTCCTGCTGCTCGTGGTGGGCCTTCCCATTCGCGTGCCCGGAGCCCGCCCACGAGGGCTTGCCTTGCCCGGCCCACGACGGCTTACCGTGCCCGCCGCCGTGGCCGCCTTTCTCGGCGAATGCCGCCGGGACTACAGCCAGCGCCATGACGAGAGCGATGACGAGTGCTTTGAAACCGCGTTCCATCGAGAGTCTGCCTCCAGCTGGGTGAGTGTTCGTCATACGCTGAGATGCCGGGGCTCGAAGAAACATGCGGTTTCCTTCGAAAGATCCACCCGACGGGGGAGGGGCGCGTCCCCCGGGAGGGGTAAGAACGCCGAAGGGCCGCGTTTCCGCGGCCCTCCAAGACAGCGCCCTGTTGAGGCGAACCTACTTGATCTCGACCGACCCGCCCGCTTCCTCGAGCTGGGACTTGATCGAATCGGCCTCTTCGCGGGCAACGCCCTCCTTGACCGGGCTCGGGGCGCCGTCCACGAGGTCCTTCGCCTCCTTGAGGCCGAGGTTCGTGATCGCGCGGACGACCTTGATCACCTGGATCTTCTTGTCGCCTGCAGCCGTGAGAACGACGTCGAACTCGGACTGCTCCTCGCTCGCGGCGGCACCGTCGCCACCCGCGGCCGCGGCGGCGCCGGGCGCGGCAACCGCCACCGGAGCCGCGGCGGTGATGCCCCACTCGTCCTCGATCTTCTTCTTCAGCTCGACGAGGTCGAGAACGCTCATCTTCCCGAGCTCGTCGAAAACCTTGTCGACTCCAGTTGCTGCCATGCCTATTCCTCCTCTTCGGTTGCCGGGGCCTCGGCCTCAGCGGTTGTCTCTTCTTCGGGTGCCTCCTCGGCAACCGGCTCTTCGGCTTCCTCCTCCGCGGACGGCGCGGCAGCGTCATCCGCGGTTTCTCCGCCCAGTTGCTCGATGCGGGCGTCGATGAGCCCGACGAGGTTCTGGAGCGGCGCGTTGACGAGGCCCGCGATCGCGTTCAGCGGTGCGACGATCGCGCCCAGCACCTGACCGCGGAGCACGTCGGCCGGCGGAAGCGACGCGAGGTCGCGCACCTGGTCGGCGCTCATCGGCTTGCCTTGCAGGATCCCTCCGCGGACGCTGAGGATCTTCGTCTGGCGGGCGGTGTCGGCGAGCGCCTTCGCCACGCCGACCATGTCACCTTCGCCCACGAAGGCGATGGCGGTCGGGCCGTCGAGAAGCTCGATCAACTCGGGCACGCCGGCCTCCTCGGCCGCGCGCTTCGTGAGCGTGTTCTTCACGACGGTGAAGCGGGCGCCGTGCTTCAGCACCTCGGTCCGCACCCCGTCGATCTCCGGCATCGACAGTCCGCGATAGTCGGCGACGATCAGCGTGTCGGACGCGCGCAGCCGCTCGACGAGGTCTGCGACCACGCGTTCCTTCTCTCTTTTCAGCATCGAATCATTGACCTCCTTCGGGCCCACAAGGCAGGCCCGAAGGAGATGATGACTCTCGGTTCGAGCCGCCTCGGCTGGAAGTTATGTCCCTGTGGACACCAGCTGTCTCGGGCGACAGAAAATTCTCGCGTGGCTACGCCGGGACGGCGGCCTCCTCTTCCATTTCCTCGACGACGCCGCGAGTCTTCTGCGGGTCGACGTGGATGCCGGGGCCCATGGACGTCGTCAGCGTGATCGTGCGGATGTAGCGGCCCTTCGCGGCCGACGGCTTCGCGCGGACGATCTCGTCGAGCACCGTCGCGTAGTTCTCGAGCAGGGCGCGCGTCTCGAAGCTCTTCTTCCCGATCGTCAGGTGCACGTTGGCGCCGCGGTCGGTGCGGTACTCGAGCTTGCCGGCCTTGGAGTCGCGGACGGCCTTGCCGACGTCGAACGTGACGGTGCCGGCCTTCGGGTTCGGCATGAGGCCGCGCGGGCCGAGGATGCGGCCGAGCTTGCCCACCGTTCCCATCATGTCCGGGGTGGCGATCGCGACGTCGAACTCGTCGAAGCCGCCCTCGACCCTCGTGGCGAGGTCGGCCGACCCGACGATGTCGGCTCCTGCCTCCTCGGCCTCCTTGGCCTTCTCGCCCTCGGCGAAGACGGCCACGCGGACGTCGCTTCCCGTTCCATGCGGGAGCATGAGCGTGCCGCGCAGCTGCTGGTCGGCGTGGCGCACGTTCAGCCCCAGGTGGAAGTGCACCTCGACCGTCTCGTCGAACTTCGCATCGGGCGCGTCCTTCAGGAGCTTGACCGCCTCGAAAGGCGTGTAGGCGTTCTCGCGGTCGATGGCCGCGCGGGCCTGGCGGTAGCGCTTTCCGTGCTGGCTCATGCGGGCGTTTCCACCCCCATAGAACGAGCTGTGCCCTCGATGATCCGCATCGCCTGGTCGACGTCGCGCGCGTTGAGATCCTCGAGCTTCGTCTCGGCGATCTGGCGAATCTGGTCGCGCGTCAGCCGGCCCACCTTCTCGCGGTTCGGCTCACCCGAGCCCTTGGGGATGTTCAGGGCCTCCTTGATGAGCACGGCCGCGGGCGGGGTCTTCGTGATGAAGGTGAACGAGCGGTCCTCGTAGACGGTGATCTCGACCGGTGTGATGCGGCCGCCCGCCTGCTGTGTCTGGGCGTTGAAGGCTTTGCAGAACTCCATGATGTTGACGCCGTGCTGGCCGAGCGCAGGCCCGACCGGCGGCGCCGGGTTGGCCTGCCCGCCGGGGATCTGCAGCTTGATGAGTGTCAGTACTTTCTTCGCCATCGCAATCCGTCAAGGGTAGCTAGTCGAGCTTCTTCACCTGGTCGAACGAGAGCTCGACCGGAACCTGTCGCTCGAAGATGTTCACGAGCACCTTCAGCTTCTGCTGGTCGGCGTTCACGTCGACGATCTCGCCGTCGAAGTCGGAGAGCGGGCCGGACGTGACCTTCACCGACTCACCGAGCTCGAAGTCGGCGAGCGCGCGCGGGCGCTCGGCGCCGGCGGTCGCCGTGTGGAGGATGCGGTCGACCTCCGGCTGGGAGAGCGGCACGGGCTTCGTGCCCGAGCCGACGAAGCCGGTCACTCCGGGCGTGTTCTTCACGACCGTCCAGGCCTCATCCGACATGTCCATGTTCACGAGCACGTAGCCGGGAAGCACACGCTTCTCGGTCTGGACCTTCTGCCCGTCCTTCGTCTCCACGACCTGCTCGGTCGGGACGATGACCCGGCGGAACTGCGGGGCCTGGTTCATGGACACGATGCGGTGCTCGAGATTGGCCTTGACCTTGTTCTCGTGCCCGGAGTAGGTGTTGATGACGTACCAGCGGAACATTGGGTGCGGGCGTCCTTTAGAGGTTCAGGAGAACGTTCTTGACGAAATGCGAGAGCGCGAGGTCGGCGATCCAGAGGTACGCGCCGACGACGGCCACGGCGATGATGACGACGATGGTCGCCGAGAAGAGCTGTTGCTTCCCGGGCCATTCGACCTTCTTGAGCTCGCCGATCGACTCCGCGACGAACCCGCGGAAGCCACCTCGGCGCTCGCGGCGCGCCCCGGTCTGGCTCTTGGGCTGGCCGACAGGCTTGATCTCGCGGCGGCGCTGGCGGGCGCGCTCTGCGGGAGCCTGGTAGTTCTCGCGCTTTCTACGCGTGCGGGGCTGGCGGGCCATCAGCGATCACCTTTCGCGCAGATCGCGCTGCCGGGACGCTTTGCAGCGCTTCCGGAAGCCCGAGCTGTGAGAAAGGAGTTCGCCATCTAACTAGCGAGTCTCCCTGTGCAGGGTGTGGGAGCCGCACCACCGGCAGTACTTCTTCGTCTCGAACCGGTCCGGCGTGTTCCGCTTCGACTTCTGCGTCTGATAGTTGCGCCGCTTGCATTCAGTGCACGCAAGCGTGATCGCTACTCGTACTCCTGTTGCCAATGTCGTTCCTTCGTCTCTTCGGGTCCCCTGAAAGGTAGCGGCGGGAGGACTCGAACCTCCGACACGCGGATTATGATTCCGCTGCTCTAACCAACTGAGCTACGCCGCCCCGCGGTCAGGAGTGTAGCAGGGGAGCGGCTTCAGCCTACTTCCCCTCGGCCAGCTCGATGCCTTCGTTTCGGAGGTCTTCGACCCCGCCCTCCGCGACGTGTTCCACGCCCTCGAGGCCGGCTCGCTTGAGGAGCGAGGCCGCGATCGAGCTCCGGTTTCCCGCCGAGCAGACGATCGCGAGCGGCTTGCCGCCGTTCTCGAGCTCGGCCGGAACGCCGTCGCGAAGCTCGTGGAAGGGGATGTGGATCGAGCCGGGCACGTGGCTCTCCTCCCACTCGTCCTCGTCGCGGACGTCGAGGACGCGAACCTCGCCGTTTCGGATCTGCTCGGCGAGGCCGGGCACGTCGAGGGCGACCGTCGAGCCGGTCTCGAAGCCCGCGTCGCGCCACGCGGTCATCCCTCCGGCGAGAAAGCCGGCGAGCTTGCGGAAGCCGACCGCTTCGAGCAGGCGTGCCATCCGGCGCGCGTCGCCCTCGCTCGCGGCGTTCAGGACGACCTCCGCCTCGGGGTCGGCGATCCAGGCCGCGCGGGTTCCGACGGAGGAGCGCGTCATCGTCACGTTCACGGAACCGGGCACGTGCTCGGCGTCGAAGTCGCGGGTGGCCCTGCCGTCGAGAAGGAGCACGCCGGCGCCGGTCATCTCCTTCACGCGCGCAGGCGCGAGGGGATCGACCACGGCCGCCTCGGTCAGGAGCGGGCCTCTGTTCAGCTCGACGATGCGCTTGAAGTTGGGCGGCTGAGGCGCCAGGTTGCCGGTCAGCTCGCGCACGAAGTCCTGCTCCTCGCCGAGGCGAAGGAGCCGGTTGAAGCGGCGCTCGAAGCCGATCGTCGTGCCGGGCTTCTGGCTCATGCCCGCCCCGCCGCAGAGGGAGCCGCCGATGTGGCCCGGCCACGCCTCGGCGAAGTCGCCGAGCTCGAGGAGCCGGTTGAGCGAGGAGAAGAGATCGCGCGCGCCCTCCTCCGGCTCGACGGCGAGGTCAGGGCGGGCCACGTCGCCCACGAAGAGCGAGTCGCCGGTGACGACCAGCCACGGCTCCTCGCCGCGCGCGGTGTCGGAGATGACATAGGCGGTGTGCTCGGGCCGGTGGCCGGGCGTGGCGAGCGCGGCAATCTCGACCTCGCCGACGGTGACGGAATCTCCGTCGGCCATCGGCTCGGCCTCGAAGGCGACGTCGGCTGCGGCCGGCACGTGGATAGTCGCGCCGGTCGCCTTCTGCAGGCGGCCCTTGCCGGAGACGTGGTCGGCGTGGTTGTGCGTCTCGAGGATGCGCGTGATCCGGAAGTCGTGCTCGCCGGCGAGCGCGAGGTAATCCTCGACGTCCCACTTGGGGTCAATCACCGCCGCCTCCCCGCCGTCGGCGACGAGGTAGGAGGCGCACCCGAGATCCTCGTGCAGCACCTGACGGAAGAACACGCCGGAATGATAGGTGGTAGGTTGCTTAGGCAATGCCTAAGCAGACACTTTCCGCCTCGGAGGCGGCCCGCACGCTAGGCATCAGCCTCGACACCCTGCGCCGGTGGGATCGCGGCGGGCGGATCAAGACCGAGCGCGACGCGGCAAACCGCCGGCGGGTGCCGAAGACCGAGATCGACCGGCTGCTGGGGCACGACGTGCACCGCGAGCTCTCGGCGCGCAACCGCTTCCGCGGGGTCGTCCGCGAGGTGAAGGTGGAAGGACTGCTCGCGCAGGTCGAGCTCGAGACCACCGAGTCGGCACGGGTCGTCGCAGTCATCACGCGCGAGGCGGCCGAAGAGCTCGGCCTTAAGCCGGGAATGGACGCGACCGCGGTCGTGAAGGCGACCTCAGTTCTCATCGACACGTGAGGCAAGCCCTCATCGCGCTCCTGTGCGCCGGGGCCCTCGCGGGCTGCGGCGGAGCGACGGGCGGCGGCGACACCAACGACCACCCCACCGTGTTCGCGGCCGCATCCCTGACCGAGGTCTTCCCGCAGATCGACCCAGCCGCGACCTACAACTTCGCCGGCTCCGACGACCTGGCGACGCAGATCACCGAGGGCGCGCCGGCAGATGTTTTCGCCGCGGCGAGCCCCAAGTACCCGGAGCAGCTCTACGAGGAAGGGCTCGTCGACAAGCCGGAGGTCTTCGCCACGAACAAGCTCGTCCTCATCGTCCCGAAGAGCAACCCGGCTGACATCCGGTCGGTGGACGACCTCCGCAACCCGGACGTGAAACTCGTCGTCGGCGCCGAAGGAGTGCCGATCGGCGACTACACGCGCACCGTGCTCGAGAACATGGGCGCGACAGACGTGCTCGAGCAGGTCGTGAGCGAGGAGGACGACGTCAAGGGCGTGGTCGGCAAGGTCTCCCTGGGGGAAGCCGACGCCGGCTTCGTCTACGTCACCGACGTGAAGCCGGTCGAGGACAAGGTCACTGCGATCGAGCTGCCCGACGAGGCGCAGGCGGTGGTGCAGTACGAGATCGCCGTGGTGAAGGACGCGCCGCATCACGAGGCGGCGCACGCGTTCGTCGAACAGGTGCAGAGCGACGAGGGCCAGGCCGAGCTGCAGGCCGCCGGCTTCGGCTCGCCGTGAGACGGCCCTTCGAGATTCTGCTCGCCGTCTGCGCGGGACTGATTCTCGCCTTCCTCACCCTGCCCATCCTCGCGCTCTTTTTGCGGATCCCGCCCGAGGACCTCCTTTCCCAGCTGACGAGCGACGTGGCGGTCGACGCGCTCCTCGTCAGCCTGAAGACGAGCCTGATCGCTCACGCCGTCGTGCTCTTCCTCGGGACGCCGACCGCCTACCTCGTCGCCACCCGCCGCTTCCGCGGGCGCTCGCTCGTGCTCACGCTGATCGAGCTCCCCCTCGTCCTTCCCCCTGCGGTCGCGGGCATCGCGCTCTTCGCCGCGTTCGGGCGCGCCGGCCTCCTCGGAGACACGCTCGACGCGGCGGGGATCCACATCCCCTTCACGCAAGCGGCAGTCGTCCTGGCGATCATCTTCGTCTCGAGCCCGTTTTACCTCCGGCTCGGCATCGCAGCGTTCGAGGCGGTCGACGCCTCCCTCATCGACGCGTCGCGCACGCTCGGAGCCGGACCCCGGCGAACGTTCTTCCGGGTCGCTCTTCCGCTCGCCGCCGGCGGCCTATCGGCCGCATCGGCGCTCGCGTTCGCCCGGGGGCTCGGCGAGTTCGGCGCCACGATCATGTTCGCGGGGAGCCTGCAGGGCGTGACGCAGACACTCCCGCTCGCGATCTACTCGCAGCTCGACGTCGACTTCGACGTCGCGCTCGCTCTCGGCGCCTTCCTCGTCGTCGTCAGCGTCGCCGTGCTACTCACCGTCAAGCTTCTTCCCTCATGGACTCGCTTCACGTTGCTTTCACTCGCGCCCTCCGGGCGTTCCGACTCGAGCTAGAGCTCGAAGTCGACGGTGTCGTCGCGCTGGCGGGCCCCTCGGGCGCCGGCAAGAGCACGGTGCTGCGCACGATCGCGGGTCTCAGCAAGCCGGATTCGGGACGCGTCGCTCTCGGCGAGACGAGCTGGTTCGACAGCGAGCGGAAGATCGACCTGCGCCCCGAGGAGCGGTCGGTCGGGCTCGTCTTCCAGGACTACGCGCTCTTCCCGCACATGTCCGTGGCGGACAACGTGGCCTACGGGGGCGGGAAGCGGAGCGGCGACCTCCTCGCCCGCTTCGGAATCGAATTGCTCGCGCCGCTCAAGCCCGGCGAGCTCTCGGGCGGAGAGCGGCAGCGGGTCGCCCTAGCCCGGGCACTCGCACGCGACCCCGGTGTCCTGCTCCTCGACGAGCCGCTTGCCGCGCTCGACGCCCACACGCGAGCGCACGTGCGCGCGGAACTGCGCAGCCTCCTCAAGGGACTCGATCTCCCCACCCTCGTCGTCACGCACAGCTTCGAGGACGCCGCCGCCCTGACCGAGCGCATCGGCGTGCTCGTGAATGGCCGGCTCGTCCAGATGGGAACGGCGGCCGACCTCGTCGCCGCGCCGACGACGCCCTTCGTCGCCGACTTCACGGGCGCGAACCTCCTGACCGGGCGCGCCCGGCCGACCGGCGACGGGCTCACCGAGATCGCCCTCGTAGACGGGACGCTGATCGTCTCGACCGACCGGCTCACGGGACAGGTCGGCGCGGTCGTCCATCCGTGGGAGGTCGGGATCGCCCGCGCTCAGCCCGTCGACTCGATGCAGAACCACGTGCGCGGGGCGATCGAGAGCCTCGTGCCCGTGGCGAATCGCGTGCGGATCCGCGTCGGGCCGCTGACCGCCGAGATCACGGCCGAGTCCGCCGCGCGCCTCGGCCTCGAGCCAGGCGACGAGGTCGTCGCGAGCTTCAAGGCGAGCGGGACTCGCCTGATCCCCCTCGGCTAGGTCTGCGACTTGTCGAAGAGGACGAGCACGGCGAGGTGCTCGTACGCGGAGAAACGGTGCTCGGCTCCGGCGCGCACGAAGACCGCGCCGCCCTCCCCGAGAGAGATGTCCTCGTCTTCCACCGTCAGGACGCCATTGCCTCCGAGGACCACGTAGATCTCGTCCCACTCGTGCGGCTGCTGGCGGTCCGGCTCGGGAGCGACGAGCACGTAGACCCCGACCTCGACGCCGGGCGATTCGTGGACGATCTCGTAGCCGCCGTTCCCGGCGGCGAGCCGCTCGGCCACATGGCCGACGTCGAACGAATGGGAAACGGGCCGGTCCATCAACGGAGGCGGAAGGGCGGATATTCGTCGCGCATCAGGGACGCGTACGCAACGACCCGGAAGAGCCAGCGGTTGATTCCGATCACGAGCTCGAAGATATCCCGGTAGTAGCGCCCGGTGAACAGGAGGTAGATCGCGGCGAAGAGAACGAGGAGACCGTTCAGGCCACCCCATCCGATCCAGCCCGAGCCCCAACCCCAGCGCCAGTCCCAGCCGAACCCTCCGCCGACGAGGAACATCAGGACGAGGTAATGGGGGATGGCGAGAAGCCACCACTTGACGAGCACGAGACCGCGCGAGAGCTGCTCCGGATACGGGATCTCGAGGCGCGCCGGGTAGTCGGGCTCCGGCCCGAGCGAGAACGGCGGGTACCGGTCGGTGCCGAGCGCGCTGTAGGAGTAGAAGCCGACCCGCCACGTCCACCGGAGCACGCCGACGTTGAAGTCGAAGATCCCGCGCGGATAGCGGCCGGTGACGAGGATCGCGAAGAACGCGACGATCGTCAGCACGAGAAACGCGATCCAGAGGAAGGCGAGGACGAGGTAGTGAGGGATGGCGAGCAGCCACTTCACGACCCAGAGCCAGCGCGAGAGGTCCGCGTCGAGCTGCCCCTCGAGCGCCAGCGGGTAGTCGCCGGCGGGCACGGGAACCGGCGGGGCCGCGCGCGAGGTCTCCGTCGCCGGGCCGCCACGCGCGCCGAAGAAGATCATCACCGCCCCGGCTGCGAGGACGAGGAGCCCGAAGATCAGGACGCCGAGCGCAACCCAGATCAGCCAGCCGACGCGCGCGCCGAACGTGACATCGGCCGCGACGATGCGCGAGGCGTCCTCGTTCATGACGACGGCAACCCACGATCCCTGGGCCAGTCTCCAGCTGATCGCGGCGTCCGAGCCCGAGTCGGAAACGGCCCAGAAGGACTGCTTCCCCGGCGGCGTCGGGGGTGGGCCTCCGCGCTGCGTGCGCGCGGTGAAGCCGAACGGGTCGAAGTCGACGTTCGTGACGACGGCGTGGCCGACGCCGCGCAGATACGCGTCGACCGCGTCCTTCGGGCCGATGCCGATGAAGATCGGCTTGCTGCGCGTGCTCGAGGCCTCGAGCCGGATCGTCCCGAGCCGGCCCTCGTCGAAGAGCCAGTCGGGCACGTCGCCGCTGATGTCGAGATCGTCCGACTCGAGTGCGTAGGAGGGAGTGGAGAAGTTGTGTGCGCCCGTCCGGAAGAAGTCGTCGGAGTCCTTCTGCGTGTACGCCCAGAACAGCACCCCGGCGGTCGCCAGGACGACGAGGGCGAAGAGCGTGGCGAGGCTCCCGAGGACGAGCAGGACGATCCGTCCCGCATCCCAACGGGAACGTGTGGCCGGAGGCGGCGGGACCGGCTCGCTCACCGAACTAGGCCGTCAGCTCGCGGCTCTCTTGCTCGTCGGGCTTCAAGATCGCGTACACCATCCAGTTCACGAGCCAGATGATGATCACGGACCCCAGGTAGGTCCAGAAGCCCTCGACCTCGAAGGGCGGGACGATCTTGTCCGTGATCCAGAGCGTGAACGCGTTGATGAAGAGCAAGAGGATCCCGAGCGTCAGGATCACCGCGGGAAGCGTCAGGATGATCACGATCGGCCGGATGATCGCGTTCGCCAGGAAGAGAACGAGCCCGGCGACGACGAGCACCCAGAACTTGTCGTCGTACGTGACGCCGTCGAAGATCAGCGATGTGACCCAGACGGCGACGAGGTTGCTCGCCCAACCGAATGCGAGCCAAAACAGCACCCGCTTACCCTAACCGCTCGCTTCGCCGCGCTTCCAGGAAAAGGCCGAGCGCGCGATGCGGGGTCTCCCGTCGAGGCAGTCGGCCCAGGCCTTCGCCGCCCGCCAGACTCCGGGGTCGTCGGCCGCGAGGTCGATCGTGCCGCCGTCCGTGGCGCCTCCCTCGAAGACGAAGATGACCTCCTGCGCCGTGACGAACACCTCGTGCGCGTCGAAGCGTGAATTCTCGAGATCGATCGGCGGGCCCTCGTCGAGGAGCTCGCGCGCGCGTCCCTCGCTCCCCGGCTTGAGCGGGGCGACGACGACGAGCCGGTTCATCGGCGCAGGAGCCCGCGAAGGGCGTACGGAAGAACGCCGCCGTGCCTGAGATAGTCGCGCTCACGCGGAGTGTCGGCACGAAGCCGGGCCCGGAACTCCTTGTCGTCGGCGCGGACGGTCACCTCGTCGGCCTCACCGTTCTCGACGCCGCTGACCGAGAACTCCTCGCGGCCGGTGAGCCCGAGCGACTCCGCGTTCTCGCCCGGCATGTACTGGAGCGGGAGCACTCCCATCCCGATGAGGTTCGAGCGGTGGATGCGCTCGTAGCTCTCCGCGATGACGGCGCGAACACCGAGGAGGAGCGGCCCCTTCGCGGCCCAGTCACGCGACGAGCCCGATCCGTATTCCTTCCCCGCCAGCACGATGAGCGGGGTGCCCTCGGAGCGATAGCGCTCGGCCGCGTCGAAGATCGTCGTCTCCTCGCCCCCCGGCAGATGAACCGTCCACGTGCCCTCGCTGCCCGGGACGAGGAGGTTGCGCAGGCGGACGTTCGCGAACGTGCCGCGCACCATCACCTCGTGATTTCCTCGCCTTGAGCCGTAGGAGTTGAAGTCCTTGCGCTCGACGCCGTGCTCGGTGAGGTACCGGCCGGCCGGGCTATCGGGCTTGATCGCCCCCGCCGGCGAGATGTGGTCGGTGGTGACGCTATCGCCGAGCATGACGAGGCAGCGCGCGCCGGCGAAGTCGTCCACGGTGCCCGGCTCCGGGGACATGCCCTCGAAGTAGGGCGGCAGACGGACGTAGGTCGAGTCAGAAGCCCAGTCGAAGAGCTCTCCCTCGGGGGTCTCGAGCTCGCGCCAGCGCTCGTCGCCGGTGAAGACGTCCGCGTACGTGCGCGTGAACATCTCCTGCTGGAGCGCGGAGGCGATCGTCTCCTGCACCTCCTCCGGGCTCGGCCAGACGTCGCTGAGGAAGACGTCGTTTCCGTCGGCATCCTGACCGAGCGGGTCGCTGGTCAGATCGAGGTCCATGCGACCGGCGAGCGCATACGCGACCACGAGCGGCGGCGAGGCGAGGTAGTTCGCCTTCACCTCGGGATGGATGCGCGCCTCGAAGTTGCGGTTGCCCGAGAGGACGGAGCAGACGACGAGGTCGCCCTCGTCCACCGCGGCCGAGATCTCCTCCGGCAGGGGGCCGGAGTTCCCGATGCAGGTCGTGCAGCCGTAGCCGACGACGTCGAAGCCGAGCTCGTCGAGGTACTCGGAGAGGCCGGCGCGGTCGTAGTACTCGGTGACGACCTTGGAGCCCGGGGCGAGGCTCGACTTCACCCAGGGACGGCGCTTGAGGCCGCGCTCGACGGCGTTCCTGGCGAGAAGGCCCGCCGCGACCATGACCGTCGGGTTCGAGGTGTTCGTGCAGCTCGTGATCGCCGCGATGACCACGCTTCCGTGCCCGAGCTCGAACTCCGCGCCGTCGACCTCGACCGGAACCGTAGAGGCCGAGAGCTCGGCAACCGCGGCGGCTGGCTCCGGCACAGGCGCGGCTGCGTGCTCGCCACCGGGCGCCTGCTCGGTGGTGGGGTCGCTGGCGGGGAAGGTCTCCGCCATCGCGCTGTCGGCGTTTCCGTACTCGACTCCGAAGGTCTGGAGGGCATCCAGGAAGGAGTCGCGCGCGCTGCTGAGAGGAACACGGTCCTGCGGGCGGCGCGGGCCGGCGAGGCTCGGCTCGACGGAGCCGAGGTCGAGGTCGACCACCTCGCTGTAGGACGGCTCGGCCTCCTCGTCGTGGAAGAGAAGCTGGGTGCGGCAATAGTTCTCCACACGCGCGATGTGGTCCTCGCTTCGGCCCGTCATGCGCAGGTAGGCGAGCGTCTCTTCGTCGACCGGGAAGAAGCCGCACGTCGCGCCGTACTCGGGCGACATGTTCGCGATCGTCGCGCGGTCGGCAAGCGTGAGGCCGGGGAGCCCGCGCCCGAAGAACTCGACGAACTTGCCGACGACGCCGACCTCGCGCAGCCTCTCAGTGACGGTGAGGACGAGATCCGTTGCCGTGGAGCCCTCCGGCAGCCGGCCGGAGAGCCTGAAGCCGACGACCTGCGGGACGAGCATGGAGAGCGGCTCGCCCAGCATCGCGGCCTCGGCCTCGATTCCACCCACGCCCCACCCGAGGACGCCGAGGCTGTTCACCATCGTCGTGTGCGAGTCGGTGCCGACGAGCGTGTCCGGATAGGCCCAGCCGTCGCGTTCCTCGACCACGCGCGCGAGGTACTCGAGGTTGACCTGGTGGACGATGCCCGTGTTCGGGGGCACGACACGGAGGTCGTCGAAAGCCTCCTGGCCCCAGCGCAGAAACGCGTAGCGCTCGCGGTTGCGCTCGAACTCGAGCTCGGTGTTTCTGAAGATGGCGATCTTCGACCCGAACACGTCCACCTGGACCGAGTGGTCGATGACGAGCTCGGACGGAAGCAGCGGGTTGATGCGGCGCGGGTCTCCGCCGAGATCGCGCATCGCGTCGCGCATGGCGGCGAGATCGACAATGGCGGGAACGCCGGTGAAGTCCTGGAGCAGGACGCGAGCCGGGCGGAACGAGATCTCCCCGTGCGGCTCCTCGCCCGGCTGCCAGTCGAGCACGGCCTGGACCTCCTTCTCCTCCCCCGCGCGCAAGACGTTCTCCAGAAGGACCCGGAGCGAGTACGGGAGCCGCGCGATCTCCTCTGACGAGGCGACTTCGTCGAGACGCGCGATTCGAGGCTCTGCCATCCCCTCCGATGCTAGCGGCGGTGGGCCGCGAGCCGCTGGGCTTCGTCCACGGGCCCGCCGGTCAGATGGAGCGCTCCCGTGCGAGTCGCGAGCGTCTCGCTGGCACCCGCACCGGCGATTGCAAGCTGGTGCGTCTTGGCGAGGTGCCCGAGGGTCGCCGCGACAGCCTCGAACCGCCTCCTGCTCACAGCGGCGAGCACGATCACCCTGGCGTCCACGCGAGCTGCAGCGCCCGCAAGCGTCTCCATCGGCGTGTCGGGGCCGAGGTAGGCGATCCGCCACCCACGGTCGTGAAGGACGATTCCGAGTGCGAGAAGGCCCAGGTCGTGCTCCTCTCCGGGCGGGCACGCCAAGACCGCGACCGGTCCGCTCCCCGCGCCCCAGCCTCGCGCGAGTCCGAGCAGGCGGCCCCGAATGACGCTGCTCGCGAAGTGCTCCTGCGCGACGGAGATCTCGCCCCGCTCCCAGCGAAGTCCCAGCTCGTGGAGAAACGGCAACACCGCATCCCTGAGAACCGCATCGATGCTGAAGGCGCTCAAGAGGCGGTCGAACACCGCCTGGGCGCGGGGCTCGTCGTATTCGTCGAGGGCGTCCGTCAGCTCGGCGTTGAGAACCTCGATCGAAGCCGACTTGGTCGGCGTCTCATTCTCGAGAGCAAGCCGGGCCGCCTCGGCTGCCGAAAAGCCGCCCGCGAGATGCTCCTGCATCGCAGCGATCCGGTCGACCGCGGCCGGGGCGTACAGGCGAAACCCGCCTGCGCTCCGATCCGGTTCCAGGAGCCCATAGCGACGCTCCCAGGCTCGGAGCAGATCCGGCTTCACTCCCGTCCGCCGACTGAGCTCGCCAATCCGAAGAAGGCCTTCGCTCGCCACCGAAGCATCGTACATACCTTGAACAGAGACTTGACACGTTTGTCCAATGTCTGTACGGTACCTCGACGAAACCTCGACAAGGAGGAGAGGGAATGAAAAAGCTCGACGTTCTGGCCGGCGTTCTCGTGGTCGTCGGCGCCTTGAACTGGGGGCTCGTGGCCGTCGCCGAGTTCGACCTCGTCGCGACGCTCTTCGGGCTCGACTTCGGCGAGACGAACGCCGCGACCCGGATCGTGTACGGGCTCGTCGGAGCCGCAGCGGTCTACGAGATCGTCTCGTGGCCCGCAATTCGTCGCCGCTGGTCACACACCCCGGCCCACGCGGCCGCGTAGAGGAGGACATGATGCGCAAGCAATTGGCAGCGGTCGTGTTCTCGGCCGCCATTCTCGCCCTTCCTGCCGCTGCAGGTGCGGCACCGGGCCAGGACATCAAGGCCGCCTGCGGCTCGAGCTTCGGACAGCTGATCTCAGCTGCGAAGTCGACCGGCACCGCCGCGCATTCGAACTACGCCGGCGGCGCGAAGGCCTTCAGCAATCCGGCGATCCTCGCAGCACACGGCTGCGCTGGATAGCCGTCCAGCTGGGACGAGGGCCCGGCATGGGGGTCCGGGCCCTCCGTCTCAGGACAGAAACCCGAAGAGACTCGTGAGGAGGGCGTTCCAGCCCTCCTCGTGCAGGTCCGTTACGACCTTCGACCCCAGGCTGCTGTGCGTGAGCGTGAGCTCTGTCCCGCCGGGTGCGTCGCGGAGACCCACTTCGACGAGACTCCCCTCGCTGCCGCGCATGACGGGCGGCTCGTTCTCCCAGTTCCAGGTGAAGGCGAGCCGCTCAGGAGGAACCACGTCGGTGTAGGCGCCGAACAGGCCGTGCTGCGCTCCGCTTTCGTCCCGCATGGAGAAGTGGTAGCCGCCGCCCACCCTGAGGTCGACGTCCGCCTTCGCCTCGACCCAGCCACCCACGCCGGCCCACCAGCGCTCGAGGAGCGCCGGCTCCGTCCACGCCGCGAAGACGTCGTCCGCAGGCGCGCGCAGAACTCTCGTCAGCCGGACGACGTGCTCGTCAGAAGGGTCCATGCGGCTCGTAGCTTCCCGGGCGGACGCCGACGGCGATCATGGTCATCCCGTCCGGGCCGGCCACCGGGCAGCGCGTCGTCCCGGGGTCGAAGCGGAGAAAGGAGCCCGCATGCACGGGAATGGACTCGCCGTCGACCTCGTAGACGCCCGAGCCTTCGATGATCACGTTCACCTCTTCCTGGCCCGTGTCCACCTCGTTGTGCTCGCGGCCGCGCACATTCGGCCCGAGCTCGAACCAGTTGATCCCGAAGGCCTGCACGCCGAGCTTCCGGCGGACGAAGCGGACGGCGCCGCCCGGCCCCTCGCCCTCGATATCCTCGACGTTCACGACGCTGTAGCCCACCCGGCTCCTTTCGCTCGCGTGCGCGTGACAGTAACGTGAGCGGCGTGGTGACGATGGACGAGGTTCGCGCGTTCGCAGCCACGCTTCCCCGAAGCTACGAGGCCGTCGTGCGCGGGCGGATCAAGTTCCGGATCGGCCGGATCGTCTGGCTCGCCTTCTCGAAGGACGGCTCGACCATCGGGTTCGCATTCCCGAGGGATTGGCGTCAGGCGCTCGTCGACGCCGAGCCGGAGAAGTTCTCGCTCCCGAGCGCGCACGACATGCGCTACCACTGGGCGCACGCCGACCTCGCCGCGCTCGACGAGGACGAGATGAGAGACCTGGTCGAGGACGCCTGGGCCTTCTGCGTCCCCAAGTCGGTGGCCGAGGACTACGCCGCCTCCCACGGCTACCGCTGAGCGACCACCAGGCCGGCCTTCCAGCCGGGCGCCCGCCCATGCGGCGGCGGCCGCACGTCGTCGACGGCCAGGCCCGCCTTCGCGATCAACCACGCGACCACGGAGTTGGAGTTCCACATGTCTCCGGTCTCGAGCTCGTCCCGGCCCCACACGGGTGTGGGAACGTGCGATGCCAGCTCGAGCAGGCGATGGGCGGCCAACGGGTCGTCGGTGAGGCGAACCGGGCTGTCCACAGCCTCGTGGATGTCAGGGATGGCCCCGCCGTACCAGCAGCGAACCTCGTAGCGAAACAGCCTGAACGCGCCGGCAAAACGCGCGCCGACGGGACCCTCCGCAACGACGCCGCGCCTCGCTCCCACGGAATCGGGCGCCGGGGCGACTTCGATCACGAAGAGCCCGGTTCCGAGACGAATCTCGAGGCCGGCGTGGTAGATGTCGAGCGGCCGACGCCGCTCGAGGGCGGCTACGAGCGCCTCGTAGATCCGGCCGTTGACACGGACGAGCCGGCTCCCGCTCGGAGCACCGGCGCCGAGCGGGAGCCAGTACAGGTCGACGCTCGCCGGGGCGAGCTCGGAGCGGAGGAAACCGGTCAGTCCCTTTCCTCGCGCCGCAGGCCGTACTTTGCGACCACCCAGGTCGCGAAGAACGCAAAGAACGACACGACGATGGCCGAGGGAATCACCGCGCCGTCGCCGCCCGCGCTATGGGTGACCATGTCGGGCCCGTAGATCGCGTCGAAGAGCACGGCCAGCCAGATCACGGAGATCGCGATCGACGCCCACGTCTCGCGGACGACGAACTCCGTCCAGCGGGGCTTCACCGATCTATCCCGCGTGGGCTCATGGGAGATCGTGGCCATAACGCACCTCCTTTGACCTCATCGTCTCGCCGCCGAGGGCGCTCGCCATCGGGGAAACGTGCGCAGGCGGTCAGTAGAAGCCCACACCGCGCCCAGTTCGCACGCCAGGTGGTTTGAAAGGGACGCAAACGGTCAAGCCAGGCATCGGGCCAACCAAACGAGAGGAGAGGTCATGAGAGTCCTCGTCGTCGGCGCGAGCGGTGCGATAGGCACGTGGCTCGTCCCACAACTCATCGACCACGGCCACGAGGTGATCGGCACGTGCCGTTCGCCGGAAAAGAAGGAGCGGCTCCGCGAACAGGGTGCAGAGCCGGTCGTGCTCGACGCACTGAATTCGCGAGCCGTCCGCGAGACGGTCGCCGGGGCGGAGCCCGAGGCGATCATCCATCAGGCGACCGCGCTCTCGGATATCCGCTTCGGCCGGAACTTCGACCGGACGTTCGCGCAGACCAACCGGCTGCGCACGGAGGGCACCGACAACTTGCTCGCCGGCGCGCACGAGATCGGCGTCCCTCGATTCGTCGCCCAGAGCTTCGCGAGCATGCGCAATGAGCGCAAAGGAGGGATGGTCAAGACCGAGGACGATCCCCTCGACCCGGACCCGCCGGCGACGATGCGGGAGGGCCATGCGGCGATGCGACACCTCGAGCAGGCGGTCACCGAGGCGGGCGGGATCGCCCTTCGCTACGGCGGCTTCTACGGCGCGGACAATGATGGCCTGGTCGACCCTGTACGCAAGCGGCGATTCCCGATCGTCGGAGACGGGGGCGGCTACGTCTCCTGGATCCACCTCGAGGATGCCGCAGCGGCGACCGTGCTCGCACTCGAGCACGAGGGCCCCGAGATCTACAACATCGTCGACGACGAGCCCGCTCCGGTCAGGGAGTGGCTGCCCGCGCTCGCCGACGCGCTCGAGGCCAAGCCGCCCCGCCGCATTCCCGTCTGGCTTGCGCGGCTCGTCGCGGGGGATGTTGCAGTCCTCATGGGGACGGGCGCCCGAGGTGCGTCGAACGCCAAGGCGAAGCGCGAGCTCGGCTGGTCGTTGCACTATCCGAGCTGGCGGCAAGGCTTCGTGGAGGTCTACTCCGGACGGAGACCGGGCACCCGAATCCCGGAACCGGCGCTGTCAGGCTCCGGACGCCACCAGCAGTCCTCGCGCTGAAGCCGTCAAGGGCGGCCACGTCGTCGCCGGCCGGTCGGCCAGCCAGCCCAGCTACTGGATCAGCGTAAGCAGCTTGAACATCGGCAGGTACATAGAAATGATGATCACGCCGACCATCATTCCGACGCCGATCATCATGAGCGGCTCGAGGATCGAGGTCAGAGTCGCGATCGAGCTGTCGACCTCGTCCTCGTAGAAGTCGGCGATCTTCCCGAGC
>Ga0111538_10004368_pt1 | contig 19670 bp, 13 predicted proteins | sample SoiMethybrSBSTD1_FD_79669 | JGI IMG/M metagenome (GOLD analysis project Ga0111538, IMG submission 79669) | Bulk soil microbial communities from a Populus tree surrounding site in Tennessee, USA - Soil MetaG P. TD hybrid SBSTD1 (version 2)... | ecosystem: Environmental > Terrestrial > Soil >...
GATCCCCGGCCCCTCGTCGCGCGCCACCACCAGCATGCCGCGGCGGCTGCCGTCCCTGAGCGCGTCCACCACCACCTCGCCCAGGCGGGCGTACAGGACGATGTTGCGCGCCAGCTCGGAGATCGCGGTGGCGATGAGCGCCTGGTCGGTCTGCGAGAACCCGATCGACGCGGCGAGGCTGCGCCCGACCTGCCGGGCGCGCACCACGTCGCTGTCCGACAGGATGGCGATCCGCTCCTCCAGGACCGCGACCGCTTCCTCAGGAGGCACGTTCGGCCGTCTCCCTGGCGGCGGCGCGGGCCTTGCGGGTGAGGAACTCCAGCCCTTCCTCGAGGTCGAGCGCCGTCGCCACGCCCTCGAGCGTCAGGCCGAGCTGCACCATCGCGAACGCCACCTCCGGCTGGATGCCCACGATGACGGTCTCGGCGCCGCGCAGCCGCGTCATGTGGGCGATGTCGCGCAGCGTGCGGCTGGCGTACGAGTCCATGACGTCGAGCGCGGTGACGTCCACGATGACGCCGCGCGCGCGCATCTTGCCGACCCGCTCGACGAGGTTGTCGCGCAGGAAGCGCAGGTCGGCGTCGTTCAACGCCGACTGGATCGAGGCGATGAGATAAGGCCCCTGCTTCAGGATCGGGACTTCCATGCTCCCCTTTCCTACTCGTCCTGCGTCGCCGGCGCGGCGATCGCGACCTTGTAGCCGAGCAGCCGCTCCGCCTGCTCGATGCCGCCCTGCAGGTCGCCGACGGTGGTCATCTTGCTGAGATCGACGCCGATGTTGACGAGCGTCTGGGCGATCTCGGGGGACAGGCCGGTGACGATGGACGTCGCCCCCAGCAGCCGCGACGCCTCGACCGTCTGGACGAGGTGGTTGGCGACGTTGCTGTCCATCGCCGCGACGCCGGTGATGTCGATGACCACGACCTTGGCGCGGTTCGCGCGGATGCCGCGGAGCAGCTGCTCGGTCAGCTGCCGCGCCCGCTGCGGATCGATGACGCCGATGATCGGCAGGATGAGGAGCCGGTCCCGCACCTGGAGCACCGGCGTGGACAGCTCGCGGATCGCCTCCTGCTGCTCGCGGATGGTCCGCTCCCGCTCCTGGACGAAGCCGACCGCCACGGTGGTGGCGATCCGGTTCGCCGCCGGCTCGTAGGCGTCGAGGATGCGGTTCAGGAGCGCGAAGTCGTGCTGGTACTTCGCGAACAGCGACCGGGCGAGGACGTCGCGCAGCAGGAGCACGATGCCGACCACCTCGTGGGTCTCGACGCCGCGCGGGATGATCCGCTCCGACAGGTTGCGGGCGTAGGCCTGGAGGGCCTCGAAGGTCCCGGTCTCGAGCGCCTCCACGTAGTTGTCGTAGACCGACGTCGCCTCCGCGAAGATCTCCTCGGTGGACATGGCCGTCAGCAGGCGCGCCTCGGTGATGCGGCGGGCCCATTCCTGACGCAGCTGGGTGCGGTTCTCGCGCAGGTGGGACACCAGCTCGCGCAGGAGCGCGGCGGTGTGGGGTCCGATGACGCTTTGGCCTTCCTGCTGCTTGGCCGGTGCGACGGCGGCCTTCCTCATGGTCGAGCCTCCCTCATCCCCGGCGAGCGCATCGCCGGGGGCCCGTCGCCGCCGCGGTCGGTGGAATGGGCCGGCCAGCTTCAGACGTTGGTCACCAAGGTCGGCTCCCGTTATGCCATGCGGCTGGCGGCGCGTCTGTTCGGGATACCACGGGAATCCGTGCGGGCCGATCCCGCCCCCGCTGTCGGGAAATCCCCGACGGCGATGCCCCCGAAGCACTGTCGCGAATTCGGGACGGAGCATCCGGCGTGGGGGACGCCCCCGACTACTGTGGACAGTACGTAGGCGCGACCCCCGGTTTCCACGCAGAAACTGAACAGGAAAAAGATGCCTCCGGATGCGAACAATTCGCGATTCTCTCTCCGGGGCTCTACGGATGGCATCTCCGTTGCGCTACGGAGGCGCGATTCCGCGAAGGCGCGTCATGTCAGGGGGCACGGGGGGCCTTCGCAACATGTGTAGGGAGGAACGCTCCATGTCGTTCAAAACGCGCGTGGCACTCGGCCGCGCAGCCCTGCTGGTGCTCGCTTGGTCCGCCCTGTCCCACCTCCGCCTCGGGCTCCCCGATTTCGCGAGCGTGGCGCAGGCCGCGGGGGTCGAGGCCCCGGGCGGGCTCGTCGAGAAGAGCAACTCCACCGTCGTGAGAACGCGCCTCAGCGCCGCGCAGGTCGCCGCGATGCTGCCGGCCCGCGGGGGGTTCACCTTCCCGGCCCCCTACAACACCGAGGCGGCCCGGCTGACGAACTCCGCGGACTGCAACGGGGGCGACTGCGTCAACTCCGTCGGCTACTCGTACTGGAACAACATGAACAACAGCGCCGGCAGCAACACGCTGCTCGCCTTCGTCGTGCTGAACCGGTCGCGGGGCGGCGGCGGCCCCACCCTGTTCCAGTACGACAAGACGACCGGGGAGGTCGTGAAACTCGGACCGATCTTCGACTCGACCAGCCCCTACTCGTGGGGCTCCGGCGAAGGCTGGTACTTCAGCTCCACGCAGCAGAACACCCTGTACGTCTTCCGGCAGATGACGCTGCAGCGCTACGACGTGATGACCCGCACGCTCACGACGGTGTTCGACGCGACGGCGCAGTTCGGGACCGGGACCTATATCTGGCAACTCCACTCGAGCCACGACGATCGGGTCCACTCGGGGACGCTGCGCACCTCGTCCGGCTCCACGGCGCTCGGCTGCTTCGCCTACCTCGAGGACTCGAAGATCTTCAAGTGGTATCCGAAGATCGGCACCTTCGACGAGTGCCAGATCGACGCCAGCGGCCGCTGGCTGCAGATCAAGGAGGACGTCGACGGGGATGGCCACGTGGACAACCGGATCATCGACCTTCAAACGGGCGTCGACAGGCGCCATCCCTGGCAGAGCGGCGCCCCGGGGCACTCCGACGTCGGCTACGGGTACACGGTCGGCCAGGACGCCTGGAACAACCTGCCGAACGCCTTCCGAGTCTTCCCGTTCGATCAGGACAGCTGGGCGTCCGCCCCGGTCGTCTACAACAACATGGACTGGAGCGTGGTGGCCCCGGGGCACGTCACCCACGTCAACGCGCGGCCCGGCACGCCGCTGTCGCAGCAGTACGCCTGCGGCAGCGGGGCCAACCGCAGCAACACCAACCGCGCCAACGAGATCCTCTGCTTCCGGCTGGACAGCACGCTCGACGTGCTGGTGGTCGCGCCGGTCATGACCGATCTCGACGCCACCGGGGGGCAGGACGGCGACGACTACTTCCAGCAGCCGAAGGGGAACCTCGATCCGACCGGCCGGTTCTTCATGTGGACGACCAACATGGGCGGGGCGCGGCAGGACGCCTTCATCGTCCGCGTGCCGTCGGAGCTCCTCGTGACCGGGACGGGGACGGTGGCGGACGTCATTCCCCCGGCGGTCACGGCCATCCAGGCGGGCGCGGATCCCACGAGCGCGAACATCGCCTGGACGACCAGCGAGCCGGCCGACTCGCAGGTGGACTACGGCCCCACGACGGCGTACGGCACCAGCACCGTGCGCAACGGCACGATGGTCACCAGCCACGCGCAGGGGCTGAGCGGGCTCGTCTCCGGAACCCAGTACCACTTCCGGGTCCGGTCGCGCGACGCCGCCGGCAACCAGTCCGTCTCGGCCGATCAGGTCTTCACGACCTCGACCAACGCCCCCGCCGCCGGGCCGTCCGCCTGGTGGAAGCTCGACGAAGCGGCCGGACCCGCGCTCGTCGACGCGACCGGCGCCGGCCACAGCGGGCTTCTCGTCAATGGCCCTGCGCGCATCACCGGACGGGCCGGGCTCGCCCTGGCCTTCGACGGGGTCAACGACAGCGCCACCGTCCCGCACGAGGCGTCGCTCGACGCCTACCCGCTGAGCGCCTCCTTCTGGATGAAGACCGGCGCGACCGGCCTGAGCGCCGTGGTGAACAAGTACGCCGCCGCCTCGCTCAACGGCTGGCAGGTCTTCACGAACGGCGGGAGCCTGTGCGCCTGGTACTTCCGCAACGCCACGAACTACGTCTGGGACGGGGGCGGCTGCACGATGGCGGTCGCCGGCGTCAACGACAACCAGTGGCACCACGTCGCGTTCGCCGTGGACGCCGGCGGCGGGCGGCTGTACGTGGACGGCGCGCTGCGCGCGTCGCGCGGCTGGACCGGCACCCCGGGCCCCGCCACGACGACCCAGCCTTTGACCTTCGCCTCCTACCCCGGCACCGCCACGCCCCCGCTCGCCGGGGCGCTCGACGACGTCCGGGTCTACGGGCGGGCCCTCGGCGCCTCCGAGATCGCCGCGCTCGCGGGCGGCCCGGCGCCCGACCTGACGGCCCCGGTGATCAGCCCGATCACCGCGCGGGTGCTTCTCACCGGCGCGCTGATGGTGAGCTGGCAGACCAGCGAGATGGCCGACACGCGGCTCGAGTACGGCCTGACCATGACCTACGGGAGCACGACAGCGCTCGCGACCACGCCGGTGCAGAGCCACAACGTGGTGCTGGCGGGACTCCTCCGGGGGCGGCTGTACCACTGCCGCGCCATCTCGCGCGACGCCGCCGGCAACACCGCCGTCTCCGTCGACTACACCTTCATGACCCCCTACGCCGGCACCGCGCCGCCGGCGGACCAGGTCACCCCGTAGCCGGTGGAGACGGGCGCAGCGCCGGCCCCGTCTTCCTCCATGTGACCGGCTGGCGCCGGAAGAGGAAGCGGCCGATCGCCACCGCGGCAGCGGCGTTGAACAGGCAGAAGGTGTACGGGAACCCGAGCAGGCGGGAGACGCTCGGCAGGTCCCGCAGGATCCAGCCGGCCGCCGCCGCACCATAGAAGCAGGCCTGCCCGAACAACGCCACCGCGTACGGGGATCCGGGAGCGAGCCGGATGCTCGCCAGGAGCAGAAGCAGCAGCAGGATCGGCCCGGCCGGGCGCAGCGCCTTGTGCGACAGGGTCTGGAACCACAGCCGGTTCGCGAACGGGTTGAGCAGCCACGGCTCGCGCGCCAGCAGCTGGAGGTTCCCGGCGAGCGTGCGCACCTTGCGCGCGAACTCCTCCTCCCCCGAGGCCGGGGCCCGGTCGAAGGCGCGCGCCTGCGGCTCGAACACCACCCGGTGGCCGCGCCGGGTCACGCGCATCGGGGTCAGCACGTCGTCGAGAATGGCGTCCGGCGGCAGCGGCTCGTAGAGCGGCGCGCGGATGGCGTAGATCGCCCCCGACAGGCCGATGGTGGAGTCGACCCAGGACTCGTCCTGGCGGATGGCGTCGTCGATGCGGCGGTAGGCACCGGCCCCCGCCGCGATCCCGGCCGCGCCGCCGCCCAGGACGCCCGCGCCCCCACCGACGAACAGGGCCCCGCCCACCCCCCCCACGCGCGCGTCGGCGAACGGCGCGACCAGCGCCCGCAGCGCATGGCGCTCGTAGCGCTGCCGCGCGTCCGCGAACAGCAGCAGGTGGCCGCGCGCCTCCGCCGCGAGATCGTTGAGGACGGACGGCTTGCCGCGCCGCTGCGGATACTCGAAGACACGCACCCGCGGATCGGCGACGGCCCGGGCGCGCTCGACCGTCCGATCCTTCGAGCCGTCCGACCCGACGAGGATCTCCAGCCGGTCGGGCGGGTAGTCGAGGTCCAGCAGGTTCGTCAGGCGCGGGCCGATCGTCTCCGCCTCGTCGTGCGCCGCCAGGAGCACGCTCACGAACGGCTCGACCCGCCGGCGCAGGACCGGTCGCGGCCGCAGCTGCGCCCACAGGCGCATGACGAGCGGGTAGCCGACGTAGGCGTGCAGCAGCAGGAGCAGCGCCCCCCAGAAGACGGCCTGGGGACTCACCGGCCCCCCTCCGTCTCCTTGCGTTCCGCGGAGGCGCGGCGCACCACCTCGTCGTTCGCGCCCGGGGTCTTGCCGTCGCTCGCCGCCCCCCGCACCCGGCTCGTCCCGGCGATGGCCCAGTTGCGCCGCGCCATGTCGACGAACCCGACCTCCTCGAGCGTCTGCGGGAAGGTGTTGCCCGGGGGATAGCGTCCCGCCGGCCCGCCGACGATGACGTTGCCGGTGACGACCGAGCCGGGGAACTGCGCCAGAAGCGTCGGCACGCCGATGCCGGTGCCGGTGCCGGCGATGCCGTACTGGTTGTGCCGCACCACGTTGTCCCGCAGGACGAAGCGCCGGAACGGCCCCCCCTCCGCCATGACGATGCCGCCGGTCTGCAGGGCGGTGTTGTGTTCGATGACGACGTCGGAGACGCCGGCGAGCACCTGGAAGAGGGTCCCCTTCCCCCCCCAGCGCGGCCCGCCGATGTCGTCGAAGACGTTATTGGCGATCTGGATGCGCCCCGCGCGCCCGCCGCCGCCGGGGTGGCTGGTGTCACGCCCGAGGATGTTGATCCCGTTGCCGGCGCCGGCGACAACGTTGTCGGAGAACGTCACGTCCTCGACCACCACCCACGGTGCCTTCCCCTCCTCGTCCCGCACGGTGAGGACGATGGCGAAGCCGCGCTGCGACGCCGCCCAGCCGTTCTCGAAGCGGTTGCCGGAGACCTTCACCCGCCGCGCGTTCTTCAGCTCGAAGAGGTTCTTCACCGCCCACGTGGAACCGTCGTAGCCGCTCTCGTCCGGCTTCCACGCCAGCGGCTTCCGGAACAGGTTCCGCTCGATGGTGATGTCGGAGGGGACCAGGTCGGGGATGGTCGGCGGCGCGCCGCCGAACATGACGTTCTCCCCCGCCGCCTCGAGCGTGTTGTTGGCGATGAGGAACGGCCCCGGGCCGTTCCAGCCGCACAGCGCCTGCGAGTCGGCCCCCTGCTCCTTGAAGTCCGACACGTGGGAATCGACGACCGCGATGTCGCGGCCGTTGAGCGCGACACCGCGCCGGCCGCCGCGCTCCGGGTCCCCGTGGATGTAGCAGCGCTCGAAGACGAAGTGGTGCGGCGTCTCCTCGGCGGTGGTCTCCTTCGTGCCGAGACGCACGAGCTCGTACAGGAACGTCCCGGGCGCCGGCCGGATCTCGAGGCCGGTGAAGCGGAAGTGGTGCGTGCCGGGGCCGGCGCGCAGCACCGTCCCGTCCTCCGCCTCGAGCACCGCCATGCTTGCGGCGTCGGAAGGAGAGACGCGCGTGCCGCGCGGCGGGAACCCTGGCCCGTCGGAGCGCACGGTGATCCAGCCGTTCCCGTTCGTCTTCGGCAGGTTGAACGGGCCGCGGTAGACCGCGCCGGCCGGGAGGACCAGCGTGTCCCCCGGCGCCGCGGCGTCGAGCGCCGCCTGCAGGTCGCCCCCCGCTTCGACCGCGACCATCCTCCCCTCGGGGGGCGGGGCGATGTCCACGGCGGCGCGCGGCGGGGCCGGCGCCTCCGCCGGCGGCGGCCCCGAGGGGCCCGGCGGCGCCGGCTTCTTCTTCGCGCCGGCCGACAGGAGCGCCGCCGCGACGACGGCGGCCACGAGCGCCGCCGGGGCCGGCCGGCGGATCATCGCGGGCCTCCCAGCCGGTGCGCCACGATCCGCTCCATGTCGCGCACCCGCTCCTGCCACGACTCGCCGCGCATCGCCTCGGCGCGCGCCCGGTCCGCCTCGGCGGAGCGCGAGGCCAGCGCCGCCTCCACCTCCCGAAGGAACGCCGGCAGGTCGCCCGCCAGGCGCACCAGGCCTTCGTAGCGCGCCACCTCCGGCAGCGGGGTGGAGACGACCGGCAACCCCGCCGCCAGGTACTCGCGCAGCTTCAGCGGATTGGCCCGCACGGTGAGGGTGTTGGTGCGGAACGGGATGATGCCGACGTCCATGCCGCGGCAGTAGCCCGGCAGCGCCGTGTACGGCTTCTGGCCGAGCAGGTGCACGTTCGGGACGCCGCCGAACACCTCCGACGTCGTGGTGTTCTTGCCGATCAGCACGAACGACCACTGCGGGCGCGCCAGCGCCGCGGCGCGCACCAGGTCGAGATCGACCCAGTCGGCGATGAGGCCGAAGAACCCGATCACCGGGCGCGGGATCGACCGGAGATCCTCCGGGATCGGCAGCGCCGGATCGAGGGCGTGCCCGAAGTGCTCCAGGTCGACGCCGTGCGGCACGAAGTGGACGTTCGGGTTCCACGGCCGGCGCTCGGAGGCCAGGCGCTCGGAGGAGGTGAACACCACCCCCGCCCGGCGCGTCAGATCCTCCTCGAGGGGACCGATCGCCCCCTTCGCCACGCCGGAGAAGGCGGTGTACTCGTCCACGCAGTGATAGACGAGCAATCGCTCATGGCAGGCGCCGAGCAGCCCCGAGACGTTCGGCATGAAGGTCCAGACGATCGGGCGCTCGAGACCGAGTCTCCGGCACTGGTGCCGCAGCATCGAGCCCAGGAGCGCGGAGTTGAACCGATCGGCCATCGGCATGCCGTGCAGCGGCACCGCCAGGGGGCTCGTGACGAAGAGGTTCGCCTCGACCTCGCGGCAGCCGCGCAGGCTGCGCCTCACCTTGTCGAGGATCCGCCGCGCGTCGCCGCGCGACATCCCCGGCCGGCGCAGCCCGATGGAATTCACCCACAGCACGCGGCTGCCGCCGCGCGCCAGGAGACGCATGATGTGGGTCTTGCTCGTCGGGTCCCCCTCGAAGTCGTGGGCGAAGCAGACGATCGGCACGCCCTGGAGGCGGGTCCGGGGGGACGGCGGTGGCAGCGTGGCAGTCAGGTTCATGGCGTTTCCCTATGCGGCGGCCGGGATCGGGATGGCGGCCGGCGACTCTCCTTCGAGGAAGATGCGTTGCCAGATCTCGAGGTTGATGAGGAGCCACAGGCGGCCGCTGTGGTCGGCCACCCCCGCGCGGTGCTCCTGGGCCATCGTCCGGAGGAGGGTGGGGTCGAACCAGCCGCGGCGCAGGGCGCGCGGCGACACCACGAACTCCTGCACCACCGGCCAGCGGTCCTCCCGGAGCCAGCGCGCCAGCGGCACCGGGAAACCGGCCTTGCGCCGCTCGAGGATGGCGCGCGGCACCAGGTCCTTGAGGGCGGCGCGCAGCACCGCCTTGGTGCGCCAGCCGCGCAGCTTGAACCGGGACGGCAGGGCCAGCACCTGCTCCACCAGCAGGTGATCGAGGTACGGCACGCGGCTCTCGATCGACGCGGCCATGCTCATCTGGTCCTGTTTCATGAGCAGCTCGACGAGGTAGGTCTGCAGGTCGGCGCGCGCCATCCGGTCGAGGCTCTCCCCCTGCGCCTCCTCGTAGCAGCGCAGCGTGAAATCGTACGGGTCGCGCGTCAGGGAGATCCGCCCCGGGGACAGCAGGTGGCGCTGGAGGAACGTCGGGAAGACGGCGAAGTTCTCGCAGAAGAGCTCGCGCGGCCCCGGGTCGAGCCCGAGGAAGGATCGCTCGGCGTAGCGCCGCATCGCGCGCGGCAGTCCCTTGATGAGCGGGCTGTTGCGACCCCGGAGCGTGGACGGCACCAGACGCCAGTACAGCTCCCCGAGCGTCTCGTTCCAGGCGGTGACGCGGTAGCGGTTGTAGCCCAGGAACAGCTCGTCCGCGCCCTCGCCCGTGAGCACGACCTTGACGTGCTCCGCCGCGAGGCGCGACAGGATGTGCAGCGGCACGCTGGCGTCGAAGGCGATCGGCTCGTCCTCGTGCCACACGAGGCCGGGCAGCGATCCGAAGAACTGGTTCGCGGTGACCTGCACCTCGTGATGCCGGGAGCCGATGGCCTTGGCCGCGAGCCGGGCGTACGACAGCTCGTTCGCCTCCGCCTCGGCGAAGCCGACGGCGAAGGTGTTCAGCGGCTGATCCATCTCCCGGGCGGCGATCGCCGCGATGCCGGTCGAGTCGATGCCGCCGGACAGGAAGACGCCCAGCGGCACGTCGGCCATCAGGTGCCGGCGCACCGAGTCCTCGAGCCCCGCCCGCACCTGGACCGCCTGCTCCTGCAGGGTGCCGTCGCGGAGCTCCGACACCGGCGGCGGCGTCCAGTAGCGCTCGACGCGCGCCCCCGACTCGCGGGTGAAGCGCAGGACCCGCCCCGGCAGGAGCTTGCGGATGCCGCGGAAGAAGGTCTCCGGCCCCGACACGAAGCGGGTGGCGAGGTACTCCGGCAGCACCGCCTCGTCGAGCTCGGCGCGCACCGCCCCGGCGGCGAGCAGCGCCTTGATCTCCGAGGCGAACACCAGCTCCTGGGCGTTCTGAACGTAGTAGAGCGGCTTGATGCCGAGGCGGTCGCGCGCCAGCAGCAGCCGGCCGCGCGCCCGGTCCCACAGGGCGAACGCGAACATGCCGCGCAGGCTCTGCACGCACTCGTCCCCCTCCTCCTCGTGGAGGTGCACGATCGTCTCGTTGTCGCTGTTGCTGCGGTAGACGTGCCCCTTCCCCTGCAGGCGCTGCTTGAGCTCGGCGTGGTTGTAGATCTCGCCGTTGCAGACGAGCCAGGCGGTCGAGCCCTCGTTCGTCATCGGCTGCCGCCCGCCGCGCGGATCGATGATCGCCAGGCGCCGGTGCCCGAGGGCGACCCCGCCGTCCACGTAGGTCCCCTCGCCATCCGGACCGCGGTGGCGCAGGACGTCGAGCATCCGCTTCAGGCGCGGCTCCTCGGCGCGCGCGCGCGGGTCGAGCTTGATGATCCCGGCGATGCCGCACATCAGGAAAATCTCCGGCCGTTGACCACCACCGCCTCCTCCTCGAAGAGCACCGTGTCGCGCCCGCCCCACAGCGACACCCCCTGCGGCAGGCCGCCGGGGCCGGTCCGCACCGCCACACCCGGCGGGTCCGTCTCCGGGTCGGTCGGCACGAGCAGCGTCAGCAGCCGCAGCGGCAGGAGGGCCCAGGCCGACAGGATGAGCGTCGGCGCCGGCACGACACGGCCGTACTCCGGCGCCGCCCAGCCGGCGATCGGCGGCCGTCCGCCGGCGATCACCAGCCGCTCGAGCGGGATGCCGGCGAAGGTGCGCAGGTCGAGCGCCCGGTCCGATGCGGTCCGCAGGCGCACCCAGCCGTGGCGGTTCTCCGCCCGCTCGGCCGCGAGCGGGAAGCGGGCCTCCACGCGATGCGCCTCGCACCCGAGCAGGTCGTCCACGATCACGAAGTAGCGCGGCTTGACGAACAGCACCCGGCGCCGGTGCGTCACCGGGTCGGCGAGGCGCCGGTAGGCGTCGTGGCTGGCGTCGGCGAAGTCGATGGCCTCGTTCGACAGGAAGCGGCGCAGACGGGCGCGCGGCAGGGCGCCCCACGCGAACGGACCGGCCGGCACCGACTGGCCGCGGCAGTCGATGGTGATGGTGGCGTGCGCCGCGGTGCCGCGCAGGTGCTCGCGCCAGACCGGGTCGCAGGCGTAGCGGTAGGTGCCGGGATCGACGACGCCGGGATCGCCGAACGGAGCGACCTGCACCGACAGCAGATCGGCGTGCGCGTGCCCGGCGGACGGCGACGGCCCGAGCGGTCCGACGTCGAACACCAGGGCGTGGTCGTCCGGCGCGTGCCCGCCGCGCATCACCACGTACCCGCCCTCCTCGAACAGCTGCGACGCCGGGCCGTCGGGCGGCCGGGGCGTCAGGCGCGCCTGCGCCTCGACGCCTTCCGGGCCGAGGAGCCAGAGGGTCTCCGGCTGCACCCCGTCCGACGCGGCGTGGTAATCGGCGCGTCCGAAGCGCGCCGCCGCCACCGCGAACAGGCCGCGCGGATCGCGGGTCGCCCGGCGGTGCAGCGGCAGGATCCGTCCGCCGTCGCCGTCGCCGATGCGCGGCACGCTGCCGTCCCGATACCGCAGCGCCAGGAGGAAGTCGAGCTGGGCGCCGATCCGCTCGCCGACGATCTCCGGCACGTCGAGGCCATTGCGCTCCGCCAGGAGCAGGTAGTGCAGGTAGATCTCGATGGTGTACTGCTGGTAGCAGGTGGACTGCTCGAAGTAGACGCCGTCCGGCAGCACCTGCGTGGCGATCTGCGCGTTCAGGACGGCGGCCCCCAGGGACCGCCAGCGCTCCGCCTCCGGCGCCTCCGGCAGCTCCACCCCGGCGTAGAACAGGCCGAGCGCCTCGCCGGTGAGATGGGTGTTGGGGGAGCTGAAGGTGGAGAGGTAGCGCTCGATGTGGCGCGCGTGCAGCCGCATCCAGCGGCGCATCGTCGCCCGCAGCCCCGGGGTCAGCGCGGTGGACCCGTCGAGGAGCCGCAGCGCCCAGCACCAGGAGATGAGCCGCAGCGCCACCTCGAGGCTCGAGGTCCAGTTGATGCCGCGCTCCGCCGGGTTCGCCGGGATCCAGGAGCGCACCGCCGACGCCACGGTGCGCGCGAAGCGCTCCTCCCCGGTCAGCCGGTACGCCTGCGCCAGGGTCACCAGCCACTGGTGGCGGTTCAGCTCCCAGATCACCTTGGGATCGCCGATCTCGGCGTCGAGCGGGTCGATGCGGCTCCAGTGCCGGAGCGGCGCGCGGCGCCCGGAGACCGGATCGAGGTGCCAGTCGATGGGGCCGCCGAAGTCGAGCTCGACGTAGCCGAGCAGGTCGAAGCGCCCCTCCGCGAACCGCCGCGCCGCCGCCAGGAGCTGCGCCCGCGCCACCCCGAGACGGCTCGCGAAGATCGCACCGGGGAGCGGGCCGTCGAGGCCGGCGAAGAACCGCGACGCGGACGGCAGGCGCGTCGCCGCCGCCTTCTCCTCGAGGGGCACCAGGCGGGCCGCCGGCGGCAGGATCCGATCGATCCACTTCGACACCCCCTGGCGCCCGCGGTCGGCGATCTCCCGCGGCCCGATCGTGGCCCAGCGCTCGAGGCGGATCACGCCGCCGCCCCCGCCGCGCCGGCCGCGGCCGCCCGCTCCGGCGGCCGGCCGTAGGCGCGCATCCAGTCGTCGCGCACCGCGCTCCAGGCGTGCCGCTCCGCCTCGCGTCGCGCCCGCGCCGCGATCCGGGCGGCCCGATCCGGGTTCGTCAGGAGCGCCTCGGCCGCCGCCGCCATCGCCCGCGGGTCGCCGGGCGGCACGACCGAGCCGGTCTCGCCGTCCCGCACCATGTGGCGCAGGTCCCCGGGCGCGGTGGTGACGACCGACAGCCCCGAGGCGAACGCCTCGAGGATCGACACCGGCTGGTTGTCCACGACCGAGGCGTTGAGCAGGACGTCGCTCCGATCCAGGAGCTGCGGCATGTGCGCGCGGTCGAGCGCGCCGAGGAAACGGACCCCCTGCCCGCCGAGGTCGGACGCCAGCGCCCGCAGCCGATCCTCCTCGCGGCCGCAGCCGGCGACGAGCAGGGTCGCGTCCGGGAAGCGCTCGCGCAGCAGGGCGAAGGCGCGCAGCGTCACGTCCACGCGGTAGCCCGCGTCGAGGTTGCGCGTCGACACGAAGCGCGGCTGGAGCGGCACGCGCGATCGGAAGCGGAAGCGCTCGGTCTCGATGACGTTCGGGATGAGCCGCGTCTGGTAGCCGTGCGCCGCGAACACCTCGCGCAGGTACAGGCTCGGGACGACGAGCGTGTCGGCGAGCCGCAGCCACGGGTGCACCAGCATCCCCCAGCGCCGGAGGTGCTCCTCGGCCTCGCCGCTGTGGTAGTGCAGGACCAGGCGGCGCCCGAAGAGCCGCCCGGCGAGGAGCGCCGGCAGCGGCGCCAGCAGGAACGACCAGTAGGACGCGGAGAAGACGTGCACCACGTCGGCGTCGCGCAGCGCCGGGAGGGACCGGCAGTACAGCGCCTCGTTGAGGAGCGTACGGGCGTAGCGCACGTCGCGCACCCACTGCAGCGACGCAGGGGGCGCCGGGTCGATCGGGATGCGGCGCACCCGGTGCCCGTCGGCGCGCAGGCGGTCCTCGAGGGTCGAGGCCTGCGTCTCCTGGCCGCCGGTGGCGCCGCGGCCGGGGGCGACCATGGCGATGCGCAGCGGGCGCGCCAGGGCGGGCCGGGGCTCAGGCACAGGACACCTCCCGGAGGCTGCGCGGCCCGGCGTCCTGGAAGACGCGGCACCACAGCTCGAACGACATCAGCGTCCACAGCTCGAGATCGAGCGGGCGGCCGCGCTCGTGCGCGACGATGAGCCGCTCGACCTCGCGCGGCTCGAACACGCCCCGCTCGCGGCTGCGGCGCGACAGGAGCAGGTCGCGCAGCGTGCCGTCGAGACGCCCGCGGAACCAGCGGCCGAGCGGCACGGCGAAGCCGCGCTTCGGCCGCGCGAGGATCTCCGGCGGCACCAGGTCCCGGATCGCCTCACGGAAAATCCACTTGGTGGTGGTGCCGCGCAGCCGATCCTCGGGGGGCAGGGTGGCGGCCCACTCGATGAGACGGTGATCCAGGAGCGGCTCGCGCGCCTCGACCGAGTGGGCCATGCTCATCCGATCGACCTTGGTCAGGATGTCGAGCGGCAGCGACGAGGTCAGGTCCAGCCACTGCGCCGCCGCGAGCCAGTCGCCGCCCCAGCGCTCGATGAGGCCGGCGCGGCCGGTCTCGGTGTCCTCGCGGAGCATCGCGGCGTGCGCCTCGGGCCGGAAGAGACGCTTCTGCGCGTCCCCCCGGAGCAGCGTGCCGGCGTCGAGGTAGCGCTCCGGGCCGGAGAGCGACAGGCTGTGCAGGAGGTTCCGGCCGCGCATCCCCGGCGGCAGCGCCGCCGCCAGCCGGCCGAGCGGCCGGCGCAGGAACGCCGGAATCCGCCGCAGCCGCTGCCGCTGCGCCTCGACGACGTAGCGGTCGTAGCCGGCGAACACCTCGTCGCCGCCGTCGCCGGTGAGGACCACCTTGACGTGCCGCGACGCCAGCTTCGACACCATGTAGGTCGGGATCGCCGAGGAGTCGCCGAACGGCTCGTCGAGGTGCCAGGCGATCGTCTCGATCTCGCCCGTCAGGTCCGGGTCGAGGACCAGCTCGTGATGCTCCGTCCCGAAGGCGCGCGCCACCAGCCGCGCCGCCGGCCGCTCGTCGTATTCCGGCTCGCTGAAGCCGATGGTGAAGGTGCGGATCGGCCCGGGCGCCAGCCGCGCCATCGCCCCCACCACCGCGCTGCTGTCGAGCCCGCCCGAGAGGAACGCCCCGACCGGGACGTCGCTGACCAGCCGCAGCCGGACCGACTCGTCGAGGAGCGACTTCAGCTCCTCGACACGCTCGGCGGGGGGGCGGGAGCGGTCCGGCGCGAAGCGCACCTCCCAGTAGGGGGCGATCCAGGCCGGCTGGCCCGGCGCCGCGAGGAGCACGTGCCCCGGCAGGAGCTTGCGGATGCCGCGCACGATGCTCCTGGTCGGCGGAGTCGTGAGAGAGGCGAACAGGTGCGCCGCCGCCCCCCAGTCGATCTCCGGCGCCACCCCCGGCAGCCGCAACAGCGCCTTCAGCTCGGAGGCGAACGCCAGGCGCCGACCGTCCTCGAGGTAGTAGAGCGGCTTGACGCCGAGCCGGTCGCGCGCCAGGAGCAGCGTGCGCCGCCGCTCGTCCCAGATCGCGAAGCAGAACATGCCGCGCAGGTGCTCGACCAGGCCGGCGCCGTGGTCCTCGTACAGGTGCACCAGGGTCTCGGTGTCGCTCTGGGTGCGGAAGCGGTGGCCCGCCAGGAGGAGCCGCTTCCGCAGCTCCCGGTAGTTGTAGATCTCGCCGTTGAGCACCGCCTGCACCGAACCGTCCTCGCTGCCGATCGGCTGGTGACCGTGCGCCGGGTCGATGATGGCGAGCCGCCGCATGCCGAGGCAGGCGCCGGACCCGGTGACGGTCCCGTCGTCGTCGGGGCCGCGATGCCGGAGGGCCTCCAGCATGGAGGACACGAGGCGCGGCGCCACCGGGGCGCCGTCGCGCGTCACGACGCCTGCGATACCGCACATGACCCGGTGGACCTCAGGGGGATCGGCGGATCGGCCGCCGGCCGCCCTCGTAACAGGAGGAAGAGGAGGAGCGCCGCGCTGCCGAAGAGCACGGTGTCGGCGACGAGGCGCAGGAGCGGCCACCCGCCGAGGAACGGCCCCGCGAACAGGACCGGCAGCGCCGCCCCCGCGGCCACGGCCGCCGCCGACAGGAGCGCGCCCCACGGCAGCAGCCGCACCGGACCCGCCTCGAGCAGCCGGCCGATGCGCCAGAGCATCGCCCCCTTGGCGACCAGCAGGCCGAAGGCGGTGGCGAGCGCGGCGCCGATGAGTCCGAAGACCCGCATGAGCGGCACGATCGACCCGATCACCGCGAGCAGGCGCAGCACGTTGATCGCCAGCAGGTCGCGGGTCCCGGCGTGCACGCGCAGCACGCAGTCGGTCGGCAGCGCCGCGAGGACGACGGTGGCGCTCCAGGCGACGAAGATCGGCGCGCTCGCGGCGTAGCGCGCCGTGAACAGGGTCTCGATGATGTCGCGCGCCGCCACCATCAGGAAGGCGGCGAGCGGCAGGAAGACGAAGGCCAGCTTGCGGATGGTCCCGTGGAAGAGGGCCAGCCGCGCGGCGGGGCCGGTCCCCGGCTCCGACATCCGCACCATCATGACGTTGCCGGACGGACCGGCGACGAGATCGATGAGCGGGATCTGCAGGCAGCCGACGGCGTAGATCGCGAACACCGCCGGCGCCACCTGCGCCGACACCACGTACTGGTGCAGGTTGGTCTGCAGGATCTCGACGACGACCGCGGCGCCGAACGGCATCGCGTACGCCAGCTGCCGCCGGAAGCGCGCGCCGTCGGGCCGCGCCGCCTCCCGGGGGAACCCGCGCAAAAGCGTCGCCACGGTCGCGCCGATGCGCAGGAGGGCGAAGGCGATCGCCCCCCACAGCACCGCCGTCACGCTCCCGAAGATCACCCCGGGGAGCGTCAGCGCCAGCGCCCGGAGGACGTCCGAGCCGGCGTACGCCACCGCCGCCTGGCGGTAGCGCCCGCGCGCCATGAGCAGGATCTCCCAGCCGGACGAGACCAGCATGAGCAGGAGGAACACCCCGATCCACGGGATGCCGGAGACGAGCTCCGGGTTCCCCATGAATCCGGCGATGCGCGGGGCCAGGGCGACGAGCAGGACGCAGGTCAGGACGCCCATCGCCGCGAGCGCCAGGACCGAGTTGACGGCGTAGCGCCCGCCTCCGTCCCGATCGCGCGGGACGAAATAGAAGAGGCTCTCCGCCATCCCCGCCTGGGCGATGTAATAGAGCGTCGCGAAGATCAGGAAGAGCTGCTTGTAGGTGCCGAAGCCGGCCGGGTCGAAGACGCGCGCCAGCGCCACCGGGATGAGGAAGGAGGCCGCGCAGCCGAGGCCGCGCCCGAGGATGAGGACCATCTCGGGACCCGGTCGCAGGCGCGGCCAGCGCCGGCGCAGGAGGCTCACGCCAGCGCCCCCCTCCAGTGGCCGGCCATCGCCAGGCGTCCGGTGATCGCGGCGCCGTGCGGGCGGCGACACGGCGAGATGGGATCGAACAGGCCGTTCACCTGGCAGGCGAGGATGGAGGCGCACATCGCCTCGCGCCCCGAGGCGCAGGAGCGCTCCCACAGCATCCGGCGCGACAGGGTGTGGCGCGGGAAGCGCGGGTCGCGGTGCCCGCAGATGGTGTAGGCGAAGCGGTACTCGCGCGCCACCTCCTCGATGGTCCCGGCGTCGAAGCGGCCGTCCGGGTAGGCGAAGTGATCGACGCGCGCCCCGAGGCGCTCCTCGAGCGTGCGGCGCGAGATCGCCAGCTCGTCGCGCACCGTGCGCCGCCCCTCGAGGTCGAGCAGCGCGTGGCTCATGGTGTGCGAGCCGATGGTGAGACCCCCGGCGCGCATCTCCCGCAGCATCTCCCAGGTCATCGGCAGCCCGCCGGTGTCGATCTCGACGCCGAGGCGCGTCTCGAGGGCGCCGATAAGGGCGAGCAGGTCGGCGCGCGGGTAGAACGCGAGGAGCAGCCGCGTCGCGGTGTAGGCGGAGCCGCGCGCCGCCGCCAGGGCGTCGGCGTGCAGCGGCTGAAGGCTGCAGCTGCCGAGCAGGACCGCCAGCTCGCGCGACGGCGCCGCCCAGCGCTTGTAGCCGGTCCGCAGCAGACCGTAGAGGCGGTCGTGGGTCAGCCGCTGCGACGTCCCCACGGTGCCGGCCACCACGAACACCGCCGCCGGGATCCCCATGCGCCGCAGGACCGGGAAGGCGTGCTCGTAGACGTCGCGGTAGCCGTCGTCGAAGGTGACGGCCGCGAGGTGCTCCACCGGCTGCCCGGTGAAGACCCGCTCGCCGATCTCGTCCAGTGGCACGACCTCGCGGTGGCGCTGCAGCCAGGCGAGCTGCCGCTCCAGGGTCTTCGTGGAGATCAGCAGCGCGGGGATCGCGGTGGTCGCGGCGGTGTCGAACGCCTCGACCACGCGGTGATACCCCAGGATGACGGGGGAACGCCGGGTGCCGCGCAGGCTCCCGTAGAGCCGGCCGCCGCCGGTGGCGTGCAGCGCGCGGGCCATTCCGGACTTGACCAGTTCACGAAGCATCGGGCGTGCCCTCCGTCGCGGCCTGCAGGCCGCGCGCGATGCGATCGGCGGCGCCCTCGGGCAGGAGCGCGCGCGCCAGCCGGCGGGCGCCGCGTCCTGCGTCGTCCATCCGGCGGGCGATGGCCCCCACGGCCCGCGGCGGGTAGATCTCCAGCCGTCCGAGGGCGCGCCGGTTCCGGGTCCAGAGCGATTTGTAGGATTCCTCCCCGTGCAGGAAATCGAACTCCGACGCCCCCTCATCGATCGCCTGCCGGATCGACCACCCCATGGTCACCAGCCCGACGCTCTGCCGGGCGTAGGCCGGGTCGAATCCCGACTGGTAGAACGAGAAGACGCCCCGGTGACGCAGCCCGTAGAGCGACGCCACCGGCCAACCGTTGAGCCTCAGGAGCAACAGCCGCAGCCAGCCGCGCTGCAGGGCCAGCGCGCTGAACCGGTCGTGGAAGGCGATGCGCTCGGGGGTGTCGAACGCCTCCGAGCCGTCGAGCGTGCGCCGCCGCGCGTTGTGCAGCGAGACGAGGCGGCCGAGGAACTCCTTCCGCTCCGCCTCGGTGCGGGCCATGTCGAAGCGCACGTCGCAGGTCCGCGCCAGGGCGCGCAGGCGCCGGTTGAGGTTGGCGCGGTGCGACGCGCCGAGCGACGCGAGATAGCTCGACCAGGAATGCCCGACGAGCGGGATGAACGGACAGGCGTTGGTGGCGCTCTGCCGCAGCCACCAGCCGCGCGCGCGGAGCCGCTCCGCCAGCCGGTCGGCGAGCGAGGCGCCGCGGCGCGTCTGCGCCAGGTCGAGCGCCGCGCCGGCCCGCTCCAGGGACTCGCCGAGGGCGTCGAGGGCGCGCTCCTCCTCGCCGGCGCGCGCGATGACGTCGAGGTAGTCCGATCCGGCGGTGCCGGTCCCGAGGAACTCGCCGCGCCAGGCGAACGACAGGCGGGACGACTGCGGCGGCCGCAGCGCCAGCGGCGCCAGGGCGACGAGATCCTTCCCCTCGCGCACCGCGAGGATCAGGAGCCGCCGGCGCCCGGCGAAGTGGGCCCACCAGGTGTGCAGCCACTCCCAGGTCAGGAAGACCGTGTCGGACGGGCTCGCCGCGAGCAGTTCCTCCCACTCCGGCCGGAGCCGCGTGAACCCCTCGTCGTCCTGGATCGTCTCCACGCGCGTCATACGACCGCCAGCACCTGCTCGGCGGCGAAGTCGACTGCCTCGTCGCCGAGGTCCTGATGTATGGGGATCTCGAGCAGGTGGCCGCGCAGATCCCGCGCGCCCGCTCCCTCGGCCAGCGAACCGAGCACAGCCCAAGGGTTCCAACACGCCA
>Ga0111538_10004369_pt1 | contig 19667 bp, 11 predicted proteins | sample SoiMethybrSBSTD1_FD_79669 | JGI IMG/M metagenome (GOLD analysis project Ga0111538, IMG submission 79669) | Bulk soil microbial communities from a Populus tree surrounding site in Tennessee, USA - Soil MetaG P. TD hybrid SBSTD1 (version 2)... | ecosystem: Environmental > Terrestrial > Soil >...
CCCCGGCGTCTGGACGAGCGGCACGAACACACAAATCGGTGGTCTAACACTGGCGGCGAGAAATATCATTTCCGGTAACACCGGCAACGGTGTGTTCTCCAGTGGCGCAGGTAACAAAGTACAAGGCAACTTCATCGGCACCGACATCACCGGCACATTGGCCTTGGGTAACGGAGCCACGGGTGTCGTCGCCGGCGCCGGCACGTTGATCGGTGGCACGACGCCCGAGGCGCGAAACATCATTTCCGCAAACGGCAGCTTCGGCAATGTCGCGCTTGGCGAGAACTCGTCCGGTTCGGCGGCCATTGTTCAGGGTAACTACATCGGCACCGACGTGACCGGCACCAAAGCGCTCGCGCCCAGCAACACGATGATCGGTATCACCATCTTCTCGAACAACCACGTGATAGGTGGCGCCGTTCCGGGTGCGGGAAACGTGATTTCCGGTAACGGTGTCGGCATCCAAGTCGGCGGCTTCAGCTCGAACGTATCGAGCGGCAACGTCATTCAAGGAAACCTGATCGGATTAAATGCGCAAGGCACGGCGCCGCTGCCGAACTCGCAGCATGGAGTGCAGTTCACCAGCGCCGACAACAACATTCTCGGGGGAACACAGACTGGAGCGGCCAACAAGATAGCATTCAATGGCGTCGATGGTGTCTTCGTCGCCAGTGGCACCGGCAATTCGATTCGTGGTAACTCGATCTTTTCCAACACTCTGCTCGGAATCCATCTGCGCTTCACGACGGGCACCAGTCTCAACGATCCGGGTGACGGAGATACTGGTCCAAACAACCAGCAGAACTTCCCGATCATAACAACGGTATTATCGAGTGGAAGCAGCACTACGATTCAGGGAAGCCTGAACTCCACGCCCAACACTACATTCAATGTCGACTTCTATTCGAACGCGTCAGTCGATCCGGTTGGCGGCGAGGGCGCGCTGTACTTCGGTACGGCATCCCTGACTACCGCCGGAAGTGGCAATGTGGCGTTCACCGTCGTCATTCCCAAGGCGTTACCGGCTGGACGAGTGATTACGGCGACGGCGACCGATCCGAATGGCAACACTTCGCAGTTTTCGCCAGCCGACGCGAGTGCCGCTACCGGAACTGCACAATTTAATTTCACTTCATTCTTCGTGATCGAAGACGTCGGGATGGCGACGCTAACTGTTCAGCGAACGGGTGGCAGCCTCGGTAACTTGACGGTTGAGTATGAGACGACCGATGGCACTGCAACGGCCGGTCAGGATTACACCGCGACCTCCGGCACTTTGACTTTCGCCAATGCGGAGACGAGTAAAACGATTCAGGTCCCGATTCTCGACGACGCCACGACGGAGCCGGATGAGACGTTCACTTTGTCGCTAAAGAACGCTGCGAATATTGAAGCCATAAGCGCGCCGGCGAGTATGGTGATCACGATTCAGGACCGAACCACGGTGCCTGCTTTGTTATCCTTCAATGCGTCTGTAACCGAAGGCAATGCCGGAACGACCACTGACGCGCGCTTTGAAGTCAGACTCTCCGCCGCCACCGGACGAACAGTCAGCGTTAACTATGCGACTGCCAACTTCACCGCTCACGGTGGCGCCGCGTGTGGTACTCAGGGCGTCGACTACGAGTCCACATCAGGCACGATCACATTCCAACCGGGTACGTTCTCAATATCTATTCCGGTGAAGGTTTGTGGCGATACGAGCGCGGAGACGAACGAGACTTTCGCGCTGAGTCTCTCAGGCGCTGCCAACGCGACGATTGCAAACAGTCCAGGCGTGGGCGTTATCCTCAACGACGATGTGATTGAGTTGATCCTCGAGGAGATGGGTCCGGGCGTCAATCAGGCGGCCGCTCTTGATGCGCTACTTGCGCTCAGAGATCCGTTCCGCGTCGAAAGTGTTCGGGATTTATTTGCAAACGGAACGGATCGAAACACGCGAGTGGTTCTCTTTGTGAGGAATCTGCAATTGAATCCGGGTGAAGCTTCGGGTTCGGTGAGTGTGCGGTTGATCGCGAGTAATAACCAGGTTTTCGATGTGTTTGCTGAAGATTTCCGCGCCGTTTCCAACACCGACTTGATGCAGGTCGTGTTCAAGCTGCCGAGCAATCTTCCCGCGGGCACCTGTACGGTGATTGTCAGGTCGCACACGCGAGCGAGCAACATGGGCACGATTCGGATCGCGCCCTAGACTTATGAGCTGGCTTTACGCACCGCTTTCGATCCGCGAGAGCGCGTGGGAAATGGGACGTAGCGCGGGATAGAGTGACTGGTATTGCCGGTACATCTCGGCGTAGCTGGCAGTGTTCGTGGCGTCGGGTGTGACGCGGTCGCTCACGCGGATCGTTTGGGCACAAGCGGTATCGACGTTTGGCCACACACCTGCCGCGACTCCGGCAAGAAGTGCGGCGCCGTAAGCGGCGCCTTCCGTTGTGTTGACTGTCACGAGTTCGCTCGCGAGCACGTCCGCGAGAATCTGTCGCCACAGAGTACTCTTCGCTCCGCCACCCGAGACGCGCACCTGATCGATCTCTCGCATTCCCACCGACTGCATCAGCAAGAAGATGTCTTTCAATCCGAAAGCAACGCCTTCGAGAACGGCGCGTGTCAGATGCGCGCGCGTGTGACGATTAGTTAAGCCGACCCACGAACCGCGAGCGAGTGGATCGGGATGCGGTGTGCGCTCGCCGCAGAGATACGGCAGGAACAAGAGTCCGTCGCTTCCTGCCAGCACGTGTGAAGCTTCGTTTACGAGCTCGTCGAAACTGACGTTTGGATACAGCGCGTCGCGATACCACTGAAGACTACCTGCCGCACTCAACATCACGCCCATCAAGTGCCAACGGTCAGGCACAGCGTGACAGAACGCGTGCAGCCGTCCCTGTGATTCGATCAGCGGCGTTTCGGTCGCCGCGAACACGACACCCGACGTTCCCATCGTCACCGCCAAAACACCCGGACGAATCGCGCCGACGCCGACCGCCTGCGCAGACTGATCGCCACCGCCCGCCACCACCGGCGTGCCTTCCTTCAACCCCGTCGCTGCTGCAGCCTCACTTGCTATCCGTCCGGCGACTTCTGGTCCTTCGAACGTTGGCGGTAACCAGGCCGCCGGAATATCGAGCGCGTCGAGGATCTCGTTGGACCAGTCGCGCTTTTCCAGATCGAAAAGCAACGTCCCCGATCCGTCGGCTTTGTCCATCGCGTATTCGCCCGTGAGCTTATATCGCAGATAATCTTTCGGCAGCAGAACGTGGCGCGCGCGATCGTAAACTTCAGGCTCGTGACTGCCTACCCACAGAATCTTAGGCGCAGTGAAGCCGGTGAGCGCATCGTTTCCCGAGATCTGAACCAGCCGTTCCTTGCCGAGACGCTCGCGTATCTCGTCGCACTCGTCCGCACAACGTTGATCGTTCCACAGGATCGCCGGACGCAGCACTTTGCCGTTGTCGTCGAGCAGGACCAGCCCGTGCATCTGCCCCGTCAAACCGATCGCGAAGATGTCGGTCGAATCGTCAATTACGTTCTTGATGCTGGTGATGGCAGCTTGCCACCAATCCTCCGGGTTTTGTTCCGACCAGAGCGGACGTGGATTGGATAATGTGAGTGGGGTAGTAGAGCTCTTGACGATCTCGCCGTTAGTGTCGACGAGCAGTGCCTTGACGCTGGTTGTGGAAACGTCAATGCCGAGGAGCATGTGTGGCTACAGCGAAACGGTCTGTTCGGCCCAGAACTGAAATTCGCGATGCTTGTGCTCTTCCGCTTTGGCCTGAAGTCCGTTTGCCACCGCGACGATGCGGTCGAACACGCGTTGGCCGACTTCGTCGATCGTCTCAGTGCCGTCGATCACACCGCCCGCTGAGAGATCGAGATCGTTCGCCATTCGCTCGAACACCGGCGTGTTGGAAGCCAACTTGATCACTGGCGTGATCGCGTTGCCGATCGTCGTGCCGCGTCCGGTGGTGAAGACGACGACGGTCGCGCCCGCGCCGACCAGTCCCGGCGTCGACTCCTGGTCATATCCCGGTCCCTGCATCAGGTTCAGGCCACGACTGCGGGGCGTCTCCGCATATTCGATGACGCCTTCGACACGCGTCGTGCCCGCCTTCGCAATCGCGCCCAACGATTTGATCGTGATGTTGAGCAGGCCACCCGCGACGTTACCGGGACTCGGATTGTTATTCAGCACGGCGCCAAACTTCGAGGCGTATTCTTTGTACCAATCGACGAGTCGATAAACGGCGCGTCCGGTTTCGACGTCCTTCGCGCGTCCGGCGAGCAGGTGTTCGGCGCCGCAAAACTCGGGCACTTCCGTTATCAAAACTGTCCCACCAGAACGAACCAGTAGATCCGCGGCGCGTCCGAGCGACGGATTGGCCGAGATCCCGGAAAAACCATCGGAGCCGCCGCACTTCACGCCGAGCACCAGTTCACTGACCGGACATTCTTCGCGGATGATGTCGTTGACGAGCGGCAGCATCTGTTCGACTTCTTTCAAGCCTTGTTGAATCGCCGCCTGCGTGCCGCCGACTTCCTGAATCCCGATCTTCGCCACCGGTTTGTCGAACGCCTTCTCGCGTTTGAGCAGGTATCTCTCGACCTGCGAAAGGTTCGTCTTCTCGCAACCAAGATCGATCAGGATCACGCCGCCGACATTGGGATGGTCCGCATAGTTTGACAGCGTGCGCAGCATGACGTCGATCGTCGAACCGTCCTGACAGCCGCAGCCTTTGTTGTGTGGAATCGCAACCACGCCGTCGACGTTCGGATACTTCTGTCGATCGTAAATCGTGAACTCGGCAATCGTCGAAATCTGCAACGCTTCGTGACTCGCGCACATGCTCGTCGGCACGATCAGGACGTAGTTGCGCGTTCCTACGCGGCCATCACGGCGGCGGTAGCCCATAAACGTCGCGCGTTCGTCGATTGGAAAATAGTCGGGTGCGGGCGTGTGCAGGTTTTCGGGAAGGTCACGTACGATCGGAACGTCGTCGGTCATGTTGTCGTGCGAGATCTGTTCGCCTTGCTTGATACCGAGGGAGGTTCCGATTGGTTGTCCAAACTGAAGCACAAACTCGCCGGTGGGAATGTCCTTCGTCGCGAAGCGGTGGCCCGGCTGGACTGCGGCGCGAACCTCGATTGACGATTCGTCCGGCAGCAACAACTCGAGCCCCGGCGACGTCGCTTTCTTTACGACCGCGACGTTGTCATTGGGATCGACGAGGATCGCGAACTCACTTAGTGACGAAGGCGTTTGAACGCTCGACATAGCTTCAGCTTATATGACGTTGTCTAATATCAACGAGCGGACGTTTGGATGAACTCGCAACCAAAGCCCCGGGTTCTGATCGAACTGGTTCTGCCGTGTCTCCGCATCGTCGGCGATTTTTGTGTGCAAAAGATTGCGGTAACTCTCACGCTTCGCGGGCGCAGTGTCGGCGTCGACGATCGACTGCACCACTCTGCGCGCGCCGAGAATCGCGGCTGGACCAAGCGTCAGGATGTGACGCGCAGCGCGACACTCAGCTTCGTCCCTGTCGGTTACGACCGTGCCACCAGCCTTAAACTTCTTGATATGGTGTTCGAGAATCGATTCGGAAAGCGGAATCAGTCCGCCGACGTCGCTGTAAGTGGTGCCTGAGCCGGGCTTGATGTAGCACAAGTGTGAAGCTCCACCAGCTTCCGGTCCAAGGCCCAGGAAAAAGATGTCGATGCCGCCGAGTGATTCGAGACGCTCGACGTACGCCGCCAGTTCCGCTTCGAGATCTTCAGCGTCGGTGCGCATCGAGGTAAAGCTCTTCACTTTGCGAAAGAAGTCCGGACCCAGTAGTCGCTCGAAGTCGCGCACGAAGCTGAGTCCGTTATCCATGCGCAACGGCGCGAGGGCGTCCTGCGTGAACACGTTCAGGCGCCCGAGCAACTCGTCGTGTTCGCTGGTCTTCGCCATCTCGCCGAGAATCCGGTGCAAAGCCTGTCCGCCCCGCCCGCCAACTATGACGATCACCAGCGACCCTTCGTTAGCGGCTGCAGCGTTCGTGATTTCGTCGAGCATCGCGCGGCCGACAGCTTCCTCCGACGGCATGACTTCGTAGTGGAGATCGTGCAACGGAAGCTTCGCGAGATAGCCGGGTTCGGCGGCATCGTGGGAAAGCCAGATGTTTCCGCCTACCGCTCGACGCCGAATAATTTGTTTGCTGGTCGCCGACATTTTGGTAATACCAATTTCACGAAGGAAGCAAGACTTTACCACGCAGGCCGTAAGTAGACAAGGAACATTTTCTTAAAATCCGTGAGAGGAAAGACCACCTAATCGTAAATCAGGACGCGACTTTTTGTGCTTGACGGCGGCAGATGCACGGTGATACACAGTAGGCGCACTTTCTAAAAGTGGTCTAACCTTTTCCAATTCGTGTGCGAGGCAATCTGCGGATTGCACGGAGATCGAGCCGTGTGATCTACATCACAATTGGAGGATCCGGAAAAAGTCCAATCGTATGACATATTCACCCCTGGAACTTACAGGCAAGGTTGCCGTCGTCGTCGGTGGCACCTCCGGCATCGGACGCGCCATCGCACACGGTTTTGCCCAGGCCGGCGCGGATGTCGTTCCTACGTCGCGCCGCGCCGAGCCGGTTGAAACGGCCGCGCGCGAGATCGAAGAGTTTGGCCGCCGCTCGCTCCGCGTCACTTCTGACGTCGCCGATCGCGCATCGCTGGAGAATGTCTTGAACGAAACGGTGACGGCGTTTGGGAAAGTCGACATTCTGGTTAACTCCGCCGGTCGCACCAAACGCGCGCCGACGATCGACTTTCCGGAAGCCGAGTGGGACGCAATCATCGATACAAACCTCACCGGCACTCTGCGCGCCTGCCAGGTCTTCGGCAAACACATGCTCGAACGCGAGTCGGGCAGCATCATCAACATCGCCTCGCTTTCGACCTTCGTCGCCTTGTACGAAGTCGCGGCGTATTCGGCGAGCAAGGCCGCTGTCGGTTCGCTGACAAAGTCACTCGCTATCGAGTGGTCCAGCCGTGGCGTTCGCATCAATGCGATCGCGCCCGGCGTTTTTCGCACCGCACTCAATCAAAAATTACTCGACGAGACCGAGCGTGGCCGCGAGTTCAAGCTGCGCACGCCGATGCGTCGCTTCGGCAATGTCGAGGAGCTCGCGGGCGCCGCGATCTTCTTAGCTTCGGATGCGGCGAGTTTTGTTACCGGCGAGATACTCGCCGTCGACGGTGGATTCCTGGCCAGTGGTGTAAATCAATAACAACTCCCAAGGAGTCAGAAGAACATGGACGAGATCGCGAATGCCTCTGCCGTGCCGACTCAGACGATTTCATCGCCCGCGACGGACTCAGCCGCCGCTGCCTCGCTGAATCAAACAGACGCGACTGTCACCGTCGATACTGTGGGCCAGCGGATCGGCCGTTATCGCTGGGTCATTTGTGCGTTGCTATTCTTCGCGACGACCGTGAATTACGTCGACCGCCAGGTGCTCGGTATTCTCGCGAAGGATCTGCAACGGCCGGAGGCGATTGGCTGGACCGAGATCGATTACGGAAACATCGTCGCCGCTTTCAACGCCGCTTATGCGTTCGGACTTCTGCTCGCGGGCCGTTTGATGGACCGCATCGGCACGCGCGTCGGTTATGCGGCCGCCATCGTTTGGTGGAGTCTCGCAGCGATGGGCCATGCACTCGCGCGCACGCCGTTTGGTTTCGGCGTGGCGCGCGCGGCGCTTGGAGTGGGCGAGGCAGGAAATTTCCCCGCGGCGATCAAGACGGTCGCCGAGTGGTTTCCCAAGAAGGAGCGCGCATTTGCGACCGGTCTTTTCAATGCCGGTTCGAACGTCGGCGCGATCGTCGCTCCGCTGACGGTGCCATGGATCGCCACCACCTACAATTGGCAAACGGCCTTCATTCTCACCGGCGGAATCGGGCTTGTATGGCTGCTGTTCTGGTTGCCGACGTACCGGCGGCCGCAAGAGCATCCGAAGGTCTCGCGCGCCGAGTTGGACCACATCCAAAGCGATCCACCCGACCCTCCGGCCGCCAAAGTTCCCTGGATGCGACTGGTGCCGCACCGGCAAACGTCGGCATTCGCGATTGGCAAGTATCTGACCGATCCGGTGTGGTGGTTTTATCTCTACTGGATTCCCGGTTTCTTCCGCGAGCATTACAAGATCGACTTGCTCGCGGTTGGTCCACCCTTGATCATTATTTACGTGATTGCCGACGTCGGCAGTATCGGCGGTGGCTGGCTATCGTCGACGTTCATCAAGCGTGGCTGGACCATCAATCGCGCGCGCAAGACGGCGATGCTGATCTGTGCGATTGCGGTGACGCCGATCATGTTTGCGTCGCAGGTGACGAACATCTGGGTTGCGGCGCTGCTCATCGGATTGGCCGCCGCTGCGCACCAGGGTTGGTCGTGCAATCTGTTCACTACGACGTCTGACATGTTTCCGCGTAACGCGGTCGGTTCGGTCGTGGGCATTGGCGGAATGGCGGGCGCGTTGGGTGGCGCGACGATGGCCGTCGGTACCGGTTACATTCTGCAAAGCAGCGGACAGAACTACTCGATCGTGTTCACCATCGCGGGAACGTTGTACCTGATTGCGCTGGCTTTGATTCACCTGTTGGCGCCGCGGCTCGAACCGGTTGAAGATGTGGAACGCGCGCCCGTGCGAATGTTTTCGGCGGGAACGTTTGTCGGTTTCGGTTTCACTGGTCTGATCCTGGGTTCGTTCGTTGGTTGGTGCGTCGGGCTGCTTTCGCATGTTGCTGGCAACACGCTGCTTGCTTACATGATGCGTGCGGGCGCAATCGGAATCGGAATCGGTATCATCATCGGGCTCTTGTACACGCAAAGAGAACAGCAAAGGGCGTGAGTGTTTTGCAGATAAAAGACAAGTCACAGTGTCGTTGGGACATGGTGTCGCTCGGCGAGGTGATGCTGCGGCTGGATCCCGGCGAGGGACGCGTTCATACGACACGCAGTTTTCAAGTGAGGGAAGGCGGTGGTGAGTACAACGTTGCGCGTGGATTGAAGCGTTGTTTCGGAATGGACGCGGCGGTCGTGACGGCGTTGGCCGACAATGCGGTCGGTCGTTTGGTCCAGGATCTGATTTACCAGGGCGGTGTGGACCAGTCGCACTTGAAGTGGGTGAAGTTCGACGGCGTCGGACGAACTGTTCGCAACGGGCTTAACTTCACCGAGCGCGGGTTCGGCGTGCGGGGCGCTGCCGGTTGCTCCGATCGCGGGCACACGGCGGTATCACAGTTGAAGCCGGGAGATATCGATTGGGACAAGGTGTTCGCGCAGGAAGGCGCACGGTGGTTTCACACAGGTGGAATCTTTTGTGCGTTGTCGGAGACGACGCCGGCCGTTGCGCGAGAGGCGATGCAGGTCGCGAAGAAGCACGGCACGATTGTTTCCTACGACCTGAATTATCGCGACTCGCTATGGAGATCTATCGGCGGCAGGGAGCGCTCGATCGCGGTTAATCGCGAGCTCGCGCCGCTGGTCGACGTGATGATCGGCAACGAAGAAGACTTCACGGCCGCCCTCGGATTTGAAGTTGAAGGACTCGACGAGCATCACTCGAAACTCGACGTTGAAAACTTTCGCCGCATGATCGAAAAGGCGGTTGCGGAGTTTCCGAACTTCAAAGTCGTCGCAACGACATTGCGAAACGCAAAAACGGCGACGATTAATGACTGGGGCGCGGTTTGTTACGCGGGCGGTGAGCTTTACCGCGCGCCCGTTCGCGAGGACCTCGAGATACTCGATCGTGTCGGTGGCGGTGACTCGTTCGCTTCCGGTTTGATCTACGGGTTGTTGACTGGGCGCGGACCGCAGTGGTCCGTCGAATGCGGCGCGGCGCATGGCGCGTTGGCAATGACGACGCCGGGCGATACGACGATGGCGACGCTCGGGGAAGTCGAGCGGGTGATGAAGGGCGGAACGGCGAGGGTCGATCGTTGATGTCTGATAAAGCTGAAGTTCTTCAAACAATTCGTGAAACCGGCATCATTCCGGTAGTGCGGGCGCAGTCTGCCGACGAGGCGATGAAGGCGATTGACGCGATTCGTGAAGGTGGTATTTCGATACTCGAGATCACGATGACTGTCCCGGGCGCTCTCGCTGTGATTGAGCAGGTCTCGAAGCGGTACGGCAGTGAAGCGCTGGTCGGCGCCGGCACTGTGCTCGACGGCGAAACTGCGCGGGCATGTATGAATGCTGGCGCGCGGTTTGTCGTGAGTCCTTCGTTGAACCTCGAAACGATTGAAGTTTGCCGGCGCAATGGGATCGCGGTGATGCCCGGTGCGCTGACGCCGACGGAAGTGGTCCAGGCGTGGTCGGCCGGAGCGGACTTTGTGAAAGTGTTTCCGGCGGGGGCGGTGGGAGGTGCGAGTTACATCAAATCGTTGAAAGCGCCGTTGCCGCAGATCGAGCTCGTGCCGACCGGTGGCGTTTCGCTAAAGACGGCGGCGGATTTTATCAAAGCTGGCGCGAGTGCGTTGGGCGTCGGCGCGGATCTTGTCGATGTGAAAGCGATTCGCGAAGGACAACAGAACCTGATCACTGAACGCGCGCGGGAGTTTGTGCGGATTGTTCAGGAAGCTCGAACCTGAACCAATCGATATCCGCGTACCCGCGATCAGAGCCTACCGCAAATAATCCTACCTTCGCGCCGATCCATACGCCCGGCTTGGCAGTGAACGACTCACCTAACGGTTCAAATTTCTTCCCGTCGAAGCTGTAGCTGAACGCGCAGATTCCATCATTCACGGACACACGCAGAAACACGGATTGTTTTTTCAATTCGATAGATCCGTGTTCTTTCTCGGGAGTTCCTTTTGCGGCATCGATCGAAGTCATTCGAACCAGACGCGAACCATCAATGGCGATGTACGAGTAATCGCGGCCCATGATCACCAGGCCGCTTCGTTCACCTTTGCGCAAATGCGATCCGTCCACGAACGTCGTAACAGTGAACTTTCGCGCTGGTAGTTTTTGCAGCAGCAGGTTCGGAGCTGTCGACAAGTTTGGTGAGACTGGCGCAACCGCTTGCAGCCTTAGCCGGCCTTGAGCGAGTCGCATCCAATTGGCACGAGGGTTTGCGTGCCACTGCCATTGCAGACCGAGTTTCCGTCCACTGAAGCCGTCGCTCGTCTGCGGCGCCTGCACCGGGTATTCACGACCAACATTCGGCTTCTGATATTTCGCGACCGGCTCGCCTTTGCCATCACCATCGACGTCGACACCGATCACCGGCCAGTCGTTTACCCACTTCATCGGCTGTAAATGCACCACGCGACCATAAACACCTCGATCCTGAAAATGCACGAACCACGACTCGCCGGATTTCAACTCGACCCAACCGCCTTGATGCGGACCGTTGATCTCGGTCTGACCGCGATCCATGACAATGCGGTCTTCATACGGGCCGTAGATGTCTTTCGATCGCAGCACCGTCTGCCATCCCGTCGCAACGCCACCCGCAGGCGCGAAGATGTAGTAATAACCGTTGCGCTTGTAGAGCTTTGGCCCTTCGATGGTCGGATGATTCACCCGACCGTCGAACACCATCCTGCCTTCGTCCAGTAGTTTTGTACCATCGGAACTCATGCGATTGATTGTGAGAATGCTCTTAATTCCGGAACGGCTGTTGGCCCATGCATGGACCAGGTACGCGTTGCCGTCTTCGTCCCAGAATGGCGCCGGATCGATCCAACCCCGCGCGCGTCGGATCACCAACGGCCCCGACCACGGCCCGGCGGCGTTGCGTGCCTTGACCATGTAGATGCCGAAATCCGGATCGCCGTAGAAGATGTAGAACTCGCCCTTGTGAAATCGGATCGACGGCGCCCACACGCCGTTGCCATGTTGCGGCCGCGCGAACACATCGAGTGGACGCTGTTCCCGCAGCGCATGTCCGATGATTTTCCAATTGACGAGATCTTTGGAGTGGAGAATCGGCAGACCGGGAATACAGTTGAAACTCGAGGCGGTGAGATAAAAGTCGTCTCCGACGCGAATCACATCCGGATCCGAATAGTCGGCATCGATGATCGGGTTAGTGTAAGTTCCGCCGGCTTTTGCGGCGACGAAAGAGAACAGGATCAGTATGACGACACGGATCGTCAAGCCAATTGTTCTTCCTCTTCCTGAGCTTTTTGGGCCAGCATCAAGTGATCGCGCATTGCGTCGCGTGCGGCCTCGGGATTGCGGTCGCGAATGGCGCGGTAGATCGCGCGGTGCATCTCCGCCGACTCTTTCAAGTCGCGCGCTCGCTTCACCGTCTTGCGACGCACTTCGAAGAGGATCGTCGCCACCATGTTCATCAACGCAGTCAGAATGCGATTCCCCGACGCGGCCGCGACTGTTTGATGGAAGCGCATGTCGTGGACCAAAAACTGTTCCGGCTCGTCGAGCGACGCGAACATGCCGGCGATCTCTTCCGACATCTGGGCCATCTCTTCACCCGTCGCCCGCTCCGCCGCCAGCGCCGCGATCGCCATCTCCAACGAGCGTCGTGCTTCAAACATCTCCGCCGGCGTGAATCGTTGCAGTGACGCCATCAAACGCAGCGGACTGCTGTCGAGCGCCGGTGGTCCTTCGGCTTCGACTACGAACGTGCCCGCGCCGCGACGCGGTTGCAACACGCCGACGGCCGCGAGCGAACTGATACCCGCGCGCAAAGTCGGGCGGCTGACGCCGAGTCGCTTCGCTAAGTCTCTTTCGGGCGGCAACCGATCGCCTGGCCGCAGCTCACCCTTATGAATCATTTCGCGAAGCTGCGACACGACTTCCTCGAACGTCGTACCCCGCCTCTCGGCGTCGATTGTCTTGAACATGTTGGCGTTTGTCTGACTCATCGCTTCAGATTGCTCGGTTGATTGTATGTTTCCTGTCCGGTTATTGAAATAGTGACGGGTTAACTTCGCTTCTTCCCGTCGTTTGCTTTGCGCGCAGCCGTCTCCATCTCGGTTGCCGCAAGCAGCAGCGCGCCGAGACCTTTCGGATCGTTCGTGACCACCTTTTCGCTCAGGTAATACTCGTAACTGCCGTCGCGGTACGGCTTTCCGCCAAGTCCCGCAACACCGACTGTTCCTTTGAGATTGAGCTGACCGTTCGCGTCAGTCTTGAGAAACTCTCTTTCGATCCCACGATAACCGTTCTCCGCCACGCGAAGATAACTGGCCGGCAGGTAACCTTGTCGCACGCCCTTCGCCAGCGCGTAAACAAACATGCACGCCGCCGACGACTCGAGATAGTTTCCCTTCGCGCCGGCTTTGTCCAGGATTTGATACCAGAGTCCGGAGCGCGGCTCCTGATAGTTAGCGACTGCGTGCGAAAGACGATCCAGGATCGCGAGCAGCTCTGCACGATGCGGATGGTTCTGCGGAAAGTAGTCGAGCGTATCGACGAGCGCCATTGCGTACCAGCCCATCGCGCGACCCCAGAAATTTGGTGATTGACCAGTTTGCGGATCGGCCCAGCGTTGCTGCTTTGATTCGTCCCAACCGTGATAGAGCAGTCCGGTCTTGTCGTCGCGAGCGTGTTGCTCCATCAGGATGAACTGTTTGGCGATGTCGTCGAACGCCGGGTAATCCTGAAACGTGGCGGTCCACTCCGCGTAGAACGGTTCAGCCATGTACAGTCCATCAAGCCACATCTGCGAAGGGTAGATCTTCTTATGCCAAAAGCCGCCTTCAGATGTGCGGGGATGCGTGTTCAACTGTTCGCGCAGCAGGGCGGCGGCTTTGAGGTATTTCACTTCTTTCGTTTCTTTGAAGAGCGTTAGCAGAACGCGTCCAGGAAGAATGTTATCGACGTTGTAGTCCGCGGGCTTGTACGTGCGGATCGACCCGTCGTTTTCCACGAAGTGGTCCATGCCGTCCTGAATGAACTTTAGATACTTCCGGTTGCCCGTGTTCCGCCAAACGTGCTCGATGCCTTTCAGCACGAATCCATGTTCGTAGGTCCACCTTGCGGGATAGCCGTTCTCTTTCTTCGCCGGATCTCGCCACAGCGCGGTCATCGCGGTAGTCGCGGCGCGTTCAGAGATCGTTTGCGCTGATACCTTCTCGACAGTCTTCCCGTTGATCTTGACGTTATCGAGCGTCGCGTCTTTCACGTTCTTTACGATGCTTCCTTCGGCGACGTTATCAAACGTGCAGTTCGTCAGACGCAGGTTGATGATCGGCGCGCCGGGCAGGCCCTGAACGTCGAGTGCGTGTTTGCTCTTAGTGCTGTGCAGGCGGTCGACCGTGTAGTCGCGAACGACCGGCGTGAAGGATCCCTTTGCACCCTCTTCGTAGTTGAAGTCGATCGTGATTACCGCATGGGCCACCTCGCCGACGTCCATATTCCGGAAGTGCAGGTTCTCCAACAACCCGCCGCGCATCGCGTTGTTCTTGACGCGCAACGCGTGATCCAGGTTGGGACTGTCGAGCTTGCAGTTCTCGGCGAAAAGATTTCGCACGCCGCCCGAGATCTCGCTGCCGACCGTAATGCCGCCGTGACCGTCTTTCATTACACAGTCCTGTACGATGATGTTCTCGGTCGGCGCTTTCAGCCGGCGGCCATCCGCGTTGCGTCCTGACTTGATCGCGATACAGTCGTCGCCGGTGTCGAAGTAACAATTCTTAATCAACACGTCGCTACACGATTCGGGATCGCAGCCGTCGTTGTTTGGTCCATGACTGTCGATGTGCACGTTCTGAATCGTCACGTTGCGGCAAAGCACCGGATGAACTTCCCACATCGGCGAGTTCCGGATCGTCACGCCGTCGATCAGCACGTTCTGACAGCGATACGGCTGGAGGAACTGCGGTCTTAAATAATGTCCCTCGCCAAAGATGCGCTCGCGAACGGGCACGCCTTTCTCCGCCATCTCGAACAGCGCGTTGCGATCGGGACGCTGGAGCGGCATACCTTCTTTCCAACCGTACTGTGGCCGGCCGTTCCAGGGCCACCAGTGTTCGGCATTGCTCTGTCCGTCGAGTGTGCCTTTGCCGGTGATCGCGATGTTCCGCTGTTCGAACGCATAGATGAACGGCGAGTAGTTGAAAACTTCGACACCTTCCCAGCGCGAGAAGACCACCGGTAAAAAGTCTTTCGGGTTCGTGCTGAACTTTATCGTCGCGCCTTCAGAGACTTCGAGATTGACGTTACTCTTCAAATGGATCGCACCAGTCAGATACGCTCCTTCGGGAACGACGACGGTACCGCCACCGGCCTTCGCACATTGATCGATCGCGCTACGAAAAGCGGCGGTGCAGTCGGTCACTCCATCGCCTTTTGCGCCGAACCGGTTGAGATAAAACGTGCGTTTGGGAAAACGAGGCGGTTTGATGCGTTCGAGGATCGAAGGCATCGTGGTTTCCCACGGACTCGCCTCCACGCCAAGCGCAATCAATCGCGGCGCGACGGCCAGCGCGACGCTGCCCACCACCATCTGTTTGATGAAGTCGCGTCGTGTGGTCATTTATCTGTTTCTGATCTGTCGTTCTTCTTTTTCCACGCGGGATAGTCTTGACTGAGTAATTTGGCCGGCGCATCCACGTACCACGCATAGCCGTTCCGGCGCTCTTCCTCGATCTGACTGAGGTCGTATTTAACCACGCCGTCGCGTCCGGAGAAGATCGGCCGGTTGCTGCCAATCTCGTAGAAACGCGCCCAGGTCGATCCGTCTTTCACGCGCGATTGTTCGAACCACGCGACCGCCGACTCGATCGCCTCAACGACCGCCGGCGACGGGTTCGGTATCGACATCAGGAAACGCACGATCTCGACGCTCTCTCCGCCACTCAACGAAACAAGTTCAAACGTTCTCGCCGGAGCAGGCGCTAGTGTGACTTCGTCGTGCTGTGCACACCACACGGTGCGACGCCCGTTCACGAAAATCTGCGTCTTGAGTATGCACTCGATTCCTTTTGCGACAGCCTTCGCCGCACTCGCACGCCGCGCGTTGTCGACGAATGCGTACGCTGGTTTCCCCGCAGCTACATCGCGCAGCACTTTCATGACGCCGATCATCGCGTTGTCGTTGAACGTGATGTGTTTGTAGTAACCGTCGCGAACCGGGTAATACTGCGGCCAGCCTCCGTTTGGATACTGCGCCTTCAGCAGGTAATCAAATCCTTTCAGAAACGACTCGCGATGCCGATCCTCCGGGTGTGCCGTGTAGACGCGCGCGAGAAACGACAACTGCGTGAACGTAGCGCCGTTGTCGATCGTCGACTCGTTGTCGCTGCGAGCGCGTTGAAGGGCGGCGAGGTCCTTTTCGTCGAGTGGCTTGGCCATGTCGATGTTCTTGGGCCAACCACCGGAGTCGCGTTGATAAAGAAGCAGATTATCGGCGATGCGCAATGCCTCGGCGCTGGCGTACCACTCCTCCGGTTTATTTTGCGCGTCGTCCCAGGCAATCGTTCCCACTGCCTGGTTTGCCTTGCCAGTAAGTCCGCGGGCTACTTGCCTGAAGAAGCGGTCGCGCGAAAACTCCGCTGCTTCGGCCGCGGTTAACTGTTTGGACCAGGCGACGCGAGCCGCCGCGTTAGCGCCCGGACCTTTCGACTTATACTCGGCAAACCAAGCGGTCTTTTCTCGCGCCGGATCTCGCCAATTGTCCCACCCTGCGGGCCTGATATGCGCCCCGAGCCACGAATCGATAAACACGACGCGCCCGTAAGGTCGCCACGGCCGGCCGAGATAAACTCCGGCGCCCGTGTTCTCTCCCGTCAAGCGGCAGCGAATAAAAACAAACCCGGTGTTCTGTTCGTCGCTGGTGCGATAGTGTGCGGTCACATAACCGGCGCCTTTGCTGTGAATCACGCAGTTCTCAAAGACGGCGGACGCCGTGCCGAAAATGAAATCGACATGGCCTTCGATGTAGCAGTCCTTAAATAAATGACGGCTTCCATTCACGAACAAGGTGTCCTGCCAGGCAAGAAAGCGACAATGCTCAAACGTCGCGCGCTCCGCGTCGACAAACAAAGCGACGGCCTGTGAACCCGTGCCGTAAGAATTTTCAAACGTCACGTTCTCTGCGCGAAAGTCGTCGGCGTTGACGTAAACAGCAAACGCGAGTCGCGTATTTCCCGCTTGCAGTGCGCTCAAGCGATAAGTGATGACGGTTTTCTTCGCGTCCTCGCCGCGGAACGTGACGAAGCGCTTGCCGCTGCTGACCCGGACTTGCTCGTGGTACACGCCCGGTTTGATCTGAATCACGATGCGCCGGCTGTTGTTATCGGGAACGTGGTCCACCGCCTGCTGGACCGTTTTGAAATCACCCGATCCATCGGCGGCGACCACGATGCGCTTTGAAGCCTGGCCGTCCACCACCACAAACATTAGTCCGTGGACGACAGCCAGCAGTGCGAGCCTGCGAAAGAGAATCACGAGACTAGAAAGTGAACTTCGCTCCAAATTGAATGTCACGCGGATTGTTGCGCTGCGTCGTCACGATACCAAACGCAGCGTTCGGCGCTCCCGTTGGTCCAGGATTGAGACCAATGCCCGCTCCGAAGTACGGATGATTGAACGCATTCAATGCCTCGGCACGAATCTGCAACCTCATCCCTTCTTTGAAATTGAAGTTCTTCGTGAGCGAAAGGTTTGCAACCGAGTACGGCTGGTTGCGCAGATTATCGAGCGTCGTCGGAACGTTGCGAATGCCGAAGCCCGTCAGTGCAACCAGACCAGGCGCGTCGAAGGCCGATCGATCGATGCCGAACTTGCCACCCTGACCGTCGCCACTTCCGAGTTGGCTCGTCATCGTAGTCGGGTCGCCGGGGAAGTAGAGGTTCGCCGCGGTCAGCAGGAACGGCTCGCCACTCTGCCATTCGTACGTTCCATTCAACTGCCAGCCGCCAATCACCGCATCGAGCACGCGGTTCATGTCGTTGCCGAATGTGCGTCCACGTCCGACCGGCAATTGATAGACGCCCGCAAACGTAAAGCGATGTGGTCGATCAAACTGCGAGATGCGATCTTCAAGGACCGTGTCGGATGGATTCAAGTAACCAACCTTCTCGCGCAGATTGGAATACGTGTAGGTCGACGTCAGCGTCATGTCAGTCGAGAAACGCTTGTTGACCTGCACCTGAAGCGAGTTGTAACGGTTGGTGCCGTTGTATTCCTGGACCCACAGCGCCGGGAACTGCGGATACGCGAGCAGCGATTGCGCGCGCGTGATGTTCTGCGCTGTGTTGAAAGCACTGCCGCCGGGAACGAGGTTCCGAAACGGATTCGGAATGTTGACTGAAAGGAAAGTGTTCGAGGCCGCATCAGTCGCCGGATCAGTGCCGAGAAACTCGCGCGGCACGAAGTTCAGGTTACGACTGACCGGGAGATCGTAACCATGAGCGTTGATGTAGTTTGCTTCGACGACGATCTGGCCCGGCAACTCGCGTTGAATACCAAACACGATGCGCGCGAACTTCGAATTCTTTCGCAGCAGACCGATGATCGGGGCGGCCTCACTGGCGACGTCGGCGCCGATGCCCGTCAGCAGACCGAGACTCGATCCGAACGACGGTTGAATCCCGCTCAGTCCCTGCGGAAAAGGATTGGTTAGCGTCGCGATGAACGTCAAACCATTGTTGTTCGACGGCACAAACGGGGTCGTGCCGGCGAAGCCGATCTGTTGCGGCGTTTCAATCATGAACGGCGCCATGAACATGCCGAACCCGGCGCGCACCACTGTCTTCTCGTTCAACGAATAGGAAAGGCCAATACGCGGTTGGAAGTTGCTGCGATCGGCTTCCCAAACGTTCCGGTTGCTCTCGTCGGCGAACGTGTAGCCGCCGAGCACGCGAAACTCGCTTGGTGGCTTCACGAAGTTTGCCGGGTTCTGATTGAAAGCCGTGGTGTACGCAGCGCGCACCTGCGCTTCGATAGGACTCGCCGTGCCGAGATCGAAACCGCGCAGGATGCGGTTGTAACGTTCAGTCAAACCTTGCTCGAGGTCGTAACGCAGACCGATGTTCAGCGTCAGGTTCTTCGAAACACGCCAATCGTCCTGGAAGAAGAAGCCGTGATACAGCGATTGGACCGAGTAGTTGATCGAGTTGTCGATCTGGCTTGCGTTGCCGCCGGAACCGGTTGTCGGCACGCCGAGCAGGAACGCAGCTACGTCGCGGCCAAAAACGTTTCGCAGTGTTGACGAAGAGTTCGAAGCCGGCGCGGTAAACGTGCCGTCGAAGAAGAACTGCCCGCCTTTGTAAGCGTCAGTGCTGAAGTTTTCGCGCACGACGCGGAAGTCGTAACCGTACTTCAACGTGTGGTTAGCGACGACCTGCGTCAGTGTCGGCTGCACCGAGCCCATGTAAAACGGACGGACTCGGCCTTCGTTCCAATCGGATCGCGTCGAGCCGAGCGTCGATCTGATCGGGCGCGTGGCGTCGAGGTTTCTGATCATGATGCGCGGGAAGTACTGGTAACCGCGCATGGCTGCGATTGACGCTTGCGCAAAGCCGAGTTGCGCCGGATCGAAGAGTTCCGCCGGACGGCGTTCCTGCACGAAGCGGTTCAGACTGACGCGAATGTCGAAAACCAGGTTGGAGTTAATCGCATTCGTGTAGTCGACGTTGCCGCCGTCGTTGGTGCGATATTCGAAACCCTGGGTAATCGGAAAATTATTGACCACGCC
>Ga0111538_10004371_pt1 | contig 19659 bp, 19 predicted proteins | sample SoiMethybrSBSTD1_FD_79669 | JGI IMG/M metagenome (GOLD analysis project Ga0111538, IMG submission 79669) | Bulk soil microbial communities from a Populus tree surrounding site in Tennessee, USA - Soil MetaG P. TD hybrid SBSTD1 (version 2)... | ecosystem: Environmental > Terrestrial > Soil >...
ACCGGGACGCTATCTCGTGGTCTGCCTGTTCGTGCCTCACTTCATTGAGCGCATGCACGGTTACGTGAACGTGCTGCCGTAGCCGAGCCCCAGCGACCGTGCCGCTCGCGCGACTTTCTGATGCGAGCGGCATGCGTCTCAGCGCGGAAGACGCCGGAGTTCATTTCGCTGCTATCGCGACACCGGACAACATCCGGTCAGTAACCGTCGTCGTCCGTTTCGCAGCGTTGCGCGCACTGGCACGTCCTGGCGCATGTCCGGACAGACTCACGCCCTGTGTGACGGACGCGGGCCCTACCAAGAGGCCCTCTTCGCCACATGCCCTCCGCCGATATCCATTGCGAAGGGCAATTCGTTATCCAAGAAAGTCGAATAGCGTTCGTCGGATGGACAGCCGAGGAAGGCGCCGATTATGTCGACGTGCTGCAACGGGAGGGCGCCGTCTGTGAGCGCGTCGATCCTGGCGGCGTGCACGGTGGCACGACCTGGGATCTCGTCGTCCTGCATCTTGGAAGTTCCGTTCCTCCTGCCGAAACACGGGCCTTGTTCGAGTCGTGCCGATGTCCCGTCCTCGTGATCGGTGGCGAAGCCGCAGTGGAATCGCTTGCGCAGTCGCCGCGCAAGATGGCCACAGGTTTCGCGTTGGACTCGTGCACGGCCCGCGAAGTGCGGCTGCGTGCTGCGATCCTGCTGGCGCGGTGGGGCGGGTCACACAGGAGAACCGTGGTTGTTGCGGATGACGACCGCGTCACGCGAGGGATGATCGAGCGGTGGCTGGTCAAGGAGGGATTCACGTGTCATGTCGCGAGTGACGGCCAGCAGGCATTGGACCTGATCAGGGAGGTGAAGCCCGCCGCCGTCGTCCTCGACATCTACATGCCGCGTCGAAACGGTTTTGCCGTATTGAAGGAGATTCGCGAGGACGCCCGCATCGCCGACACGCGTGTACTCATGCTGACCGGCAGCGCCGAGCAGGAGGATGTGCGCCGCGCGTCGATGCTCCACGCCAATGGGTATCTCGTCAAGCCCTTTCAGGCCGCGAAGCTGGTGGAACGCATCAGGGCGCTGATCGCAGCGAAAGAATAGACGCGAGACGAGTCAGTCGGCGATTTGCGCCGGCGAACTGGTCTCGTAGATGTGTCCGCTCTGTTCCGTGAAGATCGCGTAGCGACACGGATCGCGCCCGTCTTTGAGCACTGCAACGTAACCTTCAGCATCTGCGTAGAGCCGCAGCGTGAAATCCTGCGGTACGGGCGGCAGGACACCTAACGTTGCCAGCGGCGCATATCGCCGTGTCTGCTGCGCTTGCTGGCCCTCGGCACGATTGATCGCCGACGCCACTGCGAGTGCCTGCAATCGTTGCGTGCGGTTGGCTGGCGATTCGTCTTCGCCATGGCGACAGACGGCCGCTCGGCTGTTGAGTGCCTGGCCGTTCGAGCGGCTCGCACGCAACACAAACCCGCCTGTGATTACGCCCACTATCACGACACTCATTGCGATGCGGACCGATCGTGTCGCGGCGATTCTGGACGCAAGCAGTTCGAACATGCGGTCCTCCTGGGTGCGATTGTAACTAGGTGGCTAGGTAGCTGGGTAGCTCGGTTGCTATCATCCCGAGCCACGGAGGCGCCAGATGATCCGGACGATGCTCACGACAGCGACAGCGATGCTGGTCGCAGCGGCCTTGGTTGTCGCGCAGACTACGTGGTACCCCTCGAGATGGGGAGCTGACGATCAGCGAGGTGCCGGCAATCGCATGACGGCCGCCAAGGTGCTCGAAGCGAAGAATCTGATCACGCGTGGCCAGACGTATCAGCTCGGGCGCGTCTACGAGTCGGGCATGCCGATCTTCGGCACGCGTCACTACAGTCTGCGCATTCCGAAAGTGTTCGGGCCGAACGGCGCGAATCAGATGTTCTATCACGACGAGATCATCAGCGGCGAGCTGGGTCAGATCGGCACGCAGTTCGACGGCCTCGGCCACGTCGGGATCGGCGACCTGTTCTACAACGGCAATCGGGGGAGTGAGTTCGCCAAGGCGGAAGGGCTGACGAAACTCGGTGTCGAGAACGTCGGCGCGCTGGTCACGCGGGGCGTGCTGCTGGACATCGCGGCGTTCAAAGGTGTACCGATGCTCGAGGGTGGCTATGAGATCACGCTGGCAGATCTCGAGGGTGCGTTGCGACGCGAGAACGTCACCATCCGATCGGGCGACGTCGTGCTGTTTCACACCGGCTGGGGATCGTTGTGGATGAAAGATAACGTCCGATTCAATCAGAGCGCACCTGGGATTGGTCTCGCAGTCGGCCAGTATCTGGTCGACCACGAGATCACGATGGCGGGTTCCGACACATGGGCCGTCGAAGCCGTGCCCAATCCCGATGCCTCACTCGCGTTCCCGGTCCATCAGTTGCTGATTCCGCGCAACGGCATCTACATCTTCGAGAACCTCGCGACCGAAGTGCTCGCACGCGACAACGCCTACGAGTTCGCGTTCTTCTTTGCGCCGCTGCGATTGAAGGGGGCTACCGGGTCGCCCGGCAATCCACTCGCGGTTCGTTGAGTGGACCTGTGAGGATTGGTGGGCGCGGGTGGAATCGAACCACCGACCCCTCGCGTGTGAAGCGAATGCTCTACCGCTGAGCCACGCGCCCGACCGAAAGTTCAGTCTAACACAGCGGTCGCGGGCGCTCAGCGCTTCGATACGGTCCGCTGGCCCAGGAGGGAATAGGGCTTTCGGCCCGGCAGATCTTATCGACCGGTGGTCCCTGTCGGACGCAAGTCGGTCTTGCCAGCGTCGTTGTAGTCCGGCATGAACACGCGTAACCCGCCGCTGGGTGTGTTCTTCGAGTAGCCGGCCACGAGCTGCTTGATGTACTCGGGTTGAGAGAAGTCGAACGGGTCGCGCGGGTCGGCGTCGATCAGATCCATGTCTGCGTTCGTCATCGTCAACTTGCCGAACCGGAGCGTGCCACCGCGATATCGCATGTAGTTGCCGCTGCCGCGCGTCGACGCGTCCACTTTGCCGCCGAAGACTTCGACGATGCGATCGCGTTCGATGCGGACGGAGGTGAGGTGCCCGTCGAGCGCAGGCGCAGGCAGCAGGTGATCGGTGGACAGGAGGAAGTCGTTGTCGCGAATCTCGATTCCGTGCGCGCGATTCGACTTGATCAGATCGTCGAGCTCGATCCCGAACAGCTTCATCAGCCCCTGCGACGGTATGCCCGCGGCCTTCACGTTGACCGGACGCAGTCGGATCCGCCCATCCGGCGTGGCTGACAGGTCCGCGATGATCGTAAAAGGAATGGCGACGCCCTTGTGCAGCGTCCCTGTCTGTTTCAGTCGGTTCCCATCGATTGAGACATCGATGCCGCTGATTGGCGCCTTCTCATACGCGAAGACGTGATCGTTCAGAAGCCGAGAGAGGCTCGCCGGTGTCATCGCCACTTCGGCGGAGTCGACATGCAATGTGAACGAGTGCTGATCGTCGAACGACGGCGGCCGACCTGGCGTGCTGGAGATCAACGCGCCTTCGAGCGCGTGGATCTCCAGAATCACACCAGGCGCGACGTGGAGATGCACGTTGCGGAACGAAGCGCGAACGGGTCCGGATGCCGGCGAGCTGGCGACATCGCGGTTGACGGAGGAGGGCACCGTGGCCGCCTCGACGGTACTGTCCGCACGGCTGCATCCCGCAACGTGAACCCCAACGGCGAGGAGGACGATCGCTATCCAACGCACATAGATTGGTGGGGCAATCGGCATGCCTCTTCGCGCGCCGAGGATCGGTGATATCCGTGCTCAGCCGGTGAAACGAAACGTAAATGGTTTCCGAGTCCGACTGAAGCCCGACACTATGGCGATCCCCGGCAAAGCCGGACACTACCGAGAGCGGGACATTACGACGTGCGCTCCACACGACCGGCGCGCCAGTCGCCCCGCTCGATCGCGGCCGCGTTGTCGTGCCGAAACGAGCTGAAGACAAGGCCACTGACACCTGGGATCGACGCAAGCGACCGCTCATCATCCTCACAGCGTGGCTGCCACTGACGGGCGAGGAACAACCGGGTCGCGGAGCGTGCGATCACGGGTGCATAGGTCGAGACGATGTGTTCACTCAGCGATGGCAGCGTCTGAGCGTCAAGGTAGTTCTGGACGTAACCGCCCCCTCGATGCATCGGCCAGAGCTGATGCCACATCGATGGACACTGTGACGAGCTTTGATCGATGGCGAAGTGATCGACCAGGCCGCGCCGGATCCAGTCGCACCAGTGAAGCGTGGCGTTCCCGAGCGGCGGGCCGATGACGTCTCCTCGAGCGGTGCCGATGCCGAGCTTTCGATTATCAGAGGCAAGTCGCTCACGCAGTTCCGCGAGCAATGCCGTCAGGTACTCGCCGAGCAGGTCGCGCCATGCGTGGCGATCGAACTCGTCGCGTTGCACGTCGACGCCGTAGCGCGCGGCGAAGTCGGCGCACGCCGGCTCGTTGAAACCGAACTGGTCGGCATGCTCCGCGGGTTTGGACTGCGAGCGCAGGCAGAGGAACAGGCCGTCGAACCCGGTCGCCGAAATCAGCGCCATCCAGCGATCGATGAAGGCTCGCCGTGCCGCTGGATACGCCAGCGACACCACGCCGTGCTGACGCTCGCGTCCGCTGCGATCGACGACGATCCAGTCCGGATGGGAGCGCGTGAGGTCGCTTTGCCACGACACATGCTGCCCGTGCATCGGGTTGTGATGGCTGCGCGCTCGAACTCGCGCGGGAGGAAGGGGCCAGCCCTCGTCAAAGACGCTGACATAGAGCCATGCGTCAAGTCCTGCGTCGTGCGCGATTCCGGGCACCTGCTCGAAGTCGTCCCACGTCAGCGTCCGCACGGCAGCCTGTGATGGATGCTGGTAACCGCGAGCGGCAAAGAATGTCCCCGGAATCCTCGCCCGGAGGATCCGCCAGTGCAGTGCGTGAGCCCCGAGCTCGTCTCGCCACACGCGCGCCCGTCGCGCCAGCTTGTCGGGAGTGTCGAGGCGACTATCGCCTTCACCGAAGGTCAGATGATCGGCCCACGAGACACTGACGATATTGGGACGGGAGTCAGGTGGTGCCATACAGCCGGTCGCCGAAGTCGCCCAGGCCCGGCACGATGAACTTGTGCGCGTTGAGCTCACGGTCGATGACCGGCGTATAGATCGCCACGTCGGGATGGTGAGTTTGGACGGCGGCCACGCCTTCAGGCGCCGACACGATGCAGATCATCGTGATCGTCCGCGCGCCGGCGCGCTTCAGCAGATCGATAGCGGCGACGGCGCTGCCGCCCGTCGCCAACATGGGGTCGATGATGAGCACATAGCTGCTGGCGATGTTCGGCGGAAGCTTCGAGTAATACCAGGACGCGATCGCCGTCGTCTCGTCACGCTGAAGGCCGATGTGTCCGACCCGGGCCGACGGAAGCAACTCGAGCACGGCATCGAGCATCCCGAGGCCGGCCCGCAGCACCGGCACGACGACGACGTCCGAGCGAAGGACGCGTCCGTCGGCGGAGCCGAGCGGCGTGGTTACGGTAGCCTCCACCACCGGCACGTCCTTCAACGCTTCGGCGGCAAGGAGGACGCTGATTCGATTGGCGGCGCGACGAAACGCCGGAGAGTCGGTGCGGAGGTCGCGCAGCTCCGTCAACGCATCGTGGACCAGCGGATGCTCGACTAAGTGAAGAGGCACGGTCGTGTCGCCCGCCTAATCGAGCACGGCGATATAAGGAAGGTTGCGGTATTTCTCCCCATAATCAAGGCCATAACCGACTACGAACTTATCAGGTATCTCGAAGCCGATATACTCGACTTTCACATCAATCTTTCGCCGCGACGGCTTGCTCAAAAGACAGGCCGTTCTTACTTGACGCGGGGCGCGCGCTCGCAGGATATCCTGCAGGTAATTCAGCGTCAGGCCCGTATCGACGATGTCTTCGACGATGACGACGTCGCGCCCTTCGATGCTTTCACCCAGATCCTTGAGCAATTGGACCTGGCCCGACGATTTCGTGCTGACGCCGTAGCTCGAGACGGCGATGAAATCGAGCGTGGCGTCGCCCTCGAGCGCCCGCATGAGATCCGCCAGGAACATGAAGGCGCCCTTCAGCACACACACCAGGTGAACGCCATCAGGATGGTCGCGACGAACGTCGACGGCGAGCGCACGAATACGATCTTGAATCTCCCGCGCGGCAATCAGCGTGTCCATGCTTTGAGGGGAAGAGGCCGCAAGAGTAACATAGCCGTTACTTCGTGAAACGTTTTCAAATGGTGACCGAAACGGACGCGCGCGTCCTGGAATACGGCACCACAATCGTTCTCGTGTCGGGCGGTCATGTCACTCCGCTCGCCGCAGACACATTGCGGGCCAGGCGCATTACGGTGATAAAGGATGGCGACGATCCCGATCTCGCCTCGCTCGTCCCGGTCGCCGACGTGCGCACGGTCGCCGTCGGTGGCGATCACACATCACTCGTGTTGAAGAACGCTGTCGTGCAGCATCTCCGCGGTCGCGGGCTGGCTGCGCACGACGTCGGCACGACGAGCTCCGATCCCGTGGACTATCCGGATACGGCCGCTGCGGTGGCCACGCCGGTGGCGCGCGGTGAAGCGGATGCGGGGATTGTGATCGACGGAGCAGGGCTGGGGTCAACGATCGCGGCAAACAAGGTCGCCGGCGTCAGGGCGGCGATGTGCCTGAATCCGACGCTGGCTCGATATGCCCGCCAGCACAACGGCGCGAATGTGCTGGCGCTCGGGTCCACACTGCTCACCCGGGAAGAAGCGCTCGGCATCGTCGATACGTTCATCGATACACCGATGCGCGAACCCAGGTACATCCGCCGGCTTGCGAAGATCCGCGACCTCGAGCTGCGCGCCAGCCGCTGATGACACCATCGGAACTGCAGCGACTGATTGAGATCATCGTCGAAGAGCTCGGGGCGGCGGTTGCGTCTGGCGGGGCTCCGGCGCGCTGCGCCTGTCACTCATTGCGATACGAGTGCTGTCCCGATCACTTGCGCGGCGTCATCGAGGCGGGCGCGACCCGTCTCGGATTGCATGCCGCGGGCGGCACAGTGGACGGCATCGCGATGATGATCGACCACACCCTGCTGAAACCGGACGCGACGAGGATCGAGATCGAGACGTTGTGTCGAGAGGCGGCCGAGTACCACTTCGCCAGCGTCTGCGTGAACCCTGTATGGGTGTCGACCTGCGCGCGCCTGCTTCACGACAGCTCAGTCAAGGTGTGTTCGGTGGTCGGTTTTCCCCTCGGAGCCACGACGAGCGATACGAAGCACTATGAGACGAGGCGCGCGATCTTCGATGGCGCGCGCGAAATCGACATGGTGATCAATGTGGGCGCGCTGAAGTCGGCGGAGCTGCGTGTCGTCGAGCAGGATATCGAGGCGGTGACGTTGCCCTGCCGCGAGGTCGGTGTCGTCAGCAAGATCATCATCGAGGCGGCGCTTCTCAACGACGAGGAGAAAGTGACTGCCTGTACTTTGGCCAAGGCCGCCGGGGCGGACTACGTGAAAACGTCGACCGGCTTTGGCCCTGGCGGAGCGACAGCGGCTGATGTCGCGCTCATGCGGCGCGTCGTCGGCGACGAGATGGGAGTCAAGGCCGCTGGCGGTGTGCGCGATTTGGAAGCGGTGAAGGCGATGGTCGCCGCCGGCGCGACGCGCATCGGTGCCAGCGCAGGCGTGCGGATCGTGCAGGAGTCGCGTGGGCAGACGCCGGCGGCGACAGCAAAGGGTTACTAACCCGCGGACCTGACAAGGTCCGCGCTACCGGCGGCTCCCATCGGCCGCCGATTCGATCGGAGGACCGTGTGGCAAATCTGAATGACGAGCAGCTCCGGCGCCTGGCGCGCCTCGGTGCTGTCGCAAGGCTCGAGCAGATCAAAGACGAAGAGACGGCGATTCGTGCGGAGTTTCCTGAGCTCTTCGGTACTTCCGCGCAGAGCAGCGGACGAGGACGGGGACGCCGCCGTGGTCGTCCTCCCTCATCCGAATCTGCCGGCGCGGCACCGGCTGCCACACGACGCCGTCGTCGGCCGATGTCGTCGGCCGCACGTCGCGCGGTCTCCGTGCGCATGAAGAAGTACTGGGCTGACCGCCGGAAAGCCAAGGCTGCGGGCCGGTAGCGTGCAGGGGCGGGCAGCCATCTGGCTGCTGCTGGCGGCCGGCGTCCTCGCCGGTTCGCCAGCTCACGCGCAAACGCGTGGCCCGGGTCCGCCGGGGCCGTATGTGATCGATCTGGGCGGCGCGACCGCCGGCCTTCCGCAGGCGCAGAAGTTCTATCCCGAGTTTCCGACCGGCACGCGCATTCCCGCGCGCGGCTTCGGCTTCGACGTCGGCGCACACGTCTACCTGTTCAAGCTGGGCGCGGCGCGTATCGGTGTCGGCGCGAGTCTGCTGAAGGTTCGCGGAACGGCGCAAACCGTCGCCACGTCATCTTCATCCTCGTCCTCATCATCGTCGTCATCGAGCAGCAGCTCGAGCTCGTCGACGTCCACGACCGTGACGACGTTTCCTGATGTGGCAACCACGGGGCAAATCATCTCGCCGCAGATATCTTTCAACTTCGGCAGTCATGACGGGTGGAGTTATCTGAGTGTGGGATATGACACGGGATCCATGAAGTCGACTGGCAGTGGTACGCCGCAGCTGGTGAAAGAGACGACGGGTCTGACCGGTTACAACGCCGGCGGCGGGGCGCGATGGTTCTTCATCGAGCACATGGCTGCAAGGTTCGACCTGCGACTGCAGCGCCTTGGCAGCGCCGGATCGTTTTCAGTGTCGGCCGGGATCTCTGTGAGGTGAGCAGCAGGCGCTCAGGTCCACTCCGTCGACGATGTCGTCGTGCCGACACCGCGCTCCGCAACGAGGCGGACCCGTGTACCACGTCCAGGTGCGCTGTCGATGTCGAGGCGGCCGCCCAGCAATGTCAGCCGCTCACGGATGCTGAACAGTCCCCACCCCACCTGGCCGGCCTTCGACAGATCGTCCAGACTCGCCGGGTCGAATCCCTTTCCCTGATCGGTCACCGTGATGGCCAGCTGATTGTCGGCCTCGAGCGCCAACTCCAATGTGACCAGATCCGCCTGCGCGTGTTTCACCGCGTTGAAGAGCAACTCTCTCACCGATTCGAAGAGCAGCGTCCGCACATCCTTGCGCGCAGAATCGGCACGCGGGTCGACGACATGACGGATGTCGAGCTTGTATTTTTCCCGTGTCCAGTTCGCCAGCCACGTCAGCGCCGCCGGGAGTCCGGATTGCTGCAACACCGGAGGAAACAGCTCGAAATGCAGCGACCGCGCCGCCATGATCGCTTCGTCGATGTGCTGTTTGGCCTCCACGAGCAGCACGCTCGACGTGCCTCCGCCCGCGCTGTCCCGGGTCAAGTGCTGCTCGAGATTCCAGGCGACGATGACCAGGAGTTGCTGAAGCCCGTCGTGCATCGTCCGCGCGATCTGCTCGCGTGCCCGGTGCTCGGCGAGCGTAAGGTCCCATGCCATCCGGCTCAGTTGCGTCGTCCGGCGTTCCAGTTCCACCGAACGTTCCCGAAGTGCTGACGCAGCGCGGTGACGCTCGGTGATGTCGGTGACGAAAGCGAATGCGCGTTTGCGACCAGGCGTCGGCACGTGATTCAGCGTGACTTCAATCGGAAACGTGGATCCGTCTTTGCGGCGGCCGATGAGGTCGAGGCCGCCGCGGCTTTTGAGGCCGCCGCGAAGCACCAAAGGGATCAACCGCTCAATGGGCTGACCAATCAGCTGTTCTGCCGTCCAGCCGAACATCATCTCGAACGCATGATTCACGGAGTCGATCACGCCGTACGGATCGATCGATACGATCCCCTGCGTGGCCGTTTCCAGCAGCAGTCGCAGCTCGCGGTGGTGCTCCTGTTCTCGCCGTGCCTGCAGCGCGTCCTCCATCCGCCGGCGTTCGGTGATGTCCAGTTCGATTCCGCTCAGTCGCGTGACACGACCGCTCGCGTCCCGTTCGGCTCGTCCCAGGCTCTGCATCCACAACATGGTTCCGTCGGGAAGGACGGCGCGGTACGTGTTATCCCACGTGTCCTTGGCCCGCAGGATCTCTTCGAGATTGCGCCGCGTCTGCTCGAGGTCGTGCGGGTGCACGCGTGCCAGCCACGTCTCGGACGAGGTCGGTTCGTCCGGTCGTATATCGAACCGGGCGCGGAAGGTGTCGTCCCAATCAGTCCGATCGGTGTCGACGTCCCACGTCCATGAGGCACCACCCGAAGCATCGAGCGCCAGCCGCAACCGATGTTCGCGCTCGCGCAGCGCTGTTTCGGCGCGCACACGTTCCGTGGCTTCCCAGGTACGTTCTGCGACGTCACGGACGAGTGCGGCTTCCGTGGGCGTCCAGTCTCGCGGCGTGGCGTTGTTCGCGCCAAAGGCCGCCACCAGCCGGCCCTCTTTGATCAGCGTCACGCCGATGAACGCGGCGATCTGTCTCCCGTCCATGGTGATGCGCTCGGATTCGGCGAACCTGGGATCCGAATGCACGTCGTTCACGACGACGATGTCGCCGCGCCGATAGGCGTCACGCAGAGCCGCTCCGAAGGTACCCGACGGTCCGCGCCCGACCAGTGACGGGACGCCGCGGGTGTATTCACAGCGAATGACGTACTCACGTCCCTCGATCTCCGCGTAGCCAACGCGATTTACGCCGAGGTGCTCGCACAGGAGCCTTGCCGCGGCTGCTTGAACGGCGGTGGGGTCGCTCAGCGGCCGGAGCGCGTCGTTCAGCCGGAGGAGAAACGCGAGCCGGTCCTCGTTTGCACGCAGTTCGGCTTCCGCCTTGCGTTGTTCGAGCGTCGCCCAGATCCGATCGGCGACCTCCTGCACGAGAGCGATCTCGTCCGGGGTCCAGACGCGCGGCGACCGGCTGTGAACGCCGAACGCTCCGACGAATCGGCCGCCTTTGACGAGAAGCGGACAGATGTAGGCGCCGATACCCGCCGCCTGCAACGCCGCGCGTTCTTCGGCCGTGTGCACATCGGCTGACGTGTCGTTGACTGAGAGCGTTCCGCCCTTGAGGATGTCGTCCGTGCGGCTGCCGCCCAGAGTCGCCCATCGAAAGCGGCTGGGTTGCGGAGGGAGACCGTCGGTGTACTCACCGACGATGGTGCACTCGTCGCCCTCGATCACGCCGTAGGCGACGCGGTTCGCTTCCAGGTGAGTGCCAAGCAGACGGCAGGTGTCCTCGAGAATGCCCGTCGGATCGGCGAGCGGCCTGATGGCCTCGTTCAGACGACGCAGGAAGACCTGGCGGCTCTCGCTTCGTCCCAGCGCCTGTTGCGTGCGGGCGCGCTCGCCCGCTCCCCAAGTACGCTCGGCGGTCACCTCGATGAGCGCGATCTGATCGTGAGTCCAGGTGCGTGGCGTGGCGCTGTGGACGCCGAAGGCGGCGACCAGTTGCCGATCCTTGATCAACGGGGCGCCGACGAATGCGGCAACGCCGTTGGCGAGGAGCTGCTCGCGCTCGGTGTCGGTGAATCGCGGATCGATAGAGAGGTCATTGACGACGATGGTCTCACCGCGACGCGCCGGGTCGATCAGGGCATTGCCGAAGCGGGTGAGGGAAGCACGGCCGGCGGACGGCGAGACGCCGCGACTGTAGGACCGGCTGATGACGAACTCGTCGCCGTCGATGTGCGCGTAGTCGACACGGCTGGCGTCGAGATGTTCACCGAGCAGCCGAAGGGCGACTTCCTGGATCGCCAACGGGTCCCGCAACTGTCGAAGATTCTCGTTGAGCCAGATGAGGAACTCCCACTCGTTGGACATACCTTCTGAGACACGGGATTCTATATCCTGATCTTTGCGGTCAGGTATGAGACACCTCGGCTGTTTCGTAGGGAAATCTCTTCGAAATCATGGAGCGGGAGACGGGGATCGAACCCGCGACATCGAGCTTGGGAAGCTCGCGTTCTACCGCTGAACTACTCCCGCACAGAGGATTCGGACGGTGGGAATTGATTATAGCCTAGCCCCGAATCACACTCAGCACTTCATCGGTCTTCCGTTCCGTCAGTTCCGGGGTCGCCGCCTCCAGGTTCAGACGCAGCAGCGGCTCCGTGTTCGACGCTCGGACGTTGAAGTGCCAGTCCGGATATTCAACCGAAATCCCGTCCATCTTTTCGAGCCTGGCATCCGAATATCGGGTCTCGATCGCCGACAGCTTCTTGGGCACGTCATCCATGCTGGCGAGCCGTGTGTTGATCTCTCCCGAGATGAAGTATCTCTCGCGAAAGGGCTGTAATAGTTCGCGCAGTGACTGGCCCTTCTTCGACATCAGCTCCAGCATCAGCAGCGCGGGAATGAAGCCGTTGTCGGCGTAATAGAAGTCGCGGAAGTAGTAATGGCCGGTGACCTCGCCGGCAAAGACGGCATCCTCCTGACGCATCCGCTGCTTGATGAACGCGTGGCCGACGCGGTTCATCAGCGCGCGCCCGCCATACTTCGCCACGGTGTCGCGCACCGCGTGACTCGCGCGCAGGTCATAGATGATCGTGGCGCCGGGGGATCTCAGGAGAAACGCTTCCGCCAGCAGCGCTGTCACGAAGTCGCCGGGAACGAAGCCGCCGTCACCGTCGATGAAGAAGCAGCGATCGGCGTCGCCATCCCACGCAATGCCGACATCGGCCCTCTGCTTCAACACCTCCGCCGTGATGTCCTGCCTGTTTTCCTCGATCAGCGGATTGGCTTCGTGATTCGGAAAGCTTCCGTCGATGTTGAAGCAGAGCCGCGTGGTCCGGCACGGCAGTCGATCGAAGAGCGCGGGGCCCACGAGACCGGCCATGCCGCTGCCCGCGTCGAGGACGACGGTGAATGGCTTGATGATCGCGGGATCGACGAACGAGAGCACTTTCTCGATGTACTGCGGCAGGATGTTGTGACTTCGCAGTGACCCTGGGGCGGCCGCGGTTGGCGGCAGACGATCTCCCGCAATCATGTCGCGGATGTCGCCGATGCCCGCATCGCCGCTCAGCGCCTGGGCGCCCTCGCGGACCATCTTGATGCCGTTGTATTGCTTCGGGTTGTGCGAGGCGGTGATCTGCGCGCCGCCCTGAAGGTGGTCCTTCACCACGGCGTAATACATCATGTCGGTGCCGAGCATCCCGTAGTCGATCACGTTGGCGCCCTGTTGCCGTGCGCCATCGATGAAGGCCGCCGCAATGGCCGGCGACGACAGCCGCATATCACGCGACACGCCAATCTGCGACGCCTGCAGATAGCTGACAAACCCGCGCCCTATCTGACGGGCGATCTCTTCGTTGATCTCGCCCGGATAGAGTCCGCGAATGTCGTATGCCTTGAAGATTCCTGGATTGATGCGCATGTCACCTGGTTCGTGGATGGTGGTTAGTGGATAGTGGGCTTCTTTGACCACGAACTACTATCCACCATCCACCAACCAAATTCATGCCCTCGTGTAGTCGGTCAGCGTCGTCTTGTCGCCGAGCACGGCGCCGCCGTTGACGCTGACGTTGCGCCCGAGATGACAGTTGCGTCCGAGGATCGCCTCGCGCACGCACGCATCGCGACCGACGCGGCAGTTCGGCCAGATGATTGCGCCATCGACGACGGCGTCCTCGTCGACCTGGGTTTGACGACCGAGCACGGAATACGGACCGACCCGGGCGCCAGCTTTGATCAGCACGCCGTCATCGACGAAGCACGGTCCTTCGATCGTGCCGCCGTCTTCGACGCGTGCATCCGAAGCGATCCAGGTGTGGTGGGACATGCCGGCGAACGGTGGCGCCGCATAGCGGCCGTCCATGATGTCGCGGTGCACCTGCACGTATTTCTCGGGTGTGCCGATATCGATCCAGTAACCGTTGTAGATGTACGCGACGAAGGTCTCGTGCCGCTCGACCAGCGAAGGAAAGTAGCTGCGCTCGATCGACCAGGACACCTCGCTCGGGATGCGGTCGAAGGTGTCCGGCTCGAGCACGTAGATGCCGGCATTGATGTTGTTGGTCGTGATCTCTTCCGGCTTCGGCTTTTCGAGAAAGCGCAGGATATTGCCGTCCGGATCGGTCTCGACCAGTCCGTACGCGGTCGGGTTGTCGACCGGCGTCAGCACGATCGTGGCGCGCGCCTGCCGCTCGCGATGCAGGCGGATGACGGCCGCGAGATCGAGCTGCGTCAGCACGTCGCCGTTGAAGACGACGACCGATTCGGTCAGGTTGTCGCCGGCGTACTTGATCGCGCCGGCCGTGCCGAGCGGCGCCGGTTCGACGACGTAGCGGATCTTGATGCCGAGCTCGGAGCCATCGCCGAAGATCTCTTCGATCCGCCGCGGCTGGTAGTTGAGACTGAGGATGACCTCGTCGATCTCGGGCACCTGCTTCAGCAGATCGATCTGGTAATGCAGGAACGGCCGATTGAAGATCGGGACGATCGGCTTGGGTGTATGAATGGTCAGTGGTCGGAGTCGCGTCCCCTTGCCCCCGGCCAGAAGGATCGCCTTCATGACAATCTCCGATATTACGCTAGAATGCGCATGAACTGATGAACCTGCCGAATGCGCTGACGCTCGTCCGGATGTTCCTCGTCCCGCTGCTCGTCGTGGTCCTGCTCACCGAATTCGAGGGGCGACATCTTTTCGGGGTGCCAAAAGAAGTGCTCGGCGCAGCCATCTTTGCGATTGCCTCGATAACGGATTGGCTGGACGGCTATCTCGCGCGCCGTCGTCGGCAGGTGACGTGGCTGGGGCAGATGCTCGATCCGATCGCGGACAAGCTGCTCACATCGGCGGCGTTTATTTCCCTCGTGCAGCTCGAGCTTGCACCGGCGTGGATGGTGGCCCTGATCATCGGACGCGAGTTCGCGGTGACGGCGCTTCGCAGCCTCGCCTACACGAAAGGCATCACCATCCCGGCGTCGCCGCTCGGCAAGATCAAGATGGCGTCGCAGGTCGCGACCATTCTGATGCTCCTGCTCGGATCGGGTCCGCTGCCGGCGGTGCTTCCACTCGGCCGCATCGCACTCTGGTTCGTGATGGTGGCGGCCGTCGTCTCGGCCGTGGACTACTACCGCCGGTTCCAGGTGCGTCTCAACGCAAAGGTCGTCGACGTGAACATCGCGCGCGAACAGCGGCGCGTCAGCTAGGTAGCTGGGTTGCCGGGCGGATGGGTAGCTGGGTAAATACGCTTGTCTTGATCCCCAACCGCCTAGCTACCTAGCCACCGAGCTACTTACGTTGCGCGACGTAGTCCCCCTCTGTAAACGCATCTCTCGACAGCGTGACCTGCAACGTGGATGTGTCCTGCCGCACATCTACCGCCACCGCTTCACCCAGCTCGAACAGGAAGTTCTGCGCCGCGTGCTTGTCGCGATAGACGACGAACTGCGCGCCGGGCGAAACGCCCTGGCTGCTCCCGCGATCGATGGTGAAGAAATCGCCCTTGGCAAACGAGTGGCGGAGATCGACGCCGGCCATCACGTGCGCGTAGTTGTCGCGCTCGGCCTTTGGTTTGTCGTCCGACACCGACGGCATCTGCGGCAGCACGAACGGCTCGAGGTAGTCGCCGACCTCAATCGAGTCGCACGCGTGCTCGATGGTCGCCAGCGACATCGCGTCGTCGACGGCGTAGACGCGCAGCCACCCGGCGGTGCGGATCATCCCGGGAGTGGCGCGCGACACGGACGAGCGGTCCGTCTGCACGCGTCGAATGAAGAACTCCTGACCGACGGTGATGCCGTTCTGCGTGCCGGCGTTGATCGTCACGAGGTCCCCGGGCGCATAGTTACGACGCACGAACGCATCCTGTCCGCCCGTAAGATGAAGCGGCATCGGCGGCGTGTCGTAAGTGATCGCAGGTGCGCAGGCGAGGGCAAGAATCTCGGGCGGCACGTTGGACATGGAGGCCGCGGGTCCGCGCTGGGCGGAGAGCGGCACGGCCGCCGCCAGCAGGGCGGCCACACAGAACGCGCGTGTCATGGGTCTCTCCCGGACTGGCGCGCGTCACGGAGCGCGCCTGATTATTGAGCCTGGGCCTGCTGTTCGGCCTTCAGCTCCTCCAGGCGCTTCTTCGCGTCCTCCACGTGCTCGCTCATCGGGAACTCCTTGAGCAGGCGATCGAGGTAGGGCATCGCTTGGGCGCCACCGGCTTTCTTATCGGTCCGGACGAGAGACTCCGCCAGATAGAAATAGATTTCGTCCCGATGCGAGTACTCGGGATCTTGGTCGAGGACTTCCTTGAAGCGGCTGGTGGCTCCGACGTACCACCGAATGGTGAAATAGTGTTTGCCCACGAGAAACGACGCGTCGCTCAGGCGGTCGCGGGACTCGCGAAACTTCTGTCGCACTTCGGGAAGAAGCGGGCTGTTCGGGAATCGGGTCACGAAGTTCTGGAACTCCTTCACCGCTTCCTTGGTCTCCGTCTGATCGCGTTGTGGCGCGCGCATCTGCTTGTGATGGCACAACGCGAGGTGATACTGCGCGTAGTCCGCACGTGCGTGTGTCGGGTAGAACGTCAGGAACTCGCGGAATTCGTTCGCGCCCAGGACCAGGTTCTCGGTGCCCCCCTCGTTCAGGTATGTGTCGCCGATTCCGAGCTTCGCGTCGGGGCGGATCACGCTCTGCGGATAGTTGTCGACGATCTGCCGGAAGTACTCCCGCGCCCGGGTCCAGTCCTTCTTCATGACGGCCTCGGTGGCGCGGTCCATCAGGTAGCGATCCGGCTGAGCGCCCGATGGAATGACGTTCTTTTTCGGTCCGCATGCCGCAGCGGCTGCGAGGACCACCAGGAAGAGCGCGCCGAGGCGCCAACGGAGCGAATACTGGAACAACTGGTCAGTCATGCATTATCGGGAACAGCTACTCTCAGTATAGACGTCCGGAGTGGCCATCTGGGCCTGCCTCATCCGAGCAGCTCGCGGACGCGCGCCGGCAGTCGGCAGGGGCGGCCCTTGTCATCGACGGCGGCGTGAATCGTGTGGCCAATCGCGGCGGCCTGCGCCTCTTCCGGCCGCCGGAGCTCGTAGTCGAAGCGGATTCGGACGGGTGTCACCAAGGTGGCTCGAGTGTGGATCTCCACCTCGTCGTCGTATCGGGCCGGTTGCCGGTATTCGCAGTGGGCCTCGATCACCGGGAGCGCCACGCCGTCGCGCTCCATCTCGCGATAGGACCACCCTGTGTCGCGCAGCCACTCGGTGCGGCCGACCTCGAACCACACGAAGTAATTCGCGTAGTAGACGACGCCCATGCGGTCGGTTTCGGCGTAGCGCACGCGCACGCGCGTGACCCGAGTCAACGCACCAGTCCGGCGCCGACGACTGCCTGACGCAGCGCGCGGGTCGCAGCTTCGGGATCACTGCCGCCGAAGACCGCGTTGCCCGCGACGAGGATGTCGGCACCCGCGGCGACGACGTCGGCGGCGTTGGTCACGTCGATGCCGCCGTCGATCTCAATCGGGACCGAGGAGTTGGCCGCGTCGAGCATGGCGCGCACGCGCCGCAGTTTCTCGATGCTGTGGGGAATGAACGTCTGTCCGCTGAATCCGGGATTCACGGACATGACGAGCACGAAATCGACGTCGGCCGCGACGTCCTCGAGCAGCATCGCCGGCGTGGACGGATTGAGCACGGCACCGGCCTTGACGCCGAGTTTCTTGATCAGGCCGATCGTGCGATTGAGATGCGGCACCGCCTCCACGTGTACGGAGATCATGCTCGCGCCGGCCTTGACGAACTCCTCGATATAGCGGTCCGGTTCCTCGATCATCAGGTGGACGTCGAGCGGGCAGGTGGCGATTCGTTTTACCGCTCGAGCGACCGGCGGACCGATGGTGATGTTCGGGACGAAGTGACCGTCCATCACGTCGACGTGGATCAGATCGGCGCCGCCACGCTCCGCGGCGGCAATGTCGCGTCCGAGCGCCGCAAAGTCCGCGGCAAGAATGGAGACGGCGATCTGAACCGGCGTGCGTGGACGCGTCATCGGCTCACCTCGATCGAGATGGCGTCCGATGGGGCGACCTGAAAGCCTCCCGCCGGCTGTTGCCGAACGATCGTGCCGGCCGGGACATCCGGATTCAATTGCGATCCGACGATCGCGACACGAAAGCCGCGGCCGCGCAGCATCGCCGCGACCTTCTCGCCCTCCATGCCGATCACGTCCGGCATGACGTAGGTCGTGTTCTCCTCACCTCGATTCAGCAGCAGCGCCACACGCGGCGCCAGTGAGCCCGGTGGCGGATCCTGGGCGACTACTGCATCCGCGGCGTAATCGGGGGAGCGGAACTCGGAGACCGATGCGACCTGGAGACCATCGGTTTCAAGGGTAATCCGTGCCGTGCGCTCGGTCTGGCCGACCAGCACCGGAATCGCGGTCGTGCGTGCCCCCGAGCTGACCCACACGCGAACCGTCCGTTGCTGCCGCGCCTGCACGCCTGACGGGGGATCCTGCTGCATGATGCGTCCCGCGGGAACCTTCTCGTCCGAGCGTCGGTTGTCGTCGATCCTCAGACCAAGGCCAAGATCGAGGAGCGTCTGCGTCGCTTCATTGACCGTCCGGCCCACGAGCTGCGGCACTTCCACCTCGCGCGATCGCAACGCAACACGCATGGAGATGCCGAAGAAAAGCAGAAAAGTCGCGGCAAGCGCGCCGAGGAGCAGGAGGAACTTCCCGACGCCAAGAACCCGTGTTCCGAGCGGCATGAGCTAGCTCGATCGTACCACGAACACTCTCCTCGATTGCTGGTCCAATACTCCCTTCGCTGGTCGGTGCACTTGTTTCTACGCTGTCAGCGCCGCCGCGAAGAACGCTTCGAGGCCATGTGCGAACGGCAGCGTGCGCAGCATGCCGCGAGCGTCGAGCAGCGGCTGCAGCCTATCTGCGAATTCAGGTCGCAGGTCGATCGGCTCGAATCCGGGATGCGCTCGCAGGAACGCGTCGACGACCTGCTCGTTCTCCTCGGGCTCGCTCGAGCACGTGGCATACACGAGGCGTCCGCCTGGTTTCAGCACGGCGGCGGCGCGTGCGAGCAGCGCGAGTTGGTCGCGAGCGAGCGCAGGCAGGTCGGCTTCCAGACGTTGCCACTTGATGTCGGGATCGCGGCGTAACGTGCCGAGGCCTGAGCAGGGCGCGTCGACCAGCACCCGGTCGAACGCCGGCGCGAACGGCAAGGTTCCCGTGGTCGCGATGTGAACGATGTGGACGTGGTGCGCGCCGCTGGTTCGGATGGTCTGTTCAAGGAGCGCCAGTCGCTTCTCACGCACATCACACGCGACGAGCACGCCCGAATCGTCCATGTCCGCGGCCATCGCGGTGGTCTTGCCACCGGGCGAGGCGCACAGGTCGAACACATGCTCTCCGGGACGGGCGCTGACCACGAGCGGGATGAGTTGGGAGGCCTCGTCCTGCACGAAGAACGAACCGTCAGGCGCGAGGCGGAGAGGGTTGCCTTCGGTCACGGTGAGCCCGTGCGGCGCGTAGTGCGTCGGTTCGGTCTGAATCCCCTCTGCCGCCAGCGCGTTCGCGACCGGTTCGCGTTGGACGCTCAGCCGGTTGGCTCGAATGGTCAATCGTGGCGTCTCGTTGTTGAAGCGAACCCACCGCTCGGTCGCGTCGAAACCATAGCGATCGAGCCA
>Ga0111538_10004372_pt1 | contig 19658 bp, 14 predicted proteins | sample SoiMethybrSBSTD1_FD_79669 | JGI IMG/M metagenome (GOLD analysis project Ga0111538, IMG submission 79669) | Bulk soil microbial communities from a Populus tree surrounding site in Tennessee, USA - Soil MetaG P. TD hybrid SBSTD1 (version 2)... | ecosystem: Environmental > Terrestrial > Soil >...
AATTGAATGATCTGTTGACTCAATGGAGGCTGACTTATATGGAGGCGCATTGCGGCACGACCGAAGTGCAATTCTTCAGCAACAACGACGAAATAACGGAGGTGTCGCAACTCGATGCTCAAACCTTGATCGACCTCATATTGAAACTGACAAGCATGCTTGCATAATCTATCATCCGAATTGAATCGATCTATTTGAGGAATAATGGAGATTCGCCACTTGCGTTACCTGGTAGCAGTTGCCGAAGAACTGCACTTCGGCCGCGCTGCAGCCCGCCTGAACATGAGCCAACCTCCTTTGAGTCAGCAAATTCGCCAACTCGAACAAGAACTCGGCGTGAAACTCTTCGAAAGGACCAAGCGAGCCGTGCAAATAACCGAGGCAGGCAAGCGGGTCGTGAATGAAGCGTACCAGGTGCTGACTCGATTAGCGCACTTCTCAGCCGTTGCCTCGAATGGAGAAGAGGGGCTGATCGGTCATTTATCGATCGGTGCGCCTGGAGGAGCCAGCGACCTCCTCATCGAAACTCTCCGCGTTCTCAAAAGATCATCTCCCCGATTGCGCATCGAGTTGCAGTTCCTGACCACCGCGCTACAAATAGATGCTCTACGCGAGCGAAAAATCGAGGTGGGCCTTTTGAACCTTCCGGTTCATGAGCCGTTGCTGATACTTGAAAAAGTTAGCCAGGAGCCTTTGTGCCTGGCGATGCCTCCGGGACATCCGCTGGCCAGGAAACCACGAATTCCGATCGCCTTGTTAAAGAATCAACCCATGATCCTGTTCCCGCGCCGGGTTACTCCAGGTCTGCACGATTCCATCACCGTCATGTGTCGCAACGCCGGCTTTATGCTTAATGTTGTTCACGAGGTGGACAGCATCGTCGGCGGGCTCACGTTGGTCAGTGCAGGCTTCGGGCTGGCCTTCACCACCCCAAGCCTTCATCGCCTTTGGCAGGATGTGGTGTTTCGGCCCATACTCGGCGCTCCAGATATCACGCAAGCCGTTGCGTATCGGCACGATTCCGTTAATCCCGTCCTCGAAACGTTTCTCAGAGCTGTTCGCCAGTCTTCTCGTAGAGAGAACACAAATTCGATAGCTAAAGTTGAACGTGGCGTTAGCTCCATACCTTTATCGCTCCGCACACGTGTATGATCCCGCGTTTGTAACAGGGCCCTCGGCGTACTTCGGATATGTCGGATAAGAACACAACGGCAAAGTGCCGGCATTTCCTGTAACCGTGGCCGACTTCGGTGGCGCAGCGCCTTTCTCCACCCAATCAAGAAGCATCGCGACACGGTCGAACCGGCTGGGAATTTGTGCCGCAGGAATCGTGGCTCCGTCACCGTTAGCGGTGTAACTGGAGCCGGTAAGTCCGTGCCCCGTCTGAGGGACAACGTAGAAACGTGCAAAGCCATCAACCGCAGAACGCCCCATCTTATCCAGCACCGATTGGTAGTAATCGAGTTGTGCGCCCGGGGAGGCAAGGGTGTCGTTGGTGCCGATTGCTACAATCATCTTTCCGCCTCGTCGGGCGAATGCCGACAGGTCGGGATTTGTAGCGTCCAACCATGCCGATATCTCTTCTCGGCGGCCGTTCAGCGCACCGCCCTCAACATAATCGAGAGGATTGCCACTCGTGTTCTTCATAAGGAATCCGGTGACACCAAGAACACCGAGGTGGAAATGATTGTTGGCGTTTTCCGGGGCACCTTCCTGTCCTTTGAAGCGCGCATTCGCGATGAGGCCGCTACCAGAAGGATCCGTATTCGGCACCCACATCCCGAACGTCGTGGTCCCATTGGCGAGTGGTGTCGCAAACTTGTAGCGGCTGTAGACGACCTTCAGCGTTGAGATCTGACCATCGGTAAGGCAGGCCGCGGCGCTCGTGTCCGCTGGATTTGGATCGATGTTGTTGGTGCAGCCCTTTGAAGCCCATGGATTGCGGTTGGGTGCTCCCTGACTCACGTCAAAGATGGCGCGGCAGGCCATGTAGTTATTAATGATGCCGTCTGCAAGCCCATCCAACTTGTCGCATTGGCGAACGAATTCAGCGCGGATCGCTTCCACTTTGGCGGGTGGTACCCAATTGGCGGCAGGCTTTTCCTGGATGCGGATCAACTCGGGACCGAGCATCAACGACGAGAAACTGACAATCGGTACGTTTGCAGCAACACCGTTGTAGTCATTGGGATATCGCTGAGCCACAGTCAATGCCTCTCGACCGCCCTGGGAACTGCCGACGTAATAGTTAAAGCCGGGACGCTCGCCGTACGCGCGTTCCATGAGAACCATGGCGGCGTCGTGAGTCTTCTTCATCTGCATGTAACCCAGGTTCTTGATGGCTTCGTCGCTTAACGACCAATCATCACCGGCCGGTGCGGCAGCGCCGCCGCCACGCGGACCGAAACCGCCCTGCTGATGTCCCGAATCGCTCCCATACGCAGCAAATCCTCGCTGAAGCAGTGCAGCCGCTTCGCCGCCAGTGAGGTTAGGAATGGAACCGTTCATGCCGCCACCGCCCATCTGTACAGCATGACTCGACCATGAAGCCGGGAGGATAACCCGAAAATTGATAGGGCGACCGTGCGAGCTGGTGTCCGTTGGAGCCATCGCGCCATCGATCGAGCAATATGCCGGCGCGTTGCCGGTAGCCGCCACCCATCGAGGCGCGGCAAGCGTTACGCCCGCAACGGGCTCCCCTATCGACGCAACCGGGATGGCGGTACCGAGCTTAGCGCTCGAGCAATCTTCAGTGGAAATCGTCCGCGCCGCCGGCTGTGCCGGAGTCTGAACGGCAACAGCATTGAGGCCGATTTCTGGAATCAGCAGTGCGGCGAGCGCGGCGCCTGCTACGAAAACTGTTCGAATAGGTTGGTTCATGTGCATGTAATACCGGGTGTGGCGGCAAAGATCAAGGACCCAACACGCCAGCCTCTTCACCGATTCCGCCGACGGGAAATCAGGACGATGTGTTACTGAGGTATGTCTGTGGCGTTTTGCCAGTCCATCTTCGGAAGGCGCGGTGAAAGGATCGGAGTTCGGAGAACTGGAGTAAGTTTCCTACCTCCTGAACGGGCACGCGGGTCAAAAGGTCGAGCGCCAGATCGCGCCGAAACCGATCAATCTCCTCTCTATAGGAGGTTCCTCGACAATTGAGTTCTCGTTGCAACGAACGTCCGCTGAGCGCCAGTTTTGCCGCTGTGCTTTGCAAGCGGACATCGCCCCGCCGGGAAAATCCATCGGCGAGAACCTTCCGCAAATCACCGAGGAATTCGTCCTTCGCCGAATGTTTCAAGAGCGACTGGCCATAATGATCCAGGATTTCACTGAGCATCGCGTCTCCGCTCGGTAAAGGCATATCGGCGCTCTCTCGAGTCAGAATCATGCGATTCTCCGAGCCATTGAAGCGCACAGGACAACCAAACATCGGATGGTAGGGCGCCCCGCGATGGTGACCGGGCCGGGCGAAACAAACCTCCTTCGGATGCCAGTCCACTCCGGCGCCGAGACGTAAGCGCGCGAGAATCATCGAGAAGATAAATTCGATGTAGAAATGCGCTGAGCCTTCTGGCGCATAAGGACTGTGTAGCTGGAGATGCGCTGCGCCGCGCGAGGTGGACAAATGCATTTCGAAAACGTTATTGACGAGCGGGAAACTGCGGATGAATTTCTGCAAGGAATCACGCGGTGTTGCACCGGTAAGCAACAAGTAATCGGCGATCCTGTACGTTCCAAATGGAAGCACTCCGATGACATGATGTGCGAGCAGAGGATCACCCGTCGCTCGTTTCGCCTCGTCCCACAACGCGAATGCCTGCTCGGCCGAGAGCCGAGCGCCCGCCTGAGCAATCAGTGACGGGGAAATGCCGGCTGCTGACAATAACCCATCAGAAGCGATCCCACGGCTTCGGCAGTAATCGACAACTCCCCTCGCGGTGACGTTCGTGACGGTACGCGATGACATGTTCGAAAAATTATAGGCTCAATTCGGTTCGAACAGTCTCCTTCAGGCCTAAGACACATAGCCACGAAACAACGGAGAGAGCGACAGCATAAATGGTGATGGCCAGTGAACTTCCGAATGTGCTGTAGAGCGCCGCGGCGACAAAAGGAGTGATGGCTCCGCCAAGCAGAGTACCCAGGGTAATACTGAGGGACGCGCCGCTATAGCGGAATGCTGAGGGAAACAACTCGGCGAACACCGCGGCCTGGGGCCCAATGTACATACCTTGCACCACCAACATTAAGGAAACCGCGAGGGCAGCAAGCGGTACAGATCTCGTGTCGATGAGTGGAAAGAAGACCAGCGATGCAATCACCAGAATGGCGCAACTCCAACGCATCATGCGCCGCCGACCGATGGTGTCGGACCGATTCGCGAAGAACAGAATCGACGCCGCAAAAAGAACTGCCGCCAACTGCAACAAACCCAGCGTCACCGGCAAAGAGAATTGGAGATTTCGTGTGGCGTAGGAAACGAAGTAGACGATAACCAGATATCCGGTCGCACTGATTGAAAGATAACTGCCGGCAGCCAGAAATACCGATCGAGCTTCGCTGCGCAATAACTCAACGACAGGCAAGCGGCGGGTCGATTGTGCACGCCGAACTTCCTCAAAGATCGGGCTTTCAGCAACCCTGAGACGCACAAAGAACCCCACCGCCACGAGCACACTGCTCGCAAGAAACGGCACCCGCCATGCCCACGAGGCGAATTGCGAGGGGCTGACTACTGTAGATGCCAGCAGAAACACGAGGTTCGAGAGAATGATGCCGATCGGCAAGCCGAGTGCCACAAAACTTCCGAAGAGCCCGCGTCTCCCCTGCGGCGCATGTTCGACCGACATCAATACGGCGCCGCCCCATTCTCCGCCCAAAGCAAATCCCTGAAGGAATCGAAGAGAAACGAGCAACACCGGAGCTAACGCTCCGATGCTCGCGTAATTGGGAAGGAGCCCAATGGCGAACGTTGAAATTCCCATTAGCAGAAGACACCAGACCAACGTCGACTTCCGCCCGATGCGATCCCCGAAATGCCCCATCACGATTCCGCCCAGTGGACGTGCGCCGAACCCGATCGCAAACGTCGCGAATGACGCGAGAGTACCCGCCAGCGCAGACACCTGCGGAAAGAACTGCGGCGCGAATACCACGGCGGCAGCCGTACCGTAGATGAAGAAGTCATACCACTCGATGGTGGTTCCTATAGCGCTTGCAAGCGCAACGCGGCGTGCTTCGACTTGGCGGTCGGCTGTTGGTTTAGTCATCTATTGTTGTGCGCCCCGTTGTCTCCCGCCTCTGGCGCCACCGCCACGCGCTCCTGCTGCAGGTGCTGCCAGGCAACGCATAAGCTACCAACTGCGCTGAACCTCCAGCGGCCGAAGATGCCGCAAAGACGATATATTGGCGACCATTCAGCATGTAGGTCATTGGCAATTACTGCCCCACGATAGCCGCAGGGAGCACAGGCAACAGAATGATTAGACCCGCTACACCAAGAAATCCCAATCGCTTCATCAACATCCTCCCGTCCTGAACGCGTAACGATAGCTATCGAATTGGTAAGGCGCCAATACTTTCAATCGAGATGCCGGAAATATTGGCACAACTCTATCGGAATATCGCAAGATCGTGGTTCAAATCGATTAACTTAGGGGGATCAGCCATGTTTTCTAAACTGAGCCGGAGAGATCTGAAGTAATGGAACGTCGAGATTTCATAACTGCGATCACGGCCGCTCTCGCTGCATCTCTATCGGGCAGCGCTCAGGCGGTTACTCCTTCTTTGAAAGACGCGTACAACGGAACGTTCTTGATTGGAACAGCGCTGGATTTCCGTAGCGCGAATGAGTTCAATGCCACGGAACTGGATCTCATCAAGACCCAGTTCAATGCGATCACGCCGGAAAACTCGATGAAACCCGGCCCGGTCCATCCCCAGGAGACCTCGTGGAACTGGACGCAACCTGATGCGTTGGTGGACTTCTGCCAGGCGAACAACATCAAGACTTTCGGTCACTGCCTCGTGTGGCACTCCCAGACGAATCCGTGGTTCTTTCAGGATGCAGATCGCGATCGAGCGCTTTCGCGGCTTCGAGATCACATCCACACGTTGGTCGGACGATTCAGGGGGAAGATCGCGGGATGGGACGTCGTGAATGAGGCGATTAACGATGGAGCTAATCCAGCAGGAACCGAAAACCTGCGAGATTCACGCTGGCATCAAATCATCGGCCCGGATTACCTTACGCAGGCATTCAAGTTTGCCCGCGAAGCCGACCCTGCGGTGCCGCTGCACTATAACGACTACAGCATTGAAAGCGGTGCAAAGCACCAAAGCTCCCTGCTTCTGCTAAAGCGATTGATTTCGGAGGGCGCTCCCATTACCACCGTGGGTATACAAGGCCATTGGAGTGTCACAAATCTCAACGCTCAAAAACTCGAGGATATCGAGCAGGCGATAATCAGCTACAAAACGCTCAAGCTTAAAGTGGCGATCACCGAACTCGATCTTACGATGACCGGTGCTGGCGGCGGACAACTGGGGCGCGGTCAGCGAGGCGAAGTGACTCCGCCTTCGCCCGAAGCGCTGACAGCACAAGCTGACGCTTACGGCAAATTGTTCGCGCTGTTTGTGAAGCACCGCGACGCGATCGATCGAATCACATTCTGGGGGCTCAACGACAATCGCTCATGGCGCAGAGGACAAAGCCCGCTCGCCTTTGACGGCGCCAGTCAACCAAAGCCGGCGCTGCGGGCGATCATTAACTCGTCGGCGAAAATTTGAACCTTGCGAGGATCGAGAGGGAGCGCTCAATTCCCTGGCGAACGATTTTGGTATGATCGATTATTCGCCCTTGTGTATATAATCCCGGCACTGTACACATCTTAATATAAGGAGCAGGCGATGAGTTCACGATTAGTGAGGAAATCGGCACTGGTTGTTGCGCTGGCAACAGGTTTCCTGTTTGGCTCGACGCAAATTCAATTCGGACAACAGCCCGGGCAGCAACCTGGCCCCGGCGCAGCGGCAGCAGGTCAACGCGGGGGACGAGGAGCTATTGATCCTCGCGTTCAGCAGCGCACCTACCTCTTCACGGACACTAACGAACAACTTCCTTACGCGGTTTTCGTCTCTTCCAAAGTCTCCAAGGATAAGAAGAATCCTTTGATCGTCGCCTTGCATGGATTGGGTGGCGACCAGAACACGATGATGCGCGCCAACGCGTTGCAATTGGCGGAAGACGGTGGCTACATCATGGTGGGACCGATGGGATACAACTCGTCGGGCTGGTACGGGGCTCCTTCAACCATGGCAGCTGGAACGGGTGGTGCGGCTGGGGGTGTTGGATTCGGTGGGGGACGAGGCGCTGCCCCGGGCGGACCGGGTGCTGGTGCCGGTAGAGGCGCGGGACCGGGACCGGGCGCAGGTGCAGGAGCTGGCGGCGGCAGAGGCGCAGGACCAGGCGCAGGCCCTGGAGCTGGAGACGGCAGAGGCGCACGGCCGGCGCCTACAACGTTGGGTACGCCGAACGAAACCAGTCAGAAGAGTGAGAAGGACGTGATGAACGTCCTCGAGATGATCAAGAAGGAATTCAATGTCGACGAAAGCAGAACGTACTTGATGGGACATTCGATGGGCGGAGCCGGCACCATCTACCTTGGCGTGAAATACGCATCGATCTGGGCTGCCATCGGTGCGGAAGCCCCGGCGACTTCGCCTGCCGGCATCTTCCCTAGTAACTACAGCCTCGCGCCTGCCAGGAACGTTCCGATGATCATCGTTCAAGGCGATATGGATACGTTGGTCCCGGTCACGGGCACACGACTCTGGATCGACCAGATGAAGGAACTGAAGATGACGCACGAATACGTTGAGGTTGCTGGTGGAGATCATGGAAGCGTCCTTACCACCGGCGCTCCGGATATTTTTGCGTTCTTCGCCAAACATACCAAGGCTTCCCGCTAAATCCATTCGATCATCCGTCGTGAGTTGCCATAACGGCGACTCACGACGGAACGGCTGTAGGCAAACCCCAATGAAATATAAATCTGCACTCACAATCATCGCGTTGGCTTTTGTTCTGAATATCCCTGGTGCGCGGTGGGCTCTTGGCCAGGGCGCACCCGGAATGCTCATTCCTCATGAGTCATGGACCTGTGGCATGCCCGAGGGGATTCCAGCACCCGAGAGCGGAAGCCTTATCTTTGAACTGGAAATGAAGTTCGATAAGGTTCTTGAGGTCGGCAAAACTCCCTTCGGAGATCGAAAAGTAATTGTTGGTCAGGAAGGAACGCTGTCCGGGCCGAAGTTAACAGGCACTGTCATGGCCGGAGCGCTGGACTTTGAACTGAAACTTTCCAACGGCACGATTGAAATTGAACAAGTGCTCGTTCTCAAGACCAGCGACGGAAAGTACATCTATGTACGCAATGCGGGAACGGGAACCGACTCCACCGATGTCCGGGTCGTAATGGATTTTGAAGCTCCCAACTCAGCCCCATCTGCGTGGCTCAATTCCGGCAAGTATGTGGCTCGCCGTGCCGTAAATGCCGCAACCAAGACTTTCACGATGCGAGTCTACGACGTCTCAGGCGTTTCCCTGCCCGCAGGTTCCGCAAACGTCGCGCGCATCAGCAAGCCCGCAGGCGCTGTGAATCAGCCCTGGGATTATCGGAAGGCTGCACCCACAGAAAAACAAGGCGACGTCCTGATCACGGAAACGGTCACGCTAAGTCCCAGCCAATCCGTCGGCATGAGTAAGAGGGGAAATCGAAACATCATCCCGATTACGGGCGGCGAACTGACCGGGCGAATACCAGGCAAGGTGCTCTTCGGCGGCGCGGACTATCAGAACCTCTCGGGCCCCCCGGCCATCGATGCAAGATATCTTTGGCAGGCGAACAACGGCGACATCATCATCGTTCGCAATACCGGATCCGGCCGGCTCATACCGACTTTCGAGGTACGAGTCGACAGTCCCTATGCCTACCTCAACAAAGGTTTGTACTTGAGCTCACCACCGGGCATGAGACCGGGCGGTGTCGGCATCACGATGTACGAAAGCAATCCTTAATCGGCGCCCGCTTCATTAGGGTTATTGATTTCCTCGTCCTCTGGGAGCCGCGGGTGCCGGCAGACCGATGACAGGCTCTGCATCGGGTTCAGGCGCGGCAGCGCCGCGTCCACCGCCTGCCGCAGGCGCGGCGCCTCGCGCGCCACCGCCCCCGCGCGGCGCGGTCCAGCCATCGCGCGCGGGTCCATTCTGCACGAAGTGTGTTCCCGCGGTGGCGGTGTAGCCGTTGAGATACTGTGAGCCTGCATTGCCGTAGTACTTGCCGTATTTCAGAGCCGCGTTATGCACCTTGATGATTGCGTCCTGGTAGCGGGGGTCGTTCTGAGACCAGCCGGAAAAACTGGACAGATCGTTGTTGCCTAGGATGACCACATCGACGCCGTGCGTTGCCGCGATCTCTTCCGCATTCGCGACGCCTTCGAGCGTTTCGATCATAACAACGACAAGCATGTTGTCGTTAACGGTCGCGCGATAGTTCACGCCCGGCCATGCCTGCCCGAAAGAACCGCCTCCCGAGCTTCGTCGCCCGAACGGGGGGTAACGCGAGAAGCGAGCGGCGTCGCGCGCCTCAAGCGCGTCGTCCACAGTCGGGACAATGATGCCGATCGCGCCCAGATCCGTCGCTTTTTGGATGCTCGATTCCAACGCATCGGGCATTCGGATAAAGGGCGCAGCGCCGTCGGCACCCGGGCACGCAAGAATCATCCGGCGCACTTCATCCCACGACATCGTGCTGTGCTGCATTTCGAACCAGACGAAATCAAAATGCTTGCGAATTTCACAGTACTGCTCGGGGTTAAAAGAGGAGATGGTGTAGCTTGTGACGACTTTGTCCTGGAGCAGCAGCTCCTTCGCCTTGTTGTAGAGCGGCCGCGGCGTATCCGGGCTCATCAAGGCCTTGACCTGCCATCCCCAGCCTCGCGCGTCGGGCTTATCCGGCAGGATCGACCCGCCGATCAGCCCGCCGTTACCGGCGTTGGGGGTTGCCGATGCGATAGCGGCAGCGTTCGCAGCACCGCCCCCGCGTCCGCCGCCGCCCTGACCGCGTCCTCCCGCCGCCGGGGCGGGCCCCTGTGCGGCTTGCACAACTACTCCAGAAACGATCGCCAAACAAGCAGCTAACTTCAGATAAAACGGCTTCATCTTTTTTCCCCTTCCGTATGTTCGGGCTTTCTACTCCGCCGCGCGATAATTGTGCAACCCGTTCGGATAACCATTGATTGCAAGTCTTGTGGCCATCCCTTGACCTCCGAACGTAGCACGGTGGTACCGTCCTTTGGGGACGTAAACCACATCGCCCTGATGGGCGTTGATTAACGGCAGCCCCTCGATCAAATAATCGATCTGACCTTCCATGATGTACCAGAACTCCGCATAGTCGAGATGGAAGTGCCCCTGGTCGGTTTCCGGGGGAGGGGGAGCGCCACGACCACGGATGAGATTGGCGAAACCGCGATCATCCGTAACGAAAGCTCCAGCGCGCTGGCCTCCCTTCACGACCTGAGTTTCAAAATCGAGGTATGGTTTATTCTGGTCGCTATACGAGCCGCGACCGGTAAACGTAATCGGCACGAACTTCACCCCATCGATGGGCGTGGGCTGAGCTTTGCCGTCGTTAGGATAGAGAACGCTCGCGCCAGCGACCGTTACTTCAAATCGCAGCGAAGGTTTGTCGCCAACGGTTTCCATCTTGAACGGGATCCGATAAGGCACTTGTACCAGAAAACCCTTCGAGGCAACGAAAGGCTCCTGGCCGTCAATCGTGAATCGGATCTGGCCGTCCTGAACGACCCACCATGCCGGATTGTCGGCATAAAATCTTGTCGGTGTGCTTTCGCCGGGTGCCATTGAAATGTATTGAGCCTTCAAATGGGCGTCGTCAACGACGGTCAGACTCCAACTCTGCTTGCCTGCGTTCTGAGCCATGACGTCCGCCAATTTCCAGTGAGGCTTGTGAGGTGGCGTATAAGGGGTAAGTTGGGCCGGCTTTGGCGCCAGTGCCGGAATATTGCGGCCTTGAGCTCCGACCTGGGTCGAAACCACAGCAAGAGACGATGCTAAGAGTGCAATGGAAAGAAAAACGGTACGAGTCGATTGTCGCATTGCGAAATATCCCTCCTTCAGGTCTTAAACCTCATCGTAGAGCACAACTGGATAGGTTTTCTGAGTTGTTATCGTTTTCTCGACCGGCGGCCACACGCGCTGATGGGCAGCAGACGCAATCCATTTCTGCCGTAGTTCCTCACTCTCAAATTCCAGTTCGAAGCGGTAGTTGTGATTGGCGGGGGCCGTCCCCTGGATGATGGTGCGCCGCTTGAGCATCTTCACTCGGATGTAGCCTTCGTGTTTCACCGCCTCAGGAACGAAGGTGTTGTGGAATAGGTCCAGCATTTCCTTCTCCCGGGCCGCGGCGACATCCATTTCCACATAGAGCCGAACATGTTTCGTCTGTGCTCTTGCCGGTGTCGCGAACCGGGCAAGGCCGAGTGCAGCAGTGGTTGCGGCGAGAGCGGACTTGATAATTCCTCTTCTGTTCAATGTTCCTCCTGAGATTATTCGATGTGCTCAGCGTTGGTTTCCACCAACCAACAACTGCGTCTTGGCAGCCATGTCTTTCGCGACACCCATCACGAAAAGTTCAAGCGGCTCGGAGCCTGTATTCGTGAACAGACTCGACTCGCCTATCTTGACTGGAATCGCATCGCCCGTTTTGACAGCGACCGTCTCCGATGTGGCACCCTTGATGGTGACGGTACCGCTACCCGCGAGCACGTAATACGCTTCGCCTACGGTGTCGTGCTTCATCTCGTTTGAGGACAAGCCCTGCGGCACCAGCACTTGATCGATATACGCCCATGTCGTCGAAAAAACCGCCGGACCAAGCGCGCGTCGTGTGAGGACTGTCGTGGGTGGTGCGGGTGTAGAGGCTGCGGCAGCAGCGCCACGCCCACCGCGGCCGCCCCCGCGAAGAAGGAGATCCCTATCGAAGCGTCCCACCATGAAAGTCGGTATCGGATCCAGTGGTGCTCCAGCCCGGGTGTCGCCCAGGTCGAAGTTGTCGTACACACCCGCGTTAAGCGACACATTGAGATTCACCCACTGCACCGGTTTCGTACCTGAGTTGTATATCGCATGCGAATGGCCCGCTCGGCAGATAACTCCTGCGGGTCCCTTTACCAGCGCGGTACGCCCGTCAATGGTGAACTGCGCTTCACCGTCAAGAATGACGAACATCTCCTCAACCGTGTTATGGAAGTGATGTCCGATACCCGCTCCCGGCGGAATCTCGCCTCGATGCAAAAAATTGAATTCCGGTGTGACCGCGCCGCGATTGAGCAGAGCGGTAAACGCCATCGTCCCGGCACCGCCGTGCACTGCTGGGGACGGACGGAAAGCAGCCGGATCGGTATGCGCAATCCGGCGGGACAGTTCCGACTGTGCCCCGGGTGTCACTGTCTGCCACAGCGCCATAGCAGCTATGGCAACAACAACCGAAAACATAGGAACTCTAATGCGAGGGGTCATGGCATTCCTCCTATTAATAAAAGGATGGCGGCAGCTTACTTCCAAACCATATGACGCGACAATCGATAATCGATTACCTAATTCAATCCTTCCGGCAGACGAAAACCTCGAACCTTCGTCTGGATCGACCAGACGGACGATTCGCCGACCATATATAGGATGTCGCCATTCGCCCCTCCGAAGGTAATGCTGACCGGATATTGCGGTACAAATATCGTGCCAACGTAGGTTCCATCGGGCATGAAAATCTGGACACCTGTTCGGGTCGCCACGTAATAACGGCCATCCGTGTCCACGATCGCACCATCCGCACCAGAATCGAGACGATCCTCAGGCTTTTCTGCCTCAAGTACTGCCTGCGTTAAATCAAGCTTCGCGAATTGCCGCTTCTTCGAAAGCGAGCCATCGTCAGCGACGTCGTAAGCCCAAATAAAGTTCTCCCCGGGTTTCTGCCATGTGTTGTTCACATAGAGCGTCTTGCCGTCCGGAGAAAGTTCAACGCCATTAGGCATTGCATATTCGCCAGGGCCGATGACAGCCTTTGCGGCGCCATCGGGCGCAACGTAGTACACCTGTTTGCCCGGCTGGCTCTTCTTCGCTTCCGGTGTGAACTGCGGATCGGTGATATAGAGGCCGCCCTTTGCATCCATAACCAGATCGTTCGGGCCATCGATCGGCTTTCCGTTGATCTTATCGAGCACGACTCTCACAACTTTCCCTGTCGCCGGTTCGACTTCAACAACTCGATGGCCGAACATGTCGCAGACAATAAGGTTGCCGTTCTTCGCAGCAACTGTTCCGTTCGACTGCATGCCGCTCGCAAGCACGCGATATTTGCCGTCGGGCTCCATAACAATCAATCGGCTGCGCGCAGGACTTCCGGTGTAGTCACCTGCCGCAGGATTCTTGAAATACATATCCGAGAAGTAGAGCTTGCCCTTAAGCCACGTCGGTCCCTCAGTGAACGTAAACCCTTCCGCAAGTTTCTGCGGCTTTACGCCTGCGGGGACGACTTGGGAATACAAGTCCTGCTGTTTCTGAACACGCTCGATGTAGTCCGGGCGGACAGGCCAAAATACGTCGAGTTGGTCAGCGCCGGTGTCCCCCATTTTTGCAGAGTGCACCATGCCACTCGGCAAGTACACCGTGTTGCCGGCTGCAGCCGAGAAAGAGAAGGACTTGTCCATCACACCCTGATCGAGGTTGCCCCGCAGCGTGTGGGTCAATTGGTCTTCAGGATGAATATGCAAGGGAAACTCGGAACCGGGATCCATTCGAACAAGACTGATCTGTGCGTTCTTGCCCCAAATTAATTGCGAATGAGCGGACGCGCGCTTATAGGACCTTCCCTCCTCAGGGTTCGTCAACGGGGTAAATGGAATGTCGGTTAGATGGACGACGTTGCCAGGCTGGAGAGACGGGGTCACGCCCAGATCGGGAAATGTAACGTTGACGCCGGCGGTATTTTGTCCTGCCAGTGCGAGATGATCGAGACGGATCGGAGAGTAGACCTCGAACGCCTTCCATCCTTTCGCACCAGCTTTGACCGATCGCTTTGCGCCCGGCTGAAGATACAGCACATCGTCCTTTGCGATCTCTACTGTCTTGCCGTCGAACTGAACACTGGCGGACCCATCTTTCCCCACAATGATGAGTTCTTCACCCAGTGTTTGTTCCGGATAAGATGCTTCCGGCTGCATCTCGATGCGCTCTACAAGCACACCTCGCCCCCACCACAACGTTGCCGTTACGCCGGGCGCGATGGTTGTCGACGGCAACTTCCCCACTTCCGTAGGCTCACCATCATGCAACACCATCGGTACGCGAAGTTCGGGGAGTTCGCGTGTGCGTCCCGTAACCTTGGATTCCTCGATGACCTTCCTGTTAACCGCGGCCCATTGGGGTTCATTGCTGGTGGCGGTCGAACATCCTGAGATCACGAAACTGAGAATTACGGGAGCAAAGCGAAAATGACTGTAGCGAACAGAATTCATGACGAACACCACCTGTTGTGAAAAACGTGACTATTCGGCACCCCGAAGGGGTGCAGGATATATAGCCGGGGGTTAGCGAGCGGAGCGAGCGTAACCCCCGGGATGCGGGCCACTAGCATTTGCACCCCCCAGGGGTGCGGATACAGCCCTTGAACATTTACCAGGGGTTGCGCGCTCCGCGCTTAACCCCTGGCTACCCTCCTTGCACCCCTCCGGGGTGCTCCATCGCAAAGAACCCCGTAGGATAGGTGTTTACAATCAAGAGATCTAATACTTTTGATTGAAACTTCGAACGTATCGATAAGTGTACTCTTTCACGGCACTGCGACCGAGGGAGGGGCTATGATAACGCCCACGTCAGGCAATCCAGGTTCGAAGGAGTCCGATATGTCACAGAGTCGACGACGTTTCCCGCGCTATGCAGCAGCGGTCGCCATCTTTGCGGCAGGTATTGCCAGTATTGCAAGTCTCGCGCAATCTCCGGCCGGAAAATGGTGGCCGGGATACGGCAATGGCGCAGATAACTCCCGCTACTTCGCGTCACGGCAGATTAGCAAGACGAACGTGACCCAACTTCAAGTAGCGTGGAACTACCCTTACGGCGACACAAGCTTTGCGCCGATCGTGGTCCGCGGAGTCATCTACGGCCGCGGACGAAATGGCTCGCTCGTTGCCGTCGATGCGAAGACCGGCAAGGAGCTATGGATCCGCGAAAACATGAATGGCATGACCAGCCGCGGCATGAATTACTGGGAGAGCAGCGACGGCCGAGATCAGCGATTGATCTTCGCGATGAACACCATGCTACAGGAACTTGATGCGAAGACAGGCAAGTCGATCATGACGTTCGGCACGAATGGATACGTGGACTTGCGTGTCGGCATTGACGGCCGCGATCCATCAATGATTGGGAATATCCAATCGAATACTCCGGGCGAGGTTTTCGAAAACCTGATCATCCTCGGCAGCGCGACTGGCGAAGGATACATGTCGCCGCCGGGAGACATTCGCGCTTATGACGTCCTCGATGGAAAGCTTGTCTGGACCTTCCATACCGTACCGCGCCCTGGAGAGTTTGGTTATGACACGTGGCCCAAGGATGCATGGAAATACGTCGGAGGCAACAACAACTGGGGCGAGATGACGATCGATGCGCGGCGCGGCATCGCCTACATTCCCCTCGGGTCACCCACATACGATTTCTATGGAGTGGATCGTCTGGGATCCAATCTCTTCGGAACTTCGATCGTTGCGCTTGATGCGCGTACAGGTAAGCGCAAGTGGCATTTCCAACTCGTCCACCACGACCTGTGGGACATGGATCCAAGTGCGGCACCGCAGCTGACAACAATCCGGCACAACGGACGTAATCGCGACGTGGTCGTCGTGAGCAGCAAGTTGACGTGGCTTCACGTGCTCGACCGCGAAACCGGCGACCCCATCTGGCCGATTGAAGAACGTCCTGTTCCGAAATCAGAGATGCCGGGCGAAGAGAGTTGGCCGACACAACCGTATCCAACCAACCCGCCGCCTTATTCGAGACAGTCATTCACTGTCGACGACGTAAGCCCCTACTTGTCGGCTGATGAAGCGGAGCCTTTCAAAAAGCGATTGGCAGCGGCGACCAACAAGGGCCTGTTTACACCTATCAGCTTCAATGACACGGTGCACGTTCCGACCAGCAATGGTGGCGTGCTCTTTGGAGGCGCGGCAAGCGAGCCCAATGGTTTTGTCTACGTCGTCGCCCACGACAACCCCGGAATACTTCGGTTGCTTCGCCCCGGCGACAACGCGGGTCGTGGCGGTGGTAACGCGCCTGCACCGCCAGCGGGGCAAATTGCGTATCAACAGAATTGCCAAACATGCCATGGCGCAGATCGATTGGGTATAGAAAGCAGCGGACCGGCGCTCATTGCCAACGGCGCTCCCCGATTTGACGCAGCCGCGATTCGGACGGTCCTGGCTTCCGGAAAAGGCCGTATGCCTGCGCAACCGCACCTCACCAATGCAGACGTCGACAATCTGGTGATATTCCTGACCGCACCCGCTGGCGGACGCGGGCAGGGTCAAGGACAAGCCGGAGGCCGCGGCGGACGCGGTGGCGCTGCTGCAGGTTCGGGCGCACCACCGGAACTGATTGCCGGATCTGGTTCGGTCGCACCGGCGCAACCGGGCGGCCCGCGCGGCCGCGGGGCCACACCTTATCCGGAAGGTGTTCCGCAGACCGAGCAGTATGTGATTAACGAATACAACACGGTGGGCAATCGCATTAAACCGCCGTATACATCGATCGTGAAGTACGACCTCAATCAACCTGCTATCAAGTGGAGCATTGGATTCGGCGACGATCCCGTACTTGCAGCGCGTGGCATCACAGGCACAGGCGCAGCCGCAACCCTCAACGGCATCATCGTGACTGAAGCCGGCATCGTATTCGGCGCGGGACGCGACAATCAGATTCGTGCCTGGGATAGCGATACCGGAAAGCAGCTATGGTCCGCGAGGTTCGGCGGCAACTTTGTGGGTTCACCGGTGATGTATGAAATGGATGGCCGACAATATCTGCTGGTACCCGCAGCGGGTTCGGCCGCCGGTGGGCGAGGCGTGGTTTCCACTGGAGTGGCCGCTCCGCTAGGTTGGGTGGCCTACGCTTTGCCGACGAAGTAGAACAACAAGTCCTCGCACCCCTCCGGGGTGCGTTTTTGAGCAGGCTGGTAAACCAGCGGTGGCTCGCTGTCGCTCGCTCACCCCTGGCTAATCTCCGTCCACCCCTCCGGGGTGGAAAACGTGCACCCCGGAGGGCTGCAAGGAAATATTGCGCGGCCACATTAGCTCAGACCAACTGGCTCGCAGCGGCAACCTGCCGTACCGCCGCGTCGCCAAGCCGTTCGCGTAATTGAGTCAGATAGAGACTCCGCGGCATGACGTGCTTGTCCAGTGATTCAATGTGTCCGTTTTCCTTGGTCGTATCCTGGAGCGGAATATTGAATACCACCGCATTCACTCCGAGATGCCCGAAAGAATAATTCTGTGCCGTCGGCGGCTTTTGCACGAGAAAACTTCCTTCACAGTTCCAGAACACTGTGTTTGCTCCCGCCCATCCGATATTGATGTTCTTCCAGAAGCGCGCAGTAAGTGGCGCCTGAATATTGTCATAAAGATTTCCCGTGGCCCATTGCTCGTGAGGCTCGCTTGACGAGAACGGAGTCGTCGCCCTGCAGTCCAGAAAGACGTTTGCGCTCGATGTGGGCTGACCCGACATGAACGAGTGGCGGCCTTCGTCCGACAGGCACCGCTGCACAAGTGCGAGTTGTCCCCGCAGGGCGAAAGTAAACCGGCGGGCGCCCGCTCTCTGCGACACCGGCGCACGCGAGACGCAGTCCTGCACCGTGACCCATTTCGCGCCACGAGACGTGCCCACCATGCTGTAGACGAAATGAAGCGCTGTGGTATTCCGCACCCATCCGTTCTTCATATTGTCGAAGATGACGAAGTTCCTATAGTGGTTTTCGTCGTTGTAGTACTCCTCCGCAACATAGTTTGGACGGTCCATGTTGCCGTATTCCCTTGTGCGTTTCGTTGGATCGAATTCCGACATCGCGCGCAGGTTCTCGACACCGACTTTGTCGATGCGGCCGCCTTCTTCGTACTTCAACAGTTCTCCACCGCCCCACCGCTTTTCAATGGCGCAGGTGATCGGCGCATCAACCGTGATCAAGTCACCTTGCACTTCCATAACAACGCGATCCCACTCGACGTTGAAAGGACGCCAGCGGCTCGCGTTGTCGGGACCGTTCATTCCGACTGCATCGATCCACGCCTGATTTCCGATACGCCGTACGATCACCGTGTCGCCGGGCCGGAAGTTCCGGGCCGCTGCTACTTTGAATTTGCGCGCACCAACAGGAACATAATCGTCTGTGACGATCTGTTTTGTTTCCTCCTTTAACGCCACACCTGACGCGCCGCCAACCATCACGAGGGTGCCTTGATTTCCCCCTCCTCCACCTCCAGGGCCGGCGGCATTAGGAGTGCGCCCCGTGCCGGTTCCAATGAGAATCGTGCCGGTGTCGCCCATACCTTCGCCGCGCAACACAACTCCGCTCGCGTCAATCTTCACCGGAGTCGCCATGCGGTAATAGCCTGCCTTGAGCAGCACGGCGCCACGGAAACCTCCCGTATCTAAAGAGCGCGCGGCGACTTTGTTGATCGCCGTCTGAATGTTCTCGGTGTTATCGCCGGCAACAGGCCAGATCGTCTCACGCACGGGTATCGTCGGGAGGCCAACTCCGCCACCACCGTATCCGGCGTGAGACGAATCGATGATGGTGTTCCCTTGTTCATCGGACACATAGACGAGTTTGCTGTCAGTGCCTGGATAAACCCTGGAAGTGGTCGGGGCAAGGTCTTGCACCTGCGGCTGTGGGAGAAGCACGGGCGCCATAGCCATTTGCAGAACTCTGCGGCGAGATAGTGCCATACGGTTCGTCCTCCGGTACTGGCGCCGGAGGTTACCGCAAGCAACGAGCGTTAGACAACTGCGACCGAATTCTCCAGTGTGCCAATCCCGGAAATCGTGATGAGCACCGAGTCGTCTGCTGCCAGCGTAAACGTGTCTTCCGGAACAATTCCTGCACCCGTCAACAGCACCGCGCCGCCGGGAAACTCCTGCGAGCGAAAAAGGTAATCTCCAAGCTCACTAAAGCGGCGTTTGATTTGATCAATTCGGATCTCGCCGTCAAAAACGCTTCGGCCCGCGCGTCGAATCTGAAGACGGATGGTCCATTGCCTCGCATCGACCTCGGTTGCCCCCACCACAATCCATGGACCGACAGCGCAGGATCCTTTGTAGATTTTGGCCTGCGGGAGGTATAGCAGGTTCTCGCCTTCAATGTCCCGCGAGCTCATGTCGTTGCCGATCGTAAAACCTGATAGCTTTCCAGTGGAGTTGAACACGAGTGCCAACTCCGGTTCCGGAACATTCCACTTGGCGTCTTTTCGGATTCCAACAGCTTTTCCGGGGGAGACTACTTTATCAGGTAGTGATTTGAAAAAGATCTCAG
>Ga0111538_10004373_pt1 | contig 19657 bp, 16 predicted proteins | sample SoiMethybrSBSTD1_FD_79669 | JGI IMG/M metagenome (GOLD analysis project Ga0111538, IMG submission 79669) | Bulk soil microbial communities from a Populus tree surrounding site in Tennessee, USA - Soil MetaG P. TD hybrid SBSTD1 (version 2)... | ecosystem: Environmental > Terrestrial > Soil >...
CAAATGGCTTGGCAAAGAAGCCAGCCGCCCAGGCTTCCCATGCTTTCTTCATGATGCCATGATCTGCGCGGCCAGACATCAAGAAGACAGGAGTGTCGGTCTGCACCTCTTTGACCGCTTTGAGGAATTGCCATCCATTCATGTCTGGCATCGTCACGTCACTAATGATCATATCATAGGTGTGGGTCCTAACGAGGTCCAGACAAGCGATTAACGCGCAATACCGCCAAATTCTTGACCGTCGCCCGCGGATTCGACGTCAGCACGCGCACTGTGATCACCGTCTTCACGATCGACAACGAGGACAGAGCCCTCTGGCCAGGTTCCTATGCCAAGGTGGAGCTCACGGCGCCGGTCGATAGGCAAATCCATACGATTCCGTCCACCGCGCTGGTGTTCCAGGAGCATGGCACGCAAGTAGCCATAGTGACCAAGGACGACAGAATACATTTGCAACCAATTACCGTCAGTAAACTCTTCGACAACGCCGTCGAAGTGGCGGAGGGGATTTCCGCGAGCGACCGCATTGTCAATAACCCGAGCGCTGCGTTATTGGAAGGCGACAAGGTGCGCGTTGTCACGCCGGCGCCTGGGTATGACCTCATCGGAACAGAAGCGCCTGGGTCCAAGGAATCGCCAAAGTGACTGTCGCATGGAAATGATCTGCCTGCGCGTACGAACTGAACCGCAAGTACCGCGTATCTTTCGTGCCGGTGCAAGGCTCTTCGGCATTGTACTGGTCGTGCTCAATGTGTCGGCTTGCAGCGATTGGTTGCCGCACGTTGACCTGGCACCTACGTATGAACCGCCCCAATACGTCGTCCCCGCTTCATGGCATGGGGCGAGTCCATTCGTCGAGGCAAGGCCAGCGGATGGTGAACTGCGTCCGGACTGGTGGACTCTGTACAACGATCCGGTGCTGAACAAGCTGATCGATCAGGCCATGGCGGCGAATCCGGATCTGCAGGCCGCAGCGGAGCGGTTCGTCCAGGCCCGCGATGTCATGATGCAGGTCCGCTCGCAGCGGATCCCGCAGATCGGTTTGGGCGGGAAAGTCACAGACAGTCGGCATCATATCGATACGCTGGCTCGCGACCCGGACATTCCGATAACCGGCCCAGGCGGGGCCGTTGGGGGCCTCGCGTCCTGGGAGCCCGATTTCTGGTCTGCCATCCGCAACGCGACGCGGGTGGAGACCTACCGCGCCGAGGAGCGCGCCTCCGACTGGGGCCTCGCCCGCCTCAGCCTGCAAGCCGAAATTGCGTCTAACTATGTCACGCTGCGCGGCTTAGATGCCCAGGCAGCGATCTACAAGCAATCGATCGACCTCTACAGAGATTCGCTCGACCTCATCAGAGCCCAGTTCGCCGGCGCGATCGCGTCCGGGCTCGACGTTGCCCGCGCCGAATCCATTTTGTACGGCACCGAGACGAAATACGCGCAGATCCAAGGCCAGCGTCAAGTGACTGAGCAAGCGATCGCAATTCTCGTCAATATGGTACCGGCCAGTTTCAAGATCGAGCCGGTGGGTGACCTACGCGTGGCGAAGTTCACGATTCCGCGAAGCATTCCGTCCACGCTATTGGAGCGGCGGCCCGACATCGCCGCGATGGAACGCCGGATGGCCGAGGCCAACCGGGCCATCGGCATCGCCCGCGCGGCCTTTTTCCCCGATGTAAAGTTTTCAGCCGATGGAGGGTTCATCAACGCCGGCTTCGATGTCGCCAAGCTTGTCGGCGCATTTTGGTCCTATGGCTCCGTCGTCTCGCTGCCGGTCTTCCAAGGCGGCTATCGCCGCGCGGAATTGCAGCGGTCCTGGTCGACCTATCGCGAGACAGAAGACCGCTATCGTTCAACGGTGCTGAACGCGGTTCGCGAGGTCGAGAATGGATTGAGCCTGACGAACCGGCTGACTGTCGCGGCGAACCGACAGGACGCCGCCGTTGGGGCCACGCTTAAAGTGCAAGATCTGACCATGGAGCTTTATCAGGGCGGACTGGCGTCCAGCCTCGAGCTGATTTACGCGCAAGTCGCCACGCTCACGGCACGCATCGAGTCTGTCCAGATCAAGGCCGAACTGCTGAGATCCTCAGTCGCGCTCCTCCGTGCGCTCGGCGGAGGTTGGGACCGCAAGCAATTGCCGGCCGATGACCAGATTCAGCCCTTCGGAACATTCCAATATACCGATCTCAACAAACCGCCCGCTGCTGGCGGCATCGATGTCAACGCGAACAATAATTGGGTAAACAATGATCTGACCAAGCCTCCAGTCCCGTAATTGTTATTCAAATAAGGGGCGAGAGAATATGACATCATTACATGCCCCCGCTGGAGCTGCGGCCTTATTTGTCGTCAGTAGTCGTTTTTCAGGAGCCAGCGGCCGGTGAGCTTTGTTAGGATCGGAGGGCGCTTTAACCGAAGGGCCATCTGCTGGTTCTCACACAGTTTTCAAATTGACCGTGAGTTCCCCAGTGACTGATAGCACATCGTAGCGAGTGACCTTTCCCTCACGCCAAAACCGAAGATCGACGACCGCCTGACCCACTCGGAGTCTCCGAAGAGTCAAGTCCGGTAACCACGGGGGAAGGACGGGATCTACGATAAGTTGTTTTTTCTGAGCATCGGCGTCAAGGCCCAGGATGGCTTGAACCAGGTGAAAGACACTGCCCGCAGCCCAGGCTTGCGGCACGTTCGCGCCGAGATACTGCACAGGGAATGTACCATTGGTCCGCCGGGTACCGGCATAGAGTTCCGGCAACCGATGGAATTGAAAGTAACTACCGGCTTCACTGATGTCGCGCGCGATCATGGCCGCTTCTTTTGCAAATCCATAACGCTTAAACCCCATCGCTATCATTCCATTGTCGTGCGGCCACACAGACCCGTTTTGATAAGAGTAAGGATTGAAGGCCGGATTCTTTTCGGACAACGTGCGAATGCCCCAACCGCTCCACATGTCGGGCTCCATCAAACGTCGCACGACCCGTTCGGCCCGATCCGGGCGGACAATACCGCTCCACAACAAGTGACCCACATTCGATGCCATGGTCTTCACCTGATGTTTGTCTCCATCCAATGCATAGGCATAACAGTTGATCTCTTCGCACCAGAACCGCTCTTCAAATCGTGCTCGAAGAGCCTCAGCCTCCTCACGTAACCGCGCGGCCCGTGTAGACTCGCCGAAATACTCGGCCGCCTCCGCCAACCGTCTCTTTGCGTCAAACACATATCCTTGAAGCTCACACAGCGCTTTCGGGCCTTTGACGTTGGATCCATCGGGATATACGACTGCTTCTCCGGAGTCTTTCCATCCCATATTGTCGTACCCTTGGGAGGAACGTGTCTGATATTCTTGAAACCCGTCGCCATCGCGGTCACCGTACCGATCGATCCAATCGAAGCATCCACTCAGCACCTTGTCAAAATCCAAGAATAGGCGATCGTCTCCTGACCACTTCCACGCGTCGTGCAAGAGAATAAGGTAGAGAATGGTCGCGTCCGCGGTTCCGTAATAAGGCGTATGCGGGATGCGATGAAAGTAAGCGAGTTCCCCAACCCGCAATTCATGCGGTATTTTGCCCGGCTCGGCATCTCGATATGTGTCGATGTCGGTGGCCTGGAGTTCGGCAAGCCGTGTGAGCGTCCCGCGCGCAAAATCCGGGTACACGATCATATTTTGCAAACTTACGATGAGACTATCCCGGCCAAAAATACTCACGAACCACGGAACGCCGGCAGCGGGAAGGAACAACTCACCGGACTTTCCCTCATAGGGCAAACGCAGCGCCGCCATGTCTTCCACCGATTGCCGAAAGAGTCGATACCAGTCCTCATTAGACGTGGTGAGCTGCGTGGTCATCTCTTTCCACTGCCTGAGCCGCTGTTCGACATCGGACGTATCGTGCGCCGACGCACACTGTGGGGAGGCGCGGCGGACACCTTTACTCTCCACCAGATCGTACAAACAGCAGGTGTGCCAGGTACCGTTGGGCGACAAATCAATCGTGAAGTTGATGCGACCATTGCCATATGCCGCCGTGGATGTGTTGTGGACCATCCGCACCGCCAAGGCGCGGCGAAAGTTTTGATGGATGTAACGGGTGATCAGTTGCTGCGTCTTGCTCTCCCAGCGCGTCTCGATATGGCCCCGCCTCGTCACATGCCGGTCCTTTACTTCAAAGATATCGGCAAAATCGGAACGAATCAGCATTTCGAGCGTGAAGTGCAGAGCGTGCGGACTATAATTGTGCAGATCAATATCTTCGTGAAGCGAATCCGATAGGGCGCGTGTCACGATAAGACCGAGAATGCCCTGTGGAAGGGGGCCGTCCTCCGTCTCGACTACAGGGTTGATGAGATACGTGCGGGATGCATAATAGGCGCTTGTGCCGGCATTCAAGAGCGTCCATGGTTGACCGTTAATATAAATCTGGTAACGGCTCAGATAGCGGGTATCTTGGCAGTACAGGCCTTGTTCGGACGCATCGGTGACCGAACCATCCTGTTCGGAGATAAGGAAGGTGTAGCCATGGTTAATCGTGACGACGGGAGGACCAACGGTAATTTCAACAGCCATGGTCTCAGTCTTTTAGGGTCCGCGAGATACGGTGCACTCTGCCCTCGCAACCTGGCTCACATCCGCACCGCGACGGAAGCATGTGAAAACCTCCTCGACTATGCCACCCAGGCAATGGTTACGAGCATGCCCGTTTCTTGAACATGCTCGCACAAACCTAGCGTCCTGACCCCGCACGTGGAACCGGATCTTCAGGCGGACCCGCAGGAGGACTAAAATCCCGCTGGCTTCCAACCCGCGGCGTGGTCGTCCGGCCTTTATCCGCTCCCTCATACCCGGGCGCTCGGCCAGGCGGTAACGCTCGCGGGCCTTCTGCCGATCCAGCGGGAGTCGTGTCTTCTCCCATCCCTCCTCCGGCACTTGGTCTGTTCGTCAAGCCGAGGCCGCCAGATTTCTGAGCATCCTTGGTATTGGTCTGATCTGCCGCGATCCCAGGTCCTGACGTTAGGCCTAGCAGAGCGACAACCATAATAGGCGTAATATAGCGCATAGTGCCTCCTACCTTGAGAGTGAATAATGTCCCAGCGGAATCCGACGGGACGTGCGCCAGTCCTGATTGTGCAAGACTAACGCCATCACGGCTAGGAGGTCTGGACCTAGCCATGCAAGATGGGGCTGAAGATCCGCAAGCGCATCTGAGAAGACGGATGGCAATCGAATGGTTCTCTACAGATAGCCAGTGTTTTTTAAATGACGAGCCCATCTTCTGGGTTGACAGGCAATCACCTGCCAAAACAAATCTTAAGCAGCAAAGTGTCCGGCCAGCGGAACAACATTCCAGTTGGTCGGAGCAAGTCGTCCAAAGTCGATCCGGTACAGCCCGCATGACTGTGCGACCTGTGCGAAATCGCCTCATCCGTCACCTGACTCTGAGCGTTCTTTCGTCTGATACAAGCGACTTTAATCCCAAGATCATAATGCTCCAAGAGAGAAGCACGACATTCGAGCGCCAAGAAGGCAATTAAGGCAAAGGAGCAAAGATGGCACTGACGGTGGCGGATATGTTGGTGGAGCGGCTGATCGGCTGGGGAGTAAATACTATCTTTGGCCTCCCCGGCGATGGAATCAACGGCATTTTCGAAGCGCTTCGTACGCGTCAGGACCGAATTCGTTTCGTGCAGGTCCGACATGAGGAAGCTGCGGCATTTGCGGCCTGTGCTTACGCCAAGTTTACTCGACGTCTTGGCGTCTGCCTCGCCACGTCAGGGCCAGGCGGCCTGCATCTGATCAACGGACTTTATGATGCCAAATCCGATGGTCAACCCGTTCTGGCCATTACGGGGCACACCTTTCATGATTTAATCGGAACCCATTACCAACAAGACGTCGACCTGAATAAGGCCTTCGTCGATGTAGCGGCGTACAACGAACGCATTAATGGGCCCGCGCATGTCGTCAACGTAGTCGATGAGGCAATTAAAACGGCGATTGCGCGCCGGACCGTGGCGCACATTACGATCCCCAAGGATGTACAGGAGTGGACGGCAGACGTGCGCTCCATGGCGAACATCCCACAGCACAGCGCAGATGTTTACAGCGACGCGCTGCCCCTCCCTTCTCAGAGCACTCTTCAACACGCGGCCGATCTCATCAATGCCGGATCGAAAGTGGCCATTCTCGCCGGACGTGGGTGCTTAATGGCCCGCGGCGAAATCTTGCAATTAGCGGAGAGAATCGGTGCGCCGATTATCAAACCCCTCTTGGGGAAGGCCGTCGTTCCCGACGACAATCCTTATACGACAGGCGGCATCGGTCTACTGGGCACTGCGCCTTCGCAAGAAGCGCTTCAAGACTGTGACACGCTGATCATCGCGGGCAGCAGCTTCCCCTATTTGGAATTCTATCCCAAGCCAGGACAAGCCAAAGGGATCCAGATCGATCTTGATGCTGCCCGGATCGGCCTGCGGTATCCGGTCGAAGTCGGCCTGGTCGGACAATGCTGGGATGTTCTGCGGGCCCTGCTTCCGCTGATTCACGAAAAGAAGAAGCGAGCCTTTCTCGAAAAAACTCAAAAGGACGTCCAGCAATGGAACGCGCTCATGGACGAGCGTGGTAACCGCATGGACCTACCATTGAAGCCCCAGGTGGTGGCGCATCACCTCAATCCGCTGCTCGCGTCCGATGCGATCATCTGTTGTGATACGGGCACCATCACCACGTGGGCCGCGCGACATATCCGCATGCGAGACGAGATGCAATTTTCGGTGTCGGGGACACTCGCCTCCATGGCGTGTGGACTCCCCTACAGCGTGGGAGCCGCCATCGCCTACCCCGGTCGACAAGTCGTCTGTATCGTGGGCGACGGCGGATTCACGATGTTGATGGGCGAGCTCGCCACTCTCGTGAAGTATCAGCTACCGGTGAAAATCATTCTCTTCAAGAACGATCTCTTGGGCATGATCAAATGGGAGCAGCTCGCCATGGAAGGCAATCCGCAATTCGGCGTGCAGTTACAGCCGATCGACTTTGCCTTGTACGCGACCGCGTGCGGAGCAACGGGCTATACCGTGGAAGATCCCAAGCAGGTTGGAGAGACTCTTAAGCAAGCGTTTGCGCAACCGGGACCCGTTGTGGTCCAGGCGATCGTCGACCCATTGGAGCCTCCATTACCCGGCCAGATTACGATGCATCAGGCGTTGCAGTTTGGAAAAGCCCTCGCTCGGGGACAGAAAGATCGGTGGGATATTCTCAAGACCGTCGTCGAAAATAAAATCCGAGAGGTAATTTAGTCCTCGCAACGCCGAAGCGCTTGTTCGAATTCACCATGCGAGCCTTCCTGAAAGAGGAGAACGGAATGCAGTTGACTCACATCGATCGGCGATGGATGGTTATTACCGTGAGGAAGCAAAATAAGCGGCGCGAGCAGGCAGGCTCATTTCTGGTGGAACAAACCTTATTGAGCCTGACCGATTGCTATGTACCTCACATCACGTGCCCAGATCCCGGACCTACGGCCTGGGGTCGAGTTCGATCAAGCCCTTTCTGATGGCCAGGATGGCCGCTTGCGTGCGGTCGTACACCTGCAGTTTATGAAAGATGTTGCGAACGTGGTTTTTGACGGTCTTTTCGCTGAGGTCGAGATTATTGGCAATTTCTTTATTGGTCTTGCCGTCCGCGACGAGACGCAGCACGGTAATTTCTCGTTCGGTCAGATCGTGTTCCACCCATCCTGCCTTTTTCCCTTTTTTCTGCGCCAGCAAGGAAAACTCAGCGAGGATTTTGCTGGCCACCGCGGGATGGATGAGCGATTCCCCGCGATACACCGACTGAATCGCCTTCACGATTTGATCCGAATCGGAATCCTTGAGCAAATATCCCGTGGCGCCGCCTCGAACCAGATCGAAAATGTATTGTTGTTCCTCATACATGGTGAGCGCAATAATCCCGATGTGCGGAAATTCCCGTTTGATGATCCGAGTGGCTTCGACGCCGGTCATCTTCGGCATGCTGACGTCCATGAGAATAACATCGGGAAGGAGCGACCGGGCTTTTTCGACCGCCTCCTGACCGTCTTGCGCTTCGCCGAGCACGTCGACGTTGTCCTTGGTCTTTAAAATCGCCGAGAGCCCTTCTCGGACGACTCGGTGATCGTCGACAATCAACACCTTAATTCGTTCCATTACGAGCGGCCTCCTTCTTGAGCGGGACGTGCATCACGATGCGGGTGCCCCGTCCTTTATGCGATTGGATCTTGGCCTGTCCTCCGACCAGCCGCGCGCGTTCCACGATCCCGCGCAGACCGAAATGATCCCACTTCTCCGGATTGCGCGACACGGCCTCGACATCGAACCCGATTCCATTATCCTGCACGGTCGCCATGAGTGTATGCCGGCCGATTTCAATGTGCACACTGACGGCGTCGGCTTTCGCATGCTTCTCCACATTGCTCAACGCTTCTTGTAAAATCCGGAACAAAAAGACTTTCGTCTTCGGCGGCATCGTCTTCTCATCCCCGGTCACGGAAAATTCGGTTTTGATGTGGGATTGCGTTTCGTACGATTTGAGATAGTTCGTCAACGCCGGAATGAGCTCCAGCTGATCGTAGTGCACCGGGCGGAGATTGAAGATGACCTGCCGCGCTTCCTGAATGGCCAACTTTAATTCCGCGCGCGTTTGACGCAGAGTCGTCTGCGAGGCTTTCGGATCCTTTAGGATAAGCTGTTCACAGAGATCGAGTTTAAAATTGACTCCGGCCAGACTCTGCACCAATCCGTCGTGAATTTCGCAGGCGATCCGGGTCCGCTCTTCCGTCACCGCACCGCCGGCCTCCTTGACATAGAGCCGATACAGCGCCTGATATCTCGTGAGAGTTTTTTCGATTTCGCCCGTCGCGCGAATGCGGGCTTCGATCAATTGCCACATGAATTTCGCGCTCGCCCCTCCGATGATCGTGACGCCCATGCGGTGAAAATCTTCGAGGGCCTGCTCGACGCGAGCGTTCCCCGACACATCGATGATCAAGTCCACATTTTCGAGGGCAAGCAGATCGCGATAGTCGGAGATGATGGGGATGTTGAGACGTTTCGCGAGTTTGATGCCCGCGGCTTTTGGATTGATCTCAGCAATCCCGACGATTTGCACGAGCGGGTCCTGGGCGAAAATTTCCATCAAGGCCGTCCCGCCGTGGCCTGCTCCGATGATAGCCACCATTGTCGCCCTGCCGCTGCTGCGTTTCTTGGCGGCTACGGGTTTGTGTGTCCGGATTCGAGCCGTCGGCATTCCAGCACCGTCCTTCATCAGAAGACATAGCAGATTACCATAGGGACAATGACTGGGACTAGGAAGATCGGCGGACGAAGGCGAAAGGAGAGTCTATTTTTCTCGGCGCTCGCGCGCCAAGACTTTCAATTCATCCATGAATTGGTCGATGTCTTTGAACTCGCGGTAGACCGAGGCAAACCGGACGTAGGCGACCTGATCGAGATTGTGCAATTCTTTCATCACTTCCTCACCGACCGCGTTGCTGGACAATTCGGTCTCGCCCATCTCCTGAATGCGCTTTTCTATTCGATCGGTGACGCCTTCGATCGTCGACACGCTGATCGGCCGCTTCTCGCAGGCCTTGGTGATGCCCGATAAAATTTTCTGATGATCGAACGGCTCCCGCCGCCCGTCTTTCTTGACGACCATCGGGAGGCTTTCTTCCACGCGCTCGTAGGTGGTGTATCGGCGCTTGCAGGAGAGGCATTCGCGGCGGCGGCGAATCACCTGGCCTTCTTTGGCCATGCGTGAATCGACAACTTTATCTTCCAAATCATCGCAGAAGGGACATTTCACCGTAGTCCCTCGGTCACGCGGGAGATGCGCTGTAATCGTGAAACATGGGGAATCGTTTGCACAGCGCCTTCGATTGTTGGCGCACTTCGCGTTGCAACCGTTTGTCTTGAGGTTTGAGAAGAACTTTGTCGATGAGCGCGACAATCTCGCCCATATCTTTTTCCTGCATGCCCCGAGTCGAGACGATGGGCGTGCCCAATCGAATACCGCTGGCGACGGCCGGCGGCTTCTCATCGAACGGCACCGCGTTCTTGTTCACCGTGATCCCCGCCGCGTCGAGGGCGCCTTCCGCGTCTTTGCCCGTGACATTTTTCGAAGAGAGATTCACCAACATCAAATGCGTATCGGTCCCACCGGAGACGACCTTGTAACCACGCTCCACGAGACCGGAGGCCAGCGCCCGCGCGTTGGCCAGCACCTGCCGCTGGTAGGTCTTGAATGCGGGAGATAGGGCTTCATTCAACGCCACGGCCTTAGCCGCGATGACATGCATGAGTGGTCCGCCTTGCAGACCGGGGAAGATAATCTTATCGACGGCCTTCTGATGCTCGGCCTTGCACATGATAATGCCGCCGCGCGGTCCCCGGAGGGTTTTATGGGTGGTCGTCGTCACAAAGTCTGCATACGGCACTGGATTCGGATGCAACCCGGCCGCGATGAGGCCGGCAATGTGCGCGATATCGACCAAGAGATACGCGCCGACGGATTTGGTAATGGCTTGAAACCGCGGAAAGTCCAATGTCCGCGCGTACGCGCTCGCGCCGACGACAATCATCCTTGGACGGCATTCTTCCGCCTGGCGCTGGACAGCATCATAATCGATGACTTCCTCCTGCCGATCCACGCCGTAGCTAAATGAATGAAAGAGAATCCCCGAGAAGTTGACCTTGCTGCCATGCGTCAAATGGCCGCCTTGGGCTAGGTCCATACCCAAAATAGCGTCGCCCGGTTTCAGCACGGAGAGATAGGCCGCCATGTTGGCTGACGAGCCGGAATGGGGTTGCACATTTACGTGTTCGGCGCCAAAAATCTGTTTCGCACGCTCGATCGCCAGACTTTCCACTGTATCGACATATTGACACCCGCCGTAATATCGCCGACCGGGATAACCTTCCGCATACTTATTAGTCATCAAGCAGCCTTGCGCCGCCAGGACGGCCGAACTGGCGAAATTCTCGGACGCGATAAGCAAGAGCTTTTCACGCTGACGCTTTTCTTCGGCGCGAATGGCGGCATATACGGCCGTATCGGTGGCCCGAAGCGCTTTCAATGACCCGACAGCTTCACTCATGACTGCACCTTTCGAAAGATGGCCATCATTCGAGACCATTGGCCTCGATGATCAGTGGATCGATCTATGATCCTGGATCTGCCGTTCGCAGATACCAAGAATTGACTGCTCGGAGAGGACGGTCTGGTTATGCGGTTTCTGCCTCTGCTGCCGCCGCGGGCGCTTCGGCATCATGCTTTTTGACGACCGTGACCGAGATGCTTGCCGTCACCTGATGATGAAGCCTCACAGGCACCGTGACTGTTCCCAGCTCTTTGATCGGCTGCGCGAGCTGGATCTTGCGACGATCCACGGTAAATCCTTTGGCGGACAGTCCTTCGGCAATATCTTTCGCAGTCACCGATCCGAATAGCTTATCGTCCTTGCCGGCTTGCATTTCCATCGTGAGCGAGACGGCCGACATCTGCTTAGCGACGTCCTCGATCTCCGCGCGCTCCTTCTTGGCTTTCTCCGCCATCGTACGCTTGGCGTGCTCGACGGCTTTGACGTTGCGCGAGCTGGCTTCCAACGCTTTCTTACGAGGGAGGAGAAAGTTCCGGGCGAATCCCGTGGAGACCTCGAGAAGATCCCCCGTGTGTCCCACACCCTCGATATTTTCCTGCAAAATAACTTTCATATGGTCGCTCCTTAAATAGCCCAGATTATCCGGGGATAGTACAAGAGCCACCGATTTTCCATGAGCCGGGCGTTCGCTTTGCACTCGACACGACCTTAGGAATTTCCTGGCTTTGAAGAGCGAAAAGCATACTGGCCCGCACGGGCAAAAGTCAATTGAGCCTCGTGAGAAAGAAGCCTCGCTCCTCACTGGACACTCCGTTGCCGACCTGTCTAAGATGACGTGATCCTTCACCATGAGCGTATCGTCCGGTAATCCGCCTCGTCCATGAAACTCCTTGAAGCTTTGCAGCATCTCAGCGACCGTCTCACGGACGTTCGTCACAGCGCCATCACTCAGAATCTGAGTACACCGTGCGTTCCGTCCGCGACACGCCTCATCTCCACGATCGGAACGATTCACCTCTATGAAATGACTCTGCCTGAGTCAATGACTCTTGATCAGATCCCGTTCGAAGATATGCCCGTCTCCATTCTTCCTCCTGACGGGAATGAGCCGACCGAAGGCTTTATCATCGGAAGTCGCGATCGGACGCTCTTCGTTCAAACATTCGACAATTTCGGCCAGACAATTCCAGCCCTGACCCTGATCCCCGATGCCGCCGGGTTTTTTGATACGGCCATCCAGCGACTTACAGCACTCATCCAGAAGCCGGAGGGCTATTCACTCGGCCCCGCCGAACGTTTAACCCCGTGGTTGATTCGAGATCAGGCCGAGGGCGAGCGATCCACCGGCCCGACGTCAGTCGTCCTGACGACCATGTGGGGCGACGAGCTGACCGCGAGACGATCGAAATTGGCGACGGCGGTGGCCGATTTGGCTCGCGCTAATAAGCGCATGCTCGTTATTTGCCCGGATCATCAGTCGGCCGATGAGCTGACCGGCACAATCGCGCGAACATTACGTGCCGCCGGCTTGACGTTCAAGAGCTTGCTCAGCCGTTACGAAATGGCGGTCGCTCCCCAAGCGGCCGGCATGCCCTTGACCGATCTAGGATTTGAAGCGCAGATGCATCAGTTCTATGCCAAGTCGCGCGCGGAGAAGGCAAGCCTGCGCAAAAAGTACGAACGCTTCCGAGAACTCACCCCGTTGTTAGCGTACAAAGCGGAGAAACAAAAAGATTTGGATGAAGTCAAACTGCTGGAATGGCGGCTGCTCACACAAGTAAGTGACCTGCAGGCCAAGATCAAAGAAATTGATGGCATACTGGCAGAATACGAAGCCACGCCCATCTGGAAACGGCTCGCGCTCCAGGCCGTGGGGAAAAATGTCGAGTCGTTGCCGGAATATCGAACGATTTACGACAAGCAGATCCAAGGCTTGATGGAAGAAGTCGAGACAGCGCAGCAGCGAATCGCCGTGCTCAAGCCCGAAGCGGCGATACCAAAAGAAATGAGACCCGAGTATCAAGAATTGAAGGAAGAGGTGACGCGGCTCGGAGGAACGAAAAAAATCCGCGAGCTCCTGGCCGCCGAAGAAGGCACCAATCGACAGGCGTTCATCCAAAATAAACGCGTCATTGTGACCACCGCCGCGCGCGTCGTCTCAGACCCGCTCTTCAACAAAGTGCGATTCGATGTGTTGCTGATTGATGAAGCGCCGTTGATTCCTGCGGCGTATCTATTAGCAGCCGCCGCGCTCACGCGAGAAAAAATTATCCTGAGCGGCAACACCCTGGATATTCCAACCCCCGAGGTCTGGGCCTCACCACTGAAGCGAAGCCGAATTGTACCTCAAGCGTCGCCAGTTAGTTCATGACTAGATTCTCTTCCCCTATCTGGAAGTCATAAATCTTGACCCGCCAACGAATGATCATAGATAATGCCGCTGTTCGTATTCTAGGATGCTCAAAAAGATTCCCGACAAGGCCGCAGAAAATAGGACGCCGAGGCGTACGAGTCGGTACGTTGGACGTGAACAAGGGAACGAGAGTGAAGGTGCAAGACGTTTTCAGCATTTTTCTAAGCGTGCCGCTCAAAATGGCGACCATTACACCCGCCCACCCCAGGCGCGCCGAGACGCGCTACTTCCCGAGCAAGGCCGCACGGAGCGAGGAGCCTGAAGCGTACGAATCGGTACGTTGAAGGGGGACTCACGACCGAGAACGAAGATGGAGGACATTTTCAGCAGCCCGATAGGCCGAAGTGGCGGAACTGGCAGACGCACTAGATTCAGGGTCTAGCGCCCTCACGGGTGTCCGGGTTCAAATCCCGGCTTCGGCACCAAACGTTTTCAAGTAATTGTTTAGCCAGATAATATCCGCAGCTCAACTGAATGCGGCCGTATTTTGGTCGCATTGCAGCTCACGTTCTGCCTCGATTCCTCCTTCATGCATTCCATGCTCGATTTCTCGCCATAAATTAGAACAATGACTGATCTCTCCCCAGGTCCCGTTTTCAATCTTTAGAAGAGCAGACCAATAAATATGTCTCGTATGAATGTACGCATCAGGTTGAGACCCGTCCGATTCGGATTCTTGGTTCAGCCTGATGACAGGAAACATACACACGAAGTCTTCAAAGTGAACACTTGCTTGTGGGGGGGAAAGTACATCCGGTAATTCCTTACCTCAAAGAAATTCCAATATGGTGGAATCGTCACAACCATCATTTCGAAACGGCTGAGCAAATCGTCAATGGTTATCTAGATTTCTTTGAACCGGACTTTATTGTTGAAGCTGAGCCTGGGTTGGCTAATGGATTCGGATTTGATAAAGACCGAGTTTTACAATTGTCGAGTCTGCTAGTGCGTGAAGGTGATCGGGATAGGGAAGGACACGGCCTTAGCGTATTCAGTCTGGGAGGCTTCCATGGAGTCAGAAGTCTTGCTCATGCTGACATTATTGAGCTACTAAATGAAATGTCTCGAAGACCAATCTCCAGAAGTGCTCATGATAAGGAATTCCGAAACCGAATTCACAACGCCACAAAGGGCGACATCTGGCGAGAAAAGAACTTTGAAACCCTGGTTAAAAAAATGTTGTTGAGTTGGGACTAGAGCTAAAGTGCTCAAAGTGTTCAAGTTGGAGCTGGTATGCGTTGCAACAATTGGACTATCAGGTCAACTGCAGCCTGTGCTTAAGACAGTTTCGATTTCCTATCTTTGACCCCCGCTCCAGCAGCAATTCAAGATGGGCATATCGATTGATTGGTCCTGTCGATCAGATTTTTCTCAGAGGTCATCACGACGGAATACGATCATGAAGTGACTTGGTCACCAGGTCTGGAGCAGTTCTAGGGGATTTCTGAACCCTTGGTGGGCCGTCTACGTCTGATGGTCTAAACAGGCTGGTCTTTGTCGGCATCTTCAATCTGGCGTCTCAACCGTTCGTCAATGCTTCGAATGCGGGATGAGAGCCGTCTACTCTCCATCGTAATCGTACGTGCATCGATGGAAAGACTGGACATAGGATCAGTGGGACCGGCTTGGTCGAGTTCGCGTCGAATGATGGCGTGGGTCACGACCGACAAGAGGACGTCGACATCAACAGGTTTTAAAACGACGGCGTAAGCCCCTTCCTGAAACGCTTTCTCTTCGAGTTCAAGTGTACCGTAGCCGGTCAGCAGAATGATCGGAATGTCGGGCCGCACGGCTTTACATTCCTTCAAGAATTCGATTCCGTTGAGGCCAGGCATACTGAAGTCGCTGACAATCGTATCGTACTGGATGGTTTGAACGAGCCGAAGAGCTTGCTCCGCACTGGAAGCCGTGTCGACTGTGATTGCACAGGGAGACCGCGTGAATACAGCGGGCAGGGCAATTAAGAAGTTTTGATCATCGTCTATAAGCAGTACACGAGACATGTAAAGAATGTAACAGAGGATTTCCAATCTTAGGGACTTTAACTAAGTTTTGACGCGAATTAGCGTTACTCCTACAGTGGCGTGAGCGTTTGGCTTACGGAATGAAGCCCCGCACGACAGGAGAGGCGTGGAAACATTCAGGCAAGGTCAGTGGCGTGGGTCCACACAGTCGCCTCAATGAGATTCTGCGTGGCCTCGATAAAGTTTGTTCAAATCCTGTGAGAGGCGAATGAAGATTTTGTGGACGGTCATGGGGGAACTTTCGGTTGATGCTACCCACCCTTATCCTGAGAGATTCCACCGAAATCATTTCACCTCCTTATTGCTATATCCGGTTCCACACCAGCTTCGATTGAAATATCTTTGACACCTGCCTGAACCGCCATGCTCTCCATTGAGGCCCTCGCCTCTACCTGTGCGCCCTTGATCCTCTCTGGCGCTACGATCCTGACTGTACTCAACCTTCGGATGACCTGAGAGGCTTATGTGTGCCTTCCCTCGCGCCTGTGCTGAAGCGTAATCGTCAGCCATCCGAACGAGGCCACACGTCGGGCAGGTGATGAGAATGGCAGTGGTGGGATGACGTTTCATGAATGCTCAACTACTCTATATCGGCAGAATGAGAGCGTAAGTGTAGCAGTGGGAGTGCAACCCGACGAAGCAGAAATACGGCCCTAGTAGGTAGTATGCTTGGGGGGGGGTGAGCGAGGGATCAGGAGCCTTGGCAACGGTGATCGGCAGGCCTGCTCGTGCTTTGCCACTGAGTGCTTTGATGGTGTTGTCAGCGTGGTCATCCGAATCCATGACCACGTATCCATAGCGAAGGGAGTTGCCGCAATGGTCAATCACAATCCGGCACGAGACCCCTGAACCATAGGGTGTGAACATTGCTCGTAGATCGGCTGTGGTGGTGGAGAGGGCGAAACCATCGACGATCAGTGTCGTTCTCAGTTCTATGGTAGGCACGAGTGGTACCCGTAGGTTTATTACGTATAATTGTCAACCAAGTCCAATACTTGTCGCAGTACACTTTCGACTGTACTTCGTGGTACTGTGCGATCATGTCCACTCAAGACAAGCCATTGATTCTTCAAGCTCCTGCTAAAGTAAGCCTACAATAAATGTGTAGGCTGTATCCCGGCTTCGGCACCAATACTTATCTGCGCTTTTGTTTTCCATCACTTCCTCCCTGCCTGTCCCTAAACCGTCAACGGACGAGTGAAAAAGCCGAAGGACATCCTTGAATTCGTCATTGTGCACGAAACGGCCCATATCAATGAGCCCACGCACAGCGATCGCTTCATCGCCATCCTCGGCGAGCATTACCCAACCTGGCGAGAAGCACGTGCCGAACTCAACGACCTGCCGCTCGCTGCGGAGACGTGGAAGGAATGATTGCTTCTGCGAGGCCGAACTAAGATTGGGGAGTCTTATGCTGAGGCACCGATCTGGATGCCGGTGAGTGCCATGATCATCCGGACGCTGTTGTCCTACTATCTGTACTATGGCGACAACTTCACGATTGATGTCCCACAGACTCCGGACGGATGATGAATTTCTTCGAGGTCAGTAAGGAGATCGCGAACCGTCTCACCAGCATTTTTTTACGCGAAGGGCAAGCGTGCGGTGTACGGCGGAACGGACAAGTTCCAGTCGGATCCGCATTGGCGCGATTATCTTCAATTCTACGAGTATTTCCACGGAGACAACGGCGCCGGCCTCGGTGTCAACCATCAGACCGGCTGGACCGGCCTGGTCGCGAAGATGATCGAGCTTTACGGCAGGTTCGATCCGAAACAGCTTCTTCAGGAAGGAAAACGCGGGGCACATGCGGGAGGAAAGGCGGAGAAATGAAAGCGCAACCCATGCAAAGAATCTCGTGGGCGGGGGCCGTCGCCATGCTCATATGCACAGGTTGCGTATTTCAGGATGTGCGTACGCAACAGTCAAAGATGGAGACGTTTTGCAGAATAGACGGCTCCGTGAGCGCCGGCCAGGCGACGAATCCGGTGCTGGTCGGGTTGGTTCGCCACAATGGGGGCGACTTGGAGAATCGGGCGAACTGGAGCCTGGTCGACCACTTTGTGCTGGAGTCGCCCGGGCGCTGGATGTTTCGCGCCGGTCCAGGCACCTATGGGCTTGTGGCCTTCATGGATCTCAACGCCGACGGCGTCTATCAACCGGGGGAACCGTTCATGCCCGTCGACACGAACGAACTGGTCACCTGTGACAGTCGCCACACCCATTCCGAACTGGCCCTCTTCATAACGGCCGAGGGGCGTTCGCGGATCGAAGAAGAGATCGATTTCATGAAATTTCAGGCTCGTACGGCGAGCGCGCAATTGAATCACAGCCTCGGTGCAATGACAGCCTACGGAGTGGTGACCACGTTCGAGGACCCGCGTTTCAGGGAAGAACACGCGACCAACAGCCTGTGGCGGCCGTATGACTTTATCTTCGATGTCGGCCCCGGCATCTACTTCCTTGAGCCTTACGACGCTCATAAAATTCCAGTGCTCTTCGTTCATGGCATCAACGGCACGCCGACGAATTTTCGCTACCTTGTAGAGCATTTGGATCGAACGAAGTATCAGCCCTGGCTGTACTACTACCCGTCGGGCGTCCGCCTCTCCGGCATCGCCGACCATCTCGATCAGACGATGAAGGCTCTACAGCTGCAGCACGGCTTCCTGCAGTACCATGTGATCGCCCACAGCATGGGAGGTCTGGTCTCGCGCGGGTTTTTGTTGCGGAATCAATCCGGGCAGAGTCACCCGCGCGTCCCGCTGTACATCACGATCTCCACGCCATGGGCAGGGCACAAGGCGGCGGAAACCGGCGTCAATTACGCGCCGGCGGTGGTGTATGTCTGGAACGACATGGCTCCCCAGAGCGCCTATCTCACTGATCTCTTCTTCAGTAATCACAATGGCGTTCGGGCGCATCGGCCGCTACCCGCCGGTGTTGAGCATCATCTGCTCTTTGGTTACAAGCACCGCGGAACCCTGCCCGGCGAGTGTTCCGACAGCACAGTCACGCTGGCGAGTCAACTGTATGCGGGCGCACAGGAGGACGCTAGCCGGCTTTACGGTTTCGACGAGACACATATGAGCATTCTCGAAAGCAGGGAAACTTCACGTCTAGTCAATCGGTTGCTCAATGATGCGTCGCCTTGAGAGGAAAGCCAAACTGAACCGTGTTGGGTTCTAAAATGAATGCCGGACAACCATTGAGTTATCCCCATTTCAATTTATTTTAACGTCAGTAAAACGTCCGTATTGCGTGGGGCACAGAGGGTTCCACAGTATCACTTATGCTCACATAGAAGAATGGACTTAATTGCCCATTAAGCAAAGGGAAAGCTGTAAACTAGTGGAAAATTCTCTCATTTAAAAACCCTTAGATCGAATCCCCGGCTTCGGCACCAAACCATCCCCTGTACAAAGTTATCGTGGGGTTAGACAACTACGCTGGCAGGCGGTGTTATTACAGTGTTAAGGGCTGCGTCTAATCGCTCCATTACACCGTCAAGCTTCTCAGCCTTCACCTTCCTGTACCGAGGGAACATTTCTACGCAGGAATGGCCGACGATCTTCATGATCGTCTCCGTTTCTACTCCCGCGTCGGCAAGATTCGTTACGGCACAATGGCGTCAGTCATGAAATACAAAGGTCAATCCCTTTGCGCCAAGTTAGAATTTCCGGGGCTCAGGCAAAACATCGCGCCTGGGGCGCCATCTCTGTTCGCTCAATGCAGTAATTACAAATATTAGTGTCAGTGAATGGTGCACGAAGGGGGGCGATTCTAAGAAGGCACCGCTGTTATCGGATGCGGGTCAACCGAGTAAGGCTGGCACGGCGGACAGCTCGGTGATGATCACTCCGGCCCAACCGTTCAAGAAGCTGAGTGGAGATATCTGCACGCGCCACCACAGTCAGGCGAATGATTGGCTCCTGGTCTTTAGCCAATTCCTCTAGGATGGTGTCCGGGCTACGCGGATGACGTGCCACAATCAGTCTGACGGAAATGGCTTTGTCGTGAGCCAACAGAGTCAGAATCTCTGGTGGCACGTTTGGATGCGCGGCAAGCGTTCG
>Ga0111538_10004375_pt1 | contig 19653 bp, 18 predicted proteins | sample SoiMethybrSBSTD1_FD_79669 | JGI IMG/M metagenome (GOLD analysis project Ga0111538, IMG submission 79669) | Bulk soil microbial communities from a Populus tree surrounding site in Tennessee, USA - Soil MetaG P. TD hybrid SBSTD1 (version 2)... | ecosystem: Environmental > Terrestrial > Soil >...
GTTCCCCCGGTTCCCCCGGTTCCCCCGGCCGCGCTCGCACCTCCGCTGCCCCCGCCGCCACCCGGGCCGGTCCCTCCGCTGCCCCCGGATGTGCCGCCGCTGCCCCCGGCAGTCGCGCCTCCGCTAGCACCCGTGCCTGATCCTCCTGTCGCGCCGTTTCCGCCGTTTCCACCTGTCCCGTTCGTACCGCCGGTTTCCCCGTCACCCGTTCCCCCCTTTCCGCCGCGCGTCGTTGTCGTCGATGAATCATCCGAAGAGCAGCTCACCGCGAAGGCGATGCCGACGAACAAACAACCACCGAGCCATTTGATCTTTCGCATTTCGCACTCCACCTGTGACCTAGGTCGCCGGATTGGACAGAGGACTCCCGGCCGGTGCCGCTGACCCGGAAAAGATCCGCTGACGGGCGGGCTTGGTTTGGAGGGCGCACTCACGCGCCGCGCCTTGATGTCAAAACAGCAGTAGCGGATCGGCTGAAAAACGGCTCATTGCGGTTTAAGCGACACGGACTCGAGCACTCTGGTCGTCTTCACGAGGAGTCTAGAATTGGCTGAAGAAAGGCCAGATCCCGGCGGCCGCGAAACTGGCCGGCGAATGGCCGCCGCTGAACTGGCACCAGTGCACCGGATAACCTGTGTCACAACCGCTGTACTCAATGCAGGGGCTAGGCGTCGTGGGGGCCGATGTCATGGTGCAGTGATTGAGCGTCAGGAAGTAGTCCCGGGCCGCTATCCCGGACGCGAGCGAGACCGTGGCGTCCATATCGCCGTGTGAGCCCCAGAAGGCGACGTTGCGCTTGACGCAGCTGCCCGTCCCTCCGAGCGAGGCGGACATCGGAGCAATGGCGCGAAACACGTCGGGCAGCTGACAGCCGAGCTTTTCCGAGAACATGCCGCCGTAACTCCAACCCGTGGAGAAGATGCGATTGGTATCCACGCACAGGTTGGCTTTTACCCAGTCGAGCAAAGCGCGCGCGAACGCCATGTCGGCGCCGTTTTTGTCGGGCCAGCCAAGCTCTCCGTTTCCGGTATCCGAGCCCTCGGGAGCGATGAAGATGGCCCGCCCATTGGCGTAGGCGGCCGTATCCATCCCGTAGTAATTCCCACGCGCGATCGCTGCAGCATTGCCGGTCAAATGGTGCCAAGCAAAAATCGTACGATACGGCGTGTTCGCGTTGTAGGTGGTGGGCAGCTTGAGGATGTAAGTTCGGGTCGCTCCGGAAACCATCATCGTGAACGTGCCGCTCTGGGTCGCGGTCAACCCGCATCCTGGACTCGGCGTCGCACCGTCCGCAGGACCGCCGCCGCCACCTGAATCGGTGGGTGTGGAGCCCGTGTCGCGAGAATCGACGCCAGTGCTGCTGTCCGCCGTACGCGCATCGACTGTGCTCGTATCAGGCGTGGTCGCGCCGGTGTCGCGTACGCCCGCATCGGCGCTGCCCGCGGAACCACCGCCGCCGCTCGACCCGCTGGAGCCCCCCGATCCGCCGGAACCGCCGACGCCCGATCCACCGGAACCGCCGACGCCCGCTCCACCGGAACCGCCAACGCACGATCCGCCCGAACCGCCGACACCCGACCCGCCGGAACCGCCGACGCCCGATCCGCCGGAACCGCCGGAACCGCCGGACGGACCAGCCCCGCCCGACCCGCCGGTCCGCGTCGAGCCACCAGCGCCGCTCGTGATGTCGCCGGCCGAGCACGCGATGCCGAGGAGCGCGAACACAACGAGAAATGAAGCGTTGTTCGAACTCCTGCGGTTTCGTCGGCTGGTTATCACAAACAGTCTGCGAGCCGTTTCGACTTTTCGCATTTCTCACTCCGCCTGTGACCGAAGGTCGCTGGATGGATAGACCACTCTCGTCCGGCGCCGCTTACCGGGAAAGATCCGCTGATGGGCGGGCTTGGTTTGGAGAGCGCACAGGGGCGCCGCGCCTTGATGCTCAAGACAGCAGTAGCGGATCGGCTGAAAAACGGCTCATCGCCCCCACACAGGCGAAACGGACTCGAGCACACGTCCCATCCTCACGATGAGCCGTTTTCAAGGGCAAACGCTACTGCCATCGTGCAGGCGCTTTGGCGGACGGCCGGCCTTCCGAGGCTCTCTCGTCGTGTTGGGAACCAGCCGTTTCCGACGGCTGAGCATGACGGAGAGGCACGCTCGCCAAGCGCACTGCTCCATTGCGAATTCGTATGAATTCGATCACGGAGACACGTCATGACCGCGGGACGACGGTTCGTCTGTCGCACGTACCAGAATCGGCATTCCACGCCTTAATCAATCAAGTCGGAAGGCGCGACCTCATTGGAACGAAGATTGTACTCACCTGTACAGCTCGTCACGGCGGGACCCGACCCCGTTACCGACGCCGAGCTCGTACGCGCTTTTCGAAATGGAGAAGAGTGGGCGGCTCGAGCCATTTGGCGCCGCCACGCGCCGATGGTCTTTCGACTGCTCGAGCGCGGACTTGGTCCCGACGGAGAGGCGGAGGATCTCACCCAAGATGTGTTCTTGAGCAGCTTTGCCGGGATCCCAAAATTGCGCGACGGCGACGCGCTGCGCAGCTTCATCTACTCCGTCGCGTTGCGAACGCTGAAGTGGGAGCTCCGCCGCCGCCGCGTGCGACGCATTTTGCGCCTTTCCGACAGCGGCCAGCTGCCGGACTTGCCCGCTCGCGGCAGCGACAGCGAGGCTCGCCAACTGTTGGCTCATTTCTATGCGCTCCTGGAAAAGCTTCCCGTCAATGACCGCACGGCTTTCGTGCTGAGGCACATCGAAGGGCTCAAGCTGGAAGAGATTGCCGAACGAATGGGGGTGTCGTTGGCGACCGTCAAACGCTGGGTTGGTAGGGCGTCGCGCGATGTCACCGCACTCGTCGAAACCGACCCTGAGCTGTCGGCTCGCGTGGGCGGAAGAGGAGGGTTTCATGCGCGGTGATGAATGGAGCGACGAGTTGGGAGCGCCGGCCGCGCGGCTCGCTGAGTTGGCGCAAGACCTCGGCCAAATGTCTGTCCGAAGTCGCGCGGAGGGCGCTACCAAGTTGCTCGTGCAACGTTCCGCGCGCAAATCGCGCAAGCGTCTCGCTTGGAGCTTCGCCGGTGTCATGACGGCTTTGGCTGTGGCGCTCCTCGCTCGTGGTTGGTTCGATTCGCGGCACGTGGCTGCGCTGTCCTACGCGGTCGAGAGTGGCCAGATCGGACAGGGTGGGATCATCGAAGGGCATGGGACCTCGGAGCCAAGATTGAGGTTTTCCGACGGAACCGAGGTGCTCTTCCTCGCTGGTGCGAGCGGTCAGGTAAGGTCCGTCGATGAGCACGGCGCGCGCATTGCGGTGACTGGCAAGGCCAAGGTCGACGTCGTCCATTGGCGAGGTTCTCACTGGCTCTTCGACGTCGGCCCGTTCCTCATCACGGTGAAGGGAACGTCCTTCACCGCGGAATGGGACGATCGGGAAGAGCGGCTCGAGGTCGTCCTCAAGACAGGAACCGTCGCGGTCAGCGGGCCCTCTTCGGACGAAGCGATCACCTTGCGAGCCGGACAGAGGCTCATCGTCTCGATGCGTGACAAGGAGTTCGTGATTCGCGACATCGATTCAAATGCGGACGCTGCTGCCGCCGCAGCGGTTTCGTCACGAGCATGGGGCGAAGAAGTCGCTCCTCCGACGCCCCAGCAACTGGATGTGGCGCCGTCAACCAAGCCTTCGAACCGCGCCGCTTTGCCCGACCGCGGGCAGACGAGGACCGGCTCACGCGCAACAACGTGGACCGCGGAGCTCAACGCCGGCCATTTTGCCGTCATCTTGCGACAAGCGGAGCAGAAGGGACTCGAGCGTTCACTCGACGACGCTTCGACCGACGATCTGGCGGCGCTCGCGGATGCAGCCCGTTATAGCCGCCGTGAAGACATCGCTCGTGCGGCGCTCGCGGCACAGCGACGCCGCTTTCCGGCCACGCCGCGCGCAAACGACGCGGCGTTTCTCCTGGGGCGGCTCGAGGAGGCCGCGCGGCATTTCGATCTGGCCCTGGCGTGGTACGAGCGCTGCCTCAACGAGTCACCCGGCGGAGGCTACACATCCGAAGCGCTGGGCCGCAAAATGACCCTGGTGGAGCGTCTCCAGGGAGCGAGTCGAGCCCGGCCGATCGCGGAAGAGTACTTGCGTCGCTTCGCGAATGGCACCTATGCGGCGCCGGCGCGCGCGCTCATCCGGGCGCCGTGATACGAAAGGGTGATGCGGCGCGTGACTGTCCTTGCCGCGGTCATTCTGACCGTTATCCTCGGCAGCCGACCATTGTGGGCCGATTCGGCGCTGGTTGTTCTGGTGCGACCATCCGCGCAGACCACCGTCGTCAGCGAAGCGATCACGCGCATTCGCGGTGAGCTCATCGCCGACGGATTCGAGGTCGCGATCGTCGACGCGCCGCCGGGCTCAGGCCCTGCATCGGTGCTCGCGCGAGCCGGTCAACAAGGGGGCGCCGCAGCGACGCTCGGCCTCTTTCTTCAGTCCGACGCAAGCGCTGCGGAGGTTTGGGTCGTCGATCGACTGACGAACAAGACGGTCGTGCGCAGCGTCGAAATCAGCAGATCATCGGCGGCGTCGACTCCCGAGGTGCTGGCGCGCCGCTCGGTCGAATTGTTACGGGCGAGCTTGCTCGAAATCTTAGTCGAGGCGCGGAACCGTTCAACGCCAACCCCTGCTCCGCCTGCGCAGGCATCGCGCTGGGTCGCGCGGGCGCTCGAACCGCGGCAATCGAATTGGGGCGTCGAGGCCGGCGCGCAGGTGCTGGGGAGTTTGGGAGGCGTGGGCGCGGCCGTTCTACCCGTCGCCCGGGGACGAGTCGTTCTCAGCGATCGCTTCGCTGCGAGATTGACGATCTCGGGGCTCGGCACGCGCCCTCATGTCGACGCTCCCGAAGGGACGGCGACGGTAAACCAAGCGCTCGGGCTTCTCGAGGCGATCGCCGAGCTCGCCCCTCAGAGCTGGCTAAGACCGTCCGTTTCTGTCGGCGCCGGCACTTACCACATCAGCGCCGAAGGCAGCGCGGCTTGGCCTTACGACGCGTTCGACCCGGGGCGATGGACATTCGCCGCAGACGTGGGAGCAGGCATCACGCTCGCACTGACCTCATCCTTCGCTCTTTCGCTCGAAAGCCACGCGACTCTCGTCACGCCTCGCCCGGTGATTCGATTCGTCGAAGTCGAGACGGCGGAGATCAAGAATCCGCTCCTGAGTGGCGCGCTCACGCTGGTAGGTCGCCTATGAAAGCAAGTTACCTTTGCCTGTTTCTCGTAGGCTGCGGAACGACCAACCTCGACGTGGTGGATCTGACGCCGCCGACGCTTGGGAGCGGGCTCGTAGCCCACTGGACCTTCGACCAGACGGAAGGACCGGTACTCTTCGATGAGTCCGCCAATCGCCGCGACGGTATCGTCTCCGGCGCCACCTTCACGAACGATGGCCGATTCGGTGGCGCGCTGCATTTCAAGCCCGGCGACAGCGTCACCGTTGAAAACTTTCCGTACGCCGATTCGAGCTGGACCTTCTCGGCGTGGGTCCGCATCGCTGACGGCGACGACGTGACGGATGGTTTCGGAAGCGTGGTCAACACGGAGGTTCTCGGGGCAAGCGGGTGGCAATTTCAAACTCACGATCGCTCGGCCCGCATCTACTGGAACTTCACCTATTGGAATCAGGACTACGTGACTTACGACTGTGTCTGCTTCGAAGTCGGGCGCTGGTCGCACGCGACCGTCGTGCGCGACGCTACGACGAGTCTGCTCTCCTACTATGTGGACGGCCACCTCGCGCAACCGAGCGCTCCTTCGCCACCCATTCTTCGGGGTACCTCGACGCTGTACATGGGGAAGTGGATGGGGGACCGCCGCCTCTTTTCCGGCTCGATCGATGACGTCGCGATCTACAGCCGCGCGCTGTCCGCCGCGGAGGTGGCGGAGCTCGACATCCGGCCACCGCCGCCGCCCAAGCAGTGAGAGGGCCCCTATTCTTCTCGGTCACCCCAGGGTATCTCGCCTCGCATGGTCCACGATTCTCTCGCGTGGTGGCAGTTCGCCCTCCGACTCGCCTTGATTCTGCTCGTTCTCATCGGGCTCGTACGCCTTTTTCGGCGGAAGGGGGGCGCGAATCCGGCTCGCCATCGGCGCACGGCGGCGCTTGCCATTGGGATCGGCGTGGTCGGGCTGCTCGCAACGAAGAGGTTGACGCAGCCCTCCTCCCACCCGGTTTCGGAATCCGGTTCGAAATCTTCGGGCCCTGCCCAAACGCTTGTCTCGGCCAGATCGTTCGACAGCAATGACCAGCCGGCTGTGGCCATTGAAGCGCCAGAAGGTTGGCGCGTTGAGTTCGACGCTTCGCAGCGGCTGCTGATGGTCGTCAAGGGCACGGAACCCAATGCCGACGCTGCGGCCGTATTCCAAGTCAAGTCCGCAAGCCTGAGCGACCAATTGGATATCGACAAGATGCAGCGCATAACGACCAACGAGCTAAAAAGACAAGGGTGGACGGTCGGAGACCCATTCTCCGACAACATCGACGGAAGGTCCGCGATCGGGTTCACGGCCGCTGGCGCCGAAGAGAAGAAGTGTGCCTGGTTCGTGAAACGCGGGGCAAAGCATGTTTCCGTGCTGATGTGCGTCAGTCGCGACGCGACCGACCCCCAGGATGCGTGCCACCCAGTCCTGGGACGCCTCAAGTGGCGGGATGCCGCGGTCGACTAGGCGGCATCGCAGCGTGGCCGCTCGTCGGTCGTGTCGACAGCGTCAAGGAAATGGCTAGCGCACCGACGCGTAGCTGCTGTTGCCAATGGATTTCTCTCGTTCGCTCGAAATTCTCGGGAGAGCCTCATCTCGAGGGCCTCCGACAACCATCCCGCCGCCACGCCCCAGAGCGTCGACTGCGATATTTCGGCTACCGTGCCGCGCTCTTGGAGCTAAAGTTACGAGTTTGGTCGCGCTCGGATAGCGTAGCTACCTCGTGGCTCAACGAACATTCAAACCCAGGGAGCGAAGGACATGAAAACTTCCAGATTGTCTTGGCTCGCGTGTTCGCCGATGGCGCTGCTCTCGATGGTGCTCTGCGCATGCGGCTCGAACGACGTCTCCACGCCCGTCGGCGAGGTGGTGCACCCGGCCAGCGTGCGTGCGCAGGCCAACGTCGTCGCCAATCCGAGGCTCGTTCTTTCCGGGCCGGACGACGCTTTCGTGGTTCGTGATGTCATCGTTGAGCCTGATGGGCGCGAGCATGTCCGGTTCGATCGCACGTATCGAGGGCTCCCCGTAGTGGGCGGTGATCTCGTGGTCCATGATGGGCCGGCCGGCGCGCTCGAAGGCGTGTCGCACGAGCTTACGGTAAGGCCATTCGTAGGATCGATCCCCACGCTAAGCACAGCGCAAGCCGTCGTGCGAGCCGCAAACGAGGTCGCGGGGACGGTTCGAACCGACACGGCGCGCCTGGTCCTTCACGCGCTCGAAGGAGTCATCCGTCTCGCGTACGAAGTCGTGGTGGAAGGCGTTCAACCCGACGGCGGCCCGAGCGAAATGCACGTCTTCGTCGATGCCCACTCGGCCGAGATCCTCGAGCAGTGGGAAGGGATCGAAACGTCGGCCGCTGCCGGCACAGGTGTTGGGTTCTTCAACGGCACGGTCGCGCTTACGACTGATCTGACCGGTGGGACTTACGCCCTTCGCGATCCCAGCCGCGGCAATCAATACACGACGGATATGAACAACGGTACGAGCGGTAACGGCGCGTTGTTCAGCGACGCGGACAACGCCTGGGGCAACGGAACACTCTCGAATCGCCAGACGGTGGCGGTGGACGCGCAATACGGGACCGCCAAGACCTGGGACTATTACCGCGAAATTCACGGTCGAAATGGTATTGCCAATGACGGCAAGGGCTCGTTCAACCGTGTCCACTACAGCAGCGGCTACAACAACGCCTTCTGGCAGGACTCGTGCTTCTGCATGACGTACGGTGACGGCGACGGAAGCACATTCAATCCTTTCGACTCGCTCGACGTGGCGGGGCACGAGATGAGCCACGGCGTCACCTCGCGCACCGCTCGCCTCGTTTATTCCGGAGAATCGGGGGGCTTGAACGAAGCCACGAGCGACATCTTTGGAACGGCCGTGGAGTTCTACGCCACGAACGGCAACGATGCGCCGGACTACCTCATCGGCGAACGGCTCTACAAGACCGGCGGTCGTGCACTGCGATACATGTATCGGCCTAGCAAAGACGGCTCATCCGCAGATTGCTGGTCGAAGAACCTTCGTCGTCTCGATGTTCATTATTCGTCGGGGCCGGCGAACCACTTCTTCTACCTGCTCGCTGAAGGCAGTGGAGTCGGCGCTTACACCGATGGGACCGGGGCGACCACTTGCAACGGAGCCACCGTGACGGGCATCGGGCGCGCCGCCGCCGAGAAGATTTGGTACCGTGCCCTCACCGTATACATGACGTCGCGTACGAACTACGCTGGCGCTCGTACCGCTACCTTGGCCGCCGCCCGCGATCTCGACGCATCTGGCGCCTGGGCGAGCGCCGTGGCTGCGGCTTGGTCGGCAGTCAACGTGAACTGAAGCGAGGTGACTCCGATACCCGCGAGCGGACCAACGCGCTCTCGATTTGCCGGCGTGTTTTGCCCAGCTGGACCGCGCGGCTCGCCGCGCATTCGTTGCGCCGGCGCGCAATCGATGCACGCCGCCCAGGCGTGGCCTTCGGCCGCTTGTCCGCCGACCCCAGGCGCTCGCAAACCGGAGGCCTGCCAAAGCGCGTCGCTGGCGGCCACGCACGCCGTCGTTCGATGCGGCCCGCCGATGGCGCAGCGTAGTCCCCCGGGGCGCAGCGTAGTCCCCCGGACGCTGCCGCCCGAGGTTGGGCACCGCACTTGCTTAGCGGGCAGATATGGCGACGTCATCCGGTGCAATTTCCGCCGACCCCTCGGCGACTCCTAAACGGCGAACGCTCGCGCAGCTAGTCCAGGAGGAGAGCCAGCGCCGGCACAGGCGAAGAATTCTCGCAGCTCTCCTTCTCGCGATGATTCCCGTAGTCGCCATTGCCGTTTGGATCGCCGTCCGTCCGAAAGCAGCGCCGATGGCCGCGCGGTTTCGCATCGCACCGGTCACGCAGGGCAACGTCGTTCGTGAAGTCCACGCTACCGGACACCTCGAGGCGATCACGACGGTGCAGGTGGGCGCCGAGATTTCCGGACGCATCGCGAGTGTGGAGGTCGACCACAACGACCGCGTCAAGGCCGGCCAGATCTTGGCCCGCTTCGATCGCGCAGCGCTCGAGGCCCAGCTCGCGCAAAGCGAGGCGACGTTTGCGGCCGCGCGTGCCGCACTCGAGCAAGCCAAAACGGATCGCGACCGCGCCCTGCGCGACAAGGAACGCGTCGAACGGTTGTACGGAACCAAATCGGTCTCCGAAACCGAGCGGGACAACGCCGTGGCCACGGCACGGCTCATGGAACAGCGCGTGGCGGCGGGCGAGGCTCAGCTTGCCGCCCAAAAGGCATCGCATACGCTCGGCAAGACCAACCTCGAGCATACGATCATTCGCGCACCCATCGACGGAGTCGTCATCACGCGCAACGTCGATCCCGGACAGACAGTGGCGGCGGCGCTCCAGACACCGGTGCTCTTCACGGTGGCCGCCGACTTGCGCAAGATGCACGTCATCACGGCCGTCGACGAGGCCGACATCGGCGAAGTCGCCCTGAAACAGCAAGCGACGTTCACCGTCAACGCGTATCCGAGCCGCACTTTCGAAGGTGTCGTCACCGAGGTCCGTAACTCTCCGCAGACCGTGCAGGACGTCGTCACCTACGGCACCGAGGTCGAAGTCGACAACCTCGACCTCGCGCTCAAGCCCGGAATGACGGCTTCCGTGCGCATCCGGACGGCGGTCGCAGAGAACGCGCTTCGGGTCCACGCCGCCGCGTTCCAATTTACGCCACCGGGCGAGAAGCCCGGCGCGGAGCCGAGCGTCTGGGTGCTGTCCGAAGGTGCTCTCCACCGCGTTCCAGCGAAGCCCGGCATCTCCGATGGCGAGCTCATGAGCGTTGCGCCCGGCGCCATCGCCGTGGGGGATGAGGTCGCCTACGAGCTCACGCCAGACGGAAGGAAGGCCTATGGCATCACCCAGTGAAAGCGCAGCCCTGCTCTCGCTCCGCTCGGTGGTCAAAGTCTACGGCGAGGGTGACGCAACCGTGCGCGCGCTCGATGGAATCGACTTCGACGTGCATCCAGGCGAGTTCGTCGCGATCACCGGCCCTTCGGGATCGGGCAAATCCACGGCCATGAGCATCATCGGATGTCTCGATCTGCCGACAGAAGGTTCCTATCTCATCGAGGGCATTCCCGTTCAGGATCTCGTGTCGGATGTGCTCGCGTCGCTGCGCAATTCGCGGTTCGGCTTCGTCTTTCAGCAATTCAATCTCTTGACGCGAACTTCGGCGCTCGAGAACGTCGCGATGCCGCTCGTCTATGCCGGCACATCTGCGCGCGAGCGGCAGCGTCGTGCCCGCGACGCACTCGCTCTGGTGGGCCTCACGGGTCGCGAGGACGCGCGGTCGAATCAGCTTTCTGGGGGCCAGCAGCAGCGCGTCGCGATCGCGCGCGCGATCGTGAACGATCCGGAAGTCATCCTCGCCGACGAGCCGACCGGAAACCTCGACTCCAAGACGGGCGCGGAGATCATGCAGCTTCTCACCAAGCTGAATCGCGAGCGCGGCATCACCGTGCTCATGGTCACGCATGATCCGAAGAGCGCCGATTACGCGCCGCGGCAAGTGCGCTTCTACGACGGTCGCATCGTCGCCGACGAGCGAAGGGCCGCCTGAAATGCTGCCGGCCACCCTTGCCCTCGCATTCTCCGCGCTCCTCCGCAACAAGATGCGCTCGATGCTCACCATCCTCGGCATCATCATCGGCGTCGCCGCGGTGGTGATGATGCAGGCCATGGGACGTGGAGCGACGGCTTACGTGGGAGACGCCATCAGCGGACTCGGCAGCAACATGCTCATCGTCATTCCGGGGACAGCGCGCGGAATGCAGCAATCGTCTATCGGCGCGCCGCTCTTCACGGCCGGCGACATCGAAGCGATTCGCCGCCAGGCTCATGACATCGCGCTCGTATCGGCGGCGGGGTCACGTCTGACGCGCGTTGTCGCGGGCCCCTACAACCGGCCGACGACAGTGTCCGGCGTCACACCGGAATACTTCGAGATAAGGAGCTGGGGCGCTTCCGAGGGGCGCCTCCTCAATCAGGCGGACGAGCGCCAGGCAGCCACGCTCTGCGTGATCGGGCGGAGCGTGGCCGAGGCGCTCTTTCCCGGCCAGCGCGCCGTGGGCGAGGAACTGCGCGTGCAACAGCTGCCGTGCCGTGTCATCGGTGTCATGGAGTCCAAAGGGGCGTCGGCGTTCGGCATGGATCAGGACGACGTCGTGTTCATGCCGTATTCGGCCTTCGCTCGGCGGATCATGGGGAATGATCGCGTGCAGGTTTTCATGGCTTCCGCCAAAGCGACCGATCGCATGGAGGACGCCAAGCGCCAGATCACCGAAATCCTGCGGCGCCGGCGCCATATCCCGGAGGGCGAAGAAGACAACTTCGCGGTGCGCGATCCCCGCGAGCTCCAAGCGCTCCTTCAGTCCGTCACCGGCATGCTGACGACGCTGCTGGCCGCGGTGGCTGCAGTGTCGCTCGTCGTGGGCGGTATCGGGATTATGAACATCATGCTCGTGTCGGTCACGGAGCGCACGCGAGAGATCGGCGTGCGCCTCGCCATCGGGGCGCGCGCGGTCGACATTCTCACGCAGTTTCTCATCGAGGCGACCACGCTCTCTGCGCTCGGCGGAATCGCGGGGATCGGCGCCGGCCTGGTGGGGGCCATGGTGGCTGCCCGAGCGATCCACGTCCCGTTCGTCGTCCCCGGGATCGCAATGCCAATAGCGTTCGGCGTTTCGGTGCTGGTCGGGATCATCTTCGGGGTGTTCCCCGCCCGCAAGGCCGCCCGGCTGAACCCATTGGCCGCACTCCGGTACGAGTAGGCGTGCGAGCTGCGCGGGGCCGGCCTCGGCCTCGACGGCGATACGGCTCGAGCGCGGCGCAACGGCGACCAGGCTCCTGACAAGCCGCACGACGTCGCGCAAGCCTTGCGCGCAGATGCAAAATGAAAGAGGCAGCTCGTGCGATTGCGATCGACATCCTTGCGTGACCGAAGTCGAAGACCGGCCGTATCTGCGGCTCCACCGCTGGTACCAGCTTTGCAGTGTTAGCGGCTCGACAAGCCCGTTGGAGGAGACCAACGACGAATGGGACGAGCGAATATGATTTCCGCGCTGCTCGCGAAAGCATTCGACTCGACGATTCGGGCGGGGCGGACTTTTACGCCGCCGATCGAAGGGCCGCGCGGCATCAGCTCGCTCGAGAAGGCGGACCTGAATGGGTGCGCGCAGTGGCTGCTGATTCGCGGGCATGACGTGAATAGGCCGTTGCTCCTATTTCTTCATGGTGGGCCCGGGAGCGCGGCCATTTGGTTCGCTCATCACTCCATGAGGGAACTGGAGAAGCACTTTGTTTGTGTGAACTGGGATCAGCGCGGCGCTGGAAAGTCGTACAAGGCGAGACCACCTGCGGGCACGATGACGATTGCGCAGTTCGTCGATGACGCGATCACACTCATCGAACGGCTGCTGAAACGCTTCAACCAAGAGAAGCTCGTCCTCGTTGGCCAGTCGTGGGGGAGCGTTCTGGCCATGAAGATCGCATCGGTTCGCCCCGACCTCGTCCATGCGCTCGTCGGAGTCGGGCAAGTCGTCGACATGAAGCGAGGCGAAGAGATTTCTTACCAGTACGCTTTGGACCAGGCGCGCAGCTGCCACAACGACAAGGCCGTTCGCCAGCTCGAAGCGATCGGCCATCCCCCCTACGCGGGAAATGGCCTTTTCGTTCAGCGCCGATGGCTGTCCGAATACAAGGGCGATACCTGGGCCATCGACGTAAAGGGTGTCCTTTCCATTGGGCTCGGGGCCACCGAGTACTCGTTGGCGGATGTCATCCGGTTCTTCGGAGGCGCCAAGCTCTCCATCCGGCTGCTCTGGAACGAGCTCATGAATGTCAACTTCCCACGCGACATCCCCGAGCTGCCTGTGCCCGTCAGTTTCTTCGTCGGCAGGCACGACTACACGACGCCTTTCCAACTGGTCGCTTCCCATTTCGAATGTCTCCGGGCTCCATCGAAGAACCTCGTGTGGTTCGAGAACTCGGCCCACATGCCGAACCTCGAAGAGCCCGATAAGTTCCAGCGAGAGCTCGTCGCGCTCGCACAAGCCCTCCACTTGGACGAAGCAACCGATTTGCCCCGATCTCCGCGGGTTCCCGCGAGCGACACCCCGTCGCCCCGGCATAGTTTGCAATGAGGACACGAATGCGATGGATGCACACCATCAGGCTCTTCTGAGGGATTGTCGTCAGCGTGTCCTCGGCGTGGCCCTCGACTGGCTATTCGTTTTACGCGGACTGCCCATGCGGGATACCTCCCAAATGTTCGCCGGACAGCGGTGGAGACCGCGACGGCGCGTCCGATGCCGATGGCAGCGATTGAAACCGCGTGTTGCGGCGACACAGCGAGCGTTGCGATTGCCCATCGGCGATGCGATAGCGTGCGCTTGCCACGCAATTCATGCGCCTCGCGTCGAACGCTCGAACTCGTCCGACCGCGCCCATCGCGGAAGACGGCTCTCTGGCTCTTGGAACGACGTTTGCTAACAGCGTCGGGTGAAAGGAGAAACACCATGGCCGATCTACCCGTCAAGAAGACCGCCGCCTCGCCTAGTCCAATGACCCGATGGGATCCGTTCAGCGCATTCCGCGATTTCGTGCGCTGGGATCCCTTCCGTGAGATCGCCCCGCTGGGAGCGATGGATCGCATCAATGACCTCGAGGCACCGTTCGAGGTCAAGGAAACCAAGGAGGGTTATCTCTTCAAGGCCGATGTGCCTGGCATCAAGGAGAGCGACCTGACCATCAACCTGAGCGGCAATCGCCTCTCGGTGTCAGGCAAGCGCGAGGAGGAAAAGAAGCACGAATCCGAGACGTACTTCAGCTACGAGCGCTCGTACGGAAGCTTTACGCGCAGCTTCACGCTACCGGAAGGCATCGACGGTGACAAAGTGCATGCAAGCCTGAAGGACGGCGTGCTGTCGATCCTCGTGCCGAAGAGGCCCGAGGCCCAGGCGAAGAAGGTGACCATCAAAGCAGGTTAGTCGTATCGGAGCTCCGTTAGTGCCCGGGTCGGTCGTTGACGGCCCGAGCGCTACGGGTCCGCGCAGGAAGCCCGGAGACCTCTCTCGCGCGTTCAACTCCTAGATGCTCGACAGCAGCTGCGACGGATGCGCCTCGGAAGGCAAGGCTCAGTCGACGCGTTCGACCGTCAAGACGTCGGCCATGAGGATGGTCAGTGCTGCGGCGCTCGTCATTTGCCATGTGACGCGACGGCTCATCCTGAGGCGGAGCTTGTAGCGATGACCATTCTCGTTCTTGAGCCAGGTAGCCCAGTCGACGAACAGATGGAGGGCCATCGAGTTCACGAAGGTGAGCTGCGAAACGTCGACGACGACCGACTCGGCGTTCGACGCGACGGCGTTCTGGTGAATTGCCCGGAAGAATCCGTCCAGCTCCTGGACAGTCTCCTTCTGGGTGATAGTGCCCTTGAGCTTTATGCTGGTCGAGGTAGGCGTCTCGATAGTCACCGTATCGAGTTGCGGAACGATGACGGAGGTCATGGTCATAGTTCCCCAGTGGGGGTGACGCGACTGCGACCGATCGGCTCGTCTTTCATCGACGGTTCGACTCCCCCCTTGAAGCGCATGCGAGCAAGTCCGAGGCGCGCCGACGCGCCGCGCTCGTTAGAGGCTTGTTGCAAGGTCGTGAGGTAAGCATCACGCGCGTGGATTTCGACAATTCCGCAGAGAAAGGTCGGGCTTATCCACGGGGAACGGCGGCATCTGAAGAGACTTTAGTTGGTGTAGCCACCCTTCTCGATGGCTTACATGTGATGCTGCTGGATCTGTTGTGCGCGGGAGCGCAACGGCGGGCGGGGCTCAAGCTCCTGCCAGAAGAGGAGGCACCAGAGGATGGCCAGCGCCGCGGAGAGCGCTTCCGCGTTTGCTACCGAACTTCGAGTCGCGAGTTGCCGAGCGCGTGATCCCGCAGAGGCTCGCACTTCGGCTGAACGTTGATCTGATGCTCGCGCAGCGTCGCGAGCGCGGGCACGATAGATAGCTCCGTAGCGTCGGACTTCGCCGCGGTGTCGCCGGGGAGCGTCGAATCGAACGCGAAGATCAGCAAATTGCGGCGCCTTCGCGCAGCAAGGCGACGCTCGCGACCTCGGGGGACCGCGTAAGCACGAACGAGTCCCTCACCGAACGCGGCTACGACACCGGCGTGGATGGCGCGGACGAGCGTCGAAGAAGGCCCTTCGATAGCGCCGGCGACATTGACGACGCACGTGCCGCCGCGTGACAGTTTCGCGCGGCATAGCCGGAAAAACTCCTGCGTGCACAGCGCCGCCGGCATGTCGTCCGCGCCGAAGACGTCGACCACGATGCGGTCGAATGTCTCGCTGCTCTGCTCCAAAAATTGTCGGCCGTCTCCGACGTGGGTCGTCAAGGTGGGCGACGGGACGAGCCAAAAGAACCGCGTAGCGACGTCGAAGGCCCGAGGATCGACGTCGACGACCTCGATCACGGCGCGCGGAAAACGGTGAGCGAACTGTCGCGGCCCAATCGCGGCTCCGCCACCGATGAAAAGCACGCGGCGCGCAGCGCTCGCCTCTCCCATGTGCAAATGGAGGCCGTCGATGTACGGGAGCCGCGAGACGAGCGGGTTTCGGAGTGCGACGCGCGCGTGCAGCATTCTGCGCCCCCCCTGCTCGAACCACAGTTCCCGCCCCGACCGGCGATCGCGAACGACGATATCGGGCGCCACGCCATCGCCGGAGCTTCGGTGCACGAGACGCCCTCGATCGATGACTCTTCGCACCGTCAGCAAAACGATGAAGAGAGCGAGGGCCGCCCCCTGCATCCAATACGCGCTCACGCCCATCTCCAACGGCTTCTTTCGGCACGCAGTCGCGTCACACGCGCGATGATCGTCATTGCGGGCGCGTCCTCAGTCATACGCCCATCAAGCACTCCGGATTGACGACATGGATGGGGCGCCCTTTCGCATACGCGACGATCTGATCGAAGATGTCTCCAAACTGGAGATCGTATTCTTCGCGCGTCACGTAGCCGATGTGCGGCGTACACACCGCGTTGCTCATGTTGAGCAGCGGGTAATCCGATCCGACAAGGGGCTCCACCTCATAGACATCCACCGCCGCCATACCCGGACGACCGGCGCGGAGCGCTTCGGCGAGGGCGCCAGGCGCGATCAGATCGGCGCGGCTCGTGTTGACGAGGAGCGATGTAGGTTTCATGCGCGCCAAGTCCGTCGAGGTGACGCTGCCGCGCGTCGCCTCGACGAGACGCATGTGCAACGAGATGACGTCACAGTCGCCGAAGAAAGCCTCTTTGCTCGTCGCCACGGCGTAGCCGTCGGCACGCGCGCGCTCTCGGGAAGCTTCGCGCGCCCAGATCGACACGTTCATGCCGAACGCTTTGCCGTAGCCTGCGACGACGCTGCCGATTCGGCCGTAGCCGTAGATGCCGAGGGTCTTGCCACGGAGGGTTTGGCCGACGCCCGTTTGCCAAACACCGCGCTTCAGCGCGGTCACCTGTTCGGGCAGCTGACGCATCCCCGCGAGGACGAGCGCCCAAGTGAGCTCTGCCGCAGCGTAGGATGGCGTGTCGGCGTGCATGTTCGAAGAGACGATGACGCCGTGACGCGTGCAAGCCGCGATGTCGATGTGGGGATAGACGCTGCGCTGGCTGATGAGCTTGAGCTGCGGCAAGCGCGCAAGAAGGGGGGCCTCTACTTTGGTCCGCTCTCGAATGAGGACCAGCGCTTCGATATCGGCGAGCCGCTCGGCGAGCGCGTCGACGTCTTGCACGTGATCGTTCCAAACGGTCACGTCGAAGGGCGCCAGCTTCGTGAAGCAGGGAAGCGTGTAAAGCGTATCGAAGTAGTCGTCCAAGATCGCGACCTGGAGGGGCCGGCCATCGAGCGCCGACCGCCCGAGCGGCGTCAGGCGGACCAGCGCCGCGCCGATCCCTTGGCCGTCGCCAGTCGCAATCTCGACCAGGCCGTCGGCCGTGGCGTCTTCCCACACCGGCGCGCGAGGGCAACTCGTCCGCCATGCGGACATGGTCTCGTCGTACGTGCGCGGCCGTTCGGCGATCCAACCGAGCAACTCCAGCATGAGTGCACTGGGGCTCGGGGCCGAAGCTCGGACGTGGCGCACGCCTCGACTGTAGTGGCGGAGATCCTCGTTGTCATGCTCGTTCGGCTTTCCGACGCCGCTCCCCCAGACGAAGGACCGCGCGATCAGATCCTTCCCGAAAATTTCGACCGAATCGCGAAAGAAAGTTGGACCGAGAAAGCATTGCAACAATTGCAAATCGGCTCATCACATGAAGGAGCCATTCGCGCCGGCTGATAAGCGACGGATCTTGTGCATTGGCATGGGGCTCGCACTGTCGTGCGCGCTGGAAGGAGGATGGGCGATGAATGCCTTCAAAGTGATCAACGCAGCCGGGGTCGCGATTCTTCTGGCCGCCTGCTCGCGCGCGAGCTCACCGCGTCCGGCGAGTTCCGCGGACAGCGCGAACACCGACGAGGCGTTCGCAGCGAACGCCGTATCAACGAGCGCAGCCGCGTCGACAGTGGCTTCGCCCGCGTCGCAGCCTCTGACGCCGGAGATGCAAGCACGGTTGTCCGAATACAAACCGAAGCCAATGGTCGAGGTGCCGGACGACGTTCGGCGTGACCCATTGCAGCTCGCGCCGCTCATGCAGCAGATGAGGGCTCAGATCGTCTACAAGACGAAGAAGATCAAAGAGCCGGAATACGAACAGATCGTCCGGCCGTCGGTGGCAAGTCAGCTGCGGGGGGCTGGTTTCGACGATGGCGACGTCCAGCAGATTCTTGCGGGCGTGGACTACAGCCGCAAGATCGAGGGCTACCGCTGACAACACGGGAGAGGCCGGGGCGCCGTCGCGTCACGGCGCGCCCCTGCCCTGTTAAGCTCAAGGTATCGCCAGGCGTATCCACAATGCTAGGTTAGAAACCTAGAGCTCATGATGAAGCGTATCTTTTGTTTCTCGGTCGTCCTTGGTGCGACCGCGTTCGCTTGTGTCGACGATCCACGCGCCGACGCGGCCGAATACGCCAAGGATCCGATCTCGTGCGTGCAGGATTCGGACTGCTGCGTGGTCAACGACGGCTGCCATTCGACGGCCTACATCGTCGCGTCCAAGGACTCGTCGACCGTCGCCTCGCTCATTGCATCGGCCGACAATTCTCGGTGTGACCGGTGCGTGACTCCAATGGCCCAGGTGAGCTGCGTCTCGGGTGTGTGTGCAACCGAACGAATCAACCTCGCTTGCCAGCTCCCGACGCCGTACCCCGGCAACCACTGCGGGAAGCTCGACCTGCCCACGTCGTGTCTTTCGTCGTCATCGAGCGTCGAGGAGGGGGCGAGGTCGGGTGAAGGAACGTTGAAGACGCTCGCCATCCTGAGGTGCGGCGGCTAGCGCTTCTTATCCAGCAGAATCAACGGTACTGCGCTGCGCTGCGCTCAGCTTCACTTCTTCCCAGTTCCAGCGAAGGTCGGCGACTTGTTCCCGCGAGGCCCCCGCTTGCTCGAAAGCGCGGAGGATGCGGTCCAGGTTGCGTCCCGCGGGAACGCGTTTTCCCGCTTCCCACATCGACACCGCTGCGACCGTGACGCCCGCCGCCGAAGCAAGCGACAATTGTTTGCGACCCAGGTGAAGGCGAAGCTCTCTCATCCTTGCGGCAAACATCTGCCTGCGAGGGGCGGCGGATGCGCGAGAGCAAAAGGCGAGCAATGCGTCGTCAAGGACGAAGTCCGGTGTGGGGGATGCGGCTGTACTCATGGAAGGCTCCTCGAGTTCGGCCACTCTTCCAGGACGATCCCTACAGTCGGCTTACACCCCCTTCGGGACGCGACGGCCCCAAAGAAAACGAAGTGGTTCTGCGCAGATGCTCCTTCGCTCCGCGCGAGCTCGGACCGGTCGATTGCACCCGCAATCAGCGTGACGTTACGGCGCGTGGTTTCAGCATGGCGGCCGCTCGTTCCGATTCGATCCCGCGGCGGCGCCATGTCTCGAACAGCGATCGTGCGTCGTTCGTGCGACCGCATCGAATCATGCAGCGCACGGCGGCGGGGAGCAGAAGCTCCGGCGCGAGCTCTTCGTCGAGCGCACGACGGTAGGTTGTTTCGGCCGACGAGAGATCGCCGATCTGTTCCCACAGCTCACCCAGGGTGCAGAGGGCAGATGCCACGCGCGATCGAAGTCGTTCCTCTAGCCCGATGAGCGCGGCAGGCAGGGCGTAGGCACACTCGTGCTGACGCGGGCAAAGCGATAGCAGGCGCGCGGAAATGGACGACAAAATTTCCGACGGAGGGATCGGTTCCGTATTTCCCAACACACCTACCTCCTTCA
>Ga0111538_10004376_pt1 | contig 19649 bp, 16 predicted proteins | sample SoiMethybrSBSTD1_FD_79669 | JGI IMG/M metagenome (GOLD analysis project Ga0111538, IMG submission 79669) | Bulk soil microbial communities from a Populus tree surrounding site in Tennessee, USA - Soil MetaG P. TD hybrid SBSTD1 (version 2)... | ecosystem: Environmental > Terrestrial > Soil >...
AACGGCTTCGGCAACACGGGATCGTTCATCACCCCCGCAGACGTGGCGCGTGTGCGCACCGCGACGTCGTCACGTAAGGCCAGTTGGACCGAGCCTGAACTGATGGGCTCGCTGCCCGTGCTCCTGCCGGCACAACCGACCTGGAAGTTCTCCGCCAGTCACAACACGGCAAGCGCCGCGAGCGCCTTGACCACACAGGGCTGGTCGTCCGGCGAACCTCAAGCCGCGGGCATGTGGCTGCAGATCGAGTTTCCAGAGGTCACGACGATCAGCGAACTGCAGTTCATCGCCCCGGGCGGCGGTCGAGGCGCCGGCCCTGGCCGAGCCGCCGGCGCGCCACCGGCAGCGGGCGGCGCACCAGCGGGTGTTGCGGGCGCGCCCGCAACGCCACCACCACCGCCGGTGCAGCGCGACTATCAGGTCCAGTTCTCGACCGACGGGCGCACCTGGGGCACGCCAGTGGCGCGCGGACCCATCACGGCTCTGACCATTGCCGCGTTCGCGCCGGCACGCGGCAAGTTCGTCCGGATCACGGAGACGGCTGCGTCGCCGAATCTCGGGCCTCTCTCGATCCAGACGCTGCGTGTCTATCAACCGCCAGCGGCGCCAGGTAGATAGCGCGTTACCCCTCGTCCTCCCGTGCGGACGCCGCTTCGTACGGGAGCGCATCTCGGCGGTGAATTCACGCGGGTTTCTGCCGCTACTGCCGGTGGCATGAAATCGGCATCGTCATGGTGTCTGGAGACAACAACCATGACTCGCCGATTCGCCCTGCGCGCGGCCCTGGCCGCGTTGGTTGCGGCCGTTGCACTCTCGGCCGCGTGCGCCCCCAGCATTCGCAGCGTGCTCTCCGATCCGTCGCGGTATCGCGATCGCGATGTGAAACTGTCGGGGCACGTCGTGGACAGTTACTCACTCGGAAATCGCGGTGCCTACCTGCTGGAAGATCGCAGTGGGTCGCTGTGGGTCGTGTCGAGCCACGGCGTGCCGCGTCCGGGCGCGAACGTCAAGACGACGGGCCGCATCCGGGAAGCGTTCAACTTCGGATCGCTCGGCAGCATCTTGCGAGCCCCGGCTGGTGCGGCCGTGTTGATCGAGGACGAGCACCACGTGCGGTGGTGAGCTACTTCTTCGCGCGGCGAGCGACAGCGACGGCTTTCTTTGCCCAGGCGCACAACGTCTCGCTGTCTTCGATCACCGTCAGCGGCACGGTGTAGTAGCTCCTCAACATGGGTCCTTCGGCGTAAGGCTTGAACGGGCTCATGCCGGCGCGCACGTACTCTGCGCGATTCGAGTCGTCGACTTTGAAGTAGAGCACGTCGGCGGCAAGGATGCCGAAGAACACCTCGCCCGAATAGAGACCGAGGCCGCCGAACATCGCGCGCAGCCCAAGGCGCGGCACCGTGGCCAGCTGATCGACGATGTAGTCACGGAACGTGTTGGTGTTCCGCATCGACGCAAACTTGCCGCGCGATGGAGCGTGTGAGGCACTGACTGCCGTCGCACGAGCACGCGTTCGCGTCGCCACAGATCGATTGTAGCGCTCCGCCCGCCCGGGCCTTGCGTCCTCGCTAAGCCTGCTTCTTCTTGGGGCGATAGACGTGGGTGGATTGGCCGAAGAACACTTCCGCGGCTTCCATCAGCGTCTCTGAGAGCGTCGGATGCGGGTGGATGCTCAGCTTCAGGTCGGTCGCCAGTGCCGCCATCTCCACGGCGAGCACGCCTTCGGCAATGAGTTCGCCGGCGCCAGCTCCCACGATGCCGACGCCGAGAATGCGTTCGGTGGCTGGATCGATGAGGAGCTTGGTGACACCTTCGGGCCGATCGATCGCCACGGCCCGGCCGATCGCCGGCCAGGGGAACTTCGCGATCTCGACCTTCCTCCCCTGCTTCTGCGCCTCGGTCTCCGTGAGGCCGCACCACGCCACTTCCGGATCGGTGAAGACAACGGCCGGAATCGCCTGGGGCTCGAAAGCTGCCTTGTGGCCCGCGATCACCTCGACGGCCACGCGCGCCTCATGCGAGGCCTTGTGCGCAAGCATCGGCTCGCCGACCACGTCGCCAATGGCGAAGATGTTCGGCTCGTCAGTGCGCCGCTGTGCGTCGACGGTGATGAACCCGCGGTCGCCGACTTTGACTTTGGTCTTGTCGAGCCCAGGCACCGCCGAGTTCGGCCGGCGGCCGACAGCGACCAGGACACGATCGAACGTCTGCGATTTGTCGGCGTCCGCCAGACCCTCGCCTTCCATCTTCACCGCGACGCCGTTCTTGACGTCCTTCATCTCAACGACTTTCGTGTTGAGCAGAATCTTGTGCATCGTCTTCTCGAGCTGGCGCGCGAGGAACGTGACCAGATCGCGATCGGCGCCCTGGAGCAGTCCGGACGTCATCTCGACGACGGTGACCTTCGTGCCCAGCGCGGCATAGACCGAGCCCATCTCGAGACCGATGTAGCCGCCGCCGACAACGAGCAGCGTCTTCGGCACGTCCGGAAGATCGAGGCCGCCGGTCGAGTCCATCACGCGCGGGCTGTCGGTCGGAAAGCCGGGAATCTGCGTCGGTCGCGAACCCGTCGCGATGATGGCGTGCTCGAACGTGTGCGTCTCGGTGCCGCCCTTCACCAGCGCGATGCTGAGCGTCTTCGGGTCGACAAACGTCGCCGTGCCCTGGATGTAGTTGATCTTCCGCGGCTTGATGAGCTGGCCAAGCCCGCCCGTCATCTTCTTGACGACGCTGTCTTTGAAGCCGCGCAGCTTGTCGAGATCGAGCGTCGGCTCGGAGAACGTGACGCCCCACGCCGACGCGTGCTTCGCTTCACCGATGAGCTTCGCGACGTGCAGCAGCGCCTTCGACGGGATGCACCCGCGATACAGGCAGACGCCGCCTGGATTCGGCTCCGGGTCGACGAGCGACACGTTCAGACCGAGATCGGCGGCGTAGAACGCCGCGGCGTAACCGCCGGGACCTGCGCCAATGACGACGACTTGAGAAGAAGACATGACGTGAGCCGGAGACGCCTGGCTGCGCCAGGTCTCAGAGATACATCGTCAACGGCTGCTCCAGGCCATCGACGATAAAGCGCAGGAACCGCGCGGCGTCGGCGCCGTCGATCACGCGGTGATCGTACGAGAGCGACAGCGGCAGCATCTGGCGCGGAACGAACTGCCCATCGCGGAACACCGGTTCCGTGGCGGTGCGCGACATGCCGAGGATCGCCACTTCCGGCATGTTGACGATCGGTGTGAACGACGTGCCGCCGATGCCGCCGAGGTTCGTAATGGAGATCACGCCGCCCGACATCTCGTCGAGGCCCAGCTTCTTGTCGCGCGCCTTCTGCGAAATCCCGGCCAGCTCTGCGGCAATCTCCGTGATCGTCTTGCGATCGACATCGCGCAGCACGGGGACCAGCAGGCCGTTCGGTGTATCCACGGCGACGCCGATGTGCCGGTACTTCTTGAAGACGATCGACGAGTTCGCCATGTCCACCGACGAGGCGAACTGCGGGAACCGATCGAGGGCAATCGCGAGGAGCTTGATGACGACCGCCGTCACGGTCAGCTTGCCGCCCGCCTTCTCCACGCGGGAGCCAAAGGCTTTGCGGAAGTCCTCGAGCGCGGTGACGTCGGCCTTGTCGAATTGCGTGACGTGGGGCGCCTGCCAGGCGCCCGACAGGTGCTCGGCCGTTTTGCGGCGGATGTTGGACATGGGCTTCACGTCCACCTCGCCCCACTTCGTGAAGTCCGGAAGCGCCGGTGCGCGGAAGAACGCGCCGCCTCCCGCCGCCGGGCCCGACATCTGCGTCTTGACGAACTGCTTGACGTCTTCCTGTCCGATGCGCCCGCCCGGGCCAGTCCCGGCCACTTGCGCGATGTCCACACCCAGTTCGCGCGCGAACCGGCGCACCGAAGGGGCGGCGGGCACCGCGGCGCCGCTCGGTGTGGGCATCGGCACGATGTTCTCGGCAGGACTCGCCGCCACGGCACGCGCAGCCCCGGTGTCGCCGTAGGTCGCGCGCGCGCTCGTGATGTCCACGACGGGCGCAGGCTTGGCTGCGGGACGCGACTCGGCCGCGGGCGCGGCCGTCGCGGGGGCCGGCGCACTTGTGGGCTTGCCCGCCGTAGCCGCGCCACTGTCACTCGCGGCGGCAGCGGGCTTGCCCGCCGTAGCCGCGCCACTGTCGCTCGCGGCGGAGGCGGGCGCGGCGCCATTGCCCTCAACGACGAGCACCACCTGACCCACCTTGACCTTCTCGCCTTGCTTGATCCGGATTTCCGTGATCTTGCCCGCCACAGACGAGGGCACTTCGACGGTGGCCTTGTCCGTCTCGAGCTCCACCACCGGCTGGTCCTTGGCGATCACGTCGCCGACGGCGACGAGCACTTTGCCCACGTCGGCCTTCTCGACGTTTTCTCCAAGTTCAGGAACGACAAACTCAGTTGCCATCGGTACTCCGTCGCGACACGCGCATCTGACCTCAGGCGATCGCCGGATCGGTCTTCTCTGAATTGATCTGCAGATCCGCAAACGCCTGCTTGACCACCTTCAGATCGATCTGCTTCTCGCGCAACAGCGTAGAGAGCGTGGCTGCCGCAATGTGCTTCGCATCGACCTCGAAGTGATGGCGCAGGCTCGCGCGATCTTCGCTGCGTCCGAATCCATCGGTCCCGAGCGTGGTGAGCGGCCGGCCAATCCAACGCGACAGCATGTCCGGCTGGCTGCGGATATAGTCGGAAGCGGCGACGACCACTCCCTCCGTGCCGGCGAGGCACTCCGTGACGTACGGAACGCGCGGCTTCTCGCCCGGGTGCATCAGGTTCCAACGCTCGACACTGTGCGCGTCGCGATACAGCTGATTGAAGCTGGTCGCGCTCCACACGTCTGCGGCGACGCCGTATTTCTCGAGCAGGGCCGCTGCCTTGACGACCTCGTTCAGGATCGCGCCACTGCCAATCAATTGCGCCTTGGCCTTGACGCCCGCTCCGAGCGCCGCCGAAGCGCCCTTGAACTTGTAGAGTCCCTTGATGATCCCGTCGCGCGATCCGGCCGGCATTTCCGGCATCTCGTACTGCTCGTTCATCACGCTGAGGTAGTAGAAGCACTGCTCGTTGTCGACGTACATCCGGCGAATGCCGTCTTCGATGATGACGGCCAGTTCGTACGCGTACGCCGGATCGTAGGCGCGGCAGGTCGGCACGGTCAGCGCCATGGTGTGGCTCTGGCCGTCCTGATGCTGCAGCCCCTCGCCTGCAAGCGTCGTGCGCCCGGCGGTGCCGCCGAGCAGGAAGCCGCGGCAGCGCGCATCCGCGGCCGCCCAGATGAAGTCGCCGACGCGCTGGAATCCGAACATCGAGTAGTAGATGTAGAACGGAATCGTGTTGACGCCGTGCGTGGCGTAGGCCGTGCCCGCGGCGACCCACGACGAAATCGATCCCGCCTCGGTGATGCCTTCCTCGAGAATCTGGCCGTCCTTGGCTTCCTTGTAATAGAGCAACTGCGCGACGTCGACCGGCTCGTAGAGCTGTCCGATGCTCGAGTAGATGCCGACCTGGCGGAAGAGCGACTCCATGCCGAACGTGCGCGCTTCGTCGGGGACGATCGGCACGATCAGCTTGCCCAGTTCTTTGTCTTTCAGCAGGTTGGCCAGCATCTTCACGAACACGAACGTCGTGGACGCTTTCTTGCCGCCGGTGCCCTTTGCAAACTCGTCGAAGACGCCCGGCATCTCGGCCTTGATTTTCGGCGCGCTCACCACACGAATCGGCGATGGCCCGCCAAGCGCCTGCCGGCGCTCCTTGATGTAGACCAGCTCCGGCACGCCCTCTTCGGGCCGGTAGAACGGAGCGTCCGCAATCGCGTCGTCCGACAGCGGGATGCCGAAGCGATCGCGGAAGTGCCGCAAATCGCTCTCGTTCATCTTCTTCTGCTGATGCGTGATGTTCTTGCCCTCGCCCGCTTCGCCGAGCCCGTAGCCCTTGATCGTGCGCGCGAGGATGACCGTGGGCCCGCCCTTGTGATTGACGGCCGCATGGTAGGCGTTGAACACCTTCACCGGATCGTGGCCGCCCATCTTCAGCTTCTTGAGGTCGTCGTCCGAGAGATGACGGACGAGATCCAGCAGGCGCGGGTCCGTGCCGAAGAAGTGCTTGCGCATGTAGTCGCCGTCTTCGACGACGTACCGCTGGTACTCGCCGTCAACGACCTCGCCCATGCGCTTGGCCAGCAGGCCGTCCGTGTCACGCGCGAGCAGCGCGTCCCACTCGGCGCCCCACAGGCACTTGATCACGTTCCAGCCGGCGCCGCGGAACACGGCCTCGAGTTCCTGGATGATTTGGCCGTTACCGCGAACGGGCCCGTCGAGCCGCTGGAGGTTGCAGTTGACGACGAAGATCAGGTTGTCGAGCTTCTCGCGCGCCGCGAGCGAAATCGATCCGAGCGATTCCGGCTCGTCGGTCTCGCCGTCGCCGAGAAACGCCCAGACCTTCTGCTCGGACGCCGGCTTCAAGCCGCGGTTCTCCAGGTAGCGGATGAAGCGCGCCTGATAGATGGACAGGAGCGGGCCGATGCCCATGGAGACCGTCGGGTACTCCCAGAAGTCGGGCATGAGCCACGGGTGCGGATACGACGACAGGCCAGGCGTGTCGCGCAACTCGTGACGGAAGTTCTTGAGGTGCCCTTCGGTCAGGCGGCCCTCGAGGAACGCGCGCGCGTAGATCCCCGGCGCGGCGTGACCCTGGTAGAAGATCACGTCGGCGTCGGCGCCGGCGTTCTTGCCACGGAGGAAGTGATTGAAGCCGACCTCGTAGAGCGTGGCGGCCGACTGGTACGTGGAGATGTGGCCGCCGATGCCGTCCGATTCGCGGTTGGCGCGCACGACCATGGCCAACGCGTTCCAGCGGACGAGACTCTTGGCGCGCCGCTCGAGCGCGCGATCCCCGGGCATCGCGACCTGCTCCTGCGGCGCGATCGTGTTGATGTAGGGCGTGGTGGCGGCGAAGGGCACGCGCACGCCGGAGATGCGAGCACGCGCGCGCAACGCTTCGAGCAGGCGCACCACACGGTTCTTGTCGCCTTGTTGCAGAACGTAGTCGAGGGAATCAAGCCATTCCCGAGTCTCGACGGCTTCGAGTGCGGCAGCGTCGGCGGGAGCAAGGTTCTTCATGTCTCTATCTCGTTTCTCGGGCCGGTAACGATCCGACTTATCTTAATAGAAAAGACAACGAAGGGTCATTCACTGCTTCGTCATAATGACCTGCATGCATATGCCCTATCGATTGGTCCGATGGCCGTGCACGGTTCTGCCCGCCGCGGCAACGGTCGCAATGCTGGTGGCGAGCATCGCGTGCGGACGCGGGGCGGCGCCGAACAGCACGTTGGAGACGCCGCCGGTTCCGATGCCGGCTGAAGCCGTCCCGCTCGCGACAAAGATCGCGCGCTTTGCGCCCACCGACATTTCGGCCAACGCGGCGTCGCTGCCCGCGAACGAGAAGCAGGCGCTCGATCACCTGGTGATGGCCGCGCAGCTCGTCGACGGTCTGTTCCTGCAGCAGGTGTGGGCCGACAATCCCGCGACGCTCGTGCGACTTGCCAGCGACACCTCGACGCTCGGCAAAGCGGAGCTGCACTACTTCCTCATCAACAAGGGCCCGTGGTCGCGACTGGATCACAACGAGAACTTCCTGCGCGCGGGCGCCCACGTGCCACCCAAGCCGCCGCAAGCGAACTTCTACCCCGCCGATGCCACGCGCGAGGAAGTCGACAAGTGGTTTGCCTCTCTCACCGGTGACGCGAAGGCAAGCGCGACCGGTTTCTTCAGTGTGATCCGCCGCGGCGCCGGCGGCACGCTGATGAGCGTGCCCTACAACGTCGAGTACCAGAACACGCTCATCGCCCTGGCGGCACACCTGCGCGAAGCGGCGGCCGCCACCACCCAGCCAACGCTCAAGAAGTTCCTGGAGCTGCGCGCGGCAGCCTTCCTCTCGAACGACTACTACGCCAGCGACATGGCCTGGATGGATCTGGACTCGACGATCGAGCCCACCCTCGGACCGTACGAAACGTACGAAGACGAGTGGTTCGGCTACAAGGCCGCGTTCGAAGCGTTCGTCACGCTGCGCGACGATGCGGAAACGCAGAAGCTGGCGAAGTTCGGCGCCGAACTGCAAGGGCTCGAGAACGCGCTGCCGATCGATCCGCAATTCCGCACGCCGAAGATCGGCGCGCTCGCACCGATCCGCGTGGTCAATGTGGTGTTCAGCGCCGGCGACGGCAATCGCGGCGTGCAGACGGCCGCGTTCAATCTGCCGAACGACGACCGCGTCATCAAAGAGAAGGGCTCGAAGCGCGTCATGCTGAAGAACATGCAGGACGCCAAGTTCCGGCAGGTGCTGGTGCCGACTGCGGGCGTGGCGCTGGCCCCTACCGATCGCAGCAAGGTGTCATTCGACGCGTTCTTCACGCACATCCTCATGCACGAGCTGATGCACGGCCTGGGACCGCATCAGGTGAAGAAGACCAACGAGGCGGTGCGGATCGCGCTCAAGGACACCTACTCAGCCATTGAGGAGGCGAAGGCCGACATTTCCGGCCTCTGGGCGCTGCAGCAGCTCGCCGACAAAGGCGTGGTCTCTGCCGATGTCGCGCGGACGATGTACACGACGTTTCTCGCGTCCGCGTTCCGATCGATCCGCTTCGGCATCACGGAGGCGCACGGCAAGGGCATCGCGTTGCAGCTCAACGATCTCCTGGACCGGGGCGCATTCGTCGTCAATGCCGACGGCACGTTTGCCGTCAACGACGCCAAGATCAAGGACGCCGTCGCCGCGCTGACGCACGATCTGATGACGCTGGAGGCCGAGGGCGACTACACCGGCGCGCAGGCGCTGCTCAGGAAGATGGTGGTGATCCGGCCCGAGGTCCAGAAGGTGCTCGACAAGCTCGGCGCCGTGCCGGTGGATATCGAGCCGAGGTTTGGGTACTGAGCTCCAAGTTCACTTCAGCTTCGCTCCCGTCAGCTGCGCGACCGCTGCAAGCGTTGTCTGTGCGGCGTTGAGGCCGAGCTTGAAGTCCTTGTCGGAGAACGTCGAGAAGACGTCGATCGGCTGGTGCCAGGTCGGATTCCAGCCCGCACCCGTCTGCGCTCCGCGCTCGTTCTCGCGAAGGCTGAGTGACGGCACCAGATTCATGAACGGCGTGGAATCCGTGTTCGTCATGTGCGGGCCCACGTTCGCCGGATAGTCCGTCGCGTACTTCTCGTTCGCGTACTTGAACTGGAACGCGAGCTTCATCGCCTCGTCGGCAAACTTCGACGTGACCTGGAACTCGATGTTGACGTCGGCTTCGCGGCGCTGCTCTTTGCTCACCTGGCCGTCCGGCCCAGGCATGCCGTGATCCCACATCATCATGTCGTGCTGAATCATCGCCAGCCACTTCGGTTCGGGATACGTGCCGGATCCGACCGGATCTTCCTTGCCCTGAAGATCCTTGCGTTGATTGACGTACGCCCACGCGCCGTTCAGGCCGGTCTCTTCGTTGTTCCAGAGCGCAAAGCGGATCGACCGATCTGTCTGGACGTCGGGCGAGCTGAACACACGCGCGAGTTCCATCACCAGCGCCGTGCCGGACCCGTCGTCGTTGGCCGCTTCGCCCCAGCCGTGGCCGTCCATGTGCGCGCCGACGATGTACATCTCTTCGGGATGGGTCGTGCCGATTTTCGTGCAGTACACGTCCTGGCGCTGGGTCGGCGTCGTGTTCGGCGGCGCCGGTTCGGTGTTGAGCTCGCGCAGCGTCTCGTCAGGCTGTGCCGTCGGATCCATGTTCACGCCCGTGCGGCCACGATTGCCGTATTGCGTTGAGCCGCCCTCGGCGTTGCGCCGCGGCTGAGCCATCGGACCAATCGCCGCGCCTCGCCCGCGCCCAGCGGGCGCTGCGCCCTCTGCCGCCGCCCCTTCACCCGCCGCGCCTTGACCCGCCGTGGCCGCCTGGCCGGCCGCGCCCTGCCCGCCGGCGCCCTGACCACCAGCACGTCCGGCGGCTTGTCCGGCGCCCTGGCCTGCGCCGCGACCCGTACCGCGCCCGGCACCGCCTGTCCTCGCGGGCCGCGCCGGATCGTCCGCCTCGGGCGATGGATGCATGTAGGTAATGCGTTCCGTATTGGTGCAGCCGTAGCTCTTCAGCTGCGCTTCGATCCAGTCGAGCGCATCACGATTCCGCTTCGTGCCCTGCCGTCGATCGCCGAACTGGGTGAGGCCCTTGATCGTCGCCTTGTATTTCTCCAGCTCGAGCCGCGACACCATCGTGGCGATCGGATCGGGTGGCTGCGGCGCCGCGGGTGCTGCGGGCGTCTGCGGGGCGGCAGGCTGTCCCTGCTGCGCCGCGATCAGAGTGGCAGCTCCAGCCGCCACGATCGTGGCGGCGGCGAAAAGACGAATGACACGCATGAGCTCGAACTCCTCCGGACGCGCCGAGTGTACCTCACGTCTCCCCAGCGACGGGTGCGTGCCAGGCTCTCCTGGCCTCTGCGACCGCCACATCAGGCCGATCGGAAATGATGCCGGTGACGCCCCACGAAATCAGCCGGCGCATGTCGTCGGCGTCATCGACGATCCACGCGTGGAGCGGGTACTGGGCGCGGCGGATCGTCCGGACGAACCCCGCACCGAACACCTGCCGGCCGTGAAAACGAAACGGCACTTGAAAGAGCCGGTTTCCGGTCGCGCGTGGCTTCAGGCGGAAGTAGGAGCGACGGATAGCGGCCTGCACCTCGAGCCTCGACGCGCTGGTGGGAACGTTCGGGATGAGGTTCCGGATCGCGCGCAGCACCACATCGCTGAAACCACCGAACACGACGCGATCCAGGGCGCCGGCGTCGCGGATGACCGCGAGGGCGCGCTCGGCCGTCGCTGGCGAATCGCCTTTGATCTCGATCACGAACGGCAGATCGCAGCGCTCGAGCAGTTCCGCCAGGCGAGGCACGCCGCCGGCGCGGCCGCGGAACGGGAAACCCTCGGCAGCGCCGAAGGCGGCGCCGGCGTCTACGCGCGACAGCTCGCCGGCCGTCAACGCTGCGACCGGGCCGCGCGCGTCGGTCGTGCGGTCGAGCGTCGGATCGTGGATCACGACCGGCTCGCCATCGCGCGCGAGGTGGACGTCGCACTCGACCGCATCAACGCCGAGCGTGCGCGCATGGTCGAACGCCGCCAGGGTGTTCTCCGGCCGGAGCTTCGATCCGCCGCGATGCGCGATGGCCGAGACACGGGTGAGTGAAAGCAGGTGCTGCAGCATGCGGAGACGTCGGCGAAGTCAGGTAGTATGCACGTATGGCTCTTCCAACGTCACTTGGCGCTCTGCGTGAAGCTATCGCGCAGGGTCGCGTGCCGCGGCGTTCCGTGAAAGACGAGCTGCGGCAGAACCTGGCGGCGCGCCTGCGCGAGGGTACGCCGCTCTTCCCGGGCATCGTCGGGTACGACGACACGGTCGTGCCGCAGATCGTCAACGCGATTCTCTCGAAGCACAACTTCATTCTCCTCGGTCTGCGCGGCCAGGCAAAAACACGGCTGCTGCGCGCGTTGACGTCGCTCCTGGACGAAACCATTCCTGTCGTCGCCGGCTGTGAGATCCACGACGATCCGCTCGCGCCCATCTGCGCCGCCTGCCGCGCGCGCGTGGCGACCGAGGGCGACGATGTGGCCATCGCGTGGCGCGCGCGCGAACGCCGCTACGTCGAGAAACTGGCCACGCCGGACGTGACGATTGCCGACCTGATCGGCGACGTCGACCCGATCAAGGCGGCGCGCGCCGGCCGCGAGCTGGGCGACGAAATGACGATGCATTACGGCCTGCTGCCGCGCGCCAATCGCGGCATCTTCGCGGTGAACGAGCTGCCAGACCTGGCGAGCAAGGTCCAGGTGGGCCTCTTCAACATCCTGCAGGAAGGCGATGTCCAGATTAAGGGCTACCCCGTCCGGCTGGAACTCGATGTGGTCCTGGTGTTCAGCGCGAATCCGGAGGATTACACGGCGCGCGGCAAGATCATCACGCCGCTCAAGGATCGCATCGGCTCGGAGATCCGGACGCACTATCCGCGGTCGCGGCCCGAGGCGATGGCCATTACCGCGCAGGAAGCGTGGACGGGCCGGCGCGAGACCCCGCAGATGGTGCCGGTACAAGTGCCCGCGTACATCTCGGAGATCGTCGAGGAAGTCGCGTTTCACGCTCGCGGCGATCAGAAGGTGGACAAGCGATCGGGCGTCAGCCAGCGGCTGCCGATCACGACGATCGAGAACGTCGTCTCGAACGCCGAGCGGCGCGCGCTGCTGAACGGCGAGCCCGTCGCGGTGCCGCGCGTGAGCGACATCTACGCGGCGCTGCCGTCGCTGACAGGCAAGATCGAGCTCGAGTACGAAGGCGAGCTGAAAGGCGCCGAACACGTGGCGCGCGAGCTGGTCCGCCAGGCCATCGCCACCGTCTTCGACGGGTACGGGGCCCAGGCCGACACGCGGCCGATCATCGAGTGGTTCGATCGCGGCGGCCAGCTCGACCTCTCCGACACGTCGCCGGCGGCGGAGCTGGCCGGCATCATCACCCGCGTGCCGGGTTTCGATCGTGTCGCGGCGGCGCTCGGCGCAGGCGAGCGCGCCGGCGATGCCGCGCGCGCCTCGCTTGCCGACTTCGTCCTCGAAGGGCTGTGCTCGCTCAAGAAGATCTCGCGCACCTACGCCGGCCGGTTGCACGGAACGCCCGCGCGCGCGCGTCAGGAAACGACGACGCGCACCGTCGAGTCCCTGATGGAGGACGACGACGAGCCGGCGGCCAGGGGCAAGAAGAAGTACTACAACTGACGCCATGAAATACCGCTACAGCAAGTTTGTCGAGGACCTCCTCGACGGCATCGACATGGACAGCCTGGTCAACCAGCTGTCTGATCTCTTGCTGTCGAGCGGGTTCAACAACCCCTGGGATCCGCAGAACGACGACGATCGGACCCTGCAGGCGCTGCACGACGCGATCCTCGATGCGCTGCTGAACGGCGGCGCGCTGTCCGAGGAGATGCTGCAGAAGCTGATGAGCAACACGGGCCACAACGACCCGTCGGATTCCGACGACGCGCGCGCGTCCAAGCGCGACCAGCTCGAGGACCTGATTCAGCGCATCATCGAGCGGTTGACCGAGCAGGGATTCGTGAGCATGGCCGGCCAGCCGAATTCACAGGATCTGAAAGGACGCGGCGCGCTCGGCGACCAGGGCCAGACGCGATTCGAGGTCACCGACAAGGCGATCGATTTTCTGGGGTATCGCGCGCTCCGCGATCTGCTGGGGTCGGTGGGACGCAGCAGCATCGGCCGTCACGATACGCGCGAACTGGCTACGGGCGTCGAAGCCGGCGGCCCACCGCGACCCTACGAATTCGGCGACACGCTCAATCTCGACGCCTCGGCGACGATTCTGAACGCCGTGCGCCGTACTCACGGACGCGACTCGCTCGCTTCGGCGAGCGGGGTCGATGTGGACTATCAGGATTTGATGATTACGCAGGGCGACTATCAGAGCTCCTGCGCCACGGTGATTCTGCTCGACTGCAGCCACAGCATGGTGCTGTACGGCGAAGATCGCTTCACGCCGGCCAAACGGGTGGCGCTCGCGCTGGCGAACCTCATCAGGCACCAGTACCCAGGCGACGCGTTGAACGTCGTGCTGTTCCACGACTCGGCCGAGGAAGTGCCGATCGGTCAGCTCGGCCGCGTGCACGTCGGCCCGTACTACACGAACACGCGCGAAGGCCTGCGCCTGGCGCGACGGGTGCTCGAGCGCCAGCGCAAGGACATGCGCCAGATCGTCATGATCACCGACGGCAAGCCGTCGGCCGTGACCCGTCCGGACGGCCGGATCTACCGGAATGCGTTCGGACTGGATCCGTTCGTGCTCCGCGAGACGTTTGCGGAAGTCGCCGCCTGCCGGCGTGCGGGCATCATGATCAACACGTTCATGCTGGCTCGCGACTACGACCTGGTGGCGTTCGTTCGCCGTGTCGCCCGCATCTGCCGCGGCAAGGCGTACTTCACCACGCCCTACACGCTCGGCCAGTACGTCTTACAGGACTACCTGACCAAGAAGACGCGCACCGTGCACTAGACGGCAGGCTCGGGGGCGCCCTCGAGCCGCGCCGCAATCGTCCGAATCGCGACCTCGCCGTGGAAGCGTCCGTTCTCGATGAAGATGCGGCCGCTCTGGCTCCCGGCCACGCACGCGCCAATCACGAACAGGTTGGGCACGCTCGTCTCAAACGTGTCCGGGTTGTGGAAGGGAGCGCCCAGCGTGGCGTCGATCTCGGCGCCGGCCGTCCGCAGGAGCGTCGTGTCGGATCGATAGCCCGTCATCAGCAGCACGCCGTCGGCCGGCTCCTCGGCTCGCCCGTCCGGTCCGTCCACGATCACGTGCGTCGGCGTAATCTCAACGACGCGCGTCGAGAACCTCGCGGCGATCGATCCTTCCTTGATGCGATTCTCGATGTCGGGCTTCACCCAGTACTTGATCGACTCGCCCATCGTCGTCCCGCGGTGGACCAGAACCGCCGTCGCGCCGTTGCGATAGAGATCGAGCGCCGCCTCCGCCGCCGAGTTCTTGCCGCCGACGATGACCACGCGGCGCCGGTAGAACGCGTGCGGACCGTCGTAGTAGTGCGAGACATGTGGCAGGTCTTCGCCCGCCACGTCCAGCCGGTTCACGACGTCGTAGGCGCCGGTCGCCACCACGACGTACCGCGACTGGCGCAGGACGGACTCGCCGTGTTTCGGCTGCGAAGTCACGCGAAACACACCGTCGGCAGCGCGCCGGAGTCCGGTGACCGGCTCGTCGAATGCGATGTCGATCGCGAAGGTGTCGGCGACGCGGCGGTAGTACCGCAGCGCCTCTTTGCGCGTCGGCTTCTCGTTCGGACTCACGAACGGCAGGCCGCCGATCTCCAGCAGCTCGGGCGTCGTGAAAAACACCATGTCGGTCGGATAGTGCAGCAGCGAATTGACGAGCGCGCCCTTCTCGAGCACGAGATACGACAGGCCGCGCGTCTTCGCCGCAATGGCCGCGGCCAGTCCCGCAGGACCGCCGCCGATGATGAGGACATCCAGCATGAGGGCGTCAAAGACCGGCGGCGTTTATTGACGCCCCGGCGTGTAGGTCAAACGAATGTTGCTGACGATCGCGATCGGTGTCCCAGGAGCGTCGGACGTCTGCTCGCCCAGGCGGTTGGTCACCGTGAGGGTGACGCCGACGATGCCCACCGTGTTCACATTGGTCGGAATGGTAATGCTGACAGGCTCGACCTTGCCCGGCGCGATGCCCTTCGCGCCGCCGGGGCCGCCTCCCCCGCTGATCTGATCGAACAGATCGAGCGGGGACCGGTAGGTCTGGTTGACGACGCCGCGGCCGATGAGAGTGCCGTTGGGACGGATGACCGTGACGAGCGCAAGGTGCTGCGCGTAGGCAATGTACTGGGGCGTATTGGCCGACGTCACGCTGAAGCGCGCGTGCAGATCGAACAGCAGCGTGGCCGTCCCGCTGCGCGCAGGGATCGTGACGATGACGCTGTCGGCGGGTGTCTGCGTAATCAGTACATCGCAGAACTGCCGGCTGCTCTTCACGCCTTGTCCGAGCGGGGCGGCACACTGCGCGCTCATCTGCGCGCCTCGTCCGGCCTGACCCCGCGACGCCGTCCGCTGCGCTGCCGAAAGAAGCGAAACCGAGATGGCGCAGCCGACGAGCGCAAATCCGAGTCGCCGCATGTTTCACATCGAGTATAAGGAACAGAAGCGTGCACCGCTACCCGCAGCGCATCGTCTGTCTGACCGAGGAGACCACCGAGACGCTCTATTGCATCGGCGCGGGCGATCGTGTGGTCGGGGTGTCGGGCTACACGGTGCGGCCGATTGAGGCGCGCGAGAAGCCGCGCATCTCCGCATTTACCAGCGCGCGCTTCGACAAGATCGATGCGCTGCGGCCCGACTTGAACCTGGCGTTTTCGGATCTCCAGGCGGATCTGACGGCGGAGCTCGTTCGCCGCGGCCACACCGTAGTGACGTTCAACCAGCGGAGCGTCGTCGAGATTCTCCAGATGATCCGAATGCTCGGCGGCCTGGTCGGGCTTGCCGAGCGGGCCGAAGCGTTTGCCGATGAGCTGGAACGCGGCCTGGCGGCCATGCGCATGGCCGGAGCGTCGCTCCTGCGCCGACCGCGCGTGTACTTCGAGGAGTGGGACGGCCCGCTGATCTCGGGGATTCAGTGGGTGGAAGAACTGGTCGAGATCGCAGGAGGAGAGCCAGTGTTTCCGCAACTTCGCCACGCCGCGCTGGCCAAGGATCGGATCGTGTCGCCTGAAGCCGTGTGCGAGGCCGCGCCCGATGTGATCCTGGCGTCGTGGTGCGGCAAGCGGGTGAGGCCGGAAAAGATCGCGTCACGGCCAGGCTGGGATCGCATTCCAGCCGTCGCGTCAGGCCGGGTGTTCGAAATCAAGTCGACGATCATTCTGCAGCCCGGGCCGGCGTCTCTGACGGAAGGCGTGCAGAGGATTCACGAAGCGCTAGTCCACGACTGAAAACGATTCACGCTGGGCCGGCGGCAACCCGCGATGGCCGATGAGCTCCAGGAACTCGTGGCGGGTACGCGCATCCTCGCGGAACACGCCGAGCATCGCGCTGGTCGTCGTCACGGAATTCTGCTTTTCCACCCCACGCATCGCCATACACAGATGCGTGGCTTCCATGACAACGGCCACGCCGAGCGGCTTCACGCGCGCCCGAATTGTTTCGGCAATCTGCGAGGTCAACCGCTCCTGCACCTGCAAACGTCGTGCGAAGACGTCCACCAGACGAGGAATCTTGCTCAACCCGATGACCTTGCCGTCCGGAATGTAGGCGATGTGACACCTGCCGAAGAACGGGAGCAGGTGATGCTCGCACAAACTGTAAAAATCGAGGTCGCGCACGATCACCATCTCGTTATACTCGACAGTGAAGAGTGCGTTGTTGATGATGGCGTCAAGATCCGCCTGGTAACCACTCGTCAGAAACCGCAGCGATTGTTCGACGCGTCGCGGCGTCTCCCGGAGCCCTTCACGCCCGATGTCCTCACCAATCTCTTCGAGCAACGTTCGAATGGTGTCCTGCATGCTCGCATTGTACTTTGCGATCTTTGCGGCGGCTGCCAGTGCTTTGCAGGCACCTGATCCCGACAGTCTGTATCGGCAGCGCGAGGACATGGCCCTCGCCAGACAGGCGGCCGACATCTGGGCCGCCCGCGCGGCGTCGGGCCACGACTTCGAATCGTCGTGGAGACTCGCACGAGCGTGCTATTGGATCGGCACGCACGGCGCGGAGAACGAGCGCCGCGCCGCGCTCGAGCGCGGCGTCAGAGCCGGCGAACAAGCCATCGCCATCAATGACGCCAAACCGGACGGGCACTTCTGGCTGGCGGCCAACATGGGCGCGCTGGCCGAGTCGTTCGGCCTGACGCAGGGACTCAAGTATCGGGGGCGCATCAAGACCGAACTCGAGCGCGTGGTCGCCATTGACGAGCCCTGGCTGCAAGGCTCTGCCGATCGCGCGCTCGGCTGGTGGTACCACCGCGTGCCCGGCCTCTTTGGCGGCAGCGAGGCCACAGCCGAAGAGCGCCTCCGCCGCGCGCTCACGTACAACCCGGTGAGCACTGCGACGCTTTATTTCCTCGGCGAAGTGCTGCTCGAGCGCGGCAAGACGGCCGAGGCGCGTGCGACGTTCCAGCGCGTGCTCGACGCACCGCTCGATCCGGACTGGACGCCGGAAGACAAGGAATTCAAGGACAAGGCAAGGGCGAGGCTCAAGTAGCTTCGACGATGGCGGCAATGCCCTGTCCGCCGCCGATGCAGGCGGCCGCCAGACCATAGCGCCCGCCGCGCCGCTTGAGCTCGAGGGTCAGCGTCAGCAGCAGCCGCGTGCCCGTCATTCCCAGCGGGTGGCCGAGGGCGATCGCGCCGCCATTGACGTTCGTCCTGGCGCGATCGAGTCCAAGTTCTTTTTCAACCGCGAGGTACTGGCCCGCGAACGCTTCATTGATCTCGATGGAGTCGATGTCCTCCAACGACAAGCCGGCGCGCTGCAGCACGAGGCGCGTGGCGGGCGCCGGCCCCATGCCCATGAGCGCAGGATCCACGCCGACCGTGGCCGACGCAACCAGACGCGCCAGGGGACGAAGCGATCTCGTTCGAACGACGGAGTCGGACGCCAGGATGAGCGCCGCGCCGCCATCGACGATGCCGCTCGCGTTCCCCGCCGTGACAGTACCGTCCTTCGAGAAGGCGGCTGGCAGCTTCGCAAGTCCGGCGAGCGTCGTGTCCTCGCGCAGGTGATCGTCGCGATCCACCGTCGTCGTGCCTTTGCGGGACGAGATCTCCACGGGCACGACTTCGTCCGCGAATCGACCCTCGCGCCACGCGCGTAGTGCTTCCTGCTGGCTGCGCAGCGCGTAGGCATCCTGTTCGTCGCGGCCGATGCCGTACTTTGCGGCGCACTTCTCCGCGGTCTGCGCCATGAAGAGACCGCAGTACGTGTCGAGCAGCGCCTCGTAGAGCGAGTCCTCCAGCTTTCCCTGCCCGAGCCGTAAGCCCGATCTCAAGCCGCGGATCACGTGTGGTGCCTGGCTCATGCTTTCGACGCCGCCCGTCAGGACGAGTCCGGCCTCGCCGAGCTGAATCATCTGGGCACCGCTCACCGCGGCCTGGATGCCGGAGCCGCACAGCCGGTTCACCGTGAGCGCGGGCACGTCTATCGGCACTCCCGCTTTGAGGGCGATGTGCCGCGCGCCATAGATCGCGTCGCTGCTGCTCTGAATGACGTTGCCGATGACGACGTGCTCGATCCAGTTGGGATCGGTGCCGGTCTTCGCGAATGCGGCGCGCGCGGCGATGGCGCCGAGCTCGAGCGCCGAGACGTCACGCAATGCGCCGCCGTATTCGGTCATCGGCGTGCGTGCGCCCCCTAAGATCCACACGGTCTCCGTCACGTCGCCTCCGCGATGCCTCACCCGATGTTCGTGCTGATTCGCGCCGCCACGCGCGCGCCGACGTCGCTCGTTCCCAGGCGGCCGCCGATATCCTGCGTGGTCTCACCGGCCGCCACCGCCGCTTCAACGGCGCGCTCGATGGCGCGGGCCTCGTTAACACGGCCGAGCGTCTCCAGCATCAACGCCGCCGACAGGATGGCGCCCATCGGGTTTGCCACGTTCTTGCCGGCCAGCGGCGGCGCCGATCCGTGCACGGGCTCGAACAAGGACGTCCGCCCTGGATGGATATTGCCGCTCGCGGCCATGCCCAGCCCGCCCTGCAGCGCGCCGCCAATATCGGTGACGATGTCGCCGAACAGGTTGTTCGTCACGATCACTTCGAACTGGCCCGGATCGACCACGAGCATCATGGCGAGGGCGTCGATGTAGAGATGCCGCGCGTCGATCTCGGGAAAATCAACCGCGACCTCGCGAAACACGCGCTGCCACAACGCATGGCCCTGCGCCATCGCGTTGCTCTTGTCCGACATGCAGACGTGCTTCAGCCTCTTGGCACGCGCAAACTCGAAGGCGTGCCGCACGATCCGGTGCACACCCTTGTACGTGTTGATCTCCTCCTGCACGGC
>Ga0111538_10004379_pt1 | contig 19641 bp, 20 predicted proteins | sample SoiMethybrSBSTD1_FD_79669 | JGI IMG/M metagenome (GOLD analysis project Ga0111538, IMG submission 79669) | Bulk soil microbial communities from a Populus tree surrounding site in Tennessee, USA - Soil MetaG P. TD hybrid SBSTD1 (version 2)... | ecosystem: Environmental > Terrestrial > Soil >...
CATCCGATCGTGAATGGCTTCAGCGGCTATATCTCGCCGCTGGTCGGCTTCCTGACCGATTCGGCGACGCCCCTGAACGATCCTGCGGAGATGGGCGACGTCCTGCGCGGTCTGCGACGGATCGGCGTCCGCTACGTGATCTTTCACCGCGGGCTGTACCCCGACTTCGAGCACGGCACCGCGACGCTCGAGGCGCTCCGCGCGGCCGTCGATCAGATCGCCGAGCAGAAAACGTTCGAGACGACGACGGTGTTGGAGCTGAAGGCGGATCAACCGCGCGCCTCGTCCGGCAATGTCGCGCCGATTCCGGCGTCGGCGTTTCACGTGAGCGCGTCGCACCAGCCCGAGCGCATCGGCCAGGCGTTTGACGGCGACGTCAGGACGCGCTGGATCAGCGTCAGGCGTCAAACGGGCGACGAGTGGATCCTGCTGGAGTTCGATCGCCCGCAGCGCATCTCGCGCGTGAGGTTCCTCACGAGCAGCCGCAGCTCCGGCGACTTTGCGCGCCGTCTGCGCATCGACGCCTCGAGTGATGGCACGAAGTTCGACCGCGTCCTGTTCGAAGACAACCTGCTTCCACTCGTGATTGACGGCATCGCCAAACCGCTCAACCCGTTTCCCGTCGATATCGACGTCGAGCCCATGGACGTCAAGACGCTGCGCCTCAGCCAGGTGGGACAAACGCGTGTGTGGTTCTGGTCAGTGGACGAACTCCAGCTGTTCGATGGGCAGGGGGGGAGACACTGACCCTGTCTGTCCAGCGAGGTTCTCAGCTTTCTTCCTGCCAGTACTTTTCCTCGATTTCCTCGATCTCTTCCTCTGACAACCCGAAGTAGTGACCGATCTCGTGGATGAGCGTCTCGCCGATGGCGATGATGACGTCGTCTTCGTCGGCGCTGGCGTCCTCGATCGGATGCTGGAACAGCGTGACCTTGTCGGGCAACACGTTGCCGTGCGCCCAGTGGCGCTCGGTGAGCGGCGTGCCCTCGTAGAGGCCGAGCAGCGTGTCCGGTGGTTCGACGCCGACCTCGTCCAGTTGCTGAGGCGTCGGGGCGTCCTCGACGACGATCGCCATGTTCGTGATGGCGTCGCGGAAGCGCTCGGGAATGGTGAGCAGCGCTTCGTCCACCAGCTGACGGAAGCGTTCGCGCGTCATCGGCGTCGCGCTCCAGCCTTCGCGGACTTCGGCGCGCGCTTGGGGCCGAGCGCGCGATAGTACGCACACTCGTTCCTGATGTGGCAGCGATCGCAGAGGGGGGCCGGCCGGCAGATGCGACGACCGTGCAGAATCAGCGCGTCGGATGCGCGCGTCCAGCGCTCTGGAGGCAGGATCGAGCACAACACCGCCTCGACGGCTTCGGCGTCATCGGACTTCACGAGGCCGATGCGATTGGCGACCCGGAGCACGTGGCGGTCAACGGGCAGACCGGGCACGCCAAGCGCATGCCCGAGCACCACGTTCGCGGTCTTGCGGCCGACGCCGGGCAGCAGCACAAGTGCCTCCATCGACGCCGGCACTTCGCCGTGGTGTTTCTCGACGAGCGCGCGCGCCATGCCGACGATGGCGCGTGACTTCATGCGAAAGAAGCCCGTCGCGTAGATCTGCGGTTCGATCTCTTCGGGCTCGGCACGCGCGAGCGCCTTCGCATCGGGGTAACGCGCGAAGAGTGCCGGTGTCGTCAGATTCACGCGGGCGTCCGTGCTTTGCGCCGAAAGGATCGTCGCCACGAGCAACTCGAATGGCGTGGTGAAGTTCAGCTCGGTGTTCGCGTTGGGATGCTGAAGATCGAGGCGATCGAACACCGATGCGGCTGTCGCGGCGTCCACGAGTGCCCGCGGGTGCGCGACCGTCCGGCGCGGCGTGCGTGCGCGCGCCGCCGGTCGGCGGGCAGGACGCGAGGCGGCCGCAGAGCGCGGCCGCGAGCGGCGCGCCGCCATCTCAGTGCAGCGGCCCTTTGGGCGTCGGCACCAGCTCGGGCGCCTGCGAGGCCGCTTCCTGTACGGCGCGCATCTGCTCCTGCAGGGCCGCGACGAGCCCCGGAATGACGGCAAACGGCAGGGCGATGCGCGCCACGATGGGCGCTCGCACGGTCTGCGAGGCTTCGGCAGACTTGATGTCCTGCTCCGAGAGCGGCCGAACGTCGCAGAAGGTCAGCGTGAGATCGAACGGCGTGTGCGCGACGGCGCAGAAGTTCGCATACTCGCGGCGAGCCCGCGCGGCATCGCCGGAGTCGTCCGGGACAATGGTGAAGTTGATCTGCTTCGACACATCAGTATTTTCGCATGACGCCGACCACCACGCCCTGGATCTGAATCTGGGTGGCGTCGAACAACATGGGCTGCATGGCCGGGTTGGCTGGCTGCAGCCGAATGCGGCCGTTCTCGCGGTAGAACTTCTTCAGCGTCACGTCGGTGCCGCCGACGAGCGCGATCACCATCTCGCCGTTGTCGGCGGTCTTCCGGTCTTCGACGACGACGAAGTCACCATCGCGAATCTGCTCGTCGATCATCGAGTCGCCTCGCACGCGGAGCACGTACGTCTCTTTCTTGCCGACCAGGTCGTCCGGCACGGCAATCGTTTCAGAGGTGGCCACGGCTTCGATGGGCGCGCCCGCGGCGACGTAACCGAGCAGCGGCAGTTCGATCGCCCGGTGCCCGGTGCGCGCCGAGAGCAACTCCACAGACCGGCTGCGGTTCCACGATCGGCGGATGAACCCTTTGTCCTGGAGGTTCGTGAGGTGCTTGTGCACCGTCGCCAGCGACGACAAGCTGAATCGCCGGCCGATTTCCTCGAGACTGGGTGCGTAGCCGTGTTGCTGAATGAACTCCTGCAGGTAATCGAGGATCTCGCGTTGACGCTTGGTCAGTGGCTGCATACCGAATCCACGTCGGTCGGCACTATACACAAAGAAAAGGCGAAAATCCACTCCGACCGACGGACGCCTCGCTCGGGCAACGGCACGTGGGCACCAAAACTGCAAAGAGACGAGCATGCGATTCACACGCAACAGGGAGGCGGGCCTCGTCTGCCCACATTGCTCGTCTCGCGACACTATCTGCCTCGAAACGGTGAGCGCACGGGCTAACGCCGATTACTTTCGTTGCATGGACTGCAACCTGATCTGGGCCTTGAAGCGAGGTGTCGTCGAGCCGCCGTGCGACTATCCGAAGGCCGTCTAGAGGCGAGTTCGAACGCGTTCGAACTAGAAATCTGGGTTGGGGCCATGCCCCTTCCACCAGTCGATCAGCTCGCCACGTAAGACGATCGAATTTGGATTCGTCCCGCGGCAGGCATCATCGGGGCACACCCAGGCATAGAGCGTCGGAATCTGCTGCTCCAGCGATCGGTAGGTGAGCGTCACGGGCTGGCCGCACTCGGCGCAGTGAACACGCACGACGGCAACCGTCTCGGCCATCCGGAAATCCTACACCTGACTGCGACCGGCGATAGGATGTCCGCGAAATCCTCAGGATTTACGGGCCTTTCTTAACGTACTGGGAGGGGCTATCATTCAGCATGCACGCGCCGCTCCCTCCCCGGCTGCAGCACTGCCCGGAGTGTCGACGAACCCTTCGAATTGTCAATGATTCGATCGAAGCCGACCCAGATGACCCACCAGCGATGATGCTCAAGTGCACCAACGGGCATCAATGGCAGTGGCTCGAGAACGCTGAGCGCCTCGAGTCTCCGCGACCCCTGGCGCCTTGACCTGAACTCTTCGCCGAATTGTCCGGGTTCTATCCGGAAGGTTGCAGCGTGCCCGGAGCAGACTTACTCTCCGCGCATCCGCGATGACCAACCTTACCCTGGAAGAGTTGGAAGTCCTGAAAGCGATCTTCAAACGCAATCTCCAGCAAGGCTACGAGCACATCCGTGTGGCCGGAATGGACGGGTCAACGGTGCGCCAGCTCGTCGGACACTTGCACGCCCAGCACATGGTGACCGCCGAGCCATCAGAGATGGGTTGGCTTCCAGGCAACCTCACAGAGACGGGGCTGAACTGGATGCAGGCGTACGGCCTGCGCCGGCGTAGTCGCGAGCCTGTCTAAAGCGCGCGTCCGCTCGATCTGCCCCGATCGGGTGCATCATTGACGTCCGCGTGACGTCGCTCCCACCTCTGCTGCCCGCTCGCGCTGACGCTCCAGACGTGGTCGCGTTTGGCGAAAATAGCCTCGATTTCATTGGTGTTGTCGAGGAGTTGTCCAAGGCCTCGGCGACGAAACGCCGGCTCGCGACATTCGACGTCCTGCCAGGGGGCCAGATGGCGACGGCGGCGGCGGGGTGCGCAGCATTGGGCTGCCGCGCGCGGTACGTGGGCGTCTTTGGCGACGACGAACCGGGACGCGCAAGTCGCGCGGCGCTCGCGGCGCGCGGCGTTGACGTGATCGCGATCGAAAGGCGCGCCGTGCCCTCGAGGACGGCCATCGTGCTCGTCGATCGCGCGTCCGGCGATCGTCTCGTCTTCGAGCATCGCGACGCACGGTTGAAGGTGAGCGAGACGGAGCTGCCGCTCGAACGGCTTGTCGATGGCCGCGTGCTGATGCTCGATGCGACCGACCCCGCGGCATCACTGCGAGCGGCGCGAGCCGCGCGTGCCGCGGGCGTGCGCACGGTGGTTGACGTCGATCGCGTGGCTCCGGACGTCGATGCGCTCCTCGCCGAAATCGACGTCGTCGTCGTGCCGGACCAGTTCATCCGCACTTCCACTGCCGAAGAATCGCTCGACCTTGCCTTTGCGAAACTCGATCGCAGATTTCCCGGCAGGACGCTCGTTGTCACCAAGGGGCGCGAGGGCGTGGAGGCGCTGGTGGAGGGACGGAGGTTCTCGGTTCCCGGACATGTCCGGCCCGAGATTCCCGTCGTGGACACAACCGGTGCAGGGGATGCGTTCCGGGCAGGATTCGTGGCCAAATGGTTGAAAGATGGGGCAAAAGCCCGGATTCAGGACGTTTTGGCGTATGCGAATGCCGCGGCCTATCTGAACTGCCGGGCGCGGGGAGCACAGTCTGGATTGCCCACGGACTCAGAGGTTTGCGACCTTTTAACGACCGCGCATGGTCGCCAGTCTAAGTAGTCAGGAGCGGCGGGAGTGGCGTGGGAGTCAGCCATTGCAGCGGGCTGGAAGTCAGCCTGGGACGTCACCATGACGCGGCCAGAGAGCCAGGCCGGGATCGGCGACCCGGTCGCGGATCTCGACGCCGCTGACGATCGGACCCTCATTGCTGCGTTTGTCGCTGGCCGACGTGAAGCGTTCGACGTCATCGTCACGCGGCATCGCCGGCACGTGTACCAGCTCTGCTACCGGTTCGTCGGTAATCACGAAGACGCGTCGGATCTGGCTCAGGACGTGTTCGTGCGCGCGTTCAAGGGGCTGTCGAAGTTCAAAGGGGACGCGGCGATCGGGACGTGGCTGTATCGCGTCGGGGTCAATGTTTGCCTGAACCGTCTTGCGGCCCGGCGGCCTGAAACGGAACCAGTGGATGCGACGCAGCACGTGGACGCGCGCGCGGTCGATCCACTCGATGCGGTAGTGCGCGATGAGCGGGCCGCCGAAGTGCGGCGCGCGATTCGGCGACTCCCGCCGAAGCAAAGAGCGACGTTGGTGCTGCGGATGTACCACGAACTGCCGCACGAAGAGATCGCGAGGATTCTGGGGAGCTCGGTCGGGGCGGTCAAAGCGAATTTCTTTCACGCGCTTGGTAACCTGAAACGGTTGATGGGGTCATGAACACGCATCTTTCGACGGCGGAATTCACGGATGCCATGGACGGCGCCCTTGCGCCGTCGCGGTGCGGGCATTTGGATGGTTGTGCGGCGTGCCGCGATCAGCTCGCCGCCCTGTTGCGGGTGTCGGCACAAGTGAACGCGAGTGCCGGTGTGCCCGAACCCTCACCGTTGTTCTGGGATCACTTCAGCGCGCGGGTCCATCAGGCGATCGAGGCCGAGCCGCTTGCTCGTCCAGCCTGGTGGCAGTCCGTGTGGCGCCCCGCACTCGGTATTGGTGTTGCGTTGACGGCCGCTGTGTTCGTGGTGATGATGCGCATGCCCGGCTCGGCCCCAGTGCCAGCTGTTTCATCACCCGCTCCAACGGAGCCTGTCGCGATTGCGGCCGATGACACGTCCTGGAAAGCGATCGATCCGTCGCGCGACGACGAGGCGTGGGACGTCGTCGTGGCGATGGCGAGCCAACTGTCAGCGGACGAGTTGCATGGCGTCGTGCACGTGACCTCGCCAGCTGCCGTCCAGCTCGACGATCTGACGGCAGACGAGCGCGAGGCGTTCGTCAAGCTACTGCGGCAGGAAATGGGTGGACTCGAGTGAGTGCCATGCCCCGATGGTTCCCGGTCAGCCTGGCGAGCGGTCTGGCGCTTCTGCTCGTGGCCAGTTCGGCGTCCGCACAGGATCCCACCGCGCCGCCGGCGCAGACGCCGACCACGCAGGCGCCGCAGGGGGCCGGCCAGCCGCAGCGTCCGCTCCGGGGCCGTCCTGGCGGGCCCGGCGCGATGCCGAATCCGAACGGCATGACGGCCCCGCAGGTCGAGCAGATGTTCGACGCGTATATGGTCGTGCAGTCCCAGGCCTCCTTGCAGCTGCCCGATGAGCAGTTCTTCACCTTCAGTCCCCGACTTCAGCGTCTGCAGCTCGTCCGTCGCCGCACGCAGCGCGCCCGGACGATGATGCTGCGCGAGTTGGCCATGCTCGTGAACGCCACACCGGTCAACGATCAGGCCATCGCGGCGAAGCTCAAAGAGGTCGACGATCTTGGCGACAGGAGCCAGCAGGAAATCCGTCAGGCGTACACCGAGATCGATTCGGTGCTGACGCCGAGGCAGCGGGCCCTGTTCCGGGTGTTCGAAGAGCGCATGGAGCGGCAAAAGCTCGACCTGATGATCCGCGCGCGCCAGCAGGTGCGCCAGCCGGTCCCGCCCGCCGGTCCGCCGGCCGCCGCTCAGGGCCGGCGATCCGGAGGGGCCCGCTAGCGCGTTACAATCGACGCATGTGGCTGAAAGGCGTGGCGTTCGCTGGCCTGTGCGGCCTGATCGTCACGGTCAGTGTGCGCGCAGCGCAGGACCCTGCCGCTGCCGACGCCACGGCGATGGCGCACAAGCTCGAAGCCATCATCAACCGCAGCGAAGCGCCTCCGAAACCACCCCCAAAGTCACTGCGCACGACCTTCACCGATCGTGAAGTCAACGCGTACTTCAAGGTCAACAGCAAGGATCTGTTGCCCGAAGGCGTGAAAGACGCCAACGTCGCGATCGACGAGGGTGGCAAGGTACGCGCGCAGGCGCTCGTCCGGCTCGACGAAGCGCTGCAGACAAAGAAGCGCAGTTGGTACGATCCGATGGCGTACCTCAGCGGCACGGTGCTGGTCACCGCGACAGGCCGGCTCGAGGCCGCGGACGGCAAGGGCACGTTCGTGCTCGACGGCGCGACGCTCGGATCGGTGCCGGTCTCGACGAGCGTGGTGTTGATGCTCGTCAACTACTACACCCGCACGCCGGAAACGCCGCAGGGGTTCGATCTCGACAAGCCATTTCCGTTGCCGGCCAGCATCCGTTCCGTCGAGACGAAGCGGGGCGCTGCGACGATTGTGCAGTGAGCAGCCGCGACCTGCTGGCGACGCCGCTGCAGTTCATGCGGGGCGTCGGACCGCGTCGCGCCGCGGACCTCGAGCGCGTCGGTCTCGCCACCGTCGAAGATCTTCTGCTGCGCTTTCCGCTTCGTTATGAAAACCGCGCGGACCTGCAACCCATCGCGCGCCTGAGACCTGGTCAGGTCGGCACGGTGATGGGTGAGGTGGTGACCTTCGGGGTCCGTCCCACCCGGCGGCCAGGCTTTCGTCTCTTCGAACTCGTCGTGCGCGACGCGAGCGGCCCTGTGCGTGCCGTGTTTCCCAATCAGGCGTTCCTGCGCGATGTGTTTCATCCGCAGCAGCCGGTGGTGCTGCACGGTCCCGTGGAGTTCCGCAGCGGGCTGCAGTTCACGAACCCTGAGTACGAACTGCTTCCCGCGAGCGCGGGCGACGACGATGACGTGACGGTTCACACCGGACGCATCGTGCCGATCTACGAGAAGGCCGGCTCGATGACGCCGCGCATGCAGCGTACGCTGGTGCACCGGCTCATCGGCGAGCTGCCCGACACGATCTCTGATCCGGTCCCTGAGCCGATCCGCCGGGCGCGCGGTCTGCCGGACCGCCGGCAGGCGATCGTCGAGGCCCACTTTCCGGCGCCGGGTACCAATCTCGAGGCGCTGAATGCCTGCCAGACGCCGGCGCAGCAGCGGCTGATCTTCGAAGAGTTTTTTCTCTTTCAAGCCGGCCTGATCATGCGCAAGCGCGCGCACGCCAGCGAACGCAAGACGCGCCAGGTGGTGGTGGACGACCGGATTCGCGAGTCGGCGCGCAAGGCTCTGCCGTTCAAGCTGACGGAAGGTCAGAAGGGCGCGCTCCGCGAGATCGTGACTGACCAGCAGCGGCCCGAGCCGATGAATCGTCTCTTGCAGGGCGACGTCGGCGCCGGCAAGACGATCGTCGCGCTGATCGCCGCCATCGTCGCCATGGAGAACGGTCTTCAGGTGGCGTTCATGGCGCCGACCGAAATCCTCGCCGATCAGCATTACCTGACGATTCGTCGGCTACTCGATGCGTCGCGCTTTCGCGTGGCGCTGCTCACCGGCAGCGTCGGTGCGGCGAAGCGGCGAGAGGTGTTGGCAGAGCTGGCCTCCGGCGCCATACACCTCGTGGTCGGCACCCACGCGCTGGCAGAGATGGACGTGACGTTTCATGCACTCGGTCTCGTGGTCATCGACGAACAGCATCGATTCGGCGTGATGCAGCGGGCGACGCTTCGCGCCAAGGGCGAGCATCCGGACGTGCTCGTGATGACGGCGACGCCGATTCCCCGCACCCTGGCGCTGACGACGTACGGCGATCTGGACGTCTCGGTGATTCGCGACTTGCCGCCCGGCCGCCAGCCGATTCACACGGCGGCGAAATCCGACGCGCGCCGCGAGGAGGTGTACGCGCTGGCGCGGCAGCAGCTCGAGGCCGGACGACAGGTGTACGTCATCTATCCGCTCGTGGACGAATCGGAGAAGGTCGAGGTTCGCGCCGCGACGGCGATGCGTGATCACCTGCAGGCCGAGATCTTTCCCGAGTATCACGTCGCGCTGCTGCACGGGCGGCTCAAGTCCGACGAGAAGGATCGCGTGATGGCGGCGTTTGCACGCGGCGATGCGCACGTGCTGGCCGCGACGACGGTGGTGGAAGTCGGCGTGGACGTCCCCAACGCGACGCTGATGATCATCGAGCACGCCGAGCGGTTCGGGCTCTCGCAACTGCATCAGCTGCGCGGCCGCGTCGGCCGCGGCGCGCACGCCTCCACGTGCATCCTGCTGTATCAGCATCCGATCAGCGAGGCTGGCCGCGCCCGCCTGAACGCGCTCGTCGAGACCACCGATGGTTTCGTGATCGCCGAGCGCGATCTGGAGCAGCGTGGGCCTGGTGACTTCTTCGGCACACGTCAATCCGGGCTGCCGACGCTGCGCGTCGGCGATCTCCTCCGCGATCACACCGTCATGGAAGAGGCACGGCGCGAAGCGGTCGCGTGGCTGGATCGACCCGACGCGGCGCCCCTGGCGTCGTACGTGTCCACCAACTGGGCCGCGCGCTTCGGTCTCGTCGCCGTCGGCTGACCTCCGGCGACATCCATGCGCATCATCACGGGACGTTTCAAGGGACGCCGGCTCGCGGCTCCATCGGGTTCCGCGGTACGGCCGACGTCCGATGGTCTGCGGGAGACGCTGTTCAACGTGCTTGGCGATCGCGTGTCTGGCGCGCGCGTGCTGGACGCGTACGCCGGCACCGGTGCCATTGGTCTCGAGGCGCTGAGCCGCGGCGCCTCGCAGGCGACGTTCGTGGAGCGCGATCGGCGCGTGATAAGCGTGCTGCAAGGCAACATCACCACCTGCGGTGCTTCGGAGGCGTGTGCTATCATCCGCGACGATTTCCTCGTCTTTGCGGGCCGTGTGACGGGCCGCGACCACTTCGATCTCGTGCTGCTCGATCCGCCTTACGAGGCCACCGACCTCCACGCCGTGCTCGCTGCCGCCGCGCCGCTCGTGGCGCCGGCCGGCCAGCTCGTGATCGAGCACAGCCGTCGCCGTGTCGTGCCAGAATCGATCGACGCGCTCGCGCGCACGCGGCTGCTCGTGGCCGGCGACAGCGCCCTCGCGTGGTATGCCCATGGCTGAGTCCTCGTCGCTGGCCGTGTTCGCCGGATCGTTCGATCCGCTGACGAACGGACACGTGGACGTCGTCGAGCGCGCGGCTCGCCTGTTCGGCCGCCTGATCGTGGCGGTCGGCGCCAATCCGAGCAAGCAGGCGTGGATGCCCGTCGCCGATCGCGTGCGCGTCACTCGCGAGGCCATCGCGCACATCAAGGGCGCGGAGGTGGACACGTTCGAGGGTCTGCTCGCGGACTACGTTCGCCGGCGCGGCGCCACCGTGCTCGTGCGTGGCGTGCGATCGGCGCCCGAGTTCGTCGAGGAGTCGCAGATGGCGCAGATGAACCGCCATTTGAATTCCGCGCTCGACACCGTGTTTCTGGTTCCGCCGGGCCAGCTGGGCTACATCAGCTCACGGCTCGTGCGGGAGATCGCTTCACTCGGCGGCTCGCTCGACGGCCTGGTGCCGCCAGCCGTCACCGCCTATCTGGCCGCGCGCCGCGCGGCCGCACACACACAGAAGGTATGACCACACCCACGGGACAGCTCGCACCACGCATGAAGAACGTCGGCTTGTCGCCGACGATGAAGGGCACGATCGAAGCGGAGAAGCTCAAGCGCGCCGGGGTCGACGTCGTCGATCTGGGCGCGGGAGAGCCGGATTTTCCGACGCCTGCCCACATCACGGCTGCGGCCCACGCCGCGCTCGACAGCCAGTTTACGAAGTACACCGCGAATCCCGGCATCGCCGATCTGCGTGCGGCCGTGGCGGCACGCTACAACGACGACTACGGCACGAGCTTCGCCGGCGATGAAGTGATTGTCGCCGCGGGCGGCAAGCAGGCGCTGTATCACGCCGCGATGGCGCTGTTCGGTCCGGGCGACGAGGTACTGACGCACGCGCCTGGCTGGCCGACGATCTACGAGCAGATCAAGCTCGCGGGCGCGACGCCGGCCATCGTTCGCACGCGGCCGGAAAACGGCTTTGCCCTCACGGCGGACGTGGTGCTGGCGGGACTCACGCCCAACACGCGCGGGGTGATCTTGAACTCGCCGGGCAACCCGACCGGCGCGCTCCTGGCCGAATCGGAAGCGCGGACACTGGCCGCGGAACTCTCGCGTCGCGGCGTCTGGCTGGTGATCGATCTCTGCTACGAGCAGCTCATCTACGACGACGTGCCGCACAACCTCCCGAAGATCTTCGCCGACGCGATGCGCGATCGGCTCGTCATCGCGGGGTCGGCCTCGAAGAGCTACGCGATGACGGGGTGGCGCTGCGGCTGGCTCGTGGCGCCGAAGGCCGTTATCTCCGCGGCCAACGCGCTGCAGAGCCACGAGAGCTCGAATGTGAACTCGATCACGCAGAAGGCGGCGATCGCGGCACTCACCGGATCACAGCAGTGCGTGAAGGACATGCTGGTCGAGTACCAGAAGCGGCGTGACCAGCTGATGAAGTGGCTCGCCGAGGAGCCGCGCATCCGGTTCGTGACGCCACGCGGTGCGTTCTATCTGTTCCCCGACATCAGCGACTTCCTGTCGCCTGACGGCCTGCGCACGTCGATCGACTTCGCCGACACGTTCCTCCAGGAGGAGCACGTCGTCGTCACCGCCGGCGAGGCGTTCGACGCACCGGGGTATCTGCGCGTGTCGTACGCCACGTCGATGGAGCGGCTGCGTGAGGGCGTGACGCGCCTGATTCGCTTCGCGCGCAAGGCGGCGCTAGCGCACGCGCGCGCCTGATTCGGATGTCCGAATGATCGACGCGGCGCTCGCCGCCAGACTGCGCCAGATCGTCGGCGACGCGTACGTGCGCGACGACCAGGCGTCCAGGCGCGCGTACGGCGAGGACGCGCTGAAGCGTGGACACCCGGCCGATGTCGTGGTGCTGCCCGGCACCACGGCGGAGGTGGCAGCGATTGCGCGCGCGTGCAACGAAGCGCGCACGCCGATGGTGCCGCGCGGCGGCGGCACTGGCTACAGCGGCGGCGCCGTGCCGATTCATGGCGGCGTGGTGCTGAGCCTCGAACGGCTGAATCGCATCGTCGAGATCGATCAGGCCAACCTCATCGCCGTTGTCGAGCCGAACGTCATCACTGGCGACCTTCAGGACGCGGTGGAGCGCGTGGGGCTGTTCTATCCGCCCGATCCGTCGAGCCTGCGGCAGTCCACGCTCGGCGGAAACGTCGCCGAGTGCGCGGGCGGGCCGCGCGCGTTCAAGTACGGGGTGACGAAGCAATACGTGCTCGGTCTCGAAGCCGTGCTGCCGACCGGCGAGATCATCCGCACCGGCGGCAAGTCGGTGAAGAACGTCGTCGGTTACGACCTGACGCACTTGATCGTCGGATCAGAAGGCACGCTGGCGATCGTCACGCAGATCATCCTCCGGCTGATTCCGCTCCCGCCGGTAGCGGCGACGCTCCGAGCCACGTTCGCGTCGATCGCCGCGGCCGTCGACGCCGTCGCACGCCTCGTCAGCGCGCGCGTCGTGCCGGCGACGATGGAGTTGATCGATCGGGATTCGCTGGATGCCGTGGCGGCCTATCTGCCGGGCCGCGCGCTGGCGCCGGCCGGCACTGCGGCGCTGCTGCTGATCGAAGTGGACGGGTTGTCGGAAGCGGTCAGCGGGGAAGCGGAACGCGTGGCCGCGGCCTGCAGAGACGCCGGCGCGACGGAAGTGCTCACGGCGCACGGCGACGCGGAGCGTCAGGACCTGTGGACCGTACGCCGTTCGATCTCTCCGGCGCTGATGCTCATCGCCAGCCTCAAGTTCAATCATGACGTTGTGGTGCCGAAGGCCCGCATTCCCGCGCTGTTCGATCTGATTGACGATCTGAAGCGACGGCATCGCCTGCGGATTCCGAGTTTCGGTCATGTCGGCGACGGCAACATTCACGTCAACTTCATGGTGGATGCGAACGACGCGGACGAGATTGCGCGTGCGCACGCGGCGGAAGACGAGCTGTTTCGCGGCGTCGTCGCGCTCGAAGGCTCGATCAGCGGGGAGCACGGGATCGGGTTTTCGAAGAAGGCGTATCTTGGCCTCGAGCTCACGCCGGAAACAATCGCGCTGATGAAGCGCGTCAAGGCCGCGTTCGATCCGCATGGCGTGTTGAATCCCGGGAAGATCTTCGATTAGGGAGGTAACGGAGGTGAAGGGCGAGGTAACGGAGGTGGCCGGCGAGGTAACGGAGCTGAAGGTCACTGAGGTGAACGTGAGGGCGCCGAGGTTCATGAGGCTGGTCGCGTTCGTGATTGTCGCGCTTGCGCTGGTGACCCGGTCGGGCCTTTCGTCCCAGACCGCGACGACCGTCGTGCTCGCGACGGAGCAAGGCGTGATCGAGATCGCGATCGACACGATGCATGCCCCGCGCACGTCGGCGAACTTTTTGAAATACGTTGACGCTGGCCTCTATGACGGCGGGCGCTTTACACGCACCGTGCGGCCGGACACGGAGACGCGCTCGGACTTTCCGATTCAGGTGGTGCAGGGCGGGATGAATCCTGCCCGAACGGCCGAGCGCCTGCCGCCCATCACCATGGAATCCACGCAGACGACGACCCTGAAGCACCTCGATGGTGTGATCTCCATGGCGCGCAGCGGAGCGGACACCGCGGCGGATCAGTTCTTCATCTGCGTCGGCGACATGCCGTCACTTGATTTCGGCGGTGGCCGGAACGCGGATGGGCAGGGCTTTGCCGCGTTCGGCCGCGTCGTGTCGGGGATGGATGTCGTGAAGAAGATCCAGGCCTCGGCCGTGCGGCCGAACTCGCAGAATCTCGAGCCCCCGGTCGTCATCGTCAGCGCGCGGCGTAAGTAATTGGTTACCATCCTTTCGTGCCCGTCATCGCCGTCATTGGCGCGTCCAGCGACCGTCACAAATTTGGTAACAAGGCACTGCGGGCCTTTCGCAAGCAGGGTTTCACCGTGGTGCCGATCAACCCGCACGAACGGGAAGTGGAAGGGGAGCGCGCCTATCCGAGCGTGCTGGATTATCCAGACCCGATTGACGAGGCGACCTTCTACGTCCAGCCTGAGGTCGGCGTGGCGGTGATGGCCGACGTGGCCCGGAAGGGCATCAAGACCGTGTGGCTCAATCCGGGCGCCGACGCGCCCGAGGTGATCGACCGGGCCCGGGCATTGGGGATTCAGCCTACGATTGCGTGTTCCATTCTCGCGGTCGGCGAAAGCCCCGGCGAGTTCTGACACATTGCCCCATTGCCCCATTAACCCGTTTCTGCTACTCTGACTTCGTCTAACCACAGTCGCGGCCAACTCTGGATCCGCGCGAGTTCGTAGTTACCCCAATTCACAATCGAACCTGTGTCCCGTACCAATCTCTATGGCGAATCATCAGAGACGCTCCCCAGGGCGGCAGCCTGCCGACACGGCAGTTACTGACGCCCCCAACGACACCACGAACGGCCAGGGCTCGCAGAGCCCGCAAGGCGCAGAAGGATCGCCCGTCGCCGACAACGCGCCGGACGCCGCGCCCGCTGCGGATGCGCCGCCGCGCCCGAGCAAGACCCCCACGCTCAACATCAACGACCTGAAGGACATGAGCATTCAGAAGCTCACCCAGGTCGCCAAGGATCTGAACGTCGCGGGCGCCACGGGAATGCGCAAGCAGGATCTGATCTTCCAGATCCTCAAGGCGCAGACCGAGCTCAGCGGCTTCATGTTCTCGGAAGGCGTGCTCGAGGTGCTGCCCGACGGCTTCGGCTTCCTGCGCGCTCCCGACTACAACTACCTGCCGGGCCCCGACGACATCTACGTGTCGCCGTCACAGATTCGCAAGTTCGATCTGCAGACCGGCGACACGGTGTCCGGTCAGGTGCGGCCGCCGAAGGATGGCGAGCGGTACTTCGCCCTGATCAAGGTCGAGGCGGTCAACTTCGAATCGCCCGATCAGGCGCGCAACAAGCTGTTCTTCGAGAACCTGACGCCGCTCTATCCGCAGGAACGGCTCCGGCTGGAGACCACGCCGGAGAACCTCTCCGCGCGCGTCATGGACCTGATGACGCCGATCGGCAAGGGCCAGCGCGGCCTCATCGTCGCGCCGCCGCGCACCGGCAAAACGATGCTGCTGCAGAACATCGCGCAGTCGATCACCACGAACCACCCCGAGGTGTACCTGATCGTGCTGCTCATCGACGAGCGGCCCGAAGAAGTCACCGACATGCAGCGGTCGGTGCGTGGCGAGGTCATCTCGTCCACGTTCGACGAGCCCGCGCAGCGCCACGTGCAGGTGGCCGAGATGGTGATCGAGAAGGCGAAGCGCCTTGTCGAGCACAAGAAGGACGTCGTGATTCTGCTCGACTCGATCACGCGCCTCGCGCGCGCCTACAACACCGTCGCGCCGCCGTCGGGCAAGGTGCTCTCAGGCGGTCTCGACTCGAACGCGCTGCAGAAGCCGAAGCGCTTCTTCGGCGCCGCGCGCAACATCGAAGAGGGCGGCTCGATCACGATCATGTCCACCGCGCTCATCGACACCGGCTCGCGCATGGACGACGTCATCTTCGAAGAGTTCAAGGGCACCGGCAACATGGAAATCCATCTCGACCGGAAGCTCGTGGACAAGCGCGTCTTCCCGGCGATCGACATCATCAAGTCGGGCACGCGCAAGGAAGAGCTGCTCATCCAGAAGGAAGATCTCAACCGCATCTGGGTGCTGCGCAAGGTGCTCACACCGCTGTCACCCGTCGAAGCGATGGAACTGCTCCTCGACAAGATGGGCAAGACGAAGAGCAACGCCGAGTTCCTGTCGGCGATGCAGAAGATGGGTTAGCCGATCGTCACTCCGCTGATCGACGCGCCGATTTCGGCAATCGTGACCGCTGCAAAGAGCGGGAACGTCGCTGGGTCGGCGCTCGTGTAGAACACCTCTCTGTTGTGTGAGTACGTCACGATACCGGCGGTGACGGTGATGCGAAACACGTCGCCGGCCTGCACGTGGACGTCTGCGCGGTAGACAGCGTTCTCTCGCACTTCGGCCCAGCCGTTTTGGATCCTGATGCCGTAGTCGATCTCTGACGGACTGCCGCTGCCGAAGGCGGCCGTCAGGCCGGCGAGCAGCACGGGATCAGGATCGTCGACGATGAACTCCAGCGATCCGTCGCCGGAGATCTGCTGCGTCGAGCGGGCGGCCGCGTCGAAGCAGCCTTCGCAGCCGCTGGTCTTCCGAATCGTGCCGGTGGCCGTTTCGACATTCACGCCTTCAGACCACGTGACGTTGCCTCCGCCCGGAGGCGGCGGTGGCGGTGGGGGCCCGCTCGATCCCATCAGCACGACGCCGGCGACTTCGCCGCCGGCACCCGCGAAGAGGGCGCCGGCGCGAAGGGCGGCCGAGTTCACCACGCTGCTCGTGTACACGACAGCGTCGTTGTTCAGATAACGGACGACGCCTCCGGCCCCGACGACGATGCTGAGCTGATCGCCGGCGGCGGCCGGGAAATCGCCTCGGTACGTGCCGCCCTCACGAATCTCAACAACGCCGTTCGACAGACGCAGCGCGTAATTCAGCGCCGCGGGCGACGTGCCCGCGGCGGAAGCCGAGAGTCCGACCATCCTGAGCTGCGGCGCCACGGTGAACGGAAAACCGACGCCGCCCACGGCGCCGGCTCCAATCGTCTGCTGAGAGTACGCGCCGGCGTCGAAGCAGCCGTCGCATCCACTCGTCTTTCGCAGCGTGGCACCGTTCACGGCCGTGTTCACGAGGTTGGTCCACACGACCGCCATGTCTTCTTCGCCGCTGGTGGTGTTGAGAAACACGGCGACAGTTCGGCTGCCGGTGTTCGTCGGCTGATCGCCGTGCGTCAGCGCAACGTCGGGCAGCCCATCGCCGTTGAAATCAGCCGCGACGGCGGCGGAGGGATAGTTCGTCGATGGCAGACTGATCGGCGGACCGAACCCGCCCGCGCCGTCGCCCAGCAGCACGGTCGCTTCCGCCGTCGTCGCGTTGGCCACTGCCGCGTCTTGACGTCCGTCACCGTTGAAGTCCGCCAGCGAAAGCCACCGCGCCGCGCCGCACGTCGCCGAGCCGCAGCCACTTGCGCCGCTCGCCGGGAAGCTGCGGTACGCCTGTACCGTGCCGTTGCCGTTGCCGGGATACACCTCGACGGTGCCGACGCTGCACGCGACCGCAATGTCGGCCGTGCCATTGCTGTCGAGATCGGCGATCACGGCCCGCGCGGGATTGATGTCCGACAGGAGCGGGTTGCCTGGCGCGAACGTCCGGCCCGCCTGAGCGAGGTAGATCCGGATGTGCCGAACCGTCGTGAGGCCGACGACCAGGTCGGGGTGGCCGTCGCCATTGAGATCGCCGGCGGCGATGTTCGACGGGCCGGTGTCGCCCTCGATGTAGCTGACCTGATTGCCGAACGTGGCGTCGCCGTTGCCGAAGTAGATCGACACCGCGTCGTGAAAGCCGCGCTGGGCGGCGGCGATGTCGGGCCGGCCGTCACCGTCGAAGTCGGCGACGACCGCATCCACCGCGCTCGCCGGATCCTGCGCAGGACCCGCCGGAAAACTCTGTGCGGCGAGGAGCGTTCCGGTGCCGGTTCCGCGCAAGACCGAGAGCGTCGCGCCGTTCGCGGTGATCGCGTCGAGATGGCCGTCTGCATCGACGTCCGCAAGCTCCACGTCGCGAGGCGATGCGGGCACTGCATACGTCACGGCGGCGCCGAGAGTGCCGCCGGCGCCGGTGAGGTAGACGGAGATCACATTGGACTGTGTGTTCGCGACGACCAGGTCCGGCCGGCCGTCGTGATTGAGATCACCTGTGGCAGCGGCGCCGGGTGCCGGCGCTGAAGAGTAGACCGCCGCGGGACCAAACACCGCGGGTTGCGCAAATGCCGTCGATGAGACGGCGATCAGGAGCGCAACGAGCAGGCCCGGGAACGAACGCGCAGTGTGCGGACGCATGTTCGCCTTTCCGGCCGGAGGCTAGCCGAGCGGGGCAGAGTGCAAGAGTGCGACCACATGTGCGAGCGGCCACGAGACTTGCGAGGCTGCAGCGCGCTGCTGAAGGTGGGAAAGCGACGTTCGACTACTGGCCGGCGGGACGCCGCCAGGCGTACTGACTGAAGAGTGAGTAATTGCGGGAATCCCACCCCGACTGCCAGCCGCGCACGATCTGCAGATCGCGCCAGTCCCAGAGCCGTTCGTGATGCTGGTCCACATTCAAGGGACGGGCATTCCATGTATTCGCACGGAACACGTCGGTGGCCGCAACGACGATCGACCAGGCCAGTGCGACGGCCGTTACGGTGCGCGCCCACTTCGATGACAGCGACGTCATCAGCGCCACGGCGGCCGCCGGCGTCAGCAGGACGACGACGTCGAGCACGTACCGCGGGCCGTAACTGAACCCGCCCCACCAGACCGAGTAGCACGAGTAGACCAGGAACTGAACGAGCGCGGCGATGAGCGCCCAGCCCGCACCGAGTGTCGGATGTCGCCGGACGAGCGCCGGGATCCCAAGGATCGCGACGAGCGCAATCGGACTGAAGACGAACAGTCCACGGTTGGGAGAGATCAGCATGCCGGCCGCGCCGACCCACGGCGTCCGGCTGATCGACGTTGACACGCCGTGCACGTCGGGGTGCAGCGCCTCGAGGCGCGGCATCGCGCCGAAGATGTGACCAAACCAGTAGTACTGGAGGACGAACAGCGTGGCGAGCGACGCAGTCACCAGCGTGGCCGGTACGAGCGCGCGGCGGAAGCCGACGCGCATCAGCAGTCCGAAGAGCAGCACGGCGACGAGCGGCGCGATCTGAAACCTGGCGGTGACGGCCAGCGCGAGACCGGCGGCGCCAACCAACAGCCGACGGGTGGTCAACTCGGGGACCGGACGCAGCCACGCGAAAAGCGTGAGCGCGAGGCCAAACGCGACGACTTCGTGCTGGCCAAGTGATTTTGCGAACGTGCCCCACCAGTTCGTGCCCACGCCCAGGCCGACGGCCACCGCGAGCGCGACGCCGGTCGAGGCCACGCGCGTCAACGTGAGGAACACGAGCGCGACTGCGGCCGCGACGAGGGCGGATGCCGTCAAGGCGGCAATCAGGTTCGGTCCGAACGGCGCATCGAGTTCGGCGCCCAGCCAGCTGAGCAACTGCGCGGTGATCCCGCCAAACAGCGCAGCGATCGGCGAGTACGCCGATCGATAGTGCCCTTGCAGGTCGCGCTGAAACGGCGCCCGTTCTGCGTACAGCGGCTGCTTCGCAACGTCGTCGTCCACCGACAGCGTGTGTCGCAGGACCAGTGACCGTGCAGAGAATTTGGTGGGTTGGGAGTCGCCGCCTCCGGCATCCTTGCCATCGGCGTTGTAGAGAAGGAACAGGGCGCTGGCCAGAAGTGCCGCTTGACGTCGCCGGCCGGTGAAGAAGCGGAGCACGGGAAGGCGTCGCGCGCA
>Ga0111538_10004380_pt1 | contig 19640 bp, 20 predicted proteins | sample SoiMethybrSBSTD1_FD_79669 | JGI IMG/M metagenome (GOLD analysis project Ga0111538, IMG submission 79669) | Bulk soil microbial communities from a Populus tree surrounding site in Tennessee, USA - Soil MetaG P. TD hybrid SBSTD1 (version 2)... | ecosystem: Environmental > Terrestrial > Soil >...
AGAACTCGCGGCGTAAACATTCTTAACTCCTGCTCCGGCTGACGCCGGACACACAATTGGTCGATTATAAGCTCCGCCGCCTTGCTGCATCGGGGCAAACTCGCCTAAGATAAGGGTTTGCGTCCGCAGGGGTGGACGCATCATGGGCAGCCCAGCCGGTCTGGTCCGGCTACAGCCGGACATTACTCTCCATGTTCGAATCGCTCAGTACACGGATTCAGGACGCGTTTCAGTCGCTGCGCGGCGAAGTCCGGCTGACCGAGGAGCACGTCGAGACTGCGCTGCGCGAGATCCGACTGGCGCTGCTCGAGGCGGACGTCAACTTCAAGGTCGTCAAGGCGTTCATCGACCGCGTGCGCGACCGGGCGATGGACCAGGCGGTCCTCAAGAGCCTGACGCCGGACCAGCAGGTCATCAAGATCGTTCGCGACGAACTGCTCGCGCTCTTTGGCGACGCCGAGGGTGGTCTGCGCAAGGACGCCGCCAGTCCGCGCGTGATCCTGCTCCTCGGGCTGCAGGGTTCGGGCAAGACGACGACCTCGGGCAAGCTGGGATTGTGGCTGAAGCGGCAGGGGAAACACCCGCTGATGGTTTCGACCGACGTCCGTCGGCCCGCCGCCATTCAGCAGCTGTCCGTCGTCGGCGAGCAGGCCGACGTGAAGGTGTTCGCGCCGGAGACGATGGATCCGGTCGCGCGCGCGACGGGCGCGCTGGCCGAGGCGCGCAACAAAGGTTTCGACGCCGTCATCGTCGACACGGCCGGGCGGCTGCACATCGACGACGACCTGATGGACGAATTGCAGGCGATCAAGGATGCCGTGCGCCCGTCGGACCTGCTCTATGTCGCCGATGCGATGACGGGGCAGGACGCGATCAAGAGCGCCGGTGAATTCAATCGCCGTGTTGGCGTGACCGGCGTCGTGTTGACGAAGCTGGATGGCGATGCCCGCGGCGGCGCGGCGCTGTCCGTCGTCTCGGTCGTCGGCGTGCCGATTGCGTTCATCGGCAGCGGTGAGCGGCTGGAGGATCTCGAGCTCTTTCATCCTGATCGCATCGTGTCGCGGATGCTCGGGATGGGCGACGTGCTCTCGCTCATCGAGAAGGCCGAGCAGGCGATCGATCAGGACGAGGCCGAGCAGCTCGAAGAGAAGCTGCGGAAGAATGCGTTCACGCTGGACGACTTCCGCAAGCAGCTCAAGACGATCCGGAAGATGGGGCCGCTCGAGAGCGTGCTCGGGATGCTGCCCGGGATGGGCAACCTGAAACAGGTTGCGGAGAATCGTCCCGACGAGAAGCAGATCGGCCGCATCGAGGCGATCATCAGTTCGATGACGCCGGCAGAGCGTGGGAATGACAAGATCATCAACGGCAGCCGCCGCAAACGCATCGCGGCCGGCAGCGGAACCTCGGTTGAAGAGGTCAATCGTCTCCTCAAGCAGTTCAACGAGATGAAGCGCGTGCTGCAGATGATCGGACAGGGTGGACTGCCGGCGATGAAAGGCATGAAGGGCATGAAACTGCCGCCGATGCCGCAGCAGGCGGCAGGGCACGGCGGGTTCGCGGGCGGCAAGAAGCGGAAGAAGGGCGGGCCCTGGGGGCTTATAAAGACCCGATAGAGATGAACTCCGACTTCCGATTTCCAACTCCCAAGAGGTTTGGGAGCGTCTGTTGGAAAGGCGGGAGTTGGGTGTTGGGAGTTGACGAGAGATGTTATCGATTCGAATGACGCGGATGGGCTCAAAGAAGAAGCCGTACTTCCGCCTGGTGGTGAGCGAAGGGCGCAGCGCGCTGCAGAGCAGCTTCGTGGAGAACCTCGGCACCTACAATCCGCGCACCAAGCCGGCCAAGGTCGAGATCAATCGCGAGCGCGTGAGTTACTGGCTGAAGAGAGGCGCCAAGCCGTCCGACTCGGTTCGCACACTGCTGGCGAAGCACGTGACGCGCGATCTTGGCGCGGCGTTCGAGACCGCTGCTCCTGCTGAAACGGCGCAGTGATGTCGGCAGACGGCACCGGATCGGGCAGTGCGATGCGCGCATTGGTCGAAGTCGTTGCGCGCGCGCTGGTGGACAAACCCGACGCCGTGACGGTGACGGAAACGGAACGCCGGGGAATGACGGTCGTGGAGCTGACAACGGCGCCCGGCGACATGGGAAAGATCATCGGCCGGCAGGGACGCACGGCGGCCGCACTGCGCACGCTGGTGTCGCTGGCCGCAGAGAAGCACGGCAAGCGCGCGCAGCTGGACATTCGTGACTGAGCGCGCAATGAATCGATGACGGATGAACGATGAGCCGATGATTTGATTGATTCAAATGTCAGATCAATTCATTCGACCATCGTTCAGTTAAATCATCGATGAATTGGGACGACATGGTCCTGGTCGGCCGCATTGCGCGGCCGCACGGCGTGCGCGGCCAGGTGATCGTGAATCCCGAGACCGACTTCGTCGAAGAGCGGTTTGTCAGCGGCTCGACGCTGTGGACACGATCCGACCGGGGTGACGAAGCGCTGACGATTGTATCGGCCCGCGTGCAGAACGGTCGGCCGGTCATCGGCTTCGAGGGCTTCTCGAGCATCGAGGAGGTTGCACGTCTGGCTGGTCTCGAGCTGCGCGTACCGGAAGAGACGCTGCAGCCGCTCGGCGAGGACGTGTATTACCAGCATCAGCTGGTGGGTTGTCTCGTCGAGAACGTCGCCGGCGAGCGGATCGGGGAAGTGACGCGCGTCGATGGCGGCGCCCGTGGCAGCCTGTTGGCGGTGGGGAGTCCGCACGGCGAGATTCTGATTCCGTTCGCGCGGCACATCTGCGTCGAGATTGACGTGGCCGGACGCCGGATTCGCATCGACCCGCCCGAGGGGTTGCTCGAGCTGAATGAGAGGGGTTGACGAAATTACGAATCTACGAATTTACGAATTGACGGACCGACAGCGGTGGGGAATCGAATTCGTACATCCGTAAGTTCGGAACTTCGTAAATCGGATTTGTGAAGTTCGACGTCGTCACGATCTTCCCGCGGATGGTGATCGCAGGCCTGGCGGAGGGCGTCGTCAGCCGCGGCATCGCCCGGGGGCTGGTTGATATCGCGGTGCACGATCTGCGCGACCATACGGTCGATCGTCACCGCAGCGTGGACGATGTGCCCTACGGCGGCGGCCCGGGGATGGTGCTGAAGCCCGAGCCGCTGGCGCGGGCGGTCGAGGAGATTCGCGATCGACGCGGAACTCCGGACTCGATCGTGCTGTTGTCGCCGCAGGGACGGCCGTTTCAGCAGTCGGAAGCCGTCGGTATGAGCCGCCTCTCGCATGTTGTGCTGTTGTGCGGCCGATACGAGGGGATGGACGAGCGCGTTCGGGAGCTGATCGCAACCGACGAACTGTCGATCGGCGATTACGTCCTGAGCGGCGGTGAGTTGCCAGCGCTCGTGATCATCGACGCGATCAGCCGGTTGATTCCGGGCGTCGTCGGCGACGGGCAGTCGGTGGAGCAGGATTCGTTTTCGAGCGGGTTACTCGACTACCCGCACTACACCCGGCCGGCGGAGTTTGGCGGGTTGAGGGTGCCGGATGTGCTGATGTCGGGGCACCACGCCGACGTCAGGCGGTGGCGGCGGCGAACGGCGCTGGCGCGCACGCTCGAGCGGCGGCCGGAGCTGCTGGAAGAGGCGGCGCTCAACGACGAAGATCGGGCGCTGCTCAGCGAGATACGACAGGAAAAGAAGCCGCAACGATGAAGGAGACGACACAATGGGTGCGATAGAGCTGGTCGAAAAGTCGCAGCTGACTGAACGGCCCGTCATGAAATCGGGTGACACGGTTCGTGTCCACGTCAAGGTGCGCGAAGGCGACAAGGAGCGCATCCAGATTTTCGAGGGGATCGTGATCGGCCTGCACCGCGGCGGCGCGCGCTCGTCGTTCACCGTCCGCAAGGTCTCGTTCGGCCAGGGCGTGGAGCGTATTTTCCCGTTGCACTCGCCGACGATTGCCAAGGTCGACCTGGTCCGCTCGGCGCGTGTCCGCCGCGCCAAGCTGTACTTCCTGCGCGAGTTGAAGGGGAAGGCGGCGCGGATGAAAGAGACGAAGAAGGCCTAGCCCCAAAGCCATGGTTCGGGTTCGTGCGATGAGGACCCTCGAAAACGCCATGCGGCGTTGGGGGTTCTATCGCATCGCCGGCTGTGACGAGGTCGGGCGCGGGTGCCTGGCCGGCCCCGTCGTCGCCGGTGCCGTCATCCTCGACCCCGATCGGCACATTCCGCATCTCTCCGATTCGAAGACGGTAACGGCGCTCGAACGCGAGCGTCTCTACGACGTGATCACGCGCAAGGCGCTGGCGTGGTCGGTTGCCGCGATTCAGCCGTCCGAAATCGACGTGCTGAACATTCATCGTGCCTCGCTGGAAGCGATGCGCCGGGCGGTCATGGCCATCGACCCGCTGCCGGACATGATCATCGTCGACGCGTTTCGCATCCCCGAGCTGCAGATTGCGCAGCGCGGCGTGCCCAAGGGCGATCGCAAATGCGCCGCGATCGCCGCCGCGTCGATCGTGGCCAAGGTGACGCGCGATCGCGAGATGCTGCGCTGGCACGACAGCGACCCGCGCTACGGCTACGCCCACCATAAGGGCTACGCCACGGCCGAACACCTGGCGGCGGTGGCGCGCTACGGCTACTCGGCGCTGCATCGGCGCACGTTCAAGCCGCAGAGCAGCCTGTTTGATACGATGGACGGCGCACCCCCTGACCAGCACCGTGCCGATTGATCGCGAAGCGACGCTTCGACAGGCCGAGAAACTCCAGCTCCAGGGTCGGCTCGATGCTGCCATCGCTGAGTACGTTCGGCTGGTCGAGGACCAGCCACGTGACTGGAACGCCATCAACGCGCTCGGCGATCTGTATCTGCGGGCTGGCGACGTCGATCGCGCCGTCGCGCAGTTCGTCAAGATCGCGGACCACCTGTTCGGCGAGGGTTTTTTTCCGAAAGCGGCCGCCCTCTACAAGAAGGCGCTCAAGACCAAACCCGACCATGAGCACACACTGCTGCGGCTGGCGGAAATCGCCTCGGCGCAGGAGCTGCTCGCAGACGCTCGCGGCCACCTGCGGCGCTTGTGGGAGCTGCGCAGCGAGCGGGGTGACGACAAGGGAGCGGCCGACTGTCTCATTCGTCTCGCGCTGCTTCCGGAGGCGGACGCTGAAACGCAACTGACCGGCGCCCGCGCCGCCAAAGCGCTGGGCGACACCGCACGGGCCGCGTCGCTGTTTCGTGGCGCTGCCGAGAAGCTGAACCAGGCGGGCCGCGACACCGCGGCACTCGATGCGCTCGCGCAGGTCGTCGTGCTCGATCCTGCCGACGTCGATCTGCGGCGCCGCCTGGCGAGTCAGTACGTCGCCACTGGCCAACTGGCGAATGCCGGGCAGATGCTGGACGAGGAAATAGCTGGGAGCGATCCTGACCTGCTGTTGTCGCTGGCGCAGGTTCAATTCGCCCGCAACGAAGATGAGGCCGCGCACGCGACGCTGACGAAGTTCCTGACCTGCGCACCCGATCGCTCGGCGGATGTGTTGCGATTGGCCGGCCAATTCGGGCGTGCCGGTGAAGTCGAACGCGCGTTCGCGTCCATGCAGATCGTGGTGGACGACGCAGTCCTGCGTGCCGAGTGGGGTGAGGCGATCGACGTCCTGCAGTCGTTTCTGGTTCACGGAGCCTATCTTCCGGCATTGCTGAAGCTGGTCCACGTGGCCGGCGATGCAGGAGCTGACGACGTCCTGCAGGAAGCGCGCGAGCGGCTTGCCGAGACATATATCGAGAACGGCCAGGGTGAAGAGGCGCGGGCGATCGCTGAATCGCTGCTTGCGGATGCGCTGGAGTCACCGGTGCACGCTGACCGTCTGCGCCGATCGCTGGTTGTGGTAGGAGTTGAGGATCCGGATCAGGCGGTTCGCGCCTTCCGTCAACGGTTGGCGGGTGATTCGCCACCGCCCGGTGTGTCTGCCGACGCTCCTGCGGCGGCCGCCGAGGAGCCGAGTCTGCCGGCGCCACAGGAAGACCCGCCGGCGTTCGAGGACTACGGCATTCCGGTATCGGAGCCGGACATCTCTCTGGACCTGGCGGGCGAGGACGTCATCACTCTCGACGCGGGTGCGGAGCAGGATTTCGGTGGCGACCCGATCCTCGCCGTTGAAGAGGAGAAACCTGCGTCACCCGTGGACGTTCCGAAGGACGACGCGGTCAGCAGCGAGATCGATCTGAGTGAAGCGGTGGCTGCATTAGGTTCGACCGCGGCGGCGCCGACGCCGACGCGCGCCAATTCCGCGTCCCCCGCGGCTGCGCCGGAGATCGAATCCGTCTTCGAGGCCTTGCGCCCGCGCACCGCGGACTTTACCAGCGTTGCGCAGGCGGCCGTGATGTACGAGCGCGCGTTGCAGCGGCTCGCCACCGGTCAGGTACGTGAAGCGCTGCCCGACCTGGAAGGCGCCGCCCGCGTGCCGGTGTTCCGTTTTCCGGCGGCGGCGCGCCTTGGACGCGAGTACATGGCCATGGGGCACATCCAGGTCGGAATCCGGTGGCTCGAGCAGGCCGCGGAGCTTCCGCCGCCGTCACCGGCTGACGGCCTTGCCGTGCTCTACGAGCTGGGCGTCGCGCTCGGCGACATCGGCGAGCGAACACGCGCACTCGCCGTGCTCATGGACATCGAAGCCGAAGACGCTGGCTACCGGGACGTCCGCCAGCGAATCGATGCGCTGACGGGCGCGCGGGGTCGATCAGGCGCATGATTCGCGTGCTGCTGAGCGTGTTCTTCCTCGAGGTGGGTCTGGTACTCACCGTCGTTCCCTGGTCAACCTTCTGGGACCGAAACTACTTTGCCGGCATGATGCCGCTGCTGCACGCCTTTCTCACCAATCACTTTGTTCGCGGCGCGGTGTCGGGGCTCGGTCTCGTCAACATCGCCGCCGCCGTCTCTGAAGTCACCGCGCTGTTTGCGGCGCGGCGCGTGAGCAGCCGCATCGTCTCGATCCAGCAATCCCCGATCGTCGAGGAGTGAGTGCGTGCGGCCGGTGATCTGCCTGGTCACCGACCGTCGACGTTTCGACGGTGACGTTGCGCGCCTGGTTGCGCAAGTCGGCCATGCGGCGCGGGCTGGAGTCGATCTCGTTCAGGTCCGCGAACGCGATCTCGAGGGACGGGCGTTGGCGGAGCTCGTTGGCCGCTGCGTCGATATCGTGCGTGGCAGCCGCACCCGGATCGTCGTGAACGATCGTCTCGACATCGCGGTGGCGAGCGGCGCCCACGGTGTGCACCTGCGCGCCGATTCGTTTCCGGCGGATCGAACCAAAGCGATGGCCCCTGCCGGCTTTCTCGTTGGTCGCTCCGTGCACAGCGTGGACGATGCCCTTCGAGCCACGCGAATCGGTTCGGTGGACTACCTCATTTTCGGCACCGTATTCGACACCCGCTCGAAGCCCGGGCGGGCGGGCACCGGAACCGCCGGCGTGGCCGACGTGGTGCATGCAACGCCGATTCCCGTGCTGGCGGTGGGCGGAATCACGCTGGAGAATGCCGCGGAAGTGGCGCGTACCGGCGCGGCAGGCGTGGCGGCGATTGGACTGTTTGCGAATCCGGCGATTTCGCTGGATTTGACGGTCGCCGGCCTGACACGGGCATTCGCCTGACTACGGCGACCTGTCAAGTGGCCTCAGGGTTCAGCCGAAAAGCAGGTCGTGGAAGGCGCGTTCCGATCACCACTCCTCGATTTCTTCCGTCGCGGCGAGGTGCCGCTCGAAGTCCGCAGGCTGGCGGCTCGCGGTCTGCTGGCGCCACGCGCGCAGGAGCAGTTGGCGCTGCTGATGCTGCTGGTCAGCGACCCGGACCCGGACGTCGCCGCCGCTTCGGAATCGACGCTGCAGTCGATTCCGACCGGCTCGCTGGCGGCATTTCTCGCCCGCTCGGATGTGCCGTCGGAGATGCGGTCCTTCTTCGCTGCGCGCGGCGTCGTCCCGGCCGCGCTGCCAGCTCCAGCCGAAAACGACGCGCCGCTCGTCGACCGCGCGCCCGAACAGCCCGTTCAAGCGGCCGCGGCGGAGACGCGGGCCGCCGATGACGAATCGCAGTCAACTGTTCAGCGGCTGGGGGCGATGAACGTCGCGCAGAAGATCGGCGTGGCGATGAAGGGAACGCGCGAGGAACGCGCCGTGCTCATTCGCGATCCGAACAAGCTGGTCGCCGTGGCGGTGCTGAGCAGCCCGAAGATGACGGAGCCGGAGGTCGAAAGCATCGCCAAGATGGCGACCTTGTCCGACGAAATCCTGCGCATCATCGCCAACAACCGCGCCTGGATGAAGCGCTACGGAATCATGCTGGCGCTGACCAGGAACCCGAAGACGCCGGTTGGCATTTCGATGAATCTGCTCGGTCGCCTGACCGAGCGTGACCTCCGCTTCATCTCCTCCGATCGCAACGTCCCGGAGGTTCTGCGGATTACGGCGCGACAGAAGATCGTGTTGAACAAGTAGAGCCGGCCGGCGGGTCCGCCGCGCCGGCATCCGTCTGCGCGGAACCCGCCCTACCTCTTCCGCTTCGCCCATTCCCTCGACATCTCCGCCAGACCCTCCATGTAGACGTGGGCTTTAGCGCGCGTTTCCTCGTCAGGAAGGCTCTTCAGCAGTTCGAGCGCATGGGCGAAGTCGTTGTCGATCGTGCGGCGCGAGGTCTTGAAATAGATGCGGCGGATTTCCGCAAGTGCTGCGGCCGGGTCGGGCTTTCCGCGGGTGATCGACTTCAACGACACGAACCCGGCTGGCTTCTTGTCGTCGGTCACGGCGGTGACCTCCGGTGCCGGCGCAGCGACGCGCGCAAATCGTCCAAGGTGCGGGTGTTCAGCACATCGTCAGGAGTGGTCCAGGCGCGTCGCGCCATCTGCACGCCCCAGCGCATGTTCGCCAGCGCTTTGACGGAATGGGCATCGGTTGACACCACCAGCCGGACCCCGCGCTCGCGCGCCAGCCGTGCGTGCGCGTCGCTCAGATCGAGACGGGCGGACTGCGCGTTAATCTCCATCGCGACGCCGAGACGGGCCGCCGTGGTGGTCAGTCGATCGATGTCCACTCGCACGGGGGCACGTTTGAGCAGCAGGCGGCCCGTCGGATGGCCGAGCACGTCCACCCACGGGTTCTCGAGTGCCTTGAGCAGGCGATCCGTCATCTGCGCTTCGTCCTGAGCGAAGTGCGAGTGCACCGAGGCGACGACCCAGTCGAGCTGCGCCAGGCAGTCGTCCGAGAGATCGAGCGCGCCGTCGGACAGGATGTCGCACTCGATGCCAGCGAGCAGGGTGAGCCCGCCGTACCGTCCGTTCAGCGCGCGAACACGGGCGGCGTGCGCCAACGCCCGCTGCTCGTCGAGGCCGTTGGACATCACCATCGCCTTGCTATGGTCGGTGATGGCGATGTACTGGTAGCCGCGCCGCGCAGCGGCAGCCGCCATACTCTCGAGATCGTCGCGGCCGTCTGTCGCCGTCGTGTGCATGTGCAGATCGCCGCGGATATCCGCTTGTGTGAGGAGGGCCGGCAGCGCACGACGGGCGGCGGCCTCGATCTCTCCGCGGTTCTCGCGAAGCTCCGGCGCCACCCACTCGAGGCCGAGCGCATGGTAGATCCCTTCTTCGCTGTCCCCGGCGATTCGCACGTCGTCCTCGAGGCGGAACAGACCGTACTCGTTCAATTTCAAGCCGCGCTGGATGGCGAGGTCGCGGAGGACGATGTTGTGGGCTTTCGAGCCGGTGAAGTACTGCATGGCCGCGCCACGGCTTTCACCAGGCACGAGCCGCACGTCCGCCTGATAGCCGCCCTGCAGGCGCACACTCGACTTGGTGTCGCCGTGGCCGAGGACGCGCTCGACGCCCGGATGCTGCAGCAGCAGGTCCATGAGTGCTGGCTCGCCGCCGACGGCGAGGATGTCGATGTCGCCGCACGTCTCGCATCCCCGGCGCACGCTGCCGACGGGAACGAACTCGACGGTGGGCGCGCGTTCACGCAGGTAGTCGACGAGTGACGCCGAGACCGCTGCCGTGTCCGCGAGCAGGTGGCGGCCGGCATCCTTGTCACGTTCTTCGATGGCCTTGAGGATCTGCGCCTCCTTCTTTGCCCCCATGCCCTTGAGCGAACGGATGCGTCCGTCGCGTGCTGCCGCGGCGAGCGCCTCCAGCGAGCTGATGTTCAGTGACGAGTAGAGCAGTGCGACGGTCTTCGGTCCAACCCCCTGCAGGCGGAGGAGATCGAGGATTGTCTGCGGAAACAGCTGGAGGAGTTCCTGGTGATAGCAGGAGTTCCCGGACTCTGCGAGCTCGCGGATGCGCGCCGCGAGATCCTTGCCGATTCCCGGGATGTCACGAAGCTGTTTGTCGTCGAGCCGCGCCACCGCGTCCGGATATGCGGCGATCGTCTCGCTCGCCGACCGATACGCGCGAATCTTGAAGGCGTTCTCTCCTTTGATCTCGAGGAGGTCGGCGATCTCTCCGAGCACCTGGGCGATGCCGCGGTTATCCACGCAGCAGCCCGTGCTGCTCGAACGAGTACTCGAGCACGCGGGCGCCACCGGCGGCGAGCGCCTCGGCGATCTCGGCTCTCCGCTCGGGCGGACCGAAGCAGAACATGCATCCGCCGCCACCGGCGCCGCAGACCTTGGCGGCGGTCGCCCCCGCCTGAGTGGCGCGGGCGATCAGCTGCTCAATGGCCGGCGTCGTGACGCCGGGCGCGAGGCGCTTGCGGTTCTGCCACTCCTCGGCGATAGCGCCGCCGACGCCGTCCCAGTTGCTGCTGGCGAGGGCGTCGCGCATGATCGCCGCCGTATCGCGGATGCGCTCGAAGCAATCAAAGATGTGGCGGTCGCCGTCGATGTGCTTCTTGGTGATTTCCCAGTTATTGGTCCCGGAATTGCGCGGCTCGCCCGTGTAGCAGAGCACCATGCGGCGTTGCAGTTCCTTCAGATCGACATGCAGCGGCACCCGGCGGACGCCGCGGACATCCAGTTCGAGTGCGGCGAGGCCGCCGTAGAGGGCGGGACGGTAGTCCTGCAGACCGGTCGGGACGTTGATCGCCTGCGCTTCGATATTCATCGCAATCTGCATCAGCGCTTCCGGCTCGTAATGCGTTCGCCGCCAGTCCGCGAGCGCGGCACACACCGCCACGTTCAGGGCGGACGACCCGGCAATCCCCGCGCCGGCGGGGGAGTCGCTCGACGTCGTCAGCGTGATGCCGTGGCCTTCGAAGAAGTGCACCAGCAGCGACAGCAGCCGCAGCCGCCGCTCGTCCCGTAAATCCTGCCAGCGTTCCGCTTCGACGGTCGTCGACGTGTCCTCGGACTGAATCACGATCCGCTCGTCTGAGCGTCGCGTGATCCGCGCCCGTGCGCGAAGGCTGATGGCGGCGTTGATGGTCTGCGCGCCCGGATGGAACAGATACAGCGGCCAGATGTCGATCGTGCCTCCGGCAAGATCGATCCGGGCCGGCGCCGACGTGTCGATGGTCACCGGGGCATTATAAAACTGCAGACGTTGGGCCGCCGTGAAGTCGAGGGGCCCCGGTTGAAGTGATCGTCATCGATCGACGGTTCCTGTCGCCGGTGGCGAACTGACACGTCGGATCCGGAACGTCCGTTCTCTATAATGTCCTGGTGCCATCCACCATCCGCCGCGAGATCGGTCAGCTGCTGATCGGCAGTCTCGCCGGCACGACCATCACGCCGGAGATCAGGTCGCTCGCTCGCGAGTTCTCACTCGGGGGTGTGACCCTGTTCTCCCGCAACATAGAGGCACCCGAGCAGGTGGCGGAGCTGGCAATCGATCTGCAGACGCTGGCTTCCGGCCTGCCGCTGTGGACAGCCGTCGACCAGGAAGGGGGTCGCGTCGCGCGTCTGCGCAAGCCGTTCACGGAGTGGCCGCCGATGGCCGTCCTTGGCCGGAGCGGCAGCGTCGAGTTGGCCTCGCGATTTGCGAGCGCACTGGGGGCGGAATTGAGAGCCGTGGGCATCACGCTCGACTACGCGCCGGTGCTGGATATTCATACGAACCCGAAGAATCCGGTGATCGGTGACCGCGCTCTGGCGGAGGATGCCGACCTGGTGGCGCGACTGGGCGCGGCGATCGTCCGCGGCCTCCAGGACACCGGTGTGGCCGCGTGTGGCAAGCACTTTCCCGGCCACGGAGATACATCGGTCGACTCGCATCTCGATCTTCCGCTCGTGGAGCATCCGCCGGATCGGATCCGTCGTGTCGAATGTGTACCGTTCCGGGAGGCGATTCGCGCCGGGGTTGCGTTCATCATGACCGCGCACGTCCTCGTGCCATCGCTGGACGAGGAACGGCCGGCCACGTTGTCGCCCAGAGTCGTCGAGGCGATGTTGCGCGAGGAGCTGAACTTTTCCGGTGTGATCCTCAGCGACGACCTGGAGATGTCAGCGATCGCGAAATCCTACCGCGTGCCGGATGCGGCCGTGCAGGCGGTCGCGGCCGGGTGCGACGGCCTGCTGATCTGCAGCGGCGACGTCGACGTGCAGGCAGCGACGCTGGAGACGCTCGTCCATGCCATTGAAGACGGACGACTCGCCTACAAGCGGGTGGAAGATGCGCTGACGCGCCTGCGCCGCGCCAAGGAGCGGTTCCTCGCGGCGCCCGTCGGGTCGACCAGGTCTGGCCGACTGCAGCATGTGCTTGGTTGCGATGCGCATCAGCGCATCGCCGAGGAGATGGCCCGCTTCCTGTGAGTCGTCTTCGTCCCGCCGCCCTGAAATCCGGCGACCGCATCGCCATCGTCTCGCCTGCCAGTGCGTTTGCACGGGAAGAATTCGACGCTGGCGTGACCGAGCTGCGGCGGCTGGGATTCGATACGGTCTACGACGAAACCGTCTTCGCGCGTGAAGCCGGGTATCTGGCTGGAACGCCGGAGTTACGCGCCGGAGCATTCCTGCGCTTCTGGCGCGATCCGGGCGTCCGCGCGTTGATCGCCACGCGCGGCGGCTACGGCAGCGTGCAGCTCCTGCCGTTTCTCGACCGCGAAACGGTCGTCAAGGCGCCCAAGTTGTTTATCGCCTACAGCGACAACACGTCGATCCTGTCCTGGCTGACGTGCCAATGTGGCATTCCGGCGCTGCACGGCCCGATGCTTGACCGGAGGTTGTCGCGCGGACCGGACGGTTACGACGAGCGCTCGTTCATGGCGCTGCTGCAGGGTGGCGCGGGACTGAGTCTCGCGCCAGATGGCCTGTCCGTCATTCAGCACGGCGAGGCCGCCGGCCCGCTCTATGGCGGCACGCTCACCCAGTTGGCGGCGTCGCTCGGAACGCCGTACGCCTTTGATCCGCCACCACGCTCGATCTTCTTCATCGAAGAGGTTGGCGAACGGCCGTACCGTCTCGATCGGATGCTGACGCAGTTGCGCTTGAGTGGCCTCCTCGCGCGGGCGTCTGCGGTGATCTTTGGTGAAATGCGCGCGTGCGAGGAACCGGGCGGGACGGTGATGGCACGCGACGTCGTGCGGCGGGTGATGAAAGGGTTTGCCGGTCCGGTCATCTACGGCTTTCCATCGGGTCACACCGTCGGCCCATGCTGGACGCTGCCACTCGGAGTCAAGGTTCAACTGGTCACGACGCCGCGGCCGGCGCTGCTGATCGAGGAAGCGCCTGTTGCCTGACCACCTACGCATCCATCTGATCGGCGTGTGCGGGACGGCGATGGCCACATTGGCGGCGCTGCTCAAAAGCCGCGGCCACGACGTGCGCGGCTCGGATCAGAACGTCTATCCGCCGATGAGCGACTTCCTGGCGGCAGAGCGCATCCAGACGTTCAGCGGCTACGACGCCGCCCACATCACGTCGGACATCGATCTGGTGGTCGTCGGCAATGCCGTGTCACGAGGTAATCCGGAGCTCGAGTCGGTGCTCGAGCGCAAGATCCGCTACTGCTCGCTGCCGCAAATCATCCGCGACCAGTTTCTCTGGGGTTCCGAGTCGGTCGTCATCGCCGGCACTCACGGAAAGACAACGACGACATCGCTGACGGCGTGGCTGCTGACCTATGGCAAGCTCGATCCCACGCTGCTGGTCGGCGGCATCGCACTCAACTTCGGGTCCGATGGATCCAGCTATCGCGTCGGTGCAGGCCGCCAGTTCGTCATCGAGGGCGATGAATACGACAGCGCGTTCTTCGACAAAACGGCGAAGTTCCTGAAATATCTTCCCGACATCGCCGTGATCAACAACATCGAGTTCGACCACGCCGACATCTACGCGAACCTCGACGACGTGCGCCTGGCATTCCGGCGGCTGGCGAATCTCGTCCCGAAGAACGGCCTCCTTCTGCTCGGTGCTGACAGCCCCGATGCCGCTGCTCTCCAAACCGCTGCGGTCAGTCCGGTCGAGACGTTCGGTCTCGACGCGGGCGCTGCCTGGCAGGCGCACGACTTGACGACGCGGGACGGAATAACGCGGTTCGGCGTCCGTCGCCGCGGTGACCCGTATGGGGCGTTCGAGTCGCCACTGCTTGGTGTTCATAACGTCCGCAACGCACTCGCCGCGATTGCTGTCGGGTCGCGTGTTGGCCTCGGGCCGACCGAGCTCGCCGCGGGGCTGCGCGCGTTCAAAGGGATCAAGCGGCGGCTGGAGATCGTCGGGGTGGCCGGCGGCGTGACGATTCTCGACGACTTCGCCCACCACCCGACGGCCGTGTACGAGACGCTCTCCGCGCTGCGCAACGGCTATCCCGACAGGCGCGTCTGGGCCGTGTTCGAGCCACGTTCAGCGTCATCGTGTCGCCGCGTCTTCCAGGACGCCTTTGCTGCCGCATTCGGCGCCGCGGACGAGGTCATCGTGGCGGCCGTGTTTCGTTCGTCGCTGCCGGAGGCGGAGCGGCTGGACGCCGATCGTCTGGTTGCCGATCTCCGCTCGCATCGACAGCGCGCCCGCCACATTCCGGACAACGACGACATCATTGCGACCATCGTCCGCGAACATCGCCCGGGCGATGTTGTCGTGTTGATGTCGAATGGCGGATTTGGCGGAATTCATCGGAAGCTCCTGCGGGCACTGCAGAACGGTGGCGACGATTAGAGAAGCGGGCGACTCGGCGGTCATTCTCGAGCTCGAGCCGGTCATTCGTCCCGACATCAACGCCCGCGCCATCGCCATCGCCAACGCGATGCGTGACGATGCGTTGGCCGGAATTCGCGACGTCGTCTCCACCTACCGATCTGTTGCGGTCTATTTCGACCCGCTCATCGCAGATCTACGGGACGTCGTGGCCAGTCTCGAGCGCGCGGCCGAGGCCCCGGCGGCGATCGCGGAAGGCGACACGATCGAAATCCCGGTCGAGTACGGCAATCAGGGTGGACCGGACCTGGCGGACGTCGCCGCCTTCGCGCGGAAGCGCGAAGATGAAGTCATCGCGCTGCACAGCGGCCGGGACTACCACGTCTTCATGCTCGGATTTCTGCCGGGGTTTGCGTACCTCGGCACCGTCGACACCTCCATTGCGGCACCGCGACGGCCGTCGCCGCGCCCGCGTGTGGCCGCGGGCTCTGTCGGGATCGCCGGGGCGCAGACAGCCGTCTACCCGTCCGACTCACCCGGCGGCTGGCAGATCATCGGCAGGACGTTCACGCGGATGTTCGATGCCGCGCGGTGGCCCGCCGCGCTGCTCACGGCAGGGGACACCGTTCGCTTCGTGCCGGCGTCACAACAACGGACACTTGAAACGACGCTCGTGAAGCCGGCACCGCACGCGACAACTGCGTCGCGATCGATCAGTGTTGTCGATCCCGGACTGTTCACGACCGTTCAGGATCTCGGACGCTGGGGACATCAGGCGAGTGGTGTCCCGATCAGCGGTGCGATGGACTGGATTGGACATCGCACGGCCAACGCGCTCGTCGGCAATGATCCCGCAGCGGCGACGCTCGAAGCCACACTTGCCGGACCAAAGCTGCGCATCGAACAGCGGACGACGCTGGCGATTGCCGGAGCGGACCTTGGCGCGACGCTCGACGGCGCACGCGTGCCGCACTGCGCGCCGCTCTCGTGTCCGACCGGTTCCATCCTGCGATTCAGCAACCGCACGTTCGGCGCCAGGGCCTACATCGCGTTCGACGGCGGCGTAGACGTCCCACGCGTGCTCGCAAGTCGGTCGACGCACGCGCTCAGTCGGATGGGCGGGGCGAGCGGCCGCACGTTGCTGCCGGGCGACCGCCTCGGGCTCGGGCCGTCGAATCAGCCGGTCGGGCGGCGACGGCCGATTGCGGACGCAGCCGTCTACCCACGACACGGAGGAGCGGTTCTGCGCGTCATTCCCGGACCACAGCACGACTACTTTCCGCCGGACGCCCTCGACCGACTGCAACGCACGCGATTCATCGTCACGCCGCAGTCGAATCGAATGGGGTACCGCCTGCAGGGGGAGGCGATTCCGCGGCTCCCTGATCGCGAGATGATCTCCGACGCCGCGTTCACCGGCGCGATTCAGGTGCCGTCATCCGGCGAGCCGATCCTGTTGATGGCCGATCGTCAGACCACCGGCGGATACCCGCAGCTGGCGGTCGTGATCACAGCCGATTTGGCCATTGCCGCGCAGCTCGCCCCCGGCGACTGGATCGAATTCCGCGTCTGTTCACGGGCGGAGGCGCTCTCGGCACTGGTCGCGCAGGAAGCCAGGTTGCTCGCTTTTGACTGAGGTGCTGACCGGGGTTCGTCAGTCAGCGCCGCTGGCTCCGCTCACGACGCTGCGCGTCGGCGGCAGCGCGCGATGGCTGGTGAGCGCGCGGACGGTCGAAGATCTGCACCGCGCCCACCGCTGGTGCAGATTCAACGGGATTCCACTGCTGGTCCTAGGCGGCGGCAGCAACGTTGTTATCGCCGACGAAGGATTCAACGGTCTCGTCGTCCACATCGACATCCGTGGTCGAGAGCGATTCGAGGACGGGGAAGATACGCTCTTCAGAGTCGGTGCTGGCGAAAATTGGGACGTGACCGTCGCGCAATGCGTCGAACGCGGTCTCGCCGGCGTCGAGTGTCTCTCCGGAATTCCCGGAACTGTTGGTGCGACACCGATTCAGAACGTCGGCGCCTACGGTCAGGAGGTCGCAGAAGTCATCGATCATGTGACCGCCTACGATAGGCAGGACGGCGTGACGAGGACGTTCAACGGTCCGGAATGCGGCTTTTCGTACCGAATGAGCCGTTTCAAGAAGGCCGATAGCGGGCGTTTCGTCATCTGCGACGTCACGTTTCGCCTGCGCGCGGGCAATCCGACCGTGACCTACCCTGATATCGTCGATTCCTTGAGACAGACAGGTGTATCGTCGCCTGACGTTGGTGATGTACGAAATGCCGTTCTGGCGGTGCGTCGTCGAAAGGGGATGGTTCTCGATCCATCGGATCCGGACACCCGCAGCGTCGGCTCCTTCTTCATGAACCCGATCGTCTCGGCGGCGGACCGTGACCGGGTGGCGGTTGCCGTCGGCACGCAACCGTCTGCGTTTCCAGCAGATAGTGGCCTCGTCAAGCTGTCGGCGGCATGGTTGATCGAGCGCGCTGGTTTCCGGCGCGGCGAGACGGATGGAAATGTGGGGATCTCGACCAAGCACACGCTCGCGCTCGTCAACCACGGCGGCGCGACGGCACGCGATGTGCTGCGCCTGGCCGCGCGCATCAAGCAGGGCGTGCTCGATCGCTTCGGCATCAACCTCCGGCCGGAGCCGGTCTTTATCGGCTTCAGCGACAATCCCACGGTCGATTTCCTGAACGCGGAGACGATGTAGCTCGATGTCCAGTCTTTTGATCGAAGGCGGTCACCGGCTCGAAGGCCGCGTCTCCGTCGAAGGCAACAAAAACGCTGCGCTGCCGCTCATGGCGGCATGTCTGTTGACGGATCAGGAGTGCGTCCTCACGAACGTGCCACGCATCGGCGACGTGGACGTCATGGCGCGGCTGCTCCTGGACGTCGGCGCCGAAGTGGAAGGCATCGGCACGACGACGCTCCGGGTGCGGGCGCCGTTCATCAAGACGCACGCGCCGGATCGCTCTCTTGTCGGTCGCCTGCGCGGCTCGGTCCTGCTGCTGGGGCCGCTGCTGGCGCGCACCGGTCGCGCACATATCGCTCCGCCCGGCGGGGACTTCCCGGCACGCCGATCGATCTCGACACATCTCGAGGCGCTGATCGCCCTGGGTGCGCACGACGACGGCGGACCCGACCACGCACTGCACGCGCCTGACGGCCTGAAACCGGTCTCTATGTACCTGGAGGAGGCTTCGGTGACCGGCACGGAGACCGCGCTGCTGGCTGCCGCGTCAGCGCCCGGCCGGACGGAAATCCGCAACGCCGCCACCGAGCCGCACGTGGTGGAGTTGTGCGAGTTTCTCGTCAAGATGGGCGCCGGAATCTCCGGCATCGGCAGCTCGAAGCTGCGCATCGAAGGAGTCGAGAAGCTCAATGGCGCCGAACACCGGCTCGGCGGTGATTACATCGAGGCGGGCAGCTGGGCCGTGGTCGCGGCGATTTCGGGCGGTGAGATCGCCATCGAGGGTGCACGCGAGGAAGACATCGAAGTGTTTGCCTCGGTCCTCAAGCGGATGAACGTGGCGTGCGGGATGACGGACGGCGTGTTCGAGGTCAAGCCTTCGAAACCGAAGGCTGTCCGCCGGATCACGACGGGACTGTGGCCGGCGTTTCCGAGCGATCTCGTCAGCCTCGTCACGGTGCTCGCGACGCAGTCGGCAGGTCGAACGCTCGTCCACGACTGGATGTATGAACTGCGGCTTTTCGCACTCGAACAGATGAGCGGCATGGGCGCCGACCTGTTCCTTGCCGACGCGCATCGCATCATCGTCACCGGTCCAACGCGCCTGCGTGGGGGCAGAACGCTCGACAGCCGCGATCTGCGGTCGGGGATGTCACTGATTGCTGCAGGTCTCGCCGCCGAGGGACAGACCCGCGTGGCGCCGCTCGAGACCGTCGAGCGCGGCTACAGCAACGTGGTCCAGCGGCTCATCTCCTTGGGAGCAGTCGTGGCCAAAGTGGAGTAGGCCGGGTTCCGCAACGCACGGAAGCCACCGTTGCGGACCCGGCAGATTGCCGACCGCAATCAGCAGCTAGGGTTTCTGTGTCGTCGGTGGCGGCTGCGTCGGCTGCGGCTGCGGCGGAAAGATCGGTGTTGCGGGCCCTTGCGGCGGCGGCTGCTGCGGCGCCGGCTGGTTCATCCCCGGCTGCTGGCCAGGCTGCGGAACGATGATTTCTCCAGGCGGCACGTTGCCCAGGCCGGGCACGGGCAGGATGATGTCGAGCCCCCGGTCGCCTGCATTTCCAGCCTGGAACGCACGAAGATCCGCTTCCGTGACGTCGAGCACGCGGATGATGTGCGGCGTCAGCGTGATGACGACGTCGGACTGGTGCGCTTCCTGGCGGTTATGTGCGAACAGATGGCCGATCGCTGGAATGTCCACGAGGCCGGGCACCCCTTCCTTCACGCGACGGTCGTCATCGCGGATGAGTCCGGCGAGCAGGTTCGTTTCGCCGTCGCGCAGCCGGTTGACGGTATCGATGGCGCGGCTGCCGAAGGTCGGGAGATTGCCGAACCCGGTTCCCGAAATGCTGCTCACTTCCAGCTTCAGC